>Ga0265327_10003758_pt1 | contig 14111 bp, 13 predicted proteins | sample 41621metaG_FD_202089 | JGI IMG/M metagenome (GOLD analysis project Ga0265327, IMG submission 202089) | Rhizosphere microbial communities from Carex aquatilis grown in University of Washington, Seatle, WA, United States - 4-16-21 metaG | ecosystem: Host-associated > Plants > Roots > Rhizosphere... | reverse complement strand
GCCCAGGTCGAGCAGGCTCTGCGCCACCGCGCCCACGGCTTGCCGCAAGGCGCGGTAGTCGAGCCGGCGCCAACCTTCGCCGCTGGCGTCGCGCTCGGCCAGCGCGATCGCGTCGGGCGTCTCTCGTGCCCAGCGTTCGAGCCACTCGCCGATGCAGCGCGCGTAGGGCCGCAGCGCCACTGGCGAGCGCAAGGCGAAGGAGCCGTCGTCGAAGTCGATGCGCAGCGCGCGCGGTGGCGCGATCTGGCGCTCGTCGTCCAGGAAGCCGTTGCTGGCCATGTGTGTGTCTCCAGGCCGTCGTCGGGCCTTGTTGTCGTTGTTTTCTTTGTCTTATTCGAGTGCGGACGACCCGGCCTTGGCGCGGATCAGGTCCAGCAGCAGCGTGTCGCGCGCCGCTTCGAGCTCGGCACTGCGCCGCCCGTGCAGTTCGTCGGCCATGCCTTCGGCCACCTGGCGCTTGAGTTCGGGCGTCATCGCGGGGGCGCCGAGGTCGTGCCACCAGTCTTCGATCGGCCCGCCCAGGTGATCGAGCACATGCGCGATGCCGCCGGCACCGCCCGACAGGTGCAGGTTCATGAACGGCCCCATCAGCGCCCAGCGCAGGCCCGGGCCGTGCGCGATCGCGGTGTCGATGTCGGCCACCGAGGCCACGCCCTGCTCGACCAGGTGGAAGGCTTCGCGCCACAGCGCCGCCTGCAGCCGGTTCGCGATGTGGCCCTTGACCTCGCGCTTGACGTGGATCGGCCGCTTGCCGATGGCGGCGTAGAAGGCCATCGTCCGCGCGATCGCGTCGGCCGAGGTGTGCTCGCCGCCGACCACCTCCACCAGCGGGATCAGGTGCGGCGGGTTGAACGGATGGCCCAGCACCACGCGCCCGGGATGCTTGCATTCGGACTGCACCGCGCTGATCGCCAGCCCCGAGGAACTGGAGGCCAGCAAGGTCGCGGGCGGCGCCGCCGCATCCATGCGGCGGAACAGGTCGATCTTGATGTCGATGCGCTCGGGGCCGTTCTCTTGCACGAAGTCGGCCTGGGCGACGGCATCTTCCAGGCGCTCGTGAAAGCGCAGCCGCTCCGGCGAAGCGCCGTCGGCCAGCCCGAAGCGGGTCATCGTCGGCCAGTGCTGCGCCACGGCCTCGCGCAGCCGCGCTTCGGCGCCGGGCGAAGGATCGGTGGCGTCGACGTCGAGCCCGCGCGCCAGGAAGTACGCGGCCCAGCTGGCGCCGATGACGCCAGTGGCGACCACGGCGACGCGTTTCACTTCGTTGTGCAGGTTGCTCATGTCAGTTGCTCCGCCGCGCGGTGCGCGATCCACGGCCCATGAAACCGGTGCAGTCCGATACGAGGGATACCGCGGAACCGGCTTTGCGGGGCCGCTGGTATCGCCCCCCTCGAGGGGGGCGGCGCCGCAGGCGCTTCGGGGGGTGTTTCATTGGTTCAGCGCGGCGCGAATTCCGGGCGGGGTGCGCCCACCCGCGGCAGGCCCATGATCTCGCGGGCCTCGGCCGGCGTGGCGGGTTCCATGTCCATCTCGCGGATGATCCGCACGATGCGCTCAGTGAGCTGCAGGTTGGTGGCCAGCTCGCCGTGGCGGTAATAGAGGTTGTCTTCGAGCCCCACGCGGGCATGGCCGCCCAGCAGCAGCGCCGCGATGTTGGCTTCGAGCTGCGACGGGCCGATGCCGCTGACGCCGAAGATCGCGCCCTTGGGCAGCGTGTCGACCATCATCTGCAGGTTGCGCGGCGAGTAGGGCATCGCGTTCTGGAAGTTGCGGTGGACGTTCATCACCAGGTTGATGAAGTAGGGCTCGTCGTCGAGGCCTTCCTGGATCAGCGTGGTCGTGTCCTGCAGGATGTGGGTGGGGCTGAACACCTCCCACTCGGGCTTGATGCCGCGCGCCTTCATGCCGGCGGCCAGCGCCCGGCCCTTGGTGAGGGGCGTGTCCATCAGGATCTCGCGGCCCTCGAACGAGAGGTTGAGCGTGGTGGCGTCGAGCGTGCACATCTCGGCGCCGGCGTCCATGCCCTTGATGCGCTCCTCGAAGGCGATCTCCCAGCGGTCGCCCGGCAGCGGCTTGATCATGTCGCCGTGCACGCCGCCGCCGGTGGAGTTGTTGATGACGATGTCGCAGCCGGCGGCGCGGATGCGGGTGTTGATGTCGCGGTAGACGTCGGCATTGCAGGTGGCGCCGTCGTCGGGGCGGCGCGCGTGCAGCGCGACCACGCTGGCGCCGGCGCGCCAGCAGGCGACCACGTCGGCGGCGATCTCGGCGGGCTGGGTGGGCAGGTGGGGGTTCTGCGACTTGTGGGCCATGCCGCCGGTGGGGGCGATGGTCACGATCACTTTGCGCTTCGACATCGGGGGTCTCCTGTGAACAGCAGGGTATTATTTTTGGCCTACACCCCCCTGGCAGTCATCCCGACGACATTTGGGATCAGGGTTTACGAGGCGAGGATCGCCCATGCCCCACAAGCCGCACCACCAGAGACAGAGACGCCAACACGAATCCCTTTCGCTTTCCATCCCGGGCCTGCTCGAGGTCTCCGGCTGGTTCCCCGACCTCGATGCCGACGCCCAGGCCCGGGTGCTGGACGAGATGCGCGAAGAGGAGGTGGCGGCCGGTGCCGCCCTGTGCCGGCGCGGCGAGACGCCGCTGCACTGGTACGGCACGCTCGAAGGCCTGCTCAAGTGGTCGATCACCTCGGACGACGGCCGCTCGGTGACCTTTGGCGGGCTGTCGGTGGGCAGCTGGTTCGGCGAGGGCACGCTGCTGCGCGCGGTGCCGCGCTCGGCCGACATCATCGCGCTGCGCGACAGCCGGGTGGCGGTGCTGCCGATCGAGACCTTCGAGTGGCTGCATCGCACGCAGCTGAGCTTCAACCACTTCCTGCTGGTGCAGATCAACGAGCGGCTGCACTGGTTCATGGGCAACTACGCGGCACAGCGGCTGCTGGACGCGGACAGCCAGGTGGCGCGCGCGGTCGCGGGGCTGTTCCACCCGTGGCTGCATCCGCTGGGGCAGGCACACCTGGAGACCTCGCAGGAGGAGATTGCGAATCTGTCGGGGCTTTCGCGGCAGAGGTGCAATGCGGCGTTGAACCGGCTGCGGGCGGCGGGGTTGCTGCAGATTGAGTATGGGGGGATTACCGTCGTCGATCTTGAGGGGTTGAGGCGGTTTGTGGATCAGATTTGAGGGGGCGATGGAGGCGCTGTGGGGTTGGTGCGAGGGGTTTGAGTTCGTGGGCGTCGTCCATGGTTAGAGAGCGCTTCCGTGGCGCTACACCTGCTTGGAAACGACTTCGAAGACGTCGCCATTCGTTGGCGTCGCACTTTCGTGGTAGATGTCATACAGGTACTGCGAGAGTTCCTCATGGGCGACGTCAGACGGAATCGCGAGCTCAGCTCTCTGTCGTTTCCCGTCTATCCCCGCCCAGTAGCCGTCCCAACGGCCTTCACCTCTTTCGATGGCCAAGATTCGGCCAAAAACATTGAACAAGTACTGCGTCATCTCGACTCCTGGCCCTCTGTAGCCCGAGTGGGCGGCGCGCCCCAGCGGGAGTTGTTGGGGAAACTGAGGGGCAGGAACTTCCGGTTTTGGCCGTCAGTCAGCCGGCATGCTTGAGCTTCTTGCTCATGAGGGCCTTTGGAATTGTCACCCCTCTACGGACGGGGAACCGTCGCTCGACCATACGAAACCCATGACGCGCGAAAAAAGGCTCCGCAGTGCGGCTCACATCGGAGGTGAGCTCGACCAAGCAGAGCGCCTGAGCTTCCTCGTGAATTCGCTCCATTAGCAGCGTCCCGATACCTCGGCGCGGATGGGTGCCAGACACAAAGAACTGGTCGATGTAGCCGCTCGGCTGAACGTCGGCGTAGCCGACGATTTCGTCGTCGTGCTCTACGACGAATGGGTCGATACCGCGAACTCGTTCTGCCCACAGCTCAGCATCGAGGTCCTCGGGAGCCCAGGCTTCAATTTGTTCAGGCGTGTAGTCGCGAGACGCAATCCCATGGATGGCCGTGAAATGAACGCGGAGCAGCGCAGGTTCATCACCGGCCCGGAAGCGGCGAATTCTCATGAAAGCCCTTTTGCCGTCTTGAAGATGGAGCGAGAGTCTGTCACACCCGTTCTGCACCGCGCCCGGCCGCTTTTAGCCCAATTCTGCGTCGGCGCCGACCGACCGGTTGTGGCCGTTTGTTGCCCGCCACGCGCGCTTCGTCGGCTCGAGCGGTGTATTGGCCGGACGCCGCGGATGTCGGCCTTTGGCTCGCAAGACGTGTTAAACGGAAACTGGAGTCAATAGTCACCACACTCTCATCGACACTGGCATGTCTTCGGCCCAGGTCCGCTCGCATTCGAAGAATCTTCCGGACGAACCAGCGTACCGCCATGCCATCCTCGTGCGACGCAGGTAGCTCGGCATACCTCACCGCCAAGCCCGCCAGCCGTCATGCCGCCTTTGCCAAAGCCTAGTGCTAGTCCTAAGAAGCCGAAGGCGGCGAAGAAAAAGAATGCTATTGCGGCCGCTCGCAAGTTTCGGCACCTTTTTGCCTTGTCGGGGCGTTTTGAATTGGTCAAGACATCATCCCTAAGCGGAGTCGAAAGAGCGTCTGTATCTGTTCGATTCTCCCCATCTTCCAGTCAGTTCGCACGTGCTTCGCAAGCCGTGCGCGACCTTCCGTTTCGGGCCGAACTGAGTCTTCAGTCGTCGCCGTATTGAATGACGGCTCCCGCTGCGCCCACAAGTCATCGTCAATCTGGCCAACCACGCGATCCTCAACACCCACAAGGGCAAGCCCTCCAACTCACCGCGTCGCCTCGATCGGATTCCCATACAGCGGCCTGGTCCCGAACCGCGTGCTCACCGCATGCGCCACGGCGGCGGCCAGCATGACCGGTACCGTCAGCTGGAACTGGTTCGTCATTTCCAGCACCATCACGATGGCCATGAGCGGTGCATGCGTCACGGCCGCCAGCACCGCGGCCATGCCGATCACGGCGAGCACGCGCGGATCGCCGACCACGGCGGCGGGCAACCACAGCGCGGCGATCTGCGCCAGCATGCTGCCGGCCGCTGCCCCCACGAAGAGCGATGGCGTCAACACGCCGCCGATGGCACCGCTGCCCGAGCTCAGCGCCGTCGCCGCCACCTTGGTCAGCAGGATCAGCGCGAGCGCCTGCCACATCAGCTGGCCCTGCAACACCTCCGACACCACGCTGTAGCCGTTGCCCCAGACCTCGGGGACGGCGGCCGACAGCAGGCCCACCAGCAGCCCGCCCAGCCCCAGCCGCAAGGTCAGCGAGCCCACCTTGCGAAAGACCAGGCGGGCGCGCTCCAGCAGCGCCAGCAGTGCCCAGCCGATGCCGCCCAGCACCAGCCCGGCCGCGAGTGCCAGCCCCAGGCTGGTCGGCACCATCGGCACGGTGGGCATGACGTACAAGGGCGCGGGCTCGACCAGCCAGTAGATCAATCCGCTCGCCGTGGCCGACGCGATGAACACCGGCGCCAGCGTGCTGCGGGCGAAGAAGCCCAGCGCCAGTTCGAGCACGAACACGAGCGAAGCCACCGGTGCGTGATAAGCCGAGCCGATGCCTGCAGCGATGCCGCACACCATCAAGACGCTGCGCTGCTCGCTCGTGAAGGGCAGGCGGCGGGCGAGCACCGAGGCGATCCAGGCCGACAGCTGCACCATCGGGCCTTCGCGCCCGATCGACGCGCCGGTGCCCACCGAGACCAACGCCGACAGCGAGCGCGCCCAGGTGGTGCGGTCGTTGAGCCGGGCCTCGCCGGTCCGCACGGCATCCAGGTAGTCGAGGTGGTGGTCACCTTGGGGTCCCCGGCGAGCCCAGGCCAGGCCCGCCTGCAGCAGCGCGCCGGCCACCAGGCCACCCACCGCACACACCAGCGCGCGATGCCAGGGCGCCAGGCTGCGGGCCGCATCCACGAGGCCGCCGCGATGGCCGGTGGCCAGGACTTCCACCTGCTGCACCAGCGCGCGAAAGCCCAGCGTGGTGGCGGCGGCCAGCGCGCCCACCGCCATCGCGCACAGCCACAGTCGCAGGGTTCGGGCGGTGGGCGGCAGGTGGCGGACGATGAACTGCATGGAGGGCGTGAGGGCGCGCGGCGCGCCGGGAACGCCAGCTTATCCCGCTTTGGAGGATGGTCCGGCGCGCGGTTTCACGGACGAGCGTCGCGGCCCGCTCGTCGGATGACAGGCTGCTAGGGCTGCAAGCCCTTGAGGCGCTTCGACGCGCTCGTGTAGCCGCCGCCACCGCCGTCGACGAAGTGCACATGCAGGCTGTCGGCCGGCGAGGTCACCAGGCAGGTCATCAGCGCGGTGTCGGAGAGGTGGATGCCGTAGCGCAAACCTCTCGACTTCTCGGCTTCGGCCATGTAGCGCTGAATCGGTTCGACGGCCGCGAGGGGGCAGTCGATGACGAAGCACAGTGTCTCGTCGTGCCGGCAGAAGTCGGTGTTCGTGACGATCTCGTGCCGGTAGCGCTCCGGGTCGAAGCCGCCGATGGGCTTGCCGCGTGCCAGGACGATGCGGGCCAGCAGGGTCTCCGCGAGAACGCGCGCCGTCCAGGCCATGAGCGACCCATGGCGTCGCCGCGCCCGCGCCTCGAGCATGAAGCCGGTCGGTGGCCAACGCGCGCGCAGCGTGTCGAGGCTGACCGGGCGGGTCTGCGTGTCGGGCCCGGCGAGGTTCAGGATGTCTGCGTACACCTCGCGCAGGCCGGCCTGGCCGCGAACGATCATGGTCAGCATCGTTCCGCGGGTCGAATGCAGCGTGTCCCAGCGGCACGACAGGCCTTCGAGGTCGACCGGCTCGCCGTCGTCCAGGGATTCGGGGATGGCGGCGTGGCGGCCCAGCTCGGCGTGGCCGTGCCCCCGCACCGCGGCTTCGAGCACGCCGACGCCACCGCCAAGGAAGATGCCGAAGCTGTTGCCGGGCGTCGGTTCGAAGCGGCCCACCAGAACGTCGCAGCCGAAGCCGCGCAACACGTCGACCGGCACCAGGCCCGCGCGCAGCGTGAGGCCGAAATCGCGCGCCGCTTGCCCGCGGGCCCGCGCGAGCTCGATGCGGGCCCGCTCGATGCATTCAGGCGGCACCAGCACGACCGCCCCGTCGCCGCCGAACAGGAAGGGAATGCGGATGGGCGCGCAAAGATTGCGCAGGCCCGCGATGCCCATGGCCGCGACGAAATTGACCGTCTTGTGGAGCCCCTTGGCGATCGCGCCGGTCGAGTCGACGATGTCCGTCACGGCGAGGGCCCAATCGCCCGGCGCGGGCCGGTAGCCGCCTGGATCGAAGGTGTCGCGCTCGTGCGCGAGCACCGGCAGCTTTTCGAAGAAGCCCGCAGAAGGGGTCGACGGTTCTGCCGCGTGGGTGGGCATGCTCAGTACTTGAGCTTCGGATACCAATCGGTGCCGCGACCGCCCGGGGTCAGGTCGAGCACGGTCCAGAGCGAGGCGATGTCGGGTGCGTCGCGCGGGTCCTGGCCGGGGTCGGCCATCTCGCGGGTCATCTCGCCGGCCCAGAACAGCCGCACCCGGTCGCCGTCGCGGCGGTACACGGTCAGCGCCGGATACTCGCTGCCGTCCGGCATCAGGACGCCGATGTCCTTCGCGTAGTCGTCGCCGACGGTCTGCACGAAGTTCAGGTCGCGCCAACCGCGCTCCTGCGCAAAAGCGAACTGCCGCTCGACGGACGAGCGCCCCAGGATCTTCAGCGCCACCCGCTGCTTGATGTCGGCCGCATTGCCGTTCACCGCGCCGAGCCAGTTGGTGCACATCGGGCACGGCCGGTCGCGCTGTGGCCCGTACATCCAGAAGTACGTCACGAGCGTGTCCTTGTCGCCGAAGAGGTCGATCAAGCCGACCTCGAAGGCCTGCTCGTCCTTGAAGCGATAGTCCTTCTCGATCACGGGCCCGGGCGGGAGGGCGCGGCGCTGCGCGGTCAAGCGGGTCATGTGGCGGCGGAACTCGATCTCCTCCGCCAAGAGCGCCTGGCGGGCGTGCTCGTAGTCGGCCGAGGCTCCCGGGAAAGGCGTCTTCGCCCGTTTCGCGAGTTCGGCGGCTGGGGTCAGTGAGGCTGTCATGGCGTGGCTCCTCAGTGGTGGTGGTGGTGGTGCGCGCCTCGGATTCTGCGCCGCTTGGCGCGGTGCCGCCTTCGGCGTATGGTTCGCGCCTTGGCCACCCCGAGGAGTGCCACCGTGCAGATCGGCGTCCAGAACTTCGCGACCCGCGCCCCGCCGCGCTTCGACTCCGTGCAAGCCGAGCGCGCGCATGCGCTCCAGCGCCTCGCGGCCACCTGCCGCATCTTCGGCCGGCGGGGGTTTTCCGATGGGCTGCTGGGACACGTCACGCTGCGCGACCCCGAGCTCCCCGACCATTTCTGGGTCAACCCGGTGGGGATCGCGATGCACCAGATCAAGGTCTCGCACCTGGTCCAGGTCGATCCGCAAGGGCAGGTGGTGCGCGGCAGCGGCATGGTCAATCCGGTCGGCCTGCTGCTCCACACCGCGGTGCATCGGGCGCGCCCGGAGGTCAACGCGGTCTGCCACGCCCACGCGCTGCATGCCTCGACCTGGTCGTCCTTCGAGCGGCGACTGGACCCCATCACGCAGGACGCGTGCATCTTCTTCGAGAACCAGGCGCTGATCCTCGAGCCGCGCGTCGTGCGGGATGCCGAAACGGCGCGGCGTTTTGCCGAGGCGTTCGGCCACCACCGCATGGCCATCCATGGCGGCCATGGCATCTTCACGACCGGGCAGTCCATCGACGAGGCGGCCTGGTGGTTCGTGCTGATGAACCGATGCTGCGAAGCGCAACTGCTCGCCGAAGCCGCCGGCATGCCGACGCAATGGCGTGCCGAAGATGCGCGCTGGCTCGCGTCGGTGCTCGGCTCGCCGACCTTCGGCTGGCTGTCGTTTCAGACGCTGTGGGACGAGATCATCCTGAGCGATCCGGATCTCGTGGATTGAGGGTGGCCGGGGTCCGAGCCTGCGAGCAGTCCCGGCAGCAGGCTCGCGACCGCGAGCAGCGCCGCGCAGAGCCCGATCCGCGCCGCCTGCCGCGGCGCGTAGCCCACGATGCCGACGACCTGCAGCGCGGCCGCGGTGAGCACGCCGAACCACAGCACCCAGCCCTGTGTCGCGCCTTGCAGGCCGAGGCTCGCGCCCAGCGAGAGCAGCAGCAGTGCCGTGCCTGCGGCGCGCAGCCAAGGGCGCCGACGGCCCGGCGTCGTGCCGCGGCCGTAGGCGTCCTCGTGGTGCCGGTCCATGGCCAGGCTCAGCGCCAGGAAGCCGGCCAGCGCCCCGGCAAAGGCCGCGCAGCCCAGCAGCAGTGGAGTCATGGCGCCGCCTCCACGGCGCGCGCGGCCGCGGCGGGCTTCGCCTTGTGCCGGACCCGGCCGGTGATCCACGCCGCCGCGCCGAGCCCGAGGCCGAGCGCGAGCGCCACCAGGTCGAAGCCCGCCACCGGCCACAGGCCGGTGCGCAGCGACACGCCCAGGTGGGTCGCCGTGGTCAGCGCATTGAGCAGCGGAAGGCCTGCGAACAGCAGCGCGCCGATGCCGAGCTGCAGCTGCCACATGCGGCGCGTCGGCCGCGCCAGCCCGGCCAGCAGGGCGGCGCCCCAGGCGATGAAGAACCAGCGGATCTCGACCGCCGCGCGCTCGTCGATGCCGACGGGCACCAGCCGGTTGGCCCAGAAGTAGGCACCGAAGGCGATCGGCACGCCCGCGATGTTGCCGAGGTTGAGCCCGTCGACCAGCCGCAGCCCGAAGCCGATGCGGCCGCCTCGCTTCAACACCTTGGCGTATGTCTGCCGCTCCTTCACGGCCCACAGCAGCAGGCCGGTGGCGACCATCAGGCAGCCCGCCAGCCCGGCGACGAAGAACAGCGCCCGCAGCAACGGGTCCGAGAAGCGCGCGATGTGCAGGCCGTACAGCACGCCGCGGGTCTCGGCCGCCGCCCGGGGCGCATCGCCCGCGGTGGACAGCAGGGCGCCGCTCGTGCCGTCGAACAGCATCGAGGGCTGGTTCTGCGACAGGCCGCGGCCTTCCTGGCGCGAGATGCTCACGGTGGCGCCGGCATCGTTGGGGTGGCTCACGACGATGCGGCCAGCCGGTGCGCCGTCCCAGTGCGCGCGGGCCCGCGCCAGCATCGGTGCCAGCGGCGCGAGCGCGGCGTGCCGGCCGCTGGCCTTGGCGTCGCGCGGCCCGCCCGAAGGAAACACGTCGGCGAAGAAGGCGTCGATGCCGCCGTGGTCCTTGTAGGCCACTTGGGGCCCCCACGGCATGTACATGAACATCAGCGTGACCAGCCCGGTGTAGGTGATCATCAGGTGATAGGGCAGTGCCAGCACCGCGGTCGCGTTGTGCGCGTCGAGCCAGCTGCGCTGGCCCTTCTTCGGCCTGAAGGTGAAGAAGTCCTTGAAGATCCGCTTGTGCGTGACGATGCCGCTGACGATGGCGACCAGCATGAACATCGCGCAGAAGCCGACGATCCAGCGTGCCCACAGGGTGGGGATGTAGTGCAGGTCGAAATGCAGCCGGTAGATGAACTCGCCGCCGCGCGTGGCGCGTGCCGCGCTCGCGACCTCGCCGCTGGCCGGGTCGAGCGCGGCGTTCTCGAAGCGCGTGCGCCGGCGCTGTTCGCCGGGCGCGGCCGGCGGTGGCGGCGGGCCGCTCCAGAACACGCGGACCGTGGGTTCGCGCTCGGTCGGCAGCGTGATGAACCAGCGCGGGCTCTCGGGGCCGCGCCGCTGCAGGAAGTCCACCCCATGCGCCAGCGCGTCGGCCTGGGGCGCCGGGGTGCGCGAGGCTGCGTGCAGCTCGGGCTGCATCCAGAAGGTGATCTCGTCGCGGTAGTAGGCGGCGGTGCCGGCGCTGAACACAAGGAACAGCACCCAGCCGACCAGCAGGCCCGACCAGGTGTGCAGCCAGGCCATCGACTGGCGAAAGCCCTCCTTCATGCAATGCTCCCGCTGAGGCCCGCGAGCAGCAGCACGCCGAGCAGGGCGGCCGGCACGGCCAGCCCGATCCAGGCACGCGAGGCGGTGCGCGCCGCAAAGACCCACATCACGGCGCAGACGTAGACCACGAACGAGGCCAGCGTGCCGGTCAGCGCCGCTTCGGCGGGCGTCGTGGGCAGCCAGAGCGCGAGCACGGCGGCACTCAGGCCGCCAAGGGCGTAGCCGCCGCCGATGGCCGCGACCGCGCGCGATGCCACGCCCAGCTTGCTGCGGCTCACTTGGCGATGAAGCTCAGCGTCGCGACGTGGCGCGTCTGCGTGTAGGGCTTGCCATCCCAGTGGCCGCCGGCGTTCTTGTCCTCATGCGAGACCTCGGCCACGTACTGGCCCGGCCACGGCGTCTGCAACGTGAGCTTGCCGGCGTCGTCGCTGTAGAAGCTCTTCTCCCACTTGGGCGGCCCGAACACCACCACCTTGGTCTTGGCCAGCGGCTTGCCGTTGAGCAGCAGCGAGAAGCTGTTGCTGCCCGGCGCCTGCGGCACGAGTTCGAGCGCGTTGCGCGCCGTGGTCTCGGTGCGGCCGGTGCGGGCCTGGTAGAGGCTCACGACGCCCTTGTCGTTGACGTAGCCGCCCACCAGGCGCGCATCGCCGCCGGGCGCCGCCTTGATCGCGAAGTGGTCGTTGTGGCGCGTGGCTGGCGACTCTTTGCCGTCGGCCGCCACTGCGCGCGGTGCGGTCACCAGCTTGAGGTAGCCGGCTTCGGTCTCGCGCATGTCGTCGGCCCATTCGCCGAAATAGGCCTTGGCCTCGCCGTCGGCCGACACGGGCTCGAGCCAGACGAAATGGGCCTGGGCCGCACCCGAGAGGGCGAGCGCGAAGGCAAGAAGGGTTTTCTTCATGGGCATGGAAAGGCTCCTGGGTGGAATGGGTGAAGGAAAGGGGCGCTCAGAAGTTGCCGCGCAGCGTGACCTGCACGTTGCGCGGGGCGCCGTAGAAGCTGCTGCTGGTGCTCGTGTAGTAGGTCTTGTCGAAGACGTTGTTGAGCTGTATTGCGACCGACAGCGTCTTGCTGATCGGGTAGCGCGCCATCAGATCGAGCGTGGCGTAGCTGGGCTGCGTGAAGGTCGCCTTGCCGCTCGGGCCGAGGTTGCTGGTGGAGGTGTCGCTCTGCCAGTTGACGCCGCCGCCCACGGTCAGGCCGCTGCCGATGCCCGCGATGCGGTAGGTGGTGAACAGCTTGAACAGCTGGCCCGGCACCTGCGTGTTGAGCCGGACGCCCGCGGCGTCGCGCGCCACGCTGCGCGAGAAGCCGGTGCCGATCTGCCAGCCGGTCATGACTTCGCCGGCCGCTTCGAGCTCGTAGCCGCGCGATCGGGTGCCTTGCGCCGCGCGGTAGGCGGCCGAGCCATCGGGCGCGAACTGGTTGGGGATCAGCACCGCGAGGTTGTCCTGCTCGACCTGGAACACCGCCGCGCTCACGTTGAGCTGATCGTTGTAGAACGAGCCCTTCACGCCGGCCTCGTAGGCCACGCCTTCGAGCGGGTCGAGGTTGTTGCCGCTCAGGTCCTTGTTGGACTGCGGCTTGAAGATGTCGGTGTAGCTGGTGTAGATCGACCAGTGGTCGCTCAGGTCGTACACCAGGCCGGCGTAGGGCGTGACCACGCCGTTCTCGCTGCGCGAGCTGAAGGTGGCCTTGCCGCTGAACGGGACGCTGCGCTTGTTCTCGCTCCAGTCGCTCACCCGGGCGCCGAGAATCACCGACAGGGCATCGGTCGGGCGCAGCCGTGCGGTGGCATAGAGGCCGGACTGGTTGGTCGCCGTCTCGTTGGTGCCGCTCTGCGGGCTGAACGGCTGGGCCGGGTCGTCGCCGTTCCAGAGGAAGAAGTTGGGAATCGCGGTGGCGGAGAGCGGCGCCCAGCCGGCGTACGACGGCGGCTTGTCCACCGTGCGCGAGATGTTGTAGCCCACCACCAGCTCGTGCTTGCGGCCGAACAGTTCGAAGGGGCCGGTGGCATGGAAGTCGGCCGCGTTCTGCACCGGCTTCGAGTTCCATCGATTGGCCCACAGCCCCAGGCCGGCGCCTGTCGCGCGGTTGACGTAGCCGCGCATCGCATAGCCGATCACGTCGTCGTAGCCGCGCTCGGAGCGGTTGAAGCCGGCGTGCGCGGTCCAGCCGTTGTCGAAGCGATGGTCGACGGCCAGGAAGTACTGGCGCTGGTCCTGGTAGGAGTGCGCCCAGTTGGCGGCTGCGCTCTGCGAGCGTGCGAAGTTGCTCAGCGAGCCGTCGCTGAAGAACAGCGGCAGGCCGCTGCGCGCGGTGCCGTCGTTGTCGTGCTGCTGGATGTCCAGGCCCGCGGTCAGCCGCGTGGCGGGCGTGAGGTCGGCCTCGACGATGCCGTAGAAGACCTGCTTGTTCTCCTTGTAGCGGTCGATCCACGATTCGTTGTCCTGCACCGCCGCCACCAGCCGGCCGCGCACCGTGCCGGCGTCGTTGAGCGTTCCGCCGATGTCGACTTCGCCGCGGTAGTAGTTCCACGAGCCGGCGCTGATCGAGGCGCTGGCCTGGAACTCGCGGGTCGGTCGTTTGCGCACCAGGTTGATCGAGGCGGCCGGCGTGCCCACGCCGTTGAGCAGGCCGGTCGAGCCGCGAATCACCTCGACGCGGTCGTAGGGCGCGAGGTCGCCGGTCTGCGTGAGCCAACTGCCCAGTTGCGGGATGCCGTCGATCTGGTAGTTCTCGACCGCGAAGCCGCGCGAGTAGACCGAGTTGGCGTCGGTGCCGGCATTGCCGTTCTGCACGAAGCTCAGGCCGGTGGTGTTGCGCAGCACGTCGCTGACCTGGTGGATGCCCTGGTCATCCATGCGCTGGCGCGTGATGACGGTGATCGACTGCGGCGTCTCGCGCAGGGTCAACGGCAGGCCGGTGGCGGTGCTGATGGGTGCGTCGATGGTGAAGGAGCCGGTGCCTTCGGTGATCGTGTCGCGGCCCGCCGTCACGGTGACGGTGGCGAGCGAGCCGCCCGAGGCGTGCTGCTCGCCGCTGGTGGCTTCGACGCGCGGCTGCGGCGCCGCGTTGCGCACGGTGTAGCCGCCCGCGCTGCCGCGCACGGCCTCGAGCCCGCTGCCTTCGA
>Ga0265327_10003757_pt1 | contig 14111 bp, 12 predicted proteins | sample 41621metaG_FD_202089 | JGI IMG/M metagenome (GOLD analysis project Ga0265327, IMG submission 202089) | Rhizosphere microbial communities from Carex aquatilis grown in University of Washington, Seatle, WA, United States - 4-16-21 metaG | ecosystem: Host-associated > Plants > Roots > Rhizosphere... | reverse complement strand
CGCAGGCGCGTCACCACAAGGTTCCGGAGCGACGTCAGCCGCAGGTAGAGGAGGGCGCCAAACATGGGGGCGGAGTCAGGGGAAGGGGCGGGGTTTGGTGGCGGTGGGGGAACGCTCAACGCTCAAGTGGGCGGAAAAGTTGGGGGCAAAAAATGGCTTTGTCTGCAGGGGGCGGGCCGCTTGAACGTTGAGCGTTGAAGGTTGAGCGTTGAGCGTTCCCGGATCGACCCCATCGACTTTCAACTGGCGCCGGGCCGCGGCGCCTCCGCGCCGCCCGTGGCGCGCAGGAAGATTTCCTCGAGGCTCACGCCCGTCTCGCCGCGCGAGAAGCGCGCCGAGACGTCGGCCAGCGTGCCGTCGGCGATCTTCTCGCCCTGCTTGAGGATCAGGACGTGCGAGCAGACCTCCTCCAGCAGGTGCAGCAGGTGCGAGCTCAGCACGATGGTGGCGCCGGCGCGGGCCCGCACCAGGATCGAGTCCTTCATCCGCCGGATGCCCAGCGGGTCGAGGCCGGTGAGCGGCTCGTCGAAGAACAGCACCTGCGGCGAGTGCAGCAGCCCGCACGCGATCGCCAGCTTCTGCTTCATGCCGCGGGAAAGCTCGCCCGGCAGCTGGTCGGCCTTGTCCGCGATCTCCAGCTCGGCCAGCAGCGGCTCGGCCAGCGCCTCGTGATTGGCCACGCCGTAGATGCGCGCGACAAACGCGAGGTGCTGCCGCACCGTCAGGTAGTCGAAGAGCCGGGGCTCGTCGGGAAAGAACGCCAGCGCGCGCTTGGCCGCGACCGGTTCGGCGGCGACATCGTGGCCGGCGAGCCGGCAGAGGCCGGCCGTGGCCGGGATGATCCCCGCCAGGCAGCGCAGCGTGGTGGTCTTGCCGGCGCCGTTCGGCCCGACCAGCCCAAGCACCTCGCCGGGTCGGACAGTGAACGACAAATCGTGCACGGCGGTGAAAGTGCCGTAGCGCTTGGTCAGGCCCGCGACTTCGATCATGCGCGGCACGCTGGGGACTTAACCCGCGCTCGGCAAGCCTGTCGCCGCCGCTGTAACCGGCCGTCCGGGCGGGCGTCTCATGCGTATCTCCCCCATGAAAACTTCACTCAAGGTCCTGTCGCTTTTGACTCTCACCACGCTGGCCGGCGCCGGGTTGGCCCGCGCCGCCGATGCCACCCCCGCCGCGACGCCGCCGGCCACGCCGCCGCCGCAGCACGGCCCGGGCGGACAGAACTTCAAGGAGCGCCGCCTCAAGCACCTCGACGAGGCGCTGAAGCTCACCGACGCGCAGAAGCAGCAGATCACCGCCATCTGGGCCCAGGCCGAGCAGCAGGGGCAGGCCCTGCGGTCCGACGAGACCACCGCCCGCGAGCAGCGCCGGCAGAAGGCGATGGAGCTCATGAAGGCCACGCACGACCAGGTGCGCACCGTGCTCACGCCGGACCAGCAGAAAATTTTTGACTCCCTCCCGCCGGAGGGCCGCGGCCATCGCGGTCCCCGCCCGGGTGGCGAGGGCGGCCAGACTCCGCCGCCGCCCCCGGCGCCGCCCGCGCAGTAAGCTTTGTTAGGGTTGGTTGTGTGGCCGCCGTGGCAGGGGTGCCGCGGCGGCACTTTTTTTGCCCGCCGCCCCGGTGGCGCGAGGCCCCGGGGCGCCCATTGACTCCGTCCCGGCGGGTTTGCAGCGTGCGCGGATGGCGGAACACAGACGCGTGGTCATCGTCGGGGGCGGGGCGGCGGGCTTCTTCGCCGCCATCGCGTGCGCCGAGAAGCTCGGGACGGCCGGCACGGTGACGCTGTACGAGGCCACCGCGCACCCGCTGGCCAAGGTCCGCGTCTCCGGCGGCGGGCGCTGCAACCTCACCCACGCCTGCTTCGAGCCCCGCGACCTCGTGCGGCACTACCCGCGCGGCGGGCGCGAGCTGCTCGGGGCCTTCCACCGCTGGCAGCCGCGCGACACCGTGGCCTGGTTCGCCGCCCGCGGCGTCGAGACCAAGACCGAGGACGACGGGCGGATGTTTCCGGTGACGGACGACTCGGCGACGATCGCGGAGTGCCTGCTGCAGGCCGCGGCCGCCGCGGGCGTGGTCGTCGTGACGAGCCGGGGCGTGCGCAAGGCGGAGGCGCTGGGCCGCGCGGGCGCGGCGCCGGATTTCTGGCTCACGCTGACCGACGACTCGACGGTGCGCTGCGACCGGCTGCTCATCGCCACCGGCGGCAACAAGGCCTCCGCCGGGCTCACGATCGCCGCGGCGCTGGGGCACACGATCATCCCGCCGGTGCCGTCGCTGTTCACCTTCCACATTGACGACCGGCGGCTGGAGGGCCTGTCCGGCCTGGCGGTGGAGCACGCCGAGGTCGCGGTGCCGGGCACCAAGCTTCGGGCCGACGGCCCGCTGCTGATCACGCACTGGGGCCTGAGCGGGCCGGCGATCCTCAAGCTGTCCGCGTGGGGCGCCCGCGAGCTGGCGGAGCGGAAGTACGAGTTTCCCGTGACGGTGAACTTCGCGCCGCCGCGCACCCGCGATTCGCTGGTGACCGAGCTCGCCGGCGTGCGCGGGCTGCATCCCCGCAAGCAGCTCGCCACCTGGAGCCCGCTGCCCATGCCGCAGCGTCTGTGGGAGCGGCTGGTGGCCTCGGCCGGCGTCGCGCCGACCGTCCCCTGGGCCCAGGCGGGCAACCCCGCGCTGGCCGCGCTCGCCGCGCAGGTCACGGCGGCGGAGTTCCAGGTCGTGGGAAAGAGCCTCTTCAAGGAGGAATTCGTCACCTGCGGCGGCGTGAAGCTGTCGGAGGTGGACTTCAAGACGATGGCGAGCCGCGTGTGCCCCGGGCTGCACTTCGCCGGCGAGGTGCTGGACATCGACGGCGTCACCGGCGGCTTCAACTTCCAGTCCGCCTGGACCACCGGCTGGCTCGCGGGCCAGGCGCTGGGGGAGTGAGTGGGCGATGGGTGGCCAGAGGTGCCGCGGCGCCGAGCATCGCGTTGTCCGCCGCCTGGATTAGCGCCCTCGAGCAAGCGCGCGGGATTACTTATCTCTTCCGGCTGACACATTCCGAAATCGTAATTCGCCAAGCATAAATCGAGCATCTCCCTCATGTCCTACTGGCAACTCCTGCTGCTGATCCTCCCCGTGTTCGTGCTCATGGGGCTGGGCATGGGGCTCCGCCGCGTGGGCTGGCTGACGGCGGAGGCGGACGCGAGCCTGCTGCGGCTGGTGGTGAATTTCCTCTACCCGTGCATCATCTTCGAGAACGTGCACGCAAACCCGGCGCTGCGGGAGCCGGGCAACCTGGTGGGTGCGCCGTTGGTGGGATTCCTGACGATGGCCGGCGGCATCGGCGTTGGCTGGTACGTCGCGCGGCGGCTGGGCTTCACCGTCGGCACCGGGCTGCGGACCTTCGCCTTCGCGGCGGGCATCTATAATTATGCCTACATCACGGTGCCGGTGATGACCGCGCTCTTCGGGACCGGCAGCCTCGGCGTGCTCTTCGCGCACAATGTCGGCGCGGAGGCGGCGATCTGGATCGTCGGCGTGATGGTGCTGGCCGGCCAGTCGTGGCGCGAGGGCTGGCGGCAGCTGCTCAGCCCGCCGGTGCTGGCGCTGGTCGTCTCGGTCGCGGTCAACCTCGCCGGCCTCGGCCCGCACGTCCCGGGCCTCCTGCTCGATGTCGTGCACCCGCTGGCCGCCTGCGCGATCCCGATGGGGCTGATCCTCAGCGGCGCGACGATGGCGGAGCATTTCTTCGACCGGCCGCGCGAGCTCTTCGAGCCGCGGACCTCGTTCGCCGCCGTCGGGCTGCGGCTCGGCCTGATGAGCGTGCTGTTCCTGCTGCTGGCGCGCTACGGCCCGTTTTCCGCGGACCTCCGGCACGTGATCATGGTGCAGGCGGCGATGCCCGCGGGCTTCCTGCCCATCGTGCTGGTGAAGCACTACGGCGGCAACGTCCTGACGGCGGTGCGCGTCGTGCTGGCCACGGTGCTCGCGAGCATCCTGCTCACGCCGCTGTGGCTGCGGCTCGCGCTGGCCTGGATCGGCTGACGCGGGGTGGCTTCAATCCCGAGTCACCCCCTCGGCCGTCATCCTTCGCCTTCACTCAGGATGACGGTGGTAATGAGGTTGCTGGGAGCGGGCGGAAAATCCCTGCCACGGCTCGCCAATGCGGCCCGATTCGCTTCAGTGGGCGCATGCACCTCCGTCCCCTCGGCCGCAGCGAACTGAAAGTCTCCGAGCTCTGCCTGGGCACCATGCAGTTTGGCTGGACGGCCGACGAGGCCGCGTCGTTCGCGGTCATGGACGCCTTCGCGGCGGCGGGCGGCAACTTCATCGACACGGCGGACATCTACACGACCTGGGGCGGGGCCGGCCTGGCGGGCGGCGGCCGGTCGGAGGAGATCATCGGCCGCTGGATGAAGGCGCGCGGCAACCGGAAGCACGTGGTCGTCGCGACCAAGGTGCGCGGGATGATGGCGGAGGGCCCCGGCGGCGAGGGCCTCAAGGCCGACCGCGTGATCCGCTGCTGCGAGGACTCGCTGCGGCGGCTGCAGACGGACTATCTTGATCTCTACCAGTGCCACTGGGCCGACCTGGCCGTGCCGATCGAGGAGACGCTCGGCGCGCTCGACCAGCTCGTCCGCGCGGGCAAGGTGCGCGTCATCGGCGCCTCGAACTATCCCGCCTGGCGGCTGATGGAGGCGCTGTGGCGCAGCGACCAGCGCGGCCAGGCGCGGTTCAATTCCTACCAGCCCGAGTACTCGCTGATGGAGCGCGCCGGCTTTGAGGTCGAGGCCGCGCCGCTCTGCCGGCACCACGGGCTCGGCGTCATCCCGTACTCGCCGCTCGCGGGCGGGTTCCTCACCGGCAAGTACCGCCGCGGCGCGACCGTGGCCAGCGTGCGCGCGGCGGACATCGGGAAGAAATACGGGAACGAGCGCGGCTTCGCCGTCATCGACCGGCTCGAGGTCATCGGCCGCGCGCACGGCCGGACCGTCGCGCAGACCGCGCTCGCCTGGCTGCTGACGAATCCCGTGGTCACCGCCGCGATCGTCGGCGCCAACACCCCGGCGCAGCTCACCGAGTCGCTCGGCGCCGCCGGCTACCGGCTCGAGCCGGCGGAGCGGCAGGCGCTGGACGCGCTGACCGACTACCCGCGCAACTGGCGGCCGATCTGGGACTGACCGCCCGATTCGTGTTGGCCCGGGGCGCGCCCTGCGCTCTGGTGGGCGCGATGCGCCGCAACCTCCCGCCGCTTACCCCCGCATGAAGGCCAGCCACGTGGGCATTGCGCTGCTGGTGGCCGGCTTTGTCGCCGCGACGGCGAGCGTCTGGCAGCGGACGCGCCCGTCCCCGGACGGCCGCGTGACCGTGCGGCTGTCGCACTGGCAGCTCGAGGGCACGGTGCGCGAGGGCCTCGCGGCCGTGGCCCGCCGCTACGAGCAGCTCAACCCGAAGGTGAAGGTGGAGATCCTGGTCGTGCCGGAGCGCGTCTACCGGCAGTGGATGCGCACCCAGCTGGTGGGCGGCACGGCGCCGGATCTTATCGAGTACACGATGTACTGGGGCCGCATCGAGGAGCTGGCGCCGCGCTATTTCCAGCCCATCACGCGCCAGGTGGCGGAGCCGAACCCCTACAACCGCGGCACGCCGCTCGCGGGCGTGCCCTGGCGCGACACCTTCCTCGACGGCATGAACGGGCCCGACGGCTACAACACGCTGATGCGGGACTACTACGCGCCCACGATCGCGGCGTTCACCATGCGGCTCTTCTACAACCGCACGCTGCTCCGCGAGATCACGGGCCGCGACGAGCCGCCGGCGACCTGGCGGGAGTTCCTCGCGCTCGACGCCGCGGTGCGCGCCTACGCGCTGCGGCAGGGGCGCGTCCTCTCGACCATCGGCAATTCCTGGGACAACTGCTGGTGGCTGGCCGAGCCCGTGCTCCACGGCCTGGGCAGTCACCTGTCCCCGCAGCTCGACCACGACCACACGCTCAGCCTCTCGTACTGGGAGATCGCGCTCGGCTGGCGCCGCGGCGAGTGGTCCTACCGCACGCCCGAGCTCGCCAACGCCCTCCGGGTGTTCCGCGACCTCGGCAACGCCAGCCAGCCCGGCTTCGTGCAGATGCGGCGCGACGTCGCCATGCTCGACTTCCTGCGCGGCCACGCGCTGATCCTCTGCGCCGGCAGCTGGGACGCGAGCAGCCTGCGCCGCGAGGCACCCTTCGACGTCGGGGCGTTTCGCCTGCCGCTGCCGGGCCGCGAGGACCCGGAGTACGGCCCGCTGACCCTCGGGCCGCTGTCGGACGGGGCCGTGTCCACCTCGACGCCGTTCTACCTCAACAAGGCCTCGGCCCACCCGGAGGCGGCGGTGGATTTCCTGCGCTTCCTCACGAACGTGGAGGGCGACCAGATCTTCGTGAACGTCAGCCAGTGGCTGCCCGCGATCCGGCAGGTGCGCCCGACGGAGTTCTCCCGGCGCTTCATGCCGTTCTACGACGGCTACAACTGGGGCGCCTCCTACTTCAACAACACCGGCTCGGAGATGACCATGTTCTTCCTCGGCGAGATGCACCGGCTGTTCGGGCCCGGCGGCAGCGTGGAGGCCTTCCAGCGGGAGCTGGAGACCGCGGGACCGGAGCGCGCCGACCGCGACCTGCGCGCGCACCTGCGCGACTCGCGCGAGGCGTTCAACTCCGACGACGTGACCGCCGCCGCCCGCCTGCGGGTCGCCGGCGAGTCCGACCGGCTGCCCGCGTCGCCCGCGTTGTTGGAGGCGAAATACTACCAGACCGCCCGCGTGCTGGCGGCCCCGGCGCACCCGGAGGCCCGGCCATGAGACGCGCGTCCTGCCTCCTCCTGCTGCTCGGCGCGCTGCCGCTGGCCGCGCGCGCGGCGGACGCGCCGACCGGCTGGCCGGCGCTGATGCGGCTGAAGGCCGACGAGGCGCTGCGGGACTTCGCCGCGGCCCCGCCCGGCCGTGAGACGGATTTCGGCCGCGCCGTCGCGCTGCTCGCCCGGTCGCCGGTCACGCCGGAGCAGGTCGCGGACGCCCGCGGGATTTTCGCCCGGCTGGCGGACAGCGGGACGGATGACGTGGCGCAGGGCGCACGGTATTTCCTCGGCCGCATCGCGCAGCATCACCTGGAGACGGCCGATCCCGCCGAGGCGGCGCGGCAGTACCGGCGGCTGCTGGCCGAGCACGGCGACTCGCTCTGGGCCCAGACGGCGCTGACCCGGCTCGCGCTGCTGGAACTCTACCCGGACGACCCGGCGGTCACACCGCCGGCCGCCGTGGCCGCGGGGGAGCGGCTCCTGGCGCAGGCGCGCCTGCCCGCGGCGCAGAGCGAGCTGCACCTCGTCCTGGCGGACGCGATCTTCTTCTATCGCCTGCCCGCGGCTTCGGCGTTGCCGCACCTGCTTGCCGCCGAGCGGCTCGGCCGGCTCGACCGGCCCACGCGGGCGGACGTGCTCGTCCAGATCGCCGAGGTCTCGGCGCTGGGTGGCGACGCCGCACAGGCCCGAAAATTCTACGCGACCTTCCTCGCGGAATACCCGCTCGACCAGCGGAACTTCATGGTGCGCGAGAAGCTCGCGGCCGGTGTAGGGCGGAGTCGCTGACCCCGCCATCCGGGCCGCAGGGGGGACCGGCGGGGTCGGCGACCCCGCCCTACATCCGCCCGGTCGCAGTTGCGCCGCGCGCGCGGCGTGTCAGCGTATCCGCATGAAACGTGTTCTCGCGCTGGGTCTGCTGGTGCTGCCGGTGCTGGGCGCGTTCGCGCAGGCGAATGCGGGCTGGCTGAAGGTCGAGGAGGACGTGGCGGCCGCGGTGCGCGGCCCGCAGGTGACGGTCGTCCATTTCTGGGCCCCGTGGTGCCCGAACAGCCAGGCCGAGCTCGCGCACCACGGCTGGAGCACGTTCCTCGAGCTCAACCGCGACGTGAAGTTCATCTTCGTGACCGTGCGCAGCACGGACGACGGCCGCGTGCTGCTGGGGGACAACGGCGTCGGCGCGCAGCCCAACCTCACGCTCCTTCATCACCCGAACCACGTGCGGAAAGGGGAGGGCAGCATCCAGAATTTCATGGACCTGCCGCTGACCTGGGTGCCGACGACCTGGATTTTCCGCGACGGCCGCCTCCGCTACGCGCTGAACTACGGCGAGGTCCGCTTTCCGCTCCTGCAGCAGCTGATCCGGGACGCCGCGGATCCCTGGGAGCACGGCCCGGGGCCGGCGCCGCTCAAGTAAGCTCCGGCCGGGGGCCGCACGGGCGGCCACTTGGGCCTTGATCCGGGGCCCGCCGCGACCTCTTCATCGGGTGCGGCCATGAAATTATCCGGGAAACTGGTGGGCCTCCTCCTGCTCGGCGCCGGCTATGCCGTCGCCGTCGGGCTCATGGTGCGGCATGTCACCCAGGAGTCCCGGCCCGACCGCGTGACCATCCGCGTCGCGCAGTGGCAGCTCGAGGGCGGCGTGCGGCAGGCCTTCGCGGCGATGATCCGCCGCTACGAGCAGCTCAACCCCCGCGTGCACGTCGAGCTGATCTCGATTCCCGACCGCACCTACCGCCAGTGGGCGCAGACCCAGCTCGTCGGCGGCGAGGCGCCCGACCTCATCGAGTACTCGATCGACTACAACAACGTGGAGCGCTACTTCGCGCCGATCTCGGACGAGGTGCTGAAGCCCAACCCGTACAACCGCGGCACGCCGCTCGAGGCCGTGCCGTGGCGCGACACCTTCCTCGACGCGATGGCGAACTGCGACGGGTTCAACGTGCGGCTCAACCAGTACTACGCCGCCACGCTCACCCAGCACAGCATGCGGCTGATCTACAACCGGCCGATGCTGCGCGAGATCACCGGCGGCGACACGCCACCCACGACCTACCGGGAGTTCGTGGCGTTGTGCGCGCGCGTCGAGGCCTACGCCCGCGAGCGCCACCTCGCCCTCGCGCCGCTCGCCAACTCCAAGGACACCGTCATCGGCGAGGCCATGTTCATCTTCGACTCCGCGAGCAGCGCCGTGGCGCAGCGGCTGGATCACCGGCATGTCTTCGGTGCGCTGACCAAGGAGGTCGCCCTCGACTACCTCCGGGGCGAGTGGAGCTTCCGCGACCCGGAGATGCGCATCGGCCTCGAGCTGCTCGCGGAGCTCGGCCGCCACAGCACGCCGGGGTTTCTGCAGCTGTCGCGCGACTCGGCCCTCATGGACTTCGTGCGCGGCCGGACGATGATGATCGTGGCGCCCAGCTGGGAGGCGAGCAGCCTCAAGGAGCTCTGCCCCTTCGAGCTCGGGGCGTTCCGCTACCCGGTGCCGCTGCAGGACGACCCGGCCTACGGGCCGCGGATGCTCGGGCCCTACGCCGACGGCCGCCTCGCCACGCTCATGGCGATGTACCTCAACCGCCAGACCCGCCACCGGGTCGAGGCCCTCGACTTCCTGCACTTCATCACGAGCGTCGAGGGCAACCAGATCTTCACCGACGTGAGCACCTGGCTGCCCGCCATCGTCGGGGTTCGGCCGTCCGCCTACTCGCGGCAGTTCCTGCCGATCTACAACGGCTACATCTGGTTCATTGACGGCAGCTTTCTCAACCTGTCGGGCGACGACGCGATCGCCCACGTGCGGAACAACTTCTTCCGGCTCTGGGGCCCGGAGGGCCGCGCGGAGGCTTACGCCGAGGCGCTCGACGCCGGCCTGCGGCCGCGGATCCTGTCGGACCTCACGCGCAACCTCACGGTGCAGGTCCAGAACCTCACCGGCGGCGACAGCGCCGCCGGCGCCGCGCACATGGCGGCCGGATCAGCCGGCGCGACGGCGCCGCTGGCGCTGCTGCCCGCGCGCCTCGAGGGCCGCACCTACCAGATGCTCACGGTCGTCCACGCCGAGGCGGACAAAGCGGGAAAGGCGGCGCCATGAGGCGCGGATTGCTGCTCATGCTGCTGGCGCTGCCGCCGGCGGGGCTCACCGCCGCGGACGCGGCTGCCGCGGCCTGGCAGGCGCTGGCGGCGTACCGGCCCGCGCAGGCGCTGCCGCAGTTCGAGCAGCTCGCGGCCCGCGGTGGGCCCGGTGCCCGCGCGGCGCGGTTCGGCGAGGCCCTGAGCCTGCTGGCCCAGCCGCTTCCCGTGGCCAACCGCGTCGAGCGCGCGCAGGCGCTGCTCGAGGCGCTGGCGGCCGACGGCGACGATGACCTCGCGCTCGGCGCGCGCTTCTACCTGGGCCGCCTGGCGGAGTTTCAGGCCGACCCGCTCGACCCCCGGCGCGCGGGAGTCGAGTTTCGCCGGCTGATCGCGGGCCACCCGGACTCGGTGTGGGCCCAGGCGGCGGTGCCGCGGCTCGCCCTCCTCGTCCTCTACACCGCGGCGGGCCCGGCGGCGCCGGCCGCGCGCATTGCGGAGGCCGAGCGGCTGCTGCCCGACGCGCGCACCGCGGCCGCGGAGGCGGAGCTCCGGCTCGTGATCGCGGACGCGGTTTTTCATTACCTGCTCCCGGATGCGCTGGCGCGGCCGCATCTGGTCGCCCTCGCGCGGTGCGCGGTGCTCGACGCCACCACGCGGGCCGACGTGCTCGTGCAGGCCGGCGAGGTCTCTCGGCTGACGGGCCATCCCGCCGAGGCGGCGGGCTATTACCGCACCTTCCTCGCCGAGTACCCGCGCGAGCCGCGGCAGTTCCAGGTCCGGCTGAAGCTCGCGCAGGTCGCCGGGCCGTAGCGTCGTGCTGAACAATCGCGCAGCGTCCGCTTGCGCCGGCGCGGGCATCAGGTAGACCGCCGGGTTCGCATGAAGATCACCCGGCAGATGGTGGGGTTCATCCTGATGGGCGCGGCGTACCTCGCCGCGACCTACACCGTCGTGCGCCGCTCCGCGCAGGAGGCGCGGACGGACCGGGTGACGATCCGCTTCTCGCAGTGGCAGCTCGAGGGCACGGTGCGCAAGGCGTTCGACGCCATCATCGCGCGGTACGAGCAGCTCAATCCCCGCGTCCACGTCGTGCACCTCGCGGTGCCGGACACGGTCTACCTGCCGTGGATCCAGACCCAGATGGTCGGCGGCACGGGGCCCGACGTCGCGGAGTATGTGTGGATCTGGCCGGACATCGCGCGGCGGTTCCAGCCGCTCGACGAGGACATCATGAAGCCCAACCCGTACAACCGGGGCACGCCGCTGGAGGGGGTGGCGTGGAAGGACACGAACGCGGACGGCTTCACGAACGACGACAGCTACATCAAGGCGCTCAGCCACTACTACGGCATCACGGTGACGGCGCACGTCAACCGCCTCGTCTTCAACCGACCCCTGCTGAAGGAGATCACCGGCTCGGAGCAGCCGCCGCGCACCTACCGCGAGTTCGTCGCCCTGTGCGCGCGGATCCAGTCATTCGCCCGGGCGCACAACCGCAACCTTGTGCCGGTGGGTAGCTCGCAGGACACCTATCCGTTCCTGACCTATGCGATCATGGGCACGATGGGATCCAAGCTTTCTGAGCGCCTCGACTACCGGCACCGGCTGCAGATCTACCAGGACCAGCTCGCCTCCCAGTACCTGCGCGGCGAGTGGAGCTTTGACACGCCCGAGCTGACGGCCGGGCTGCGCGTGCTGGAGGACCTGGGCGCCGCCAGCACCCCGGGGTTCGTGCAGCGCAAGCGGCACTCCGCGCTGACCGACTTCGTGGCGGAGCGCACGGTGATGGTCGTCATGCCGAGCTGGGAGGCGAGCAGCCTGCCCCTGCTTTGCTCGTTCGCCGTCGGCGCGTTTCCCTTTCCGTACCCGCAGCAGGACGACCCGGTCTACGGCCCGCTCGTGAAGGGCCCATTTGGCGAGGGTCCGCGCATCTCCGTCATGGGCCTCTATCTCAACCGGCACACCGCGCACCGCGCCGAGGCCATCGATTTTCTCCAGTTCCTCACCAGCGTCGAGGGGGCGAAGATTTTCACCGACGTGAGCAACTGGCAGCCGGCGACCGTCGGCGTGAAACCCTCGGGCTTTGCCGCGCAGTTCACACAGGTGACGGAAGGCTGGGCGTGGGCGGCAAGCTATGTCGGCATCACGGTTGACGCCGAGCAGTTCCTGCGCACGCACTTCAGCACGCTCTGGAATGCCAACGGCGGCCTGGCGGCGTTCCAGACCGAGGTCCGGGCCGGGCTGGGCGCCCGGATCCGCGACGACCTCCGGCGCGAGGTCACGGCCGGCGTGCACAACGTGCAGCGCGAGGACAGCATCGCGGCCGCGGGGTATTTCGCCGCGGCCCCCGCGGCGCGGCCGGCGGTGCTGCCGCTCGTCACCCTGTCGAACGAGATCAAGAATTACCAATTCGCGCGCGTGCTCGCGGCCCCCGTCCAGCCATGAAGCTCCTGCGACTCCTCCTGCCGGCGTTCCTCGCGCTGATCCCCGCCACCGCCGCCGAGCTGACCGTCGGGTGGGAGGCGCTCGGCCGCTACCAGGCGGACGAGGCCCTGCAGGTCTTCGCCGCCGGCGCCAAGTCCGCCGATCCCGCGGTGGCGCGCGAGGCGCGACTGGGCCGCGGCGTCGCCCTCCTCACCCGGCAGCCGGTGACGTCCGGCCAGGTGAACGAGTCCCGGCAGGTCTTCACCGAGCTGGCCAACAGCGGTGCGGACGAGCCGGCGCAAGCCGCGCGGTTCTTCCTCGGGCGCATCGCCCAGCATCACCAGGAGCAGCCCGACCCGGCAGAGGCCGCGCGGCAGTTCCGGCAGCTGATCGCCGAGCACGAGCGCTCGACTTGGGCGCAGTCCGCCCTGGGCCGGCTGGCGCTGCTGGAGCTCTACGCCCTTAACCCGGCGGCCACGCCGGAGCAGCGCATCGCCACGGTGGAGGCACTGCTGCCCCGCGCCCATGTGCCGGCCGCGGAGGGCGAGCTGCACCTCGCGATCGCCGAGGCCATCTTCTTCTACCGCCTGCCCCCGCAGCCGGCACTGCCGCACCTGCTCGCGACGGAGCGGCTGGGTGGCTACGATCGCGTCGGTCGCGCCGACGTGCTCCTCCAGATCGCGGAGCTCTCCCGCCTGGCCGGCCTCCGCGCGCAGGCGGCAAAGTTCTACCACCTGTTCCTCGCGGAAAATCCCCGCGACACTGCGAATTACAACGCGCGGATGCACCTCGCCGAGGTGGAGCCTCCCGCCCCCGCGCCCGCTGGACCCTAGCCCGCCGTCACCGCCGCCGGCAGGCGCAGCGGCTTGAAGTGCCAGGCGGCGACGTGCGTGTGGTCGGGCGCATCGGGCAGGTCCGCGAAGTTTTTCTCGCCGACGATCTGGCCCGGGCTGACCACGTGCCAGTCGCCGTGGAAGTAGTGGTGCGGCCCAAAGTAGTTGAACGTGCTCGGCACCAGCTCGAGTCGCAGCCGGTGCGGGCCCGCGGCCAGCGGCGCGGCCAGCGTCAGCGCCCAGTCCGGGCCCCAGGCCCAGCCGGCGGGTCCGCCATCGATCGACACGCGCGCGGCGTCGCCCAGCACGCCGATGAGGCGCAGCGCGGCCGCCGGGGCCGCAAGGGTGAACGCGCCCTCGGCGACCAGCGGACGGTGGAGAAACGGGAAGCCCGCGGCCACGAGCTCGGCGTCACCGGACACCGGCGCGACGCCGGCGACAAACGGCCCGTCCGTGCGCAGCGTGTGGCTGGGGCCGGGCGCGTACGGGGCGAGGCTGCGGAGCGTGAAGGCGCCCTTGAGCCAGAGGTACGGCTTGGCGGGGAACTCGCGCACGGTGCGGAAGCGCAGCGCGTGCGCGCCGGCGCCGAGCGCGGGCAGGCGCGCGAGGGCGCCGTCCTCGCCGACGGTCAGCTCCAGCGGACGGCCGTCGAGGCTCGCGTCCACCAGGTCATCCGCAAAGTGAAGGTGCAGCCCGGCCGGGTTCGCGGCGCCGAAATCGGTCGTGAACGTCGCGGCGTACTCGCGCGGCGCCGTGCGCTGCGGCTCGATCAGCCAGGTGTTCTCCGGGAGGACGGGGGGCTGCCAGGCGATGGGACTGGCCGGCGCGGCCCCCGATGAGGCCGGGGCCGCGGCGGCCGCACGCGGCGCGGCGGGCGGCGCGGTGCGCCACTGGGCGGCCGGGCCGCGCAGGATCGCGGCGGGATCCACCACGAGGTGGGCGTAGCGCGCGCGGCCGAGGCGCACGCGGCCG
>Ga0265327_10003756_pt1 | contig 14111 bp, 12 predicted proteins | sample 41621metaG_FD_202089 | JGI IMG/M metagenome (GOLD analysis project Ga0265327, IMG submission 202089) | Rhizosphere microbial communities from Carex aquatilis grown in University of Washington, Seatle, WA, United States - 4-16-21 metaG | ecosystem: Host-associated > Plants > Roots > Rhizosphere... | reverse complement strand
CCCCTAACGTTATCCCACCCCGTCGTCTTCCTCCCACGGAAAAATTCCCGCTATGAATTCACTGACGAAAATGAACGAGACCGTGCCCACCATCTACGAGCAGATGGTTTCCCGTGGCGTTGATCGCCGCGACTTCCTCAAGTTCTGCGCCTGGATGGGCGCGTATCTCGGACTCGAGCACAGCGCCACCGCGCAGATCGCCCACGCGATCGAGACCAAGCGCCGGCTGCCAGTGGTGTGGATGCATTTCCAGGAGTGCACCTGCTGCAGCGAGTCGTTCCTGCGCTCGTCGCACCCGATCGTCGCGGACATCCTCTTGGACAAGGTTTCGCTGGACTACACTGAGACCCTGCAGGCGGCCGCGGGCTTCCAGGCCGAGGAAATTCTCCAGGAGACCATTACCAAATACAAAGGTGAGTATCTCCTGCTCATCGAAGGCTCGATCCCGCTCGGCGCGGACGGCGCGTATTGCGTGATCGGCGGCAAGTCCGCGCTCGACACCGTGCGCGAGGTCGCCGCGGGCGCGAAGGCCATCATCGCGTGGGGCAACTGCGCCAGCGCAGGCTGCGTGCAGGCCGCCAACCCGAACCCGACCCAGGCCATGCCGGTCAGCGCGATCCTGAAGGACAAGACCGTGATCAACGTGCAGGGCTGCCCGCCCATCGCCGAGGTCATGGCTGGCGTGCTGGTGCACGTGCTCACCTTCGACCGCCTGCCGCAGCTCGACAGCCTCGGCCGTCCGAAGGCGTTCTATTCCCGCCGCGTGCACGACACCTGCGTGCGCCGCGCGAACTACGACGCCGGCCTGTTCGTCGAGTCGTTCGACGACGAGAACGCGCGCCAGGGCTACTGCCTCTACAAGGTCGGCTGCAAGGGCCCGACCACCTACAATTCCTGCGCCACGATGAGGTGGAACAACGGGACCAGCTACCCGATCCAGTCGGGCCACGGCTGCATCGGCTGTTCCGAGGCGAAGTTCTGGGACAACGGGCCGTTCTACCAGCGGCTCACCAATTTCCCGGGCTTCGGCATCGAGGCCACCGCCGACAAGGTCGGCCTTACCGTCGGCGGCGTCGTGGCCGCGGGCGCGCTGACCCACGCGGTGCTCACGAATTTCCGCAAACACGAGGAAATCGGCGAGCAGCCCGGCGAAAAAGCCACGCCCCCGACCCCGCCCTCCGTCCAACCCTGAACTAGCAAAACCCTTCCCCCATGAGCAACCGAATCGTCGTTGATCCCGTCACCCGCATCGAGGGCCACCTCCGCATCGAGGCCGAAGTGAAGGACGGCAAGATCGTGGACGCCTGGAGCGCCGGCACCATGGTGCGCGGCTTGGAAATCATCCTGAAAGGCCGCGACCCCCGCGACGCCTGGGCCTTCTGCGAGCGCGTCTGCGGCGTCTGCACCACGGTGCACGCCCTCGCCTCCGTCCGCGCGGTGGAAGATGCGCTCAGCATCAAGATCCCGCCGGCGGCCGAGCTGATCCGCAACATCATGTATTGCGTGCAGAACGTGCAGGACCACGTCGTGCACTTCTACCACCTGCACGCGCTGGACTGGGTGGACGTCGTCAGCGCCCTCAAGGCCGACCCCGTTGAGGCCTCGCGCATCGCGCAGAGCATTTCCCACTGGCCGAAGAGCTCGCCGGCCTACTTCGCCGACCTGCAGAAGCGCCTGACGGGCTTCGTCGCCAGCGGCCAGCTCGGCATCTTTGCCAACGCCTACTGGGGCCATCCCGCCTTCAAGCTGCCGCCCGCCATCAATCTGATCGGCGTCGCGCACTACCTCGAGGCGCTGGAGTGGCAGAAGGAGATCGTGAAGGTGCACGCCGTGTTCGGCGGCAAGAACCCGCACCCCAACTACCTCGTGGGCGGCATGCCCTGCTCCATCAATCTCGACGAAGCCAACGCCATAAACTCGGAGCGGCTGGCCCTCGTGGGCCAGCTCCTCCAGAATGCACGCGACTTCGTCGAACAGGTTTACTACCCCGACCTCCTCGCCATCGCGCCCTACTACCTCGAGTGGGCCGGGATCGGCGGCGGGCTGGAGAACTACCTGTGCTACGGCGACCTGCCGACCGCGGGCTTTAACAACCTCGCGAGCTACAAGTTCCAGCGCGGCGCCATCCTCGGCCGCAACCTCGCGGAGATCCACCCGGTGGACCCGAAGGACACGCAGACCGGCATCGAGGAGTTCATCGACAACTCCTGGTATGACTACAAGGACGGCGCCACCACCGGCGGCCGCCATCCGTGGTCGGGCGAAACCAACCTGAAATACACCGGCCCGAAGACGCCGTATCAGAATCTCAACGTCGACGAGAAATACAGCTGGCTGAAAACGCCCCGCTGGAAGGGTCACGCCATGGAGGTCGGCCCGCTCGCGCGCATGCTCGTCGGCTTCGCCGGCAACCAGACCGAGATCAAGGAGGCCGTGCTCGAGGCGCTCGGCGCGCTCAACGCCCCGCCGTCCGTGCTCTTCTCCACGCTCGGCCGCACCGCCGCGCGCGGCATCGAGGCTCGGCTCACCGCCAAGTGGGGCCTGGAGTTCTTCAACAGCCTCCTCGCCCTCATCAAGGCCGGCGACACCCGCACCTTCACCAAGGAAAAGTGGGAACCCTCGACCTGGCCCGCCGAGGCCAAGGGCGTCGGCACCAGCGAGGCACCCCGCGGCGCCCTCGCCCACTGGATCGTCATCAAGGACAAAAAAATCGACAACTACCAGCTGGTCGTCCCGTCCACGTGGAACGCGTCCCCGCGCGACGCGAAGGGCCAGCGTTCCGCCTACGAGGCGTCCCTCATCGGCACGCCGGTCCATGACCCGAAGCAACCCCTCGAAATCATTCGCACCATCCACTCGTTCGACCCCTGCCTCGCCTGCGCCGTTCACCTCTACGAGGACGGCGCCGAGGTCGCGCATCACGAGCTGATGGTGAAATAAAGGCGCCACCATGAATCGCTCACACGACTACCAGCGCGTTTACGTCTGGGAGCAGCCGGTGCGTTGGTTCCACTGGATCAACGCCCTTTGCATCGTGGTGCTCGGGGTGACGGGCTTCCTCATCGCCCATCCGCCCGCGCTCATGAACTCGCGGGAAGCGTCCTTCAGCTACTGGTTCGGCACCGTGCGCTTCATCCACTTCCTCACCGCCTACGTGTTCATGGCCAATTTTGCCTTCCGGCTCTACTGGTCCTTCATGGGCAACAAGTATGCGAACTGGCGCGGCTTCTTCCCGCTCACCAAGGCGCAGCTGCGGCAGATCTGGGATGTGCTGAAGGTGGATATCTTCCAGTTCAGCAACAAGCCGGTCGAGACGCTCAGCCACAACTCGATGGCCTATTTCACTTACACGGCCACGGGCCTGCTCACGATCTTCCAGATCATCACTGGCTTCGCGCTCTACGCGCCGACCAGCAGTTCCTGGTTCCCGCGGCTCTTTACGTGGGTGATGCCGCTCTTCGGCAGCGAAGGCACGCTTCGCATCTTTCACTATTCGGCGCTGTGGGTCTTCGCCGGGTTCACCGTCATCCACGTCTACCTCGTATTCTACCACGATTACGTCGAGGGCCACGGCGTCATCTCGTCAATCGTCGGCGGCTGGAAATTCATGGAGAAGGGGCAGATCGAGGCCGAGCAGGCCACCGGGATGTCCGCCTTCCCCGCCAAGAAAACCGCGCCCCTCCCCGCCCGCAAATCGGCGCCGCTGCCCTGAACGGACATGCTGCTGCTCGACTCCACCCTGCAGGGCGAGGCCTACGCACATCCGCGCGCGGACATTCCCGGCGCGCGCGTCCTGATCCTCGGCATCGGCAACGTCCTGATGGGCGACGAGGGCGTGGGCGTCCACGTCCTGCGGCTCCTCGAGCAGCAACCCGCCCTGCCGGGCGTGCGCCTGCTCGACGGCGGTACCGGCGGGGTTAACCTCCTGACCGAGTTTGAGGGTGTGGATGCGATCGTGCTCATTGATGCGACGCGCGATGGCCGGACCGCCGGCAGCATCACCTATCTCCATCCCCAGCGCGTCGGCGACCTGCCCCGCGGGCTCGGCGCGCATGATTTCGGCCTCAAGGACCTGTTTGCCGCCGCCGCCCTGATCGGCCGGCTGCCCGACCTCCATCTTTACACGCTGTCCGTCGAGGAGATCCGCCCGATGTGCACCCAGCTCTGCCCCGCGGTCGCAGCGAGCGTGCCGGAAGTCGCCCGGCTCGTCCGGACGCATGCGGGTTTGCTCGCCTCCACCCGCGAGGTCGCGGTCGGTTGAAGCAAATTTTGCGCAAATCTTTGCAAGCAACGCCGAGCCGCCCGGCCCGCGCCCGGGCATACTTGCTTAGTTCACAATGCTAGACGACGGTCGCTCCTGTCTCCAGCATCGCCAACTCGTCTCCTCCCCCAAAAAGAACCAACCCATGAAAATCAAAGCCATCGCTTGCCTCTTCCTCCTCGGTGCCGCCGTCGGCGTCGCCGCTCCCGCCTCAGAAAACTGGGAAAACAACTGCCAGAAATGCCATGGCGCGGACGGCAAGGGCCAGACCAAGACCGGCAAGAAGCTCGGCATCAAGGATTACACCGATGCCAAGGTGCAGGCCGATTTGAAGGACGCTGACATGGCCAAGGCCATCTCCGCGGGCGTGAAGGACGAAAAGACGGGCAAGGACAAGATGAAGGCCTACACGGACCTGACTCCCGCCGAAGTCACCGACCTCGTCGCCTACATCCGCAAGTTCAAGTCCTGATCCGCCCAGTACCGGCTCCCCTTGGGCTGGCGTGAGCGGTTCCAGCTCGCGCCAGCCTCTTTTGTCCCCAGCTCCCGTCCCGCCCGACCATGTCCGACCCCATCCCGACCAAGCCCACCAAGCCCCGCTCGCATTTCAATAACTGGATCAGCGCCGCCGGCGCCGTCCTCGCGGTCGGAGCGTTGTTCTCGTTCGCGCTGCTGGTGTGGGTGGACTTCACGTCCGGGGACAAGAACCCGTATCTCGGCATCTTCACCTACATCGTCGCGCCCGGCTTCCTCATTGCCGGCCTGCTGGCGGTCTTCGGCGGCGCCTGGCTGCAGCGACGCTACGCCATCAAATACGCCGGCGCCCCCGAGCGCTGGCAGCTGCGCTTCGAGGACCCCCGGCAGCGGCGCTTCATCATCCTCTTTTCCGTCGGCGGCGTCCTCTTCCTCCTGCTGAGCGTGTTCGGCAGCTACGAGACCTACCATTATTCGGAGTCTGTCCAGTTCTGCGGCCAGGTCTGCCACCGGGCCATGAACCCGGAGTTTGTCGCCTACCAGCGCGGCGCGCACGCCCGCGTGGACTGCGTCGACTGCCACATCGGCACGGGCGCCGAGTGGTTCATCAAGGCCAAGATCAACGGCACGCACCAGCTGATCGCCTACACGCTGAACAATTACAACCGGCCCATCGCCACCCCGATCAAGAACCTGCGCCCGGCGCAGGACATCTGCGAAAAGTGCCACTGGCCCGAGAAGTTCCACGGCAACATTGACGTCAACTTCGACCACTTCCTCTCCGACAAGGCCAATACGCCCTACAGCGTCCGTCTCCTTCTTCGCGTCAACACCACGCGCGCCGGCAGCCCCGAGGGCGGCATCCACTGGCACGTCAACCAGAAGGAGAAGGTCGAGTATTACGCCATCGACGAAAAGCGGCAGGACATCCCCTGGATGCGCGTGACCAACAAGGTCGACGGCACCTCCCGCGTCTACCGCATCGAGTCCTTCAAGGGTGAACCGCCGCCCGCGCTGATCCGCACGATGGACTGCATGGACTGCCATAACCGGCCGGCCCACATGTTCCCCACCGCCAACGAGGCCGTGGAAAAGTCCCTTGCTGCCGGCACGCTCAGCACCCGCCTGCCCAACATCAAGCGCGAGGCCGTGAAGGCGATGCTCCAGAAGGAAATCACCACCGCGGACGCCGCCCCGAAGAAAATCGCCGACTATCTCTCGGCAAAATACGCCGGCGCCCCGGAACTCCCCGCCACCATCACCGAGGTGCAGCGCATCTTCTCCGTCACGATCTTCCCCGAGCGGAAAGCCGACTGGCGCGTCTACCCGAACAACATCGGCCACAAGGACTGGCCCGGCTGCTTCCGCTGCCACGATGACAAGCACAAGACGCCCGGCGGCGAAGCCGTGCGCTCGAGTGATTGCAACTCGTGCCACACCATCCTGGCGCAGGGCAAGGGCGCTGAGTTCGAGCTGCTCAACGCCAAGGGCCAGAGCTTCCAGCACCCCGGCGGCGACCTCGATCCCGACCTGACCTGCTCCGACTGCCACAACGGCGGCATCCAGAAGTAAGCGGGTTGAAGCCGGAAACCAGGAACCCAGGAATCCGACCCATCGCGAAAACGCGAAGGGGCGAAAAATACCAGGAAGGCAATGCAGGCCGGGACCCCGCGGTCCCGGCCTGCGTCGTCTCCGCGCTTTCGCTCTTTTGCGTTTCCGCGATAAAGATCGTTCCTGGTTTCCTGGCTTCCGGCTAAGACCCGCCTCCCCCGCCAAAATACGCGGCGGTTCCACCAAGGCCTGCGTAGCCGCGAGACGCCATTAGGCGCATGCTGTGACCTGAGGTCCTATGAATGCATTTCGCCGTCGCTTCCTCCTCCTGCCAGCGTTCGCGCTGCTGGCTTCCAGCCTGGCATTTGCGGATCCCGCACCCGCCCCGGCCCCGACCGCCGCAGCGGCGAAAAAGCCCGCGGTAGCCAATTCCGAGTGCCTCGACTGCCACGAGGCGGAGTTCAAGGCGCCCAAGAAGGGCGAACCCGCCGTCTGGGTCGGCGTGAAGTCCGACGCGTTCGCCCACTCCGCGCATGCCAAGCTCAACTGCGTCGATTGCCACACCTCGATCACCGAGACGCCCCACGATTCCAAGCTGCCTCCCGTGCAGTGCCTTGCGTGCCACGAAAAGTCCCCCGCGAAGCACGCCTTCCACCCGCGGCTCGCGCTCAGCCCCGTGCCCGCCGGCAAGGACACCGCCTGCGCCGAGTGTCACACTTCCCACGACACGCTGGCGGTGAAGTCGCCCGCATTCGCGTTCAGCAGCGCGGGCCAGACCGAGGCCTGCGGCCGCTGCCATGAGTCCGCCGCCAAGGATTACCGGGCCTCCGCCCACGCCGCGCGCCGGGACGGCCAGCAGCGCACCACGCCCGATTGCCTCAGCTGCCATGAGACCCGGATCGCCAGCCCCGCCCCCGGCCAGTCCAAGGTCGAGTTGAAGCTCGCGCAGGCGAAGCTCTGCGAGTCCTGCCACGTCGGCAAACCCGAGGTCGCCAACCACTCCAACCTCGGCGCCAAGTTTGTCGCCTCCTTTGACCACTCCGTCCACGGCGCCGCCCTCGCTGCCGGCAAGGAGAAGGCCGCGGGCTGCGTCGACTGCCACGGCGCCCACGCGATGAACAAGGCCGCGGTCGCCGGCGCCAAGGTCAACCGCCTCCGCGTCACCGAGACCTGCGCCAAGTGCCACGCCGAGCAGGCTGCCGCCTACAATACCAGCGTGCACGCCGTCGCGCTCCGCGCGGGCAACCTCGATTCCGCCGGCTGCACCAGTTGCCACGGCGAGCACGACATCAAGCTGCACACCGACCCGAGTTCCCCGGTCCACAAGTCCAACCTCGCCCAGCAGGTGTGCGCCGAGTGCCACGCGTCCGTCCGCCTCACCCGGCGCTACGGGATGTCCAACGACACCTTCAAGACCTTCTCCGACAGCTACCACGGCCTCGCGGTGCGCGGCGGTGCCGTCGAGGTGGTCAACTGCGCGAGCTGCCACGGCTCGCACGCCATCAAGTCCCAGAATGACCCCACGTCCACCATCAGCAAGGCGCACCTCGCCCAGACCTGCGGCCAGTGCCACCCGGGCGCCAACACGCGCTTCTCGGTCGGCTCCGTGCACGCGAGCGAGAACCAGCGCGAACAGTCGCCGTGGCTCTACTGGATCGCGAATTTCTACGTCGCGCTGATCATCGCCGTCATCGGCGGGATGATCCTGCACAACACCCTCGATTTCCTGAAGAAGGCCCGGCACAAGCTCGCCATCCAGAAGGGCGAGGCCGCCGAATTGCACGTCGCGCATCGACTCTACCTGCGGATGACGGGCAATGAGCGCATCCAGCATGCCGTGCTCGTCCTCAGCTTCACGGCGCTCGTGATCTCCGGGTTCATGCTACGCTATCCCGAAGCCTGGTGGGTCCAAGGCATCCGGCACCTTAGTTCCGGCGCGTTCGAGCTGCGCGGCCTCGTGCACCGCATCGCGAGCGTCATCATGGTCGCCAGTGGTGTCTGGCACGTCGGCTACCTCGCCTTCACGGCGTCCGGCCGGAGCCTGTTCAAGGCGATGCTGCCTGCCTGGCGCGACGTCACCGACCCGTGGAAGGTGCTCAAGTATAACCTCGGGCTCGCCGCCACGAAGCCGCAGTTCGGCCGCTTCTGCTACATCGAGAAGGCCGAATATTGGGCCATGGCATGGGGCACCGCGCTCATGACGCTCACCGGCGCCATCCTCTGGTTCGACAACGCCTCGATGGGCTACATCACCAAGCTCGGCTTCGACATCTCGCGCCTGGTGCACTTCTACGAGGCCGTCCTCGCGACCCTCGCCATCGTCGTCTGGCATTTCTACTGGGTGGTCTTCAACCCCGACGTCTACCCGATGAGCCTCGCCTGGCTCACCGGCAAGGTGTCGGAGCAGGAAATGCTCGAGGAGCACCCGCTGCACCTCGAGGAATTGAAGGCCGCCGAAGCCGCGAAGTCGAAGCCGCCCGAGAGCCCGCCACCGCCCGACACGAAATAGCCGGGGCAAAGCCAATTTTTGAAGCCGGAAGCCAGGAAGCCATGAAAAGGCCTCCTGGTTTCCTGGCTTCCGGCTAAAAACGGCCCGGCCTTGGGCAAAAAACGCCGCTGAACGCGCAAGGCCTGCGTAGTCGCTACCGGCGCGTTTCCCTATACTCTCGGCACGCCATGAACCCCGCTTTGTTACCCCACGTCCGCCTGACGCGCTGGATTGCTGTCATTTTCTTCCTCGCCGCGTCCCTGGGCCGAGCCGCCGAAACGCCCGCCGTGCCCGCGGCACCCGTGACGCCGGCCAAGGCCGCGATCGTGCCGAACAGCGAGTGCCTCGACTGTCACGAGGCGGAATTCAAGCCGAAGAAGAAGGGCGAACAGCCCGTGTGGATCGGCGTGCGCTCCGAGATGTTTGCGAAGTCCGTCCACGCCAAGCTCAACTGCGTCGACTGCCACGCGGGCATCACTGAGACGCCCCATGACGCCAAGCTGCCGCCGGCGCAGTGCGCCACCTGCCACTCGAAGGAAACCACCCAATACGCGACGAGCATCCACAGTGTCAGCCACCAGATGGGCGGCACCGACTCCGCCTCCTGTGCCAGCTGCCACGGCACGCACGAGATGGTGCCGGTCAAGCAGCTCGATTCCCCGGTGTTCAAGCTGAACCTCGCGAAGACCTGCGGCACCTGCCACGACGATCCGAAGCTCACCAAGGAATACCGCATGGGCCAGTCCCTCGCGGCCGGCCATTACCTCGACAGCATCCACGGCCGCGCGCTCATGAAGATGGGCCTCATCGTCGCGCCGTCCTGCAACGACTGCCATGGCGTCCACGACATCAAGCGCAGCATCGACAAGAGCTCCCACACCAGCCACGCGAACATCGCGAAGTCCTGCGGCACCTGCCACCTCGGCATCGAGGAGACCTACAACGCGAGCGTGCACGGTCAGTTGCTGGCCAAGGGCGACAAGAATGGCCCGGTTTGCACCGACTGCCACAGCGCCCACGACATCGAGAAGCCCGCCACCGCCCATTTCAAGGCCCTCAGCGACATCAGCTGCGGCAAGTGCCACCAGGACCGCCTCGAGCATTACCGGGACACTTATCACGGCAAGGCGATGGCCCTCGGCCAGCCCAACGTGGCCTCCGACGTCGCCGCGTGCTACGACTGCCACGGCCACCACGACGTGTTCCCGGTCAGCGACCCGCGCTCGCGGCTGTCGAAGCAGAACATCGTCGCCACCTGCTCGCAGTGCCACGCCGGCGTGAACGAACAGTTCACGAAATACCAGCCCCACGCCAACCCGCTGGACAAGGTCAACTACCCGATCCTGAACAAGGTCTTCGTGTTCATGACGGCGCTACTGATCGGCACGTTCGCCTTCTTCGGCCTGCACACGCTCTTCTGGCTCTTCCGCTCGATCTACCTGTTCCTCACCGACTCGAAGCAGTTCCGCGAGGCCGTCATCAAGTCCAACGCCGACGACGTCCAGTTCACCCGCTTCACGCCGTTCGAGCGCTTCCTGCACATGCTGGTCGTCACCAGCTTCCTGCTGCTGGTCATCACCGGCATGCCCCTCAAGTTCTACTACACCGAGTGGGCCAAGGTGATCTTCCACTTCATCGGCGGCGCCGGCGTCGCCCGGTCGCTCCACCACTTCGGCGCGATCATCACCTTCACGTATTTCGTCCTGCACCTCAGCTCTCTGGCCAAGCTCCTCTGGCGCCGCCGCGGGCTGATCCGCAACCCCGCCACGGGCAAGATCGAGCCGTTCCGCTTCCTGCGTGCCGTGTTCGGGCCCGATTCGATGGTGCCGTCCATCCAGGACTTCCACGACTTCGTCGCCCACCAGAAATGGTTCTTCGGCAAGGGCCCGCGCCCGCAGTTCGACCGCTGGACCTACTGGGAGCGCTTCGACTACTTCGCCGTGTTCTGGGGCGTCTTCATGATCGGCGTCTCCGGCCTCATCCTCTGGTTCCCGAAGTTCTTCACGCTCTTCATGCCCGGCTGGGTGATCAACATCGCACTGGTGATCCACTCCGACGAGGCCCTCCTCGCCGCGGGCTTCATCTTCACCTTCCACTTCTTCAACACGCATTTCCGCATCGAGAAATTCCCGATGGACACGGTCATCTTCTCCGGCCGCATCTCCAAGACCGAGATGCTTCATGAGCGCCGGCGCTGGTATGACCGGCTCGTCGCCGAGAACCGTCTCCAAGATTATGCCGTGAAGGACGAGTGGGAGGGCCGCAAGAAGGTCGCGAAGGCCATCGGCTTCCTATTCTTCGGCACCGGCCTCGTCCTGCTCGTGCTCATCGTCTACGCGATGATGTCCCGCCTCGGTCATTGAGTCGGAGCTTCCGAGGGTGGTCGTCGGTTTCCACACCGACGACTGACTCCGGTCCGCATGCCGACCCGGTTGAAGCCGGAAGCCAGGAACCCAGGCACCAAGGCAAATCGCGTTTCAGCGATCCGGATCGGAATCCGCACTCCTGGTTTCCTGGCTTCCGGCTTCAACCGAGCCACGCGCCCACCCTCCGCCCCGGCGGGGGACAAGATACGCGGCTTTTTTGCCAAGACACGGGGAGCCGGTCGCGGCCGAATCAGCGACGCTGGGGGCGTCAGTTAACCCCAACCTCATATCAGGATTCGCTTATGAAACCTGTACTGTTGCTCGCGGCCCTCGCGAGCTTCGGGGTCACGGCTTACGCCTTTGATCCCGCCGCCAGCTGGTCCGAGCATTGTGCCAAGTGCCATGGCAAGGACGGCCGGGGCGAAACCAAGATGGGAAAAAAACTCGGCATCAAGGACTACACCGACGCCAAATTGCAGGCCGAGTTCACCGACAAGGAGGCCATCGAGGCCATCAAGGAGGGCGTCGCCGACAACAAGGGCAAAATCCACATGAAGCCCATCGCGGGCTTGTCGGACGAGGAGATCCAGGGACTGGTGACCTACTTCCGGAGCCTGAAGAAATAAACTCCCGGCCGGCAACCCGGCCAAGTTTTCACCCTCGCTGCCTGCTCCGCAACGAGGCGGTCGTCTCTGTGGCCGCCGCGTCCGGACCCGACCGGCGTCTCTGCGCTGGCGGCGCGTCCGCTGGCACACGCGTGGACAAGATATGCGCAAACTTCACCAAACCGCGGCGAGCAGGGCCGCGCGGAATCAGCGATGCTGGTGCCTGTTAGCTCAACCCCAACCCTCGTTTAAGCCTTCCCATGAAACGTGCCCTCCTCCTCGCAGCGCTCTCAAGCCTCGCCGTTACTGCCTATGCCTTCGACCCCGCCGCCGCTTGGACGGACCAATGCGCCAAGTGCCATGGCAAGACCGGCGCGGGCGACACCAAGATGGGCAAGAAACTTAGCATCAAGGACTACTCCGATGCCGCCGAGCAGGCCAAGTTCACCGACGAGGACGCGTTCAAGGCCATCAAACTCGGCCGGACCGATGCCTCGGGCAAGGTCCGCATGAAGGCTATCGAGGGCCTCACCGACGCCGACATCAAGGCGATGGTCGCCTATTTCCGCGGCCTGAAGAAATAAGCCGCGCCAGACACGTTTCGGACCAACGCCGCCGACAATGCAACCAGGCAACCGGACACCGATGGTTCTCGCCATCCTGACGGTTGTATTCCTGGGCCTCTCAGCGGCATTCCTGTCCGATTCCTGGGGATATCCGGCGAAACACGCCCCGATTCCCCCGGTTGACCGATCCTTCCTGGACCCAGCGACAGTGCGGCGGTCTTACGCCGACCTGGTTCGCGCCAAGGAGGATCTTTCCGATTTCGACTGCTACGGCTGTCACGAGAAGGGCCACCCGCCGCCCCTCCACTACGATGCCAACCAGAAGCTCATCATCCCGCCGGAACATTCCGACGTGGTGATGGGGCACGGCACGCATGGCCGAAACAACAACTGCTTCAACTGCCACAACGAAAATAATCTCACGACGCTCCAGCCCCGCGATGGCCGCGAGCTCAAGCTCGAGGAGAGCACGCAGCTCTGCGGCAGCTGCCACGGGCCGACCTACCGCGACTGGGATTCCGGCGCCCACGGCCGCATCAATGGTTACTGGAATCTGAAGCTCGGCAGCGCGGTAAAGAAGGACTGCGTCAACTGCCACAATCCTCACTCTCCCCGTTTCCCCGGCCGCCAGCCGGCGCCCGGGCCGCATCCGCTGCACCCAGTGGCGGACGCCGACGTTCCCGCCCATCCCTGACATGTCCACGCCCGAACTCCCCGATCCCCCGGCGGCGCCCGACGCAGGCATGTCCCGGCGCAGCTTTCTCCGCACGTCGGCTGTCCTCACGGCCGGCCTGGCGGCCGTGGCCACCAGCCTCAAGCCCCTGTTCGAGATGGAGGACTTCACCTCCGCCGAGCAGTTCATGCAGAAGTATTACAAGGAGATGACGCCCGAGGAGATGAAGAAGGTCCTCGCGCGCATCACGCGCGAAGTCGAAAAGCAGTATGGCGTCCGCCCGCATGTCCGCGACCTCCGGCCGATGGACGGCGTGGAGTTCGTCTACGCCCTCAACCTTTCCCGTTGCATCGGCTGCCGCAAATGCGTCCACGCGTGCGTCGCCGAGAACAACCAGTCGCGCAATCCCGAGATCCAATACATCCGCGTGCTCAAGATGCCGCACGGGACGTTCGACCTCGAGAAGGGCGACCATAATTACCAGCCTGAGAAGGTCCCGGAAAAAGGCTTCTTCTACATGCCGGTGCAGTGTCAGCAGTGCCACAACCCGCCCTGCGTGAAGGTCTGCCCCGTCAACGCCACCTGGCAGGAGAAGGATGGCATCACCGTGATCGACTACGACTGGTGCATCGGCTGCCGCTACTGCGAGGCCGCCTGCCCGTATTGGGCGCGCCGGTTCAACTTCACCAAGCCTTCGATTCCCGCCGACCGCCTCAATCCCGAGATGGCCTACCTCGGCAACCGCCCCCGCAAGCAGGGCGTGATGGAAAAATGCCACTTCTGCGTGCAGCGCACGCGCGCCGGCCGCTACCCCGCCTGCCTCGAGGTCTGCCCCACGGGTTCGCGCAAGTTCGGCAACATTCTCGATCCCAATAGCGAGGTTTCCCAGATCCTCCGGACCAAGCGCGTCTTCATGCAACTCAAGGAGGACGTCGGTACCAATCCGCGCTTCTTCTACTACTTCGACGTATGACGACCGCGATCCGCAATTACCTCGTCTTCCTCAAGCGGTCCGGTCGCGTCGCGTTCGTCGGCGACTGGCGCTATTACACCTGGATGGGCCTGCTCACCGTCGTGATCCTGCTCGGGCTGAACGCCTACGCGAAGCAGTTCTCCCACGGCCTGAT
>Ga0265327_10003755_pt1 | contig 14115 bp, 11 predicted proteins | sample 41621metaG_FD_202089 | JGI IMG/M metagenome (GOLD analysis project Ga0265327, IMG submission 202089) | Rhizosphere microbial communities from Carex aquatilis grown in University of Washington, Seatle, WA, United States - 4-16-21 metaG | ecosystem: Host-associated > Plants > Roots > Rhizosphere... | reverse complement strand
GAGTGGGATAGAGAGAATCAGGCAATCCCGCGAGCGCGTAACTGCCAAGCTTCGCATATTCTTCCGGAATCGTCGGCACCAGGTTGAGGTACTGCGCGGAAATGATCTGGTCCGTATCGATATTGTCACGAACTACGTAAACAGGCCCGGTAAATACACTTTGCATCCCGCCAATTTGAATCCACCGCACCCTCTTTTCAAGAATTTAGAAGACGCGCGCACATCCCCATCGCTCGGCCTTGGTTTCTTCCTTCTAACTTCTTAATTCCCCTCGAGCTGACACATTAACTCCGCATACCCCTGCCCCATCACATGCTGCGACGCCGCATCAAAGTGAATCCCATCCGAAATCGCCGTCAGCCCATCCGACGACACACAACCGGTCAGCGGCACAATGCCAGGAATTGCATTCAACTGCTTATTGACCGGCGCTGCCCAACCAAAATCCGTCCGGTGATAAATAAAGTGTGGAATCTCTCCCACCACAAACGGCGCATTCGGCGCACCCAAATCCGAGCGAATATCCGCAATCATCTGCGTCAGCTTCACCTTGTAATTCAGCGCGACCGACGACAACGCATCATTCTCACCCTGATGCCATAAAAATCCTTTGAACGTCCCCCATCGCATGGCCAAGAGCGCGCGCGCCACCGCATTCTGATACAGCCGCGTTCCCGGCATCCAATGACTTAACGACGTCGAATCCACCGCCACTGGAATCAGCGCAATCACCGCCGCCGGCTCCTTCTCCGCCATCGCCTTCCCAAACGTCAATCCAGGTCCAACCCCATGATTCTTGTGCAACGGATCAATTGCCGGCTGCCAAAAATTATCCGCGCCAAACGAAATCACCCGCAAACTCGGAACCTTATCAATCGCAGTGATGTGTCCATGCCCGGCCATGTTCGACTGCCCCATCAACAAATAAATATGGACCTGCTCCCTCGCCGGCCAAAACGCGGGTGGATTCATCATCGAATAACTGCTTCCCACCACTTGCAGCGGCAAACTGAAACTATTCGTTGGATCATCACACATCCAAACCACATCCCCGCCGACCACCATTCCCTCCGGACCGCCACCCGTCACCCGCACTAAACCCATCACCGTTTCCACATACCCTTGCCCCTGGCCGTTAACCTTCTGCACTGTCGAAAACAACGACCACGTCCCATCCCCACCAATCGAAACGGTCGGCTGTTGCGTAATCAACGTGTTATCCGCGAGCGCACCGGTGAAAGTCACATTCCCGTTATTCGCGACTGTCACCGCAAGAAACCCTTTCCCCAACGGTGCATCCGCACTCGAAGCACCATCCGAGAAAATCAAATCATATCGCCCTGCAAACGACGTTGGGCGCAGCTGACTGAACACCGGGCGATGACAAACGACCGCCGCTGCCCAACCACTGCCACTGACCGTTCCCGAGATCATCTTCCCACCAACCAGGTCCAACTGCGCATCAATAAAAAACACCGCCGGATTCGACTGCGTCCGCAACTTCCCTGTCGCATCCAACCGCGCCGGCAAAAGGGAATACACGACGCCATCGCAATAAACCTTGCCCGAACACAGCCCCGAAGTACCGACCGTAATCGTCACCAGTCCGGAATCATGAACATCAGCGCCATTCGTCGGACAAAACAAACCTGTGTAAACCCCCGCATCCGCTGCCGAAAAACGCGGCGCAGTCGTAAGCGCCGCCGCGCGCCCTGGACAGAAAGGCAGCGTGAAGAAAATCAGGAGAATAAACGCAAACGGTTTTTTCACTTTCGAGGCTAATCACATGCAACAAACAACCGAGAAAACCGCAAAAACCGCGTTCAACTCGACCGGCATAAACCCGTCGACATCTCGAATTGATGAATGGGACTGAGCCCCGCCACTGTGAATCTCGCAGGCCAACTTTTCAAGAAATTAGAAAGGCCCGCAGCGCAAAAATTAAAATATAAGCCCTAGCGCCTTTTATGTTCGCTCTTACATTTCAGCATGAAAACCTCGCTTACATCGAAAATGTTGAGCGGAACCTCAGCCCTGCTCTTTGCTTTCACGCCCATCGCCCCCGCGGTGACAATGAATTGCAGCCAAATCGTGGCGCTACCCCGCGCCTCCGACGCGCCAGCACCCGACGGTTACACCAGCAACGGACAACCATATTTCTACGCATATCCCGACGAGGGCTATGCAGAGCAATCTCCCATCGAAGCGCCGCCGTCCGACTATGACAACAGCTACGCCTATCCAGACCAAAGCAACGGCTACAATGACTCCGGCGTGGGGTCCTACTACGATTCGTGGGGTTGGGGCTATCCGACCTTCGGTTTTGGCTTTGGTGACAACGGCAACATGCATCACCGCCAATTCCGCCAGGACATCGGTCGTCGCGACTTCAACCACAACATCGCCGGCCATTCATCCATCGCACCACACCGCAACTCAACTGCTGGAAACATGACTGTTGGTGGTCACGCGGCAGCACCTGCCGTTCACATAGGATTCGGCGGCGGACATTCCGGCGGCGGTCATCGTTAAGTCATCGCGAATTCGAGGTTCGATCCGGGCCGTAATTTGGGGAATCTATCAACCGAATTGTCGGAGAAAAATCCGCTCCACAAAAATCGAAATATAAGCCCTAGCGCCTTTGCTATTCAGTCTTACATTTAGTCATGAGAACCTCGCTTCCATCTCGAATGGTGAGCGGGACATTGGCCCTGCTCCTCACAACCGCGATCACTTTCCCTCTGGTTGCCAAAGCGCAATCCACGCCAACGCCCCCGCAAGTCGCAGTCGCTCCTACTCCGGACGCAACGGCCTTGTTGCCCTCACCGTTGGCCGTTCCGGGCGACATGTCCATCGGTGCCAAACAAGTCATCAAGCTTTTCCAAGCCGGCACCAGTCCTGACGTCATCACCACCTATGTCCGAACCTCCGGTCAGATGTACAACCTGAGCGCCGACGACATCATCTATCTCAAGAAACTTGGCGTTCCCTCCGAGCCCCTGACCGCCATGCTCCAGACTGATGCCGTCATCCGCAACCAAATCATGGCCGCGCAACAAGCCCAGGCCGACCAATACGCAAATCAGGGTCAACCACAGACCTCCGATCAGGTGCAGCCAACCTATCCGGACACACAGCAACAAACACCTACTGTCGTGAATAACTACGACAACAGCGGCTACAGCAGCTACGGCGGTTATCCGTACTACTATTCCTATCCGAACTACGGCTACAGCTACTACGGATACCCATACTACGGCTACGGGTACGGGTGGCCCTACTACGGTAGCTATTACCCATACGGTTTAGGTCTAGGCTTCGCCTTTAACTTCAACAATCACAACGGGCACTGGAACAACGGTTGGAACAATGGCCACTGGAATAATGGTCATAGTTGGGCCAACAACAATAATTGGAATCACAGCGGCTCCGTCAACCACAACACATGGGCTGGGCATAACTCGACCGGATTCGCACACAACTCCACCGGCTTCAGCGGTCACTCAAGCACATTCACCGGGCACAGCTTGAGCGGATGGAATGGTGGCTCAACCCACAGCTTTAGCGGTTCACCATCCAGCTTCGCCAACCATTCAGCCTTCGTCCCGCACAGCAGCATGAGTGGCTTCAGCGGCGGCTCCCACCCCTCATTCTCCGGTGGCCACAGCGGCTTTGCCGGCGGCGGAGCATCGTTTAGCCATGGTGGCGGCTTCTCAGGAGGCGGCGGACACATGGCAATGAACGGTGGTGGCGGTCACTCGATGGGTGGCGGCGGTGGTGGACACATGGGCGGCGGTGGCCATCGTTGATAGCGTATCAATTTCTCCATCCGAACATTGTAAGGTGAACGTTGAATGAAAGTTCGACGTTCACTTTCTTTTTTGGAAGACTAAAGCCCTGATCTTATTTTTTAAGATTTAAATCAGTTTGCGCCATCACCGTCGGCTCACATCTCCCCGTTTTCTCCCACGCCTCGTAAAGTCTGCGACCCCATCCATCGGTCCTATTCTCCTCCACCAAAAACTTCAAATACTCCCACGACATTGACTGATACATCAACCGAACCTCCACCCTCTCCGTCCCGTCCGGCACCGCGAAATCGACCGAGTCCCAATATTGCCCCTGCGCATAATCCGCATCCACCGCGCCCGACAAATGCTCCGCCGCAATCGCCTTCTGGAATCCCCGCGGTGGGATCCGATTATCCTTCGTGATCACATCATTCAAAACAAAATGGAACGACGCCCCTTCGGCTAGCCCATGCTTCTTTGATTGTGACGCACTCATCCCCGGCTTCGATTCATAAACTCGCGTCCGTTCCGGATCGATCAACGTCGGCAACTTCACCGCAATTTTACCCGGGCCCAACTTCGGCACCGATGGCATCAACTCTCCCATGCGCACCGCCGACATCGAAACCTCCGGTAACACCAACACATCGTCCTTCTCGGCGTAACGGCCGACCTCATCGAGCACCTTTGCTCCCTGCAAAAACCGCACATTCAGCCACATCCGCCGGCCCTCCGGGTACCCTGTCGGCAACTTATGCCCCGTCAAATTCGTAATCGTCACTGCCAGGTGGGGACGATCGCGCTGCGTCGTCCGTTCCGTTATTTCAACATTCAGTTTCGCCGCCGTCTTCAAAAGCCTCCGTGCGTTCTCCTTTCCTGCCTCCAACGCATCCCGATCCACCTCGTGCTCACCCCAGATTTCCAACACCGCATCCTGCGCCCACGTCGAACCTCCCGCTGCGCTATGACTCGCAAAATGATCCCGATGCAAGTCTCCATGCTTCGACTGATACTTCACCGCCTGCCCACCACTAGGAACCAACGGAAAATGACAATCCTGGCACGACTTCTTCTGACCACTTTTGCTGTCACTCACTAACCACTCACTATACGTCCGCTCAATATGCCCATATGACTCCGGTTTTTGGACCGCCGCATTCGTCGCCTGCAACGGATTCGAAACATTATGACAATTCCCGCACAACTCGCTCGACGCATGGTACGCCGACAACGCCATCGCATGCATCGGGAGCCCGTTGGCATTCGCATACGGCCCGCGCAAAACCCGATTCGTATCCATCACATACATCCCGTTCCCATAGCCAGGTGGCGTCACCTTCGCGTAAAGCTTTGCCTCAGCTGAAAGCGGATCCACCAACCGATGACAAAAATGACAGCTCACCCCCTCCAGATCATCACCCTTCAGCAACGCCCCATCCGGCGCCGCCGTCGATCGTCCCTCCAACCATCCCCGCGGCGAATGACACCGGATACAATACTCACCACTGCCGGGAATATCCTGATTCGCAATCGCCAGCGCGGCCCGAAACACCGGATCGCGCGCCGCCTGCGCCATCATCCCGCCCTGCCACGAAAAATACGGATCAGCCAAACCGTTCGTGGTTTTGGAATGACACTTCACGCAATTATCAACGGGCAAAAACCGGTAATCGTGCTCTTTGGGCTGCGACCCCGGCAAAATGATTTCCGCGTGCGAAGCACCAACAACGAAAACCATCCCGACGCAAAACAGCACAGCCCGCGCGAAGACCAGAAATTTTTTAGAAAGCGAAAAGTTACTCACGACTCACCTAGCATCCGATTCTGGTAACCCCCTCAACAACTAGCGAGCTTTTATCCGCGCCAAAAAAATATCATCGAAATGTTGCAACTTCCTGCAACTTCCGCTTCCTTCCTGCAATTAGTTGCAAAGTGGAGCGGATTTGTAGCGGAAAATCCTGCAACTTTTGTCAAAGATCATCTCCGGGTTGCACTTCAACCCGAATCCAGTAAGAACCGGCGCCCGAAGGGATTATAACGTGAAGCAGCGGCGTGTCAATGTTATGTCGCACTTACCGAAAAGGCCTGTTCAATCTTGAAGAGATCGCAACCTCCGTTCCTCTAGCTTCTTAGGAACAATTGCCAGTCAAATACTGAGAAGCCTGAAAAAGCTGTACGGATTTCCCCAACTCAGAAAGCCGTTTCCGTCCGATGGAACAAAAACACAACGAACCGTTACCCTCTCCAGTAGCGATCATAACTTCAGCCAAAGCCACCGCAACGGGCTACCGCTCCTGGATTCATGGAGCTAAATGTTGCCGAACGTCAACATGGTTGAATTCAGAAAACCGTAACCAACTAATCCGCGCACATGAAAAATGCACTGAAATCCAGCGTCGCCGCGGCGGCGCTGGTTTGCTCTCTCGGCCTCTCCACCTATGCCTTCGCGCAAACTGAATCACGCTTCTACCGCCCGCTCACCCTCGCGTCCACCGAATCGGCTCCCTCGAGCGGTGGTGGCACGAAGGACGATGATGCCGAGTTGGCTAAAAAGCTTCAAAACCCCGTTGCCGATCTCATCAGCGTGCCATTCCAGAACAACTGGGATTTCGGCATAGGCCCGGCCCACGCGATGGAATACAAACTCAACATCCAGCCGGTCATTCCGGTTTCCATCAGCTCGAATTATAACGTCATCGTTCGCACCATCGTCCCGGTGATACACCTGGATGCGGTGGACAACAATCCGCTGGCTCCCGCCAGCGACCGGGAAAGTCATTCCGGTTTTGGGGACACCACGCAGAGCTTCTTTCTGTCCCCGAAGAAACCAGTTTGCGGATGGGTTGTCGGAGCCGGGCCAGTGTTGTACTATCCCACTGCGACCGACAGCGCTCTGGGCGCCGGCAAATGGGGCGTGGGCCCGACCATCGTGATCCTTCGGCAGGAACACGGTTTCACCTACGGAATTCTGGCCAACCAAATCTGGTCCTATGCGGGCTGGGGTGACCAGAACCTCAGCGCCACATTTCTACAACCCTTCCTTACCTACACGACGAAGAAGAAAACTACTTTTGGAGTGAACACCGAATCCACTTACGATTGGGAAGACAGCCGGTGGACTGTGCCGCTGAACTTTTCTGTTCAGCAGTTGCTAAAAATTGGCAAACTGCCCGTCGCCTTGCAGTTCGGTTATCGCTATTACGCCGACAAGCCCAGCGGCGGTCCGGATTGGGGTTTGCGCTTTGACCTCACGTTCCTGTTCCCGAAGAAATAAATTTTCTCCGGCCTCGCTTCCTTACAAGAGGGGAAACGTGTTAATTCCTAATGACCCGATTGGAGCGCGCGCTCACCTCAGCCCTTTCCCCTTGTTTAGCGAACCCAGGCTTGACGACGCCACGGTAGCGCAAAAAATATTTATCGCTTGGCCAGAGAAAAAACTCAGGATGCGTATTGCAGGCTTCCGGGTCTTTGCAGGTCAAGTCCACCGGGCAAGCATATTGCAAATAGTCTTGAAAGCTTTCCTCGGCAATTTTTATCGGATCTTCATTTATTCTTTTTTTGAATCCGTAAGAAACGGATGTGGCTTGTTTATCAACAACCATGACTCTGAATTCTACCGGGAGACGCGGGTTTTCACTTAGCACTAAGGATTCGAAAATCGAGGCGACCCCAAAGTCATCAAAGCTTGGAAACATGGATCGCGTGCCGTCTGAAGGATGATTATGAAAAAAGATTATCGGTTTGCCTGCCTTGATTATTTTGGAAAGTTTTTTGAGATCGTGCCCCACTCTGTCCATCGCGGAATTCGTCGAGATGTCGTGAATTTCGCCGTTATAAACGAGCAAGTGTTCTTTGCCGTCTGCGATTTTTATAAAAGTGGCGGCTGCCAGTTTGTCCGCCTCGTCAATTTCGCTCGGCATAGGAACGAGTTCGACTGACTGCACGGCTTTTAGAAATTGCCCGTACCTTGTATTCGACCAATGTCGGTATTCGGCATAGGCCCTAAGATATTCCTCATAACGAGCTTCTCCAACGAGGTTAAGGACAACACGCTCTTCGGCTAACTCAATGTTGGAGCCGTTTCGATGATAGCCCTCGAGATCATCGTTCATGATATGTGCAACTTCATGAATCGCTGAATGCTCAAAGAGAATCTCCGGCTGATGCGTTAGAAAATCGGCGGTCACACTGATGATGAACGATTCATTCCGCATGTTCCCATCTCGAACGACATCTGTAAAAACCGGCCCGACATCGCCGGAATAGGGTGAAAACATCAGACTGCCTATCGCGCGAAGACGGATTTTATAGCTCGCGCCAAGCCTTCTCTGCGCTTCGGCGATCTTATGTTCGAAGGTCGCGACTTTCTCTTTGAGCCCCAACTCGACGATGCAGTCCGGGGAAAGTTCAAAAGCCAGTTTGCAAGGCTCAGATTGTCCTAGCAATGATGCAGACGTAGTCAACCATACGACGCATAGGCACAGATCAAGGATGTATTTTTTCAGCGAACGCGCCCCGTTACTAGCAGCGGACTTCATCTTTCAGAACGCCGCAATGGTATTGAGATCGCAGCCGATTGGAAAGAAAGGTTTGAACCACAAGTGATTTGATCAGGGATTTCCACCCGGAAAATGTTGGAAAGTCCTGATGATGTATTTCAGATCGCGATGATAACAATTGGAACCAATTCACGGGGGTTAAAATATGAAAAACGAAACTATTTTTTCGAGTGATTGCAACGCAGTTAACGAACAACAAAAAAGGAGAAATTATGAGAAAGATGATAGTAACAATCAATACGTGTGCGCTCCTGATCGGAGCATCTTGCCTCACTCAGGCACAAACAGGATCGTCGCCGGTCGGTGCGGAAGGGATCGTAACGGCATCGGCGACCGTCGATAAAGTAGACAAAGAAAACCGTAAGGTGACCCTGAAGAAAGAAGACGGCTCGAAAGTAACGATCAAGGTACCCGAAGGCGTCCGGAATTTCGACCAGATCAAGGCCGGCGACACAGTAACAGCCAAATATTCGGAATCCATCGCGATGGGAATCCGTAAAGCAGACGAACCTCCCAGCGCAGTCCAGGAAGAATCAATTGCGAGGGCGCCAGCGGGAGCAAAGCCAGGCGGCGAGGCATCAATGACCACACAGATCAGCGCTACAGTGGACAACATCGACAAAAGCACACGCGAAGTAACTCTCACCCAGCCCGACGGAACCAAGTCGGAAGTCAAAGTTCCTGAGGATATCAAGAAATTCGATAACTTGAAAAAGGGAGACCAGGTCGTAGTCAGCGCTACTGACTCGATCGCGATAGAAGTGACCCCGAAATAGCCCTGCGCTATTAACGTGCTCGGGTGCCGCCCGGAGCGGCCGGTCGCATTGCGACAAGGCCGCTCCGGATTTCAATCCACATCTGCTTGCATGAAATTTAAGTCCAACTTCACCACACTTCCATTCGCCGTCAGCCTCGCATTAGTTGCCGCCTGCTCGACCACGCAAGCGGCTCAAGCAAATTCAAGTGATCCCCTGCCGTCTTGGAATGAAGGACCAGCGAAACAGGCAATCGTTGATTTCGTCAAAACAACCACAACTCAAGACAGTACAAACTTCGTCCCGCCCGAAGAACGCATCGCCACCTTCGACCAGGACGGTACGTTGTGGGTCGAACATCCGATGTATTCACAGGTGATGTACTGCCTCGAGCGCGTGCCAACCTTGGTCGCATCCAAGCCTGAGTTGGCAGAAACGGAACCTTTTAAGACCGTGCTGCAGTTTCTCCACGGCGATCACACCGCGATCGAAAAACTCACGACGAAAGATCTGGAAACTGTTGCTGCCGCCACGCTCACCGGCATGCCGGTCGAAAAATTCCAAGCCGAAGTTAAAAAATGGCTGGCAGAAGCTAAAGATCCTCGCTGGAAACGGCCTTACACCGAACTCACCTACAAACCGATGCAGGAGGTCCTCGCTTATCTCCGCGGCAATGGCTACAAGACCTACATCGTCACCGGAGGCGGACAGGACTTCGTGCGCGTCTACGCAGAACAGGTTTATGGCATCCCGCCCGAACAAGTCGTCGGCACGATAGGCGGCACAAAGTACAGCTACGACGCCAACGGCAAGCCGTTTCTCACCAAAGAACCCAGAGTCCTCCTGAACGACAACAACGGTGGCAAAGCCGAAGGCATTCACCTTATGATCGGGCGCCGGCCCCTCGCCGCATTTGGCAACTCAACCGGCGACAAGCAGATGTTGGAATACACCAAGGCTGGCAACGGCGCGCGCCTTGCCATGTTGCTGCTACACGACGACGCCCAACGCGAATACGCCTACGGTCCCGCCCAAGGTCTACCAGACACCAAGGTCGGCACCTTCACTCAGGATCTATTCGACGAATCGCAAATGCACGGCTGGATCGTCATCAGCATGAAGAACGACTGGAACCACATTTTCACATTCGAAAAGTAAAAACCGTCTCGGTTTAACACAATTACCAACCCAAAGGAAACAACGATGAAAACAACAACCTCAACACGGCCCGGGCTCAACGGATCAATCGCGTGCGCCCTCGCCGTGCTTGTCCTCGGCACAGGTCGCGCAATCGCCGCCGATGCATCGATCACCGCCATCGATATTCTGCTGAAGCCGGATGACACGATGATCCAGCATGCGGAAGCGACCAATAAGCGTCTGCGCAAGGTCTACCCGAAAGGTTTCGCGCTTGATGCCTCCCACCGTCCCCACATTTCCTTGGTGCAGCGTTTCGTCCTCACCGAGAATCTAGATAAAGTCTATAACGCCGTCGGCAAAGTCTTCGCCAGCGCCAACGTGACGGCCCTGAAGTTGGAAGCTTACAAATACTACTACATTCCGGACAAAGACCTTGGCCTCTCGGGCATCGTTATCAAACCGACGCCTGAATTACTCAAGCTGGAACAGCAGGTAATCGATGCTGTGACCCCGTACGCCGTGAAAACCGGAACCTCGACCGCATTCGTCACGACACCCGAAGATCCCAAGATCCTCCCAGCCTTGATCACCTACGTTTCAGACTTCGTACCAAAACATTCCGGTAAGAATTATCATGCGCACGTCACCACTGGTCTCGCCCCGCGGAAATACCTCGACAAGATGCTCAAGGAACCTTTCGAGCCGTTCACCTTCTCCCCGATTGGCGCAGCCGTTTACCACCTTGGCAACTACGGCACTGCGGCGAAAGAACTCAAAGTGTGGGATTTGAAGCCTTGAAAGGCGAGCCCGGTCGTTCAGCTGTAGGAACGATGATCTGAAAGTCTTTCTGGAACCATTGCCGAAGTTTACGAAAGTTCTGAGGCCCGGGAAACATGTCGAAGCGACCCAAGCGGCCACAGTCCCGATCCGACCAGAGAATACGGAGACTTAAGGGAAGAAATGTCGGTACTGAAAACCGAAAACGTCGCGCGTCGAGTACGCTTCGAAAACGATGCAAAGTAGACTCACAACTCCAAACTTTCGTGAAAATTGCACCATTCGCGTCTCGATCTCCACGCCTAGTGCCCGCGTCCTAGGGTGTTTTGTTTCTCCCCCCCCATGAGACTCCATCCCACCTGAACAGATCATCGATTATATTATTTCGATGACTCCGATTCGTGAACTTCTCAATCGAATCCGGTGGGATCCCGAATTTGGCCGGGCAAGATTCGAAGTCGGCTACTTCGACCGGGTGCTGGACGTGGTCATCTTTGTGCCTTTTCGAGAGGTTGAATTCACCCCCCATGAACAGGGGTTCAAGTTAACCGATGCCGAAGGAAAGACGCATCATGTTCCGTTTCATCGAGTGCGCGAGGTGCATCAAAACGGACATTGCATCTGGCGACGACCAACGAAGGATGTCGACGCGTTGGACGCGACCACCAAACATAACGGATAGAGCGGTCGCCAAACAATTTATTCCGGGAAGGGTCGAGAGGGATTTCGTTTTTTGAGGGGGCAGGTCGAAAGCAACATCCGTGGCAGATCTTGCCGACCACCATCAAAAAGTCGCGGGCCAACCCGTAAAGGGATGGCCGTGTGATTCAGAATCGAAGAAATCTATTAATCAAAAGACGGAGCGGCAGCCTTGGCAAGCTACGCGCCCCGTCCTGATTCGATATCCGGCTCCCTGGCTACTCGCTCGGGTTTTTTGAACCCATTTCCTTCACCTGCTTCAGGACCTGATCAAGGTTGTAGCTTGCCGCCTCCTGGAGCGGCGGGAACTCCTTGTACGATTCAAGTTCCTTCAGCCAGAGCATTTGACCGATGGGCAGGAGGTTCCAGTCATAAATATACGCAGTACTCGGAGAGGCCAGCGCACCAGCAATTGAGAACGCGCCCTTCTGCTCTTCCCCGACGTTATTCTCAAACGGATCGCGCATGATGTTCTGGAGCTGAGTCCAATGATACGTCATGGGTGGCCCAAGCGCCGAAACCCCGGTCGATCCCATCATGGAGTAGTAGAACTTCCAGTTCTTATAGCGCACGGCCGAAGGAAGCGTACCCTGATAGTAGAAGAACGTATCTCGCGCCGATCCGTTAGTCTGGCCTGTCAAATAGGCGATCTGATTGAACCCATCGAGCTTGGTCTTCTTGATGCCCTCGTACTTGCCGGCCATGATCTGCTTGTTCAGTTCCTCTCCTTTGGGGCCGCCGGCGATTTCCACAAACGTGGGCATCCAGTCCAGCGAGGAGAACATCTCCTTGAAGATCGTGCCCGGTTTGATGTGCCCCGGCCAGCGGATGACGCACGGAGCGCGCATGCCGCCTTCCCACGTCGTCAGCTTCCCGGCTTTGAACGGGGTGACGCCGCCGTCCGGGAAAGTTTGCACCTCGGCACCATTGTCGGTGGTAAAAACGACGATGGTGTTGTCGAGTTGGCCCATGTCTTCCAGTTTCTTAAGGACCTCGCCGATGTTGTCGTCCATCTGCTTCATCCCGGCCTCATTGACGCCCCAGTCTTTGCCACCCTTGGTGCCGACCATGTCCAGATACTTCTGGGAGAGCACGGTCGTGACGTGCATGCGGGCCGGGTTGTACCAGCAGAAGAACGGTTTGCCCGTCTTCTTGGGGTCATTGCGATCGAGGAAATCAACCACGTGGGAGGATATTTCCTCGTCAACCGTTTTCGAGCGCTCCAATGTGAGCGGACCTTCGTCCTTGCCCATCTGATTCTTTGCTGTGCCGTCGGGGGATTTCATCCACAACACAGGGCGCGGCGGGGTCATGCATAAGCCGGTTTTTGGATCAACTGCGCCTTTGGTCGGCGCGATTCCTGGGATCGGCACTTGTTCGCACGGTGGCACGACTGCTTGGTTGTCCGGGCTGCTGTTGATATCCGGGAAGCTCACCTGCTGCATGGCATCCAGGTGATAGAGGTAGCCCCAGAATTCCTGGAAACCGTGCGCTGTGGGAAGGGCATCGGGATGGTCGCCCAAATGGTTCTTGCCGAACTCGCCAGTCGTGTAACCGAGATCCAGCAGGAACTTAGCGAGCGCGGGCGTGCCGGGTTGAAGATACGAAATGGCACCGGGCAATTCCGGCAGGACCATACCTGCGCGGTACGGATGCATTCCAGTGAAGAACGCGCAACGGCCGGCCGTGCAACTCGATTCAGCGTAGTAGTGCATGAACATGCCGCCCTCCTTCGCAATCCGGTCAATGTTTGGTGTTTCCCCAACCATCAATCCACGGTGATAACAGCTCGGCTGCATCCAGCCAATATCATCTCCCATGATGAAAAGGATGTTTGGCTTTTTGTCCGAAGCGGCCCCACCTCCTCCTTCTTGTTGCGGCTGCGCCTTCGCGCCCCAACTCCCTAGAATTGCTCCCGCTGTCGTCAGCAGTAACAACCCGCGCTTGATTACATTGATTTTCATTGTTTGTCCCTTCCTTTGATTTTGCTTTTGTCCTTAGTTTATCGGCGACCGCAGGAAATTTTTAAACCCTGTTTGCTCAACGCAAATACGGCCGGCCAAACGGGCCGACTGCAACTGGCGCGACTGGAACAAACGCGGGGCCGTAAGCACCTGGATATATGTAGCCGCGTCGGTACGCGCGACGGGCTGCGCCAGCATAGGAATACGGCGTCAATGGCATTCCGATAATGTCGATAAACAGAGAACAATCGCTGCCGTGCGCGGGAGGAGTGCCTTCCAACACGCGGATGTCGTAGGTCAAGTCGCTGCCGGACATGCGAGGATTGCGAAGCACCATGACGACATCAGAAACATTGCTTCCCTTGTTTTCCCCGACAAGCGAGAGAGTGGCGTTGGGTGGATCAGCGGTGAAGCTGTCTTTTCCTTCCGA
>Ga0265327_10003754_pt1 | contig 14117 bp, 12 predicted proteins | sample 41621metaG_FD_202089 | JGI IMG/M metagenome (GOLD analysis project Ga0265327, IMG submission 202089) | Rhizosphere microbial communities from Carex aquatilis grown in University of Washington, Seatle, WA, United States - 4-16-21 metaG | ecosystem: Host-associated > Plants > Roots > Rhizosphere... | reverse complement strand
CCAGCACCAGCCGGCTTTTGCTTCGCGCCAGTGATTCTCGAATGCGCTGTCCGAGTCCATCTGCGTCCGAGGACGACAATGCACCTTCGAGCCGCATCCAAACCTGCTGCTTCGCGTGTTGCAGCTCTACGTGCACGGAGAAATTTGGGCTCGCAACTTTCGCATGGAATTCTTCCCACAAATGAAATGCACTCCATGATTTTTCAGGCATGCGATACGTCGTGCGGATTAATTTTGGATGCTGAAAAAGGTTCAGCTTCAAAGTCAGTCCAGTCCACAACGCGGAAGCGACCGCCATAACAGATTTGATTCGATCTTGCAGTGTCGCGCCGCCCAGTTCCTTTTGGATACGCTTCTCCACATCGCCAATCCAGCGTCGGACTGCACGATTTGGCCCGAGCAATCGGCCGGCAAGAAACACCGGGTACGCGTAGCGCAATTCATGTGCGAAGTACTCCGCTTTGCGACGCAGAATCGGATTCGGCGAATCCTTAAGTTTCAGATATCCCAGGAACCGCGACTCGAGCACTCGATAGATGCTCGGTCCCAGCCGTTGGAAATCCTGTTCGAAGCACCAGCTTTGAATGTCTTCAATCTGCTCGGGGGAGAGCGTTGGATGTTTGATCATCGTGCGAAACCCATCGGCACGACGGTAGAACAAATCTTTATCCGTTGTGTAACGGTCGTGCAACAAGTTGTCCTTAATGATCCGTTCGTGAAACGGTGTGCCGGGCACAGGGCCGTAAATCAAAAACTGCGCCAGTGACGGCTTGAGTTTCATCAACCCATCCAACTCTTCTGCGACAACTTCCTGATTCTGATAATCAAACCCAATAATCATCGAGGTCAGCACCGTGATGCCGTGTTCGCGGAACTCATTCAGAATCTCGTTAATCGGTCGCCCTTTCTGCTTCGCGTAATTTGAACGCGTGCCTTCATAACCAATCCAAAACCCATCGATGCCCATCTCCAAAATCTCTTCGACTGTATATTGGCTGATCGCTTTGATGCTGGAAAAAGCGAATATCGATAACTTCTTACCGCTGGCGATCACGCAGTCGCGAAATTCCATTGCGCGTTTTTTGTTCAGTAAAAAGTCTTCGTCCAAAATTAGAAACACCAGGCTGGGATCCATGTCCAGATAACGCTCCGCCACATCATAAATATCCTTTCCTGTTGGCAGGAGCTTAATGTGTTTGCGCGAAAAAAAATGCGAGGTGCAACAAAAGTCGCAACCATTCGGGCAGCCCAGTCCGGCAAAGATTTTTCCTGTGCCCGAAACTCTCCAACCGAAAACTTTCAGCCAGCTCACGATTAAGGGTTGCTTGTAGGGCATGGGAATTGCCGGTTCTCCCAACAGTTTCCGGAACCACGCGACACCTTCTTCGCGGCATATATAATCGGCATACGGTTTGAGCACTTCGTCTTTTAAGATCGTGCCGTAACCGCCAAGGACGATTTTACTTTCCGGCGCGTATTGGCGAATCAACGCAACCATCTCCTTCATCTTGTGCATGACCGCCATCAAAAACGAGATGCCCACATAGTCGTAACCTTTTTTTAATTCGCGGATGAATTCCTGCTTTGACGGGTATTGCAATACCACCGTCGGCGTATCCAGATTCTCCGCGATATAATCGAGCGAAAAAAGGACGTTGACGGTGCGCGGACTAAAAAGCCCTTGCGCGCGTGTCACCTGCCGATAAAGCAGTTCATAACCGACGGAGGGCGCATCGCCATGTTCAGGCCCGATTGGACGGCAGACGCTTGTTAAAAGAATTCGTTTAGGGTTGGACGTGGACATAATGTTTGATCAACCAAAGTGGAATCGCTCCGCAGCGACTCTGAATCGAGACGTGGTTGGGCGGTATTACCTCGGCAGGACAAGCAGGCACCGAAGCCAATCAGATGTCAAAGAGAGCTTCGAAAATTTACTCACCCTTGGTTGTCTTACGCTCAACAACGCATGTTTAGCGACGCCGTAACTTCTTCACTTATTGGTCGAAAGCTGCATAGTATCGCCGTCACATGAAAAAAATCTTAACGTTTGCTTCCATTTTCTGCGCTCTGTTGATTTCTGTCCGGGCCGCAGATACCACCGTCACCCTCAGCCATGTCCACCTCTGCTGCGACAAATGCGTCAAAGGCGTGGACACCGCTGTCTCCCGCGTTTCAGGCGTCACTGCGGCTTCTGACAAGGCCGCCGGCACCGTCACTCTCACCGCCGCCGGCAAAGCCACCGTCCAAAAAGCCGTCAGCGCCCTCATCGCCGCCGGATATTTCGGTGAATCCAGCGATGCCTCAATTAAAGTCCCGGCCAAAAACGGCGCCAAGGCCGCCAAAGTCCAATCGATGAAAATTGCCGGCGTCCATCTTTGCTGCGCCAAATGTGTCAAAGCCGTGAATGCCGCTGTTTCAAAAGCCCCAGGTGTCACCGGCAATACCGCCGCCAAAGACGCCACCGTGTTTGAAGTTACCGGCGATTTTAGCCCCAAAGATGTCTTCGCCGAACTGAACAAAGCCGGCCTCACTGGCAAAGCAGCGAAATAGTTAACAGGAATCTGCGCTTTTAACGCTGCGCGGAATACTGGTTTAAGAGACTTGCGGCGTCCAGCGACGTGATGTTGCAGGGCGCCGGTTTCATTTCTCATCGTCTCTGCCTGTTTCCGCGAGACCCCTAATAAAAACCAATTCCTATCACTTTTACGATGTCGCCTCAGCCGACTTGATTCCGGGCGATCTTTCGTTACGCCAAATCTGCCAATACCCGGCGAGCCGATTGCAGAACACCGAAGGTTTCTCTGAATAAAAGCGCGACCCGATGGCCAGCGCTGCAGTGCGCAATTCGCTCTGGCGTTCGTCGATCAATCCTTTGAGCATTTCCAATTCGGCCTGCTTTGCATCAACGGCGCCTTTTTCGTCCGTCGCTTCCCGCAGCATTACGCAGTCGTGATCATCACCGAGAAGGTCGCCGAGTTTGTCTAATTCATCTGCCATAGCGTCCATTTGCTCCGGCCAAATGCGCTGTAATAAAGTAACCTGATACCACAGGGTTTTTGCGCTCTTGCGCCACTCGTGGAAGTTCTCAGGCGAGGAATCCTTCAGCACAGTTTGGTAAGCACGTTGGCCCTTGGAATAAGAGGCTTTGACGCCGGGGCAAAGTGCCTTCCAACCCTTGCCGCTGACCTTGAGTTGATTCAATTCTTTTTCGACGCCACGCAAACTGCGCGCGACTTTTCGCGCGATTCTTTTCTTCGCAAAGCGTTTCATTTCCTCGTCAAAAACGTCTCGCAGTTCCGTGAGGGTATGGCGGAATGCTCCTGGGGCGAGCAGCCCCGGAAAATGCTGCTTCAGTTTTTTCAGCATCATCGCTTTTACATAGGCGTCGCGAATCGGACTAAGTTGATCAGCCGCTTCCCGTAAAAGTCCGGTTATCCGACCGCAGGCTTTCTTCGGAATTTCACTGCGAACTAATTGTACGACAGCTCGGACGCGCTTGATATCCTTGCGCACACGATGGACCGTTTGGGCACGCTCGCGGTGCGCGAGGCATTGGAGCGCGTCGTCCATTCGTTCTCGACCCAGACGCCGGACTGCTTTCGAAACCGATTCTTTTTTCTTCAAGCGAAAGGCCATGGATTACCTCCGCCTGCGAGAATGAAGTAAGCTGCGGCAGACCCCGGGCCGAACTGAATAGTCTTTGATTTCAGAATGCCGCACCATATTGAAGAAATTTCGTCGGCTTAAGGGGAGTATTCAAGGACATTTCCGCGAGCAACTTTTCTGCTCGACCCGACCGCGCGACTCTTTTCCAAGTCTCTTTGCGTTCAGTTGAGCCCTATTTAACGTCTGATTGTGACAACGCGTGACTTTCCAGCGAAAAAAATTTTTGCAATCTGCCGCCACTTACCCTCACGATGTCGCGTTAATGAACGACGCCAACCAAACCGATGCATTGCTACGCGCCCGCGGCGTCAGTAAAAGCTTCCCGGGTGTAAAAGCATTGCAAGAGGTGGACTTTACCGTGCGCGCCGGCGAAGTGCATGCGCTCATGGGCGAAAATGGCGCTGGCAAGTCCACTTTGATCAAGGTGCTGACGGGCGTTTATCGTCGAGACTCGGGCGAAATCCATTTGGGCGACAACCTCATCGACCCGCGCACACCCGACGAAGCCCAGCGCATGGGTATCAGTACTGTATATCAAGAGGTCAACCTCGTTCCATATCTCAGCGTTGCTGAAAATATTTGTCTCGGTCGCCAACGGACTCGCCTTGGTTTGCTGAAGTGGAAAGAAATTCGGGACCGCGCGGAAAAAGCTCTCGCTCGACTCGGTGTCGAACTCGATGTCACGGAAACGTTGGCGAACAATTCCATCGCCATACAACAGCTCGTCGCCATTGCCCGCGCGTTGGATACTTCGGCGCGATTGCTCATTCTCGACGAACCAACGTCCAGCCTCGATGAAGGTGAAGTCGAACGGCTGTTCAGCATTATGCGCAAACTCAAGGCTGACGGGCTTGGTATCATTTTCGTCACTCATTTTTTGGACCAGGTCTATGCCGTATCCGACCGCATCACCGTCCTGCACAACGGCCAACTTGTTGGCGAATATCCGGCGGCATCTCTTCCCCGCGTCCAACTCATCTCCAAAATGATGGGCAAGGAACTTTCCGAGCTAGACCTCTCTCGTGGTAGGGATGATCGCGCCGTGGCGTCCTCTTTGCGCGCCCCATTGCTCGAACTCAAAGGTGTCTCCCGCAACAACGCCATCAAACCCATCGACCTGCAAATCGGAGCAGGGGAGATCGTCGGCCTTGCCGGATTGCTCGGGTCCGGTCGCACCGAAACGGCCCGTATTGTCTTCGGCCTCGATCCCGCCGAAACAGGCGAAATCCTTCTCGACGGCAAGCCGGTCCAACTCAATTCTGCGCTCGATGCCATCTCGCACAAACTCGGCTTCTGTCCTGAAGACCGGAAACTCGAAGGTATCATTCCGAATTTATCCGTCCGCGAAAACATCGTCCTCGCGATGCAGGCAGGGCAGGGCTGGTTGAAATATTTATCTCGCGCGCGTCAAAATGAAATCGCTGAGGAATTCATTCGCGCGCTCAACATCAAAACGCCGAGTCCGGACCAAGCCATTCGCTTGCTCAGTGGCGGCAACCAGCAAAAAGTCATTCTCGCCCGTTGGCTCGCCTCGCGACCGCGTTTGTTGATTCTCGATGAGCCCACTCGCGGGATCGATGTCGGTGCAAAACTTGAAATCGAGAAGCTGATGGCAAAACTGACCACGGAGGGAATGGCCATTCTCTTTATTTCATCCGACCTCGAAGAAATGGTCCGCAACAGTCACCGCGTCGCCGTGCTGCGCGACCGCCAGAAAGTGGCGGAGCTGTCGCGTGAGCAAATTTCAGAAGCCAATATCATGCACGCCATCGCGGCAACGGAGGTCAAATGAGCGCCAAACCCGCGAACTTCTCCTCAGCGTGGTCGAGTTTGAAATGGCCTGCGCTCGCGCTCGCGTTGGTGCTGGCGTTTAACCTGTTCCTGACGCCGGGATTTTTCCACCTGACGTTCCGGGACGGTCGTGTCTACGGCAGCCTCGTCGACATTATCAACCGTGGCGCTCCCGTAATCCTGCTGTCGCTCGGCATGACACTCGTTATTGCCACCGGCGGCGTCGACTTGTCCGTTGGCGCAGTCATGGCTATCACCGGCGCGATCGCCGCCGTGCTCATCACGAAGAACGTCAGTTCGCTGTTAGTGATAATTGGCTTGCCCCTGGTCATTTCGATCATTGCCGGTGCCTGGAATGGCGCGCTGGTTGGGTTCATTGGCGTCCCGCCAATTGTCGCCACGCTTATATTAATGGTAGCCGGTCGCGGCGTGGCTCAGTTGCTCACCAATGGTCAGATAACATTTCATAATGAAACGTTCGCATACATTGCCAGAGGACATTGCCTGGGACTGCCGTTCCCAATCACGCTGGTGGTTGTCGCTTTCTTCGTCCTGCTGATCGCAACGCAGAAGACCGCCGCCGGTCTATTCATCGCGGCGACTGGCGACAACGAACTTGCCAGCCGCTGCGCCGGCCTTCACACGCGGCGCGTGAAACTATTTGTCTACGTCGTTTGCGGATTTTGCGCCGGTGTTGCTGGGCTGATTCCAGCCGCTGACATCCAACAAGCCGATGCGACGCATGCCGGGGAGTGGTTGGAATTGGATTCGATCCTTGCGACCGTCATCGGCGGCACTGCTTTGACCGGTGGCCGCTTTTCCCTGGGTGGTTCATTGCTTGGCGCTCTTTTGATTCAAACCGTCACGACAACGATCCTAACGCGCGGCGTGCCATCTCAACTCACACTCGTCGTCAAAGCCCTCGTGGTAGTCAGCGTGTGCCTGTTGCAATCCGATAAATTCCGCACGTTCACTCTCGCGGCCGCGCGCATGAACCGAAAGGCGGTGACAGAATGAACCTCTGCACAATCAAACGAAACATTCCGTTTGCTGCGACCGCTGTGGTGGCACTGATTTTATATCTGGCCGCCGGTTTTCGCTTTCACGGCTTCATGTCGGTGGGCGTGTTCAAGAATTTCTTTTCTGATAACTCGTTTCTCGGTATCGCTTCGATCGGAATGACGTTTGTCATTCTCTCCGGCGGTATCGATCTCTCCGTTGGCGCGATTGTCGGACTGAGCAGCGTTATTATCGCGATGATGATGGAAACGCATCACATCAGTCCCGTGCTTTCGGTGGTGACGGTGCTCGGAGTGGGTGTCGTTTTGGGAACCATCATGGGCGCACTGATCCAACTGTTTGCCCTGCCTCCGTTTCTCGTAACTTTGGCCGGAATGTTTTTCGCGCGCGGCCTCGGCCTCGTCCTTCAACCCGAATCCATCACCATCAACAGTTACGATTCGTTGCTGTCGCACTGGACACTCCCGATGCCGCTTACGGCGTTGCTTTATCTGTCCATGTTCGTAATTGCACTTATCATTGCCCATTTCACGAAATTCGGACGCAACGTCTACGCCATCGGCGGCAACGAACAATCGGCCATGCTCATGGGATTGCCCGTCAGTCGAACAAAAATAGGCGTTTATGCATTCAGCGGTTTTTGCTCTGCGCTCGCTGGAATTGTTTACACACTTTATAGCCCGTCGGGTTACGCGCGCGCTGCCGATGGTCTGGAACTTGACGCCATCGCCGCAGTGGTTATCGGCGGAACATTGCTCACTGGCGGAGTCGGCTTCGTGGCCGGAACATTCATTGGCGTGCTGATTTTCGGAATCATCCAAAGCGCAATTATTTTTCAAGGCACACTCAGTTCATGGTGGACGCGAATCGCCGTCGGCCTGCTCCTGCTTGTATTTATTCTCCTCCAAAAATTGCTCCAGTTAAAACGCTTTGCGACTAGCAAGGATGTGTCCAAATGAAAACTCGGTTTGCGCTATTCCTTCTTGTGGTCGCGACGCTAACGCTGCACGCGTGGCCGCAGGTTTCCGAATTACCCCTCCGCCACGAACTTCCTGACCCGTTGGTCTTGTTCGATGGTAAACCCGTTACGTCAAAAGGCATGTGGCAGAACAGGCGTCGGGCCGAGTTGAAGCTGCTGTTCGAACATTACGAATACGGAACACTTCCACCTGAAATGAACTTCAGTTCGCGCCTAGAATATGCCGACAAAAACATGTTCGGAGGCAAAGCCACCTTAAAGCTGGTCACGATTCGTTTCGGCCAGCGTGAACCACGCATTGATTTGATGATCGTCGTTCCGAACCACCGGGCCAAATCCGCGCCGGTTTTTCTTGGCATGAATTTCGGCGGTAATTACGGTCTCGTCACCAACACGATTGTCCCGTTGCCACGCGGGAATAATCGCGGCAAACCATTCACCGAAGCCGGTCGCGCCAAGCAACTTGGTATTTGGAATATCGAACAATCAATCGATCGCGGTTACGCCGTCGCCACCTATTTCTGCAATGACGTCGAGCCCGACGAAGCTGATCCAACGAACGGCGTCCGCGAAATCCTGTTTCCGGCAAAAGGTTCTGCTGCCTTCGGTACGATCGCGGCATGGGCCTGGGGTTTGCAACGCGTCGTCGATTATCTGTCGAAGGAAAAGGACTTCGATAGCCGCCGTATTGCCGTCGTTGGCCATTCGCGTTTAGGTAAAGCCGCCATTGTCGCTGCGGCGTTTGATACCCGGATCGCTATGGTCATTCCTTTGCAATCTGGAACGGGTGGCGCTGCGCCCAGTCGCGGCAACAGTGAATCCGAATCGGTCGCGCGGATTAACACCACGTTCCCACATTGGTTTTGTGATGAATTCAAAAAATTCAACGATCAGCCAGAACGATTGCCATTCGATCAACATTGTTTGATCGCAATGTGCGCGCCGCGCCCGGTGTTGCTTGGTTGTGCGACTGAAGACAAATGGGCAAATCCAGTCGGCCAATTTGAAATGTTGAAAGCGGCGGACAAAGTTTATCGGCTTGTTGGAACCGATGGTTTAGCGGCAACGAACATGCCGGCTGTAAATCAGGTGGTCGACAGCACGCTCGGATATTTTATTCGGCCCGGAAAGCATTCGATGACCAAAGGCGACTGGAACGTGTTTCTCGACTATGCCGATAAACATTTTGGTAAGCCAAAATAAGTGGTGATGTTGATATTAGTCACGTTAATGCGTTCAAAGTTTCGCTTATACATGACCAACGTCATTGACGTTTGAATGAATGCATTATTAGATTCTCTCACGTTAATTTCGATCGGTAAGAAGAAATGATAAACTTTTTGCGTAACCTATTTTGCTCTTCGCTCGGCAAGAAGTACATCATGTCGATCACGGGCTTCGCGCTCGTTGGTTTCGTCGTCGCGCACATGGTGGGAAATCTTCAGGTGTTTTTAGGGGCGGAAGCCATCAATCGATACGGCCATTTTCTCCAGAGCAATATCGAGTTGCTCTGGCCCGCGCGCATTTTTCTTCTCGGGACCGTACTGCTCCACATCTGGTCTGCGTCGCGTTTGACGATTGAGAATCGTGCCGCGCGTCCGGTCAGCTATGCGGAATGGAATCCGACTGTGGCGAGCTACGCATCGCGCACGATGATGATGACCGGCCTTATTGTTGCGTGTTTTATCATCTATCACATTCTGCATTTCACGGTCATGGTGCAGGCTGTGAACCTTGTGCATAACCACCCCGACTTCGCACACGATCCGTATTTCGTCGATGCCGAAGGTCGTCACGATATCTATCGGATGATGATCGTCGGTTTCCGCCAACCACTCGTTTCGCTCTTTTATATTATTGCGGTTGGGTTGCTTTGCCTCCACCTCAGTCACGGAATTTCTGCGATGTTCCAATCACTCGGTTGGAAGAAGCGCTCCTACGCGTGTCTTCTGGATACCGCTGCGAAAGTCGTGGCCTGGATCCTTTTCCTTGGTTACATCTCCATCCCCGTTTCAATTTTATTGCTCCATTACGGAGGTGACGTGCCATGAAGCTCGATTCAAAAATTCCCTCCGGCCCTCTGGCTCAGAAATGGGACAAACATAAGTTTGATCTCAAGCTCGTTAACCCGGCCAACAAACGGAAGTTCGACGTAATCGTCGTCGGCACCGGTTTGGCTGGCGCTTCGGCGGCGGCAACGCTTGCTGAACTTGGTTACAACGTCAAAGCGTTCTGTTACCAGGACAGCCCACGCCGCGCGCACAGCATCGCTGCGCAAGGTGGCATCAATGCCGCGAAGAATTACCAGAACGACGGCGACAGCATTTACCGCCTTTTCTACGACACAATCAAGGGCGGTGACTTTCGTGCGCGTGAAGCGAACGTCTATCGCCTCGCGCAAGTCAGCGTCAACATCATCGACCAATGCGTCGCGCAAGGCGTTCCGTTTGCGCGCGAATACGGCGGTCTGCTGGCGAATCGTTCATTCGGTGGCGCGCAAGTTTCGCGCACGTTCTACGCTCGTGGACAAACCGGACAGCAACTGTTGCTCGGTGCCTATCAGGCGCTTTGCCGACAGATCGGTGCCGGCAAAGTGAAGATGTATCCACGCACTGAGATGCTGGATGTCGTTCTAGTTAACGGCCACGCCAAAGGCATCGTCGTCCGCGACATGGTCACGGGCGAGATTTCCTCGCATGCTGCGGACGCAGTTGTGATAGCGACGGGTGGCTACGGAAACGTTTTTTATCTTTCAACGAATGCCAAGGGTTGCAACGTCACCGCAAACTGGCGTGCCTACAAAAAAGGCGCTGCCTTCGCCAATCCTTGTTACACGCAGATTCATCCAACGTGCATACCTGTCAGTGGCGATCATCAATCGAAACTGACCTTGATGTCCGAGTCGCTGCGTAACGATGGCCGTGTGTGGGCGCCAAAGAAAAAAGGCGACACTCGTCCGCCTGACCAAATTCCAGCCGACGAACGCGACTATTTCCTGGAACGCAAATACCCGAGCTTTGGCAACCTCGCCCCTCGCGATATTTCTTCACGCGCTGCGAAAGAAGCGTGCGACGACGGTCGCGGTGCTGGCCCTGGTGGACGCGGTGTTTATTTGGATTTTGCGGACGCCATCAGCCGCATTGGCGAACAAGCCGTGCGCGAACGCTATGGCAATCTTTTCGAAATGTACGAAAAGATTACCGGCGAAGATGCCTACAAAGTTCCGATGCGAATCTATCCCGCCGTCCATTACACCATGGGCGGCCTGTGGGTGGATTACAACCTGATGAGCTCGATTCCCGGATGCTTTGTCCTGGGTGAGGCGAATTTCTCGGACCACGGCGCGAACCGGCTAGGAGCCAGCGCGCTGATGCAAGGTCTGGCTGATGGCTATTTCGTTTTGCCCTATACCATTGGTGATTATTTCGCGACGGCCAAACAACCGAAGCCGAAAGTGGACGGCGCTGAATTCAAGCAGGCGGCCGAGCAGGCGAGTGGTTTAACGAACAAACTTTTGTCGATTAACGGCAAGCGCACGGCAACATCTTTCCACAAAGAACTCGGTCATATCATGTGGGAAAAGTGCGGGATGGCTCGGAGTGAGCAGAGCTTGAAAGAGGCTCTCCAAAAAATCCCCGCGTTGCGCGAAGAGTTTTGGAAAAACTTGAAATTGACCGGTTCAAATAACGAGCTGAATCAAAACCTCGAATACGCGGGTCGCGTCGCGGACTTTTTGGAATTCGGTGAGCTGCTTTGCCAGGACGCGCTGCATCGCAACGAATCCTGCGGCGGACATTTCCGTGTCGAGTATCAAACCGAAGACGGCGAAGCCCGGCGCGACGACCAGAATTTTGCCTACGTAGCGGCCTGGGAATATGCTGGACCAGGCAAAGCGCCGATCCTGAACAAAGAACCGCTGGTGTACGACGAAGTGCACATGAGCACGCGGAGCTACAAGTAATGAATCTCACACTCAAAGTTTGGCGGCAGAAGGATCGGAATGATTCGGGGCGTTTCATCACTTACGAAGCGCGCGATGTTATTCCTGACATGTCGTTCCTCGAGATGCTTGATGTCGTCAATGAAGGGCTCATCGCCAAAGGTGAAGACCCCATTGCATTTGACTCAGATTGTCGCGAAGGCATTTGCGGTACTTGCTCGATGGTAATCAACGGCGCTGCGCATGGTGGCCAGAATGGCACGACCGTTTGCCAGCTGCACATGCGCCATTTCCACGACGGTCAGACGCTGGTGCTCGAACCGTGGCGCGCGAAACCGTTTCCGATTTTGCGCGACTTAATTACGGACCGCGGTGCGTTCGATCGTATCATCCAGGCTGGCGGATTTGTTTCTGTGAACACCGGCGGAACCCCGGACGGAAATGCGCTACCTGTGGGCAAGACCATTGCAGATCATGCGATGGATGCTGCGGCGTGCATCGGTTGCGGGGCGTGTGTCGCCGCTTGTAAGAATGCGTCGGCGATGTTGTTCGTGGCTGCGAAAGTTTCACACCTCAACACTTTGCCTCAAGGCAAGCCTGAACGTGAACGTCGCGTGTTGAACATGGTCAAGACGATGGACATGGAAGGTTTTGGCAATTGCACCGTCACCGGTTCGTGCGAAGCCGTCTGCCCAAAGCAAATCAGCCTCGATTTCATCGCACAGATGAATCGCGAGTACGGCAAAGCCATTTTGCGAAATCCAGCCGTCCAGAAAGCAAGCGCCGAAGGCTGACTTAGATCAGCGGGTTAATAAACCGTCTGCTTCCATTTGTTGGACGAGGTCTTTTTCCGCCATTACCCAATCTTCCAACGTCAGCATTTCGTTTTCGAGTTTATCGCGATAAAGCTCGAACGCGTGCTGACGGACTTGCGCCGCAGTGATCCCTGGTGTGAACGGTTTAGGTTGTGGAACACCCTTTTGTTCGGATTTTTTCATACCTGGGCCTTTCATAGGAAGCATAGCGCTCTGTTGATGCTTTGCAACTGAAGCCTATTGAGCACTCCATGCCGCAAACGATGGAAGATTTCGCAAGACTCCAAACAAAACTACGACAATCAGAAGAATCCAATAGCAGTTTGTCGGCACAGTCACCCGTTTGCCGATTAGCTTAGAAAGGCCAAGCCAGCCGAGCACAGGAAGCAATACGATATAAAATGGATTGAGGTGAAAGGCGACCGAGATGTTTCCGTGCAGCAGTTGGTGGCTGGCGCGCAGACAACCACAAGCTGGACACGACCAGCCCGTCAGGTGCTTAAACATGCAGCCGGGGTAGAAACTGGAATGTCTCGGGTCGAACGAGAACAAAACAATTGCAGCAACAATTAGCAACAGTCCTGTGGCCACCGTGTCGAACTTCACTTTCTTTGCCGCGTGGACAGGCTCGATCTCCGGGGGAACTTGTTGTTCGGCATTCATCGATTCCGAGCCCTCCTTCGGGTTAGGAGGCAAGGTCCTTTAATTTTTGCAGTGCCTTGCCGCTATCAATTACGTCGGCGGCGGATTCCCAACCGACAGCCAACGATTTCGTTTTGCCGGCAACAAATAGAGCGGCGGCAGCATTCAGAAGAACGGCGTCTCTTTTTGGACCACGTTCGTCGCCTTGGAACAATTTGCGGATAATCTCTGCGTTTGTCGTGCGGTCACCGCCGGCCAGGTCGTCGAGTGTGGCAGGTTGGAGCGGCAATTCGTCGTGGGCCATGATGGACGATGAGAATCCGCGCTCATGATAAAACTCCGCGATGACGTTGTCACCAAGGGTCGAGAGTTCATCAAGATAATATGATCTGAACTCGCCGAGGCGAATTCCTCCAGAAACGACCATACCGCGTCGTATACCCAGTGTCTGCAGAACGCGGGCCATGGGTTCGCACAATCCGGGTTGCGGGACGCCGATGAGTTGGGCGGTCGGGCTGGCAGGGTTCAGCAACGGACCTAGAAAATTGAAAATGGTGCGTTGACCTTTTTCGCCGCATAGTTTTCGGACTGGCGCAATGTTCTTGAAGGCCGGGTGATAATTGGGTGCGAAGAAGAATGCAAAATGATGTTCCTTCAGAGAACGAGCGGCCGCTTCTGGAGCAAGGTCCACTTTTATCCCCAGCGCTTCAAGGACATCAGCGCTGCCGCATTGCGAGGTGATGGCGCGATTACCGTGTTTTGCAACCGGCACGCCTGCCGCAGCCACGACAATCGCAACGCTGGTGGAGATATTGAAAGTATTCAGACGGTCGCCGCCCGTTCCGCAAACGTCCAGGATTTCCAGCGAACGAGTGTGGGCGTCGATCGGAGGCTGAATGGACAACTCACGAAGTGACGCGGCGAATGCGGCGATCTCTTCGGGTGTTTCGCCTTTTTGCGCGAGTGCGGTCAGGAACTCGGCTTTGATCGCTGTCGAAACCTTGTCCGCAACGAGCACCTCAACGGCATGGGTCACGTCAGCGCGCGACAGCGCTTTGCCTGATTTGAGCTGCTCGATCAGTAGTTGCACAGACGCAGTTTAGATTGAACAGCGCAGCTTTGCCAATCCTGCGTCGGTGGCGCTAAGACTAGTCTGGCGCGGACTAACTTAAAAGCTTCTCAAGGCTACCGGGACGATAACTGCCGGATTCCCGCTTGAAAGCGATGTTAATGCGGTTCCAACTGTTAATTGTGGTGATGGCGA
>Ga0265327_10003753_pt1 | contig 14117 bp, 10 predicted proteins | sample 41621metaG_FD_202089 | JGI IMG/M metagenome (GOLD analysis project Ga0265327, IMG submission 202089) | Rhizosphere microbial communities from Carex aquatilis grown in University of Washington, Seatle, WA, United States - 4-16-21 metaG | ecosystem: Host-associated > Plants > Roots > Rhizosphere... | reverse complement strand
TGCGCCATCATCTCTTTCACGAAAATCAGCGTGCGCACTTTGGAGATCAGTCCGTACAACAAACCAATTTCGCTTTTACTAAATCATGCGCAATGCGGTACATTCGTTTCGCCTGCGCCCACTCTCGTACGTTCCCCTTCCGCAGCTACCGTATTCGACGTGGGATATTCGGCTTCGTTCGCTTCCCCGCAAGAGTTAACCTGCCGACGATTCTTGCCGTTTAAGATCTTCAGCCAGAAACTGCGCGACATCCTTAAACTTCGAAATGTTCTCCGGCTGAATACTCATCAGGAGCTTGTGCGCTTCGAGACACGTGCGAGTGATCTCCACCTGCGAAACGTTTTCCGATTTTGCCGGTTCGTAGGCGTTGGTGAGTTGGCCTTTGCTATTCACCAGCTTGAACAAGTGTGCCATGCCGAGATTTTCCAGAACTTCCGATATGCGCGGATTGGCGTTGAGCAATTGCGGTTGGCAATTCGCCGTTTCCGTTTTGCTCGCGAGCTTGAGCGCGATGCCTGCCAGCACACCAAGAAATGTGCTATCCATCATCACGCAATCGGTCAGATCGAACACAAAATGTTTTTGCCCGCGATTAGCCAGCTCCTCCACCAGCTTGTTCAGGTCCACGCTCGAGACAAACGTCGCGCGTCCACTGATCTTGATACAGACGACGCTGTCGAAGATCGCCACCATCAAATTTGCACTCGAGTTGTTCATCTATTGCCTAATAAGTATCAAAGCTCCGAAAAATGCCGTCAAGCGGCGCGGTTAACGATTTGCACCAGTGCATGTTGCAGCACCAGCGATTCGTCCAAACTACGCGACACCAGCTTTTGGTTGCACTCCAGCAGGATGCTCATCGCACGCACTAGCTCGGCCTGTGAATATTTTCCAACCTGGTTCGACGCGCGAAACAGCACGTACGGATTCATCGAAAGCGGATTAAATTTTTTATCCTCGGGCATCTCGTCCACGGGCACCCGCGCGAGTTGTGGTCGAAAACTGTTAAAATCCCGCGACGGCTTGAGCCAGCCCTGCGCCATCATCTCTTTCACGAAAATCAGCGTGCGCACTTTGGAGATCAGTCCGTACAACAAACCAATTTCGCTTTTACTCGGATCACGTCGGACTTCCCACAGCTCTTCATCGAGGCACTTCAAGAGCACCGGAAGATTGCGTTCACCCAACGCATCTCCCAACGCAAACGCGCGCGCTTGTTTGTTGCGAGTCACGATCGCGTCGACATCCGCAATCTCAATTTCGCTGCGGTCACCGACATACATCGCCAGCTTCTCGGATTCGCTATGCAACTGGCGGGCATTTGGGCCCACGTTCGCGACGAGTTTCGCCACCGCTTCGTCGGTAATGTCTTTTTTCAACGCGCGCAACGCACGAATGGCCATCCCTTCAGCTTCGCCCGCCCAATCTTTGTCATCGACCGACAAACCATCGAACGATTCTACCGCCCCGATTTTCTCGAGTGTTTTGTATATCGTTTTGCGCTTATCAACTTTGCCAGCGCTGATGAGCAGTCGGACCGTGCCGAACTCGAATGTCTTCAATTCCGCGCTCAGGTCCGCGAGCGTTTCGGTGACGTCTTTGGCCGCAGCCGCGCGTTCTTCGCCGAGGAAATTACAATTCTGTAGCCAGACAACTTTGCCGCCGCCAAAGAAGGGAAGTGTCTGGAGGCCTTCGCGAAGTTTAGCCAGAGCTCGCAACGCATCGCTGGCATTGCTGACGGAACCGTCGATCGTTTCGTGGTCTGAACCGCCGATTTCGGAGGCCCATTTTTTGAAGATTTCCCTGGCGCGTTCCTTAACCGCGAATTCGTCATCGCCACAGACAAGACAAACCGGCTTTGTAGCAACGGGAACAGCAGGCATAGAGGCTCCGTTATTCCGGCTCCTCGGTTTCCGTGCCGCCGCCTTCATTGATGCGATCGAGGACTTCAGTCATGTCATCAACCTGTTCAAAAAGAGCGGTGGAAACGTAAATCGGTTTTTTTTGCGCAGTGGCCAGGGCGAGACAATCGCTCGGACGGGCATCGATCTCGACAATTTTTTTGCCGAGTTCGTTTTCCTGCTGCAGCACCAGGCGCGCGTAATAAGTCGCGTTCTTCAGTTCAGTAATGACGACGCGCTGGATGCTGATGTTGAAGCCTTTAAAAATGTGATTCATCAGGTCGTGCGTCAGCGGACGTTCCTTCTCCGTGCCCTTGAGGAACATGCCGATGATCGCGCCCATGTTGTGCTCGACCTGGATGACGAAGACCTTCTGTTCATTGCCAACGAAAATCGCGCAGCCGCTGCTTGCAGGCAGAATGCCGCGAATCTCGATGGGGAGAACATCGTTCTTCATATCAAAACGTTATGCTTTGGGATAAAAAATACAAGTCAATGCGTTCCAGCGACGCCGCGCGTGAACGCCGAATTCCCTGTCGGCAATTACATGAGAACGAGTAATTGCCGAAAAACCTTTTCGGCAAGCGCGCAGTACGCGAAAAAAGACAGGTGCAAGCGCGCTTTCTACTTGGGCCGGCAGGGACGGGAAAAACCTATCGGTGCTTGCACGAAATTGCCGCGAAGCTCCGCGCCAATCCGGACGGCCCCGACCTGATCCTGGTCGCCCCGAAGCAGGCCACGTTTCAGCTCGAACGGCAGTTGCTGAACGATTTTGATCTCCCTGGTTACACGCGCTTGCAGATTTTGTCATTCGAGCGCCTGGCCGATTACATCATTACTCAGCTCAACGCCCCGGCTCTGGAGCTTTTGTCCGAAGAAGGGCGGGTGATGGTGTTGCGCGCGTTGTTGCGCGAAAACCGCAAGCTTAAGATTTTCCACGCCGGAGCGACGATGTCCGGCTTCGCGCGCCAGCTCAGCGGAGAGTTGCGCGAACTGCAGCGTCATCAACTCACGCCAATGAAATTGCAGGAGTTGGCGGCAAAGGAATCGTTGCCGCAAGTGTTGCGACGTAAACTGCATGACTTGGGTTTATTGCTCGAAGCGTATACGAATTGGCTGACGGACCATCGCCTGCGCGACGTAGATTGTTTGCTCGAGCTGGCTGCGCAGCAGTTGAAGACCGGCCTCGCGAAAAACGCGCTGAACATCGAAGGGATTTGGCTCGATGGTTTTGCCGAAATGACACCACAAGAACTGGAGCTGCTGACGGCCATCGCGCCGCATTGTGGAGAACTGACGCTGGCGTTTTGTTTGGATCGTCAGCAGGCGAAACAAACGAAATCGTGGCTTTCAATCTGGTCCTCGATCAACGAAACGTTCGGACGTTGTCACCGTGCTATCGCCAGTTTGCCGAACGCGAAAGTCGACGTTGAGGATCTCCTGCGCAACTCGGCGAAGAATCGTTTCGCACAGACTGAAACGTTTGGATTTCTGGAAGAGCATTGGGACAACGGCGCCCCGTCCAGTAAAACAGCGGACGGAATTAAATTGGCCGTCTGCCCGAATCCGGAAGCGGAAGCGACTCATGCGGCACGAGAGATTCTTGCTTTCGTCCGCGCTGGAAACAGATTTCGCGACTGCGCGGTTTTGCTCCGCAGTCTCGACGGCTATCAAGACGTCATCCGCCGGGTGTTTGCGCGTTACGAAATCCCGAATTTTCTCGACCGCCGCGAATCCATCTCGCATCACGCGCTCGCCGAGTTGACCCGTTGCGCCTTGCAGATGGTGGCGTCGAATTGGAAACACGACGATTGGTTCGGCGCTCTAAAAACCGGTTTGGTTTCCGACGACGAAGAGGCCATCGATCGGCTCGAAAACGAAGCGCTGGCGCGTGGCTGGAAAGGCGAAGTGTGGTTATCGCCCCTGATCATGGACGGAAAAGTTTCCGCGGTGACCGAGCGCTTTCGCCTCAAACTGATTTCTCCTTTCCTGAAATTACGCGATCGATTGCAATCAAAACTCATCGACGGCGAAGATCTGGCCGATGCATTACGCACGTTGTGGCATGATCTGAAAATCGAGCAACAACTGCAGACGTGGGAACACCCTGAGCAAAATGCCACCGTGTGGCAACAAATGGTGAGCTGGCTTGATGACGTGGAACTCGCATTCGGTAAACAGAAAATGGAATTGCGCGAGTGGCTTCCAATTTTGGAGGCCGGCTTGAGCAGTTTGACCATCGGCGTAATTCCTCCGGCGCTCGATCAGGTCGTCGTCGGCACCATTGATCGCTCGCGTAATCCAGAGCTAAAACTTGCGCTGGTGCTCGGGTTGAATGAAGGCGTCTTCCCGGCCCCGCCGAAATCAGCGCGATTGTTAACTGAAACCGAACGCGACACCCTCAATCGTGAAGGCTTTTTGTTCGGACGCAATACGCGCGAGTTGCTCGGACGCGAGCGATTCTTCGGTTACATCGCCTGCACCCGCGCGAGCGAGCGGTTGGTATTGACCTGCTCAGAACGAGATGCGCAAGACGCCACGCTGAACCCGTCGCCATTTTTCGCGCGGCTCCAAGAATTGTTCCCGGCTCTGTCGATCAATAAAATCGAAACGCCTGCGTGGGAACAAGCCGAGCACGCCTGTGAACTTGCTTCGATTCTCGTCACAGCTCCTGAACCGACCAGAATTCAACCGCTCTTCCAGCTTCCCTCATTCGAATCGTTGCAAAAGCAGCTCAAGTTTTTTGGAGCGAACGAGCAGATCGAAGATATGCCGCAGCGCATTGTCGAAGCGGTTTACGGAAAAGCGCTGCGCACTTCTGTCAGCCGGCTTGAAAAATTTGCCGCATGCGCGTTTCGGTTTTTTGTCGATTCTGGTTTGGGCGCGGAGGAAAGACGCAAGTTTGAACTCGATGTGCGTGAGCGGGGAACGTTCCAACACGAAGTGCTCTATACATTTCATCAGCAGTTGAAAGACGAGAAGCGCACGTGGCACAGCATCACCCCGACGGAGGCCCGGACTCGAATTGGACAAATCGGCAACGATCTCATGCCGAAGTTTCGCGATGGTTTGTTGATGGCCGATGCTGCGTCGCGATTTTCAGCGCAGTCGATGGTCACCTCCTTGCAGGAATTCGTGGCCGCAATCGTCGGCTGGATGAAACAATACGAATTTGAGCCGCAGGCGGTCGAACTGCGATTCGACACGAAAAAGGGAGTGCTGCCGTTCTGGGAAATGCCATTGGGCGATGGGCACAGTTTGCTTTTTGGCGGCGCGATCGATCGCGTGGACTTGTTGCCGATTGCCGGGACAAAGAAAGCTTACGCCGTCGTGATGGATTACAAGTCCAGCGGCAAGAAACTCGAGCCGTTGTTCATGAAGCACGGGTTGCAATTGCAATTGCTCGCCTATCTTACTGTCCTGCGCAAATTGCCGCAGGCGGCAGAACTGTTCGGATTTGAAGCGCTCGTTCCTGCCGGAGTTTTTTACGTCAATCTGCGCGGTGAATCTGATCCGGGAAAATCGCGCGACGAAGTTCTGAATGACAGCGACAACGGCCAGCGCGCCTATCGCCATAGCGGCCGATTCGATTGGTCGGTGATACGCCATCTCGACACGACCGGCGCGGAAGTTGGGACCCAATTCAATTATCGATTAACCAAGTCGAAGGACTTCAATCGCACGTCGAAGGACCCCATGCTCACCACGGAATTCGGGCAGTTGCTCGAAGACGTTGAAGCAAACCTGGTCCGGATGGGACAGGAAATTTACCAGGGCGCAATCAAGCCGAATCCATATCAAAAAGGCAACGACCGCGCTTGCGGGAATTGCGAGTATCAAGGCGTCTGCCGCATCGATCCGTGGACGCATGAGTTCCGCGTTTTGCAATAAATTATGCCCGGCCCGACTCCAGCCCAAAAAGCAGCGATTGAAGCGCGCGGAAACGTGCTGGTCGTCGCCGGCGCTGGCGCGGGCAAAACGCGTACGCTGGTGGACCGTTGCCTGGCGTGGTTGCTGGACGAATCGCAAAAGGGCTCCATCGAACAGGTGTTGATGGTGACATTCACCGAAGCCGCCGCCACGGAAATGCGTAAGCGCCTGCGCGATGAACTCGAAAAGAAAAAGAACGAAGGCTCGCGCGAAGCGCTGAACGAACAGCTCGCGCTTTTAGAAACGGCAAACATCTGCACGCTGCACAGCTTTTGCTATCGGCTGGTGCGCGAACATTTTTACGAGCTCGATCTCGACCCGCAGTTGAGCGTTCTCCCCGAGGAACAATCGCGACTGATGATGAGCGAGGCGCTCGATTCTACTTTAGAACGCGCTTACGAAGGATCATCGGCAGATGCCAGGCGCATCCAGGAATTCATCCAGAGCTTCAGTCGCGGCTGGGACAAGCCGGTGCGCGACGCTGTCCTGACCATTCACCGCTATCGCCAAAGCTTGCGCGATCCTGATAGATGGTTGGCGAGCCAGCGTGAAGCGTTCGAGCTATCGGAACCAACGAAATGGCGGCAGTGGTTTTTTGAAGCGGTTGGAACCTGGCAGAAACGTTGGCTTCCAATCTTGCGGCAGCAACCGACGACAAACCTGCATTCACACCGGTGCGTTGCCGCGTTGGAAAAGCTGGCGGAAGACGGGAAAAATTTCACCGATATTTGCGCAGCGCTTACGGAAGTTTTGGACGATTGGCATGGCAAGAAGGGCGAATTGAAGAAGCCTGAAATGGTCAAACCGATGTTCGACGAAGCGGACTTTTTGCATTCGCTCTGTCCCTCGAAGAACGACGATCCCTTGCAGGAAGATTGGAATTGGATGCGCAGCTCCATGTTGTGCCTGCTCGATCTCGCCGAACAGTTTGAAGCCGAATACTCGCGCGCGAAGAAGGAAATGGGCAGCGCCGATTACAACGACCTCGAACAACTCTCGCTGCGCCTGCTCTGGGACAAGAGCAATGAGCCCAGCGCGGTTGCTCGCGAATGGCGCGGAAAATTCCGGCTCATTTTTGTCGACGAATTTCAGGACATCAACAGCGCGCAGGAAGCGATCATCGCAGCGCTCTCGAATGAAAACCGCTTTCTCGTCGGCGACATCAAACAAAGCATCTATCGCTTCCGCCTCGCCGATCCGCGCATTTTCCTGCAATACCACAAACAGTGGCGGGGCAAGTCCGACGGAAAAGTTATCCCGCTCTCCGACAACTTCCGCAGTCACGAAGCGATTTTGAATTTCGTCAACGCGCTCTTCGGCGTGATCATGCGCGAGGAACTCGGCGATGTTAAATACGACTCCGATGCCTGCCTCCAATTCGGCGCGCGTGCGGAACGCGGTGAGTTAGCAGTGAAGCCGGATCAAAAACCGCCGGTCGAATTGCTGTTGCGCTGCACCGATGCAAACGAAGGCGACGAAGACAATTATTCCAGTCCTGAACGTGAAGCGCAGTTGATCGCCTCGCGGCTAAAAGAACTTCAACAGCAGGGGACCGATTGGAATGAGATGGTTGTGCTGATGCGTTCGCCGCGATCAAAAGTCGAAGCGTTCGTCAAAGAATTCACGCGCATGGGAGTGCCGCTGGTTGCCACCCGCGGCGGATTTTTCGACAGCCTCGAAATTCGCGACCTGCTCGGGCTTCTCAAACTCCTCGACAACCCATTGCAGGATATCCCGCTGCTTGGTGTGCTGCGCTCGCCACTGGTTGGAATGACACCCGAAGATCTTGCTGCGGTCCGGCTGGTGAAAAGAGATGGAAATTTTTGGACCGCGTTGATGTGCTGGCACAAAGCCGTCGGTCAGGACGAAACCGATCTGTTCGCCAAAACAGACTTGTTCCTGGCGCGTTATAAAAAATGGCGGCGCATGGCGCGACAGACTTCGTTATCGCAAACACTCGAGCAAATTCTCGCCGACACGCATTTCGTCGAGCTGCTCAACGCGCAGGACCGTGCCACACAAAAGCGGGCGAATGTCGAGCGGTGGCTCCAGCTGTCGCGGCAGTTCGATGTGTACCAGCGCGAAGGGCTTTATCGCTTTCTAAAATTTGTCGACGCGCAATTGGAAAACGAAATTGACGCCGAACCCGCCGCGCCGCCGGAAACCAATGCCGTCCGTTTGATGAGCATTCATTCGAGCAAAGGGCTGGAGTTTCCCGTGGTGATCGTCGCGGACCTCGGCAAGAAGTTCAACTTCGGCGATGGCAACAAAGATATTATCTTGAGCGAGAACTTTGGACTTTGTGGGAAAGTAAAACCGCCCACGAGCCGACGTTCTTATCCGAGCCTTCCCTTTTGGATCGCGCAACGTCAGCAGCGACTTGAGACGTTGGGCGAAGAGCTGCGCCTGCTTTATGTCGCGATGACGCGTGCCGAACACCGTCTCATTCTTGTCGGCTCGGTTGGGCAAAAGAAGCTCGACGAAGGCTGGTCGGGTCTGGCTGGTCGTGGACTGGGCCCGACCGAACTGAGCGAAGCCAAAACGTCACTCGATTGGATCGGCAGTTGGCTCGCGCTGAAGCACACGGATTTTGTCAGCGGCGAAAATGAGTTATTAAGTTGGCGCATTTGCGACGACGTTGATATCGCTGGCGCAACGACAGCGAACTCAACGACCAATCTTTCGCCGGAGTCCCTGGAAAAAATACGCGTCCGTCTCGATTGGTCCTATGCTCACTGTCTAGCGACAACCCGTTCAGCAAAAACCAGCGTCTCGGCATTACGCAAAGAACTGAGCGACGAAGAGGCGCAACCGTTCCTGAAATTCGGCGGCGCAATCAAAACGTCACGAGTGCGAGCCGGTGTAAAAATACTGACCGCTGCCGAAAGCGGTTCCGCGCATCACGCCTTTCTCGAACAAGTCCAATTCGATCGCGTCAGCGATGTTGCAGGTTTGCGTGCCGAAGCTCAACGGATGGTCGAGAATGGAAGTCTCTCGAAAGACGAATGCGCGTCTCTTAATTTCGACGGTCTGATTGAGTTTTGGCAATCGCCGACCGCGCACGAGATTCTCGCGCAAAAGCAATTTATCCGCCGTGAACTTCCCTTCACCGCGCGTTTTGCCGCAAGCGACTTCGTCGATATCAATCCCGATTTCGCTCCGCCTGCTGGTGAGTCCGTCGTGGTCCAGGGCGTGGTGGATCTCGCCGTGATTACGCCGAAGGAAATTTGGATTCTCGATTTCAAAACCGACGCTGCCACCAAATCGGATGTGGATGCGAAAGTGGCGCAGTATCGCTCGCAACTATTGCTCTACGCGCGCTCTCTCGAACGCATCTACAATCGACCCGTCACAAAACGCTGGCTGCAGTTTCTATCGATTGGAAAAACATTTTCCGTTTAGCTCGCGATACCGGGCAGGATGTCCTGCGCGTGACCTTCAGGCTTGACCGTTTTTCCAGTCTGCAAAAGAACAACCGGTTTTCGCACGACTTGCCCTTGATAGGTGTAACCACAAGCAACCGTCTGGCCTACCTTGGAATCATCGGTCGCCTTTTCGCCTTCAAATAAATCCTGCGTCGTCGCGTCAAATGCCGCGTCGGGCTCAACCACAATCGGCACCAATCCAATCCGACGAACGGCCTCGCGGCAATTATTGTGGAACTGTCCAATTTGACCGATCAAATTTGCTTTGCCCGTTTGAATCGCGGCCAGGTTCAGTGCGTGAATATTATCCATAATGCGCACGAGCACTTCGAGCCATTGCCCTTCGGCGCGGCGGAGCTTGTCCACTTCGATACGCAAGTGCGCCTTTTCGCTTTCGTTCGCTTTTTTGAGGAACTCTACAAAAGACTTTGCTTCCGCCGCCATGCTGTCCGCGACTTCGCGGGCCGCATCCACCGTTTTCGTCGCGTGTTCCTGGACGCCCTGCCATTGAGTTGTGGCGAGATTGATCTGTTGGCCGACGCTTTCGAGCTTTTGAATTTCCTTCACGGCACCCGCGACCGCTTCAGCTTGAGCGAGCGCCGCATCATTGGCGTTGCGGCGCAGAAATGGCAGCGAAAAACAAATCGCGGCGCCAACGGCGCAAAGAATAATCTCCGCCGCTTCCAGTGCGCCTAGCGGATGATTCATATTTTTGAACATGAGGAACGCCAGCCCAAGGAACAAGAGGTCGAGGGTAATAAATGGCCAAAGGGGCAAGTCGAGCTTGCGACTATCAGAATTCATCGCGCACAACACTAGTGACATCGCCGCCAAAGTGAAAGCTTAAGCGTGCAAGCTTGAACAGGGAGCAGGGTGGAGGTTTATTACTGCGTGCTTTCACTCGAAGAGGCGCGGAAAAAAATTCTTGAAGCGATCCAGCCGCTGGACTCGGAGCGCGTCTCGCTCGACAAACTTTTTGAGCGCATCATCGCGGAGCCTATCACTTCACCACTGAATCTTCCGCCCTTCGACAATTCCGCCATGGACGGTTACGCCGTTCAGGCCGCCGATGTAGCTAATGCGAGCACGACTTCGACAGTCAGGCTCCGCGTCATCGGCAAGATTGCCGCAGGCGAAAGCTTTAGTGGCGAACTGCAAAGCGGCACGTGCGTGCGATTATTTACTGGATCGTTTTTGCCCAAAGGCGCGGATGCCGTGGTAATGCAGGAGGACACAAAAGCGTACGACGATGGAACCGTGGCCGTCTTCGATAAAATTTCGCCCTGGGAAAATATTCGTTTTCGCGGTGAAGACGTCCGGCAAGGCGCTGTCGTCTTTCAGACCGGTGAACGACTTTCCGCAACGCGGATCAGCCTGCTCGCCGCCCTCGGAATCGATTCGACCATCGTCGCGCGAAAGCCGGTTGTCGGGTTACTCGCGACTGGCAGTGAGCTGCGCGAACCCGGCCAACCTTTGCAAGGCGCTGCCATTTACGAAAGCAATCGCGCGGGGCTGTCGCCGTTGGTTCAACGCGCCGGAGCCATCGCAAAAATCTATCCGCTCGTCCCCGATGATCTGGACGGCACGGCTGCCGCGCTCGCAAAAGCGTTCGAAGAATGCGACGTCGTGCTTACCAGTGGCGGCGTTTCCGTCGGCGAATTTGATTACGTCAAAGCCGCATTTGAGAAACTTGGCGGCACACTCAATTTCTGGAAAGTTTCGGTGCGCCCCGGCAAGCCGTTCGTTTTCGGATCGTTGCGGGGAAAATATCTATTCGGCCTGCCGGGAAATCCTGTCTCAGCCCTCGTCACATTTTGCCTGCTCGTCTGGCCAGCCTTGTTGCGGATGCAAAACGCGAAGTCGACGCAACCTCCAACCCAATTAGCCAGGCTCGGTCAAACCCTTGTCAATCGCGGCGAACGCCGGCATTTCATGAGAGTCATCATCGACCAGAACGGCGAGGCTCATTCTGCGGGAGCACAGGCGGCGCACGTGCTGAGTGCTGCGGCGCGCGCGAATGGTTTAGTTGACGTTCCCGCGAATGAGTCTTTGACACAGGGAACAATCGTCCCGGTAATGCGCTGGGATTAGTCGGAGCCTCATCCTCGCTCTGATATCCCTTTCCACGCTTCGCCTCATTGCGATAACTCCCGTTTGGATTGAGCGTGCAGGGGAGATTTTTTATGAATCGACGATATTGGAAATTTGCCGGAACAATTATCTGCGGCTCCGCCGCTCTGTTTGCGCTGTCAGGTTGTTGGTCGTGTGGGCCAGCGGAGCAAGCTCAATGCGGGCCGATTATCAGCGAGCCCAGTGGAGCCAGCTCTCAATGGCAATCCGGATACGGACCTTGCATGACAGAGGTCCAGCCTCGAGCGAGTCAATCGACGCAGCGGTGTATCGCCGGTGTCGATATTTCAGGTTCGCAATGGCAACCTGCCGAACAGCGGGTCAACTGCTGCAATCCCTCAGTCAATCAGGCACAAAACCAACCTCGGATCTCGCAATTTTGCTCTGTCATCACTGCCAGCGGTTTGTGGCAGCCAGGAATAAACCCAAGCGTGGATCGTGGTTTCAATGCGACCAGTGATGATGGCATGATGGTTTATTGCAATAACGATGTAATTCAGGAATCCGCAGGGGTCAGTTCGCAGTACAACCGTCAATACAACAGCGGCAGTCGGGGTCAAGGCAACTACCAGCAGGATCAGTATCAACAACAGCAACAGGAGCAGCAGTATCAACAGGAGCAGCAAGGGTATCAGCAGCAGCAACAACCGCAACAGTATCCACAGCAGCAATATCAGTCGGAGCCATCCAGTCAGTCCAGCCAACCTGCGCAACCGAAGTCGCAACCGCAAAAACTGGAGTCGCCTCGGCAATCAACCGGCTTACCGGGCAGTTCGCAGCAGCACTTGCACGATCAACAAACGCCATCGGATAACTAGCCGACGGCGCAAGCTGATCAAAAACACTCACCCAGATGTGAACTCAGGGTGAGTTTCTCCTTAGATATAGTACGTAAACGTATTAAGGGAAATCCCTGACGTTTTGTGTAGAAAACTGCATCAATTTGCGCATCAGGTAGTTACGTCACAAGTAGTGTTAAACTGCATTGTTAGCGCTCATTATACTGAGCCTTTGTGTTGAAGATTTTCATTTCCATCCCGTCAAATAAATGCTCTAATGACACGCAGCGAAAGAAAACTCGGTTCTCCGGTTCCGCTAGTTACGTCGCCAAGATTTTTTTCTTTTGAGGCGAACTGCAACACAACTACTAAACATATGAAGTCCAAGAAACCCTTGGTCGTGCCGCTGGCCAAAGGCCAGTTGTGGAAGATGGACGACAAGCACATCGAGATCATGGAAGTCGGCAAGACGCTGACGCACTATCGCCTGTTTCAAAATCAGAAGCGGGTCCCTATCAGTTTGGGTGGAATCAGTGCTGTCCAGGCATATTTGAAGACTAACGGCGCGAAACTCATTCGCAAGACTGCGCCGATTAAAATCGCTGCTTAATCGCAAGCGACAAAAAGCTGTTTTTCACAAAATTCCGGCACTAGGTGTCAATCTTTACGCCTGTACACGCCTATGAAAATCGCCATTGGCTCCGACCACGCCGGCTTTGAATACAAAGAAAAAATCAAAGCCCTGCTCCAGCCACTCGGCCATGAGGTGCGCGATTTTGGCACTCACAGCACGGAGTCCGTCGACTATCCTCTGTTCTGTCGGCCGACGGCTGAAGCCGTCGCGAGCGGTCAATGCGAGCGTGGAATCGTTCTAGGCGGTTCGGGAAATGGCGAGGCTATCGTCGCCAACCGCGTGAAGGGCGTTCGCTGCGCACTATGTTGGAATGTCGAAAGCGCCCGACTGGGACGCGAACACAACAACGCCAACATGATTTCCATCGGCCAGCGCATGATGCCATGGGAAACTGCCTCGGAAATCGTGAAGACCTGGCTCAACACTCCTTTCGCCGGTGGCCGCCATCAAAAGCGCATCGACGAAATTGATGCCGTTTAGCCGCTGAGGTAACGAGGCGGATTGACGCAAATCATTGAACTGTTCACTGATTGCTGTTTACTGATTACTGATCATGCCTATCGATGCCAAAGCTCGTGCTGCACTCGACCGCGGTTTAGTCATTCCCGCTTCGCCTCTCGCGTTAAATTCACAACGCAAACTCGACGAGCGCCGCCAACGCGCTTTGTTCCGTTACTACTTCGCGGCGGGCTCGGGCGGCATCGCCATCGGCGTGCACATGACCCAATTCGCAATTCGCGATCCGAAGTACAATTTGTTCAAACCCATCTTGCAGATCACCAAAGAAGAACTCGACCGCGGCGACAAGCAACGTAACGAACCACTCGTCCGCATCTCCGGCATCACCGGCAAGACCGACCAGGCGGTCAAAGAAGCTGAACTCGTGCGCGAACTCGGTTTCCACGCCGGCCTCCTCAGCCTCGCGATGCTAAAAGAGTTCACCGAAGACGAACTCATTGAACACTGCAGACGCGTCGCAGACATTATTCCGATCATCGGTTTTTATTTGAACCCAAACATCGGCGGCCGCGTCCTGCCGTATTCCTTCTGGCGTCGCTTTGCTGAAATTGAAAACGTCGTCGCCATCAAAGTCGCCCCGTTCGATCGCTATCGCACTAACGACGTCGTGCGCGCCATCGTCGAAGCCGGTCGCGATGACATCGCGCTCTACACCGGCAACGACGACACGATCATTTCGGATTTCATCACCCCATTCCGTTTCAAAGTGAACGGGAAAATGGTGGAGCGCCATATCGTTGGCGGTTTGCTCGGGCACTGGGCAGTCTGGACAAAGCGCGCCGTCGAACACCTAGCCCTG
>Ga0265327_10003752_pt1 | contig 14124 bp, 10 predicted proteins | sample 41621metaG_FD_202089 | JGI IMG/M metagenome (GOLD analysis project Ga0265327, IMG submission 202089) | Rhizosphere microbial communities from Carex aquatilis grown in University of Washington, Seatle, WA, United States - 4-16-21 metaG | ecosystem: Host-associated > Plants > Roots > Rhizosphere... | reverse complement strand
CAGGATGATCATCACGGCCCCGCCCGTCGCGATGATGACCGGGAAATGGCGCTTTACGACATCCAGGGCCAGGGTCATCCGCTCAAAGGCAAGAGCTATCGCCAGGAACGGGATCGCCAGGCCCAGCGAGTAGAACGCCAACAGCAGCGCCCCATGAGCCGCCGAGCTCGAGACGGCCGCCTGGGTCAGGATCGCTCCCAGGGTGAAGCTGGTGCAGGGGGTCCAGGCGATTGCGAAGGCAGCACCGGCGACCACCGGCCCGCCGCGGCCGGCCAGGCGGAGCAGCGACTCCGAGTGCCACTGCTTGTTGAGCATGTTGACGAACGGGGTTGCCAGGAAGGCGATCCCCATCAGGATGATCAGCACCCCTCCGACCTGGGTCAGAAGTTCTTTGTGGGTTCTCAGCGATGAGCCGATGACCGTCGCGCTGAGGCCCAGCATGATGAAGATCGCCGAGAAGCTGGCGATGAACAGGAGGCTCGGTTTGAGCACCCGCCGTGCCCCCACCCCCTCTTTGAGGTCCGTGGGCGTCACCCCGATCACCGTCGAGAGGTAGCCCGGGACGAGCGGCAGGACGCAGGGCGAGAGGAACGAGACCAGCCCCGCGGCAAGGGCGACCGGGATCCCCACGCCGGTCGCCGTGTCCGAGCTTGCCAGCAGAAGCGCTGGATGGATCAAAGCTCGTCCCCCGTCTGAAGGGGCTCGGCGGCCCCGGCGCCCGAAGCTGCCTCGAGCTGGGCCACACGTCGTTCCAGCTCGGCCAGGCGCCGCTCCACATCCGGCTGGGAGGCGCCGTTCAGGTGCACCGCCGGCTCTGGCTGGGATGACGCCGGGTGATCGGTTGAGGTCTGCTCCCCGTCCTCATCTCCCAGCAGGTGCGAGTAGCGCTCCTCCTTCTGCCCCGGCCGGCGGGCCATGCGCACCACCAGCTCGCGCTCGATCAGCCGCTCGAGGGTCCCGTGGACCTCCTCCAGGTCGGCGAACGGGTGCATCCTGTCCCCTCGCTGCTTGAGCTCCCCCGGCGTCTGCGGGCCGCGGAGCAAAAGGACGGCCATGATCGCCTCCTCGCGGTCGTCCATCGGCAGCGCTTCCGCCAGGAGATGGCGGTACTTGGCCGTTCGGCTCCCGCTGGCCAGCCTGGCCAGGCCGCGCCGCTCGAGACGGTGCATCGCGTCGCGGATCGTTTCCTCGTCGTACTCGACCACCGGGTCGCGGTTGGTCGACTGGTTGCATGCCAGGCGCAGCGAGTTGAGCGACAGCGGGTAGACGTCCGGCGTCGTTCGCCGCTTTTCGATCAGGCAGCCCAGAACTCGGAGCTCGGTTGATGTCATGCCGGAAACCCGCATCCCAGAGCCGGATGTGGCGCTCATCTGAGGCTCGAGCGGCTGTTTGGCTGCTCGGCGGTATGACGGTCGGCTGAATCCACGGCAGATTCAAGGGTACCGGCGCCGCTGCACCCTCATCCCCATGCCTGTCACGCCGGCTGGGAGCTGCGGCAAATTCCTGAACAACGGCGCGGCAAGTCCCATCAAACAGAGCGGTCTACCCCCATGGTCCTGAACGTCCCGGCACGTGAGAGTTCTCTTATGTCCGGGATCCAAATCAGGAGGAAAGCATGCGCAAGGCATTTGAGATAGGCGGACTCGTTGCGGCGGTCGTTTTGATCGCCTTCGGGATCGGCGCGATCGTCATGGGAGCCCAGGGAAAGAGCACCGTCACGACGAATCTCCAGGAGCAGAAGATCGTCGGAAGCCCCGATATGACGCCCGCCGGGATCAAGGCCGAGGCCGCGAAGTCGGGACTGGACGTCGCGACGCTCACGATCCCCACCTGCTCGGTGGCCAACAAGCCGGTTGACAGCGGCTCTTCGGCCCGCTGCTTCGCTCAGTACATGAACATCCATGCCCTCGAGGCGACCGGTGGCAAGCACTACTCGGAAATGCCTCGTTTCGCGACTGCTGACGGCAAGGGCACCGACGTGGAATCAGCGGCCCTCCAGAAGGGCGGCAAGCCCGTGGGGAACCCGGCCCGCGAAGTGTGGATCCAGGAGACGGCCCTGTCGACCGCTCTGAACACCAGCTACATGGCCACCCAGGTCGCTCTGTTCGGAATCGTCGTCGGTATCGCCCTGCTGCTCACAGGCTTCGGCTTCGCCATCCTCGCCATCGGCGGGGCACTGCGAAACCCGGACTCGGTTCTGAAGTTCCTGCACCGGCCCGCAGGTGCGGCCGGTGCTCCCCCGGCCACGTCGGGAGTGCAGGCAGCCTGATCTGAAGTGCCAGGCGGCGGCGGGAGACGGTTTCCCGCCGCCGCTTCGCTTTGCCGGTGCCTAGATGTGCGCGTAGATCGTTTCGGATTCCGGTCCACCGAAGGCGAACGAGAAGTTCCCGCTCATCGCCGGCGACTTCGGGCAGATTTTGAGGTTGAAGGCCTTTTCGGCTTTGAACTTCTGGCCTTTGACCTTGAACGTCAGAGGCACCGGAGTCGCTGAGGCCGGGGTCACACCCTTGATCTTCGTCGCCACGTACTGACAGACCGTGGTGGCGTATACAAAGTTGAGACGGATTTCGCCTTTGATTTCGGACTTTCCGTTTGAGCTCAGCAGCAGGGTCCAGGGGAGGTCGGCCATGAAGACCGTGGCGGGGCCGAGGCCCGTCGTGCTCGGGCATTCTTCTTCGCCGGCTATCTCGCCGAAGACCTGTTCGAGCAAGATGTCGTCCTTCTTGAGGCCATTCGTGGCGAGCTTCCCGCGCAGTCGCCCGAAGCTGAAGGCCGCACATTTCACGTTCCCCTGGGCGCTGGCGAAGGTAACGCCTTCGGTCTCATCCATCTCGTAGAAGTCCCCAAGCACCAGCGGTTGCCCGCCGTTGCCTTCAGTGAGCGTGAGGACTTTGCCTGCCGCCGGGGCGGTGCCGGGAAGGGCAGTCGCGAACACCGCGATTGCCGAGGCGAGCAGACAACCGGTAATCCGGGCTTGTCTCATGTCGATCCCCCTTGGTCGCATGGCCTGACTCGATTCAGGGTACTCCCGTGCGACCCTGCCGTGTTGGAGCCGTTCAGCGGCGCTTCGGCCGGACCAGCCGCGCCACCAGAAGCGCCGCGGGGCCCCGCGTCTGGCCACGCAGCGCGACCACCTGAATGCCCGTCGGGCGACTGGAATCCTTCGCCGGAGAGACGGTGATCGAATGGACGCCCCGGGCAGCTGTGAACAACAGCTGGGCGCCGTCGGCGAAGTGAACCGTCAGGAGATGCTCGGTTGCGTTCGTCCCGGGCCGGAAGGCGATCCGCCATGCCCCGTGGAGCCGGCGAACCGTGATCTTGGAGGGCCGGCCCGGCCGGATCGCTCCCGGCGCGAAGCGCCCCAGAACGACCGTCCGTTCAAGCCTGCCCCCCCGGATCAACTGGGCCGAGATCGTCCTCGTCCTGCTCGAGCCCGGCGAGGGGGTGAAGCGGATCCTGCCGGTGCGGCCCTTGGCCGTGCCGAGGATGGTCTCTCCCCCGTCGACGCCTTCGGCGAACTGCACCTTCAGGCCCGGCTGTGGCGTGTAGGAGTAGCTGAGCACCCGCTTGACGCCTGCGCCACCTACGTGGGCCCTGATCTTCGGCTGCGGCAGGCCTCGCGCCGTCTGGACGGTCTTCAGGGGCGCCGAGCCGGGTGTGCTCTTCAGCGTCCATTCGCCCGCCTGAGCCTTGGGGATCTCGATCAGCGTCTGGCCGGTCGAGGGCTGGCGGACGGCGATGCCGCCCTTGCTGACGGTGATGCCGTCGCCGTTGGCAAGGACCTCCTGCCCGCCCGGGCCCACGGCGGTGAGCTTGGGGGCGTCGCCGGTGCCCTGAATACCGATCACCTCGGTACCGGTGCCGGGAGCGACGTGGACTGTGTAGTCGGGCGTCACGGCCCTGTGGCCCCGGACTCGAGCGATGCCCGCCGGGGGCGGCAGGAGGCGGAAGGGAGTCAGGCTGCAGTTGCCAAGGAGCAGCTGGAAGTGCGACGCCACCGCCGCGATGTTGTAGGAGGCCGCCCCCAGGATCGTCGCGGGAAGGTCGTTGGTGCCCGCCCCGACGTCCACCCCGCCGAAGATGGGCAGGTTGATGTGGGTGCAGAACCCGGCGCCGCCGACGGCATGGCCGTTGTTGTCGCCGATCGAGATCGTCGCGCCGGCGCTTTGGGAGAAGTTCACCGTGGGCGTGCATTCTTCGATCGGGCCGATCGATTCACATTTCTTGATGGCCAGGTTGGCCGCCACCTGTCCGTCGATCTGAGCCTCGAAGATGTTCCGTGAGAAGTCGGCGTAGGCCTGGCCGTAGAGTTCTCCCGAGATGTTCCCCAGCCCCGGGATGGGATAGTTCACACCCAGGCCGAACCCGACGTGGCCGTCGCTGTCCGCGTGGAAACGGGAGCTGTAGCCGAAGTTGGCGCAGAGGACCTGGACGTTGCCCGTGGAGTCGATCGTGAACGGGTTCCCGAAGGTCAGGGTGATGGTCCCGTTCACACCGGCGGTGCTGCATTTGGCTATCGCCGCCGGGCCGATGCCGAGGTTCGCGCTGCCCGTGAACTTCGTCGGGCTGAGCGATACGTCGGCACCCACATAGGTGAGGAAGACCGGGCCGAACAGCGGGTAGCCACCGCCCGGCGGTGCCGTGTAGTCGACGTGGGCCCGTTGGAAGGAGCCGTGCTCGAAGGCCATCCCCACATTGACTTCACCGTTGATCAGGTCGTTCAGGTCCAGGGTGCCCTTGCCTTCGTAGAGGGCTGTCGGGCGGCTGTAGGTGAACTCGAGGTTCTTCAGCCGCGACAGGCCCAGCTGGGCGAGGCTGGGGACCTTGACGTGGAGGAAGTTGAGCTGGAGGCCGTGCTTGTTCGAGAGTTCGAGTGTGGTGTCACCCGTCAGGCCGTGCCCGGCCGAGTCGCTGAGAACTCCCGGTAGCTCGAGGTGAACCCCCAGGGAGGCTGATTCGAGGCCCGTCAGGTTGACCTTGATCGTGCCCGTCAGAGGCAGTTCGGGGATCAGCGGGATCGGGGCCCCTCCCCCGGGGATGGTGAACTCTCCGAGCTCGATGCCCAGGTTCTCGGGGCTGACGGAGAGGTTGATCGGTCCGTCGATCGTGGGAATCAGGTGTTCGATTTCAGGGACCTTGGGGACCTTGAGCGAGCTCAGGCAGTTGGTTGTGGCGAGGTGGTTTTCAGAGATCCCTTCGGCCGCCTTCTGCCCGCATTCGGCGGCGCCTTTGGCCTTGGCGTATTCGGCCGAGTAGTCGGGCACGTGAAGGCTCACGGGAATGCCGGCGATCTTCACGATCGCGTCGGAGCTGATCAGGTAGGCCGAGTCGGCCTTGAAAAAGCTCGTGTGCGTCAGGCCCGCCCGGGCCAGGACGATCGCGCCGCCGTTGACCGGATCGATCTCGACCCCGTCGACACGGACGGGTTCGGTCGAGTAGTAGACCCCGTCGAAGGCGACGTCCGATTCGAGGGTCACCGCCGCTGCCCGCGCACGGGCACTCGAGGCGCCGGCGGCCGTGGCCAGGCTCGGGGGGAACTGCCCGTGCTCTTTGAACGTGCAGCTGAACCTGTAGTGGTTGCAGAGGATCGCCTGCTCGGCCTTGGGGAGCGGGTGTTCGGCGTCGACTTTGGTGAAGCAGCCCAGCCCGTTGATGATTCCCACGGTCACCGGGGTGGCGCACTGGTTGAAGGCGATCGCTTCGGAGATCAGGGCCGATTCGCCGAAGCGGACTGATTTGTCGGACTGCGACTTCGGCTTCGGCTTGGGCGCGGTCAGCGGCAGACATTGCGAGGCGATCACCGCGACCTGCCCAAGGCTCGCCGAGGCGCCTGTCGCCGCGTGAGCCGACGCGGCTCGGGCGAGGGGCGCGCCGATGGTGCCTTTGACCCGGCTGACGGGAAGCTTGCCAAGCGTGCTCGAGATCGGGACCGAGGTGCTCGCCGTCGCCCCGGCCGTGGTCGTGACGGTCAGGCTGGCCGTAGAGCTGACGTCTCTGGCCACAAGCGTGTCAAGGACAGGGTCCTGGCCGGGACAGGTCACCGGCGCGTTTTCGGGGCCGAGCTTGAAGGTGTAGGAGGAGACACTGGCACCGGCGGGGATCCCCGTGGCGGCGGCGCTGAGGATCAGGCTCCCGGTCGCCCCCGATGCAGCGGGGGTCTGTGTGAGCACCGGTTTCGGCGGTGGGGGGCCCTGGGCGGGCGGCGTTTCCCCGGAGGGGGGTGAGCTCGACAGTGTCGCCTGGACGAGGACCTCCTGGGAGCCGTTGAAGAATGGGGTCCCCGGTGCGTCGCCGTTGATCTCCCCCACTTCGTCAGCCGGGGCGGCGGTCCCGGCGGTGGGGACGTTCTGGGCGCTTTCCAGGACGTGCAGGCCGATGCTGTCGCCCTGTTGGATCGGCAGCGCCGAGGCGAGCGGAACCTGCCTGGCGACCGGTTCTTTGCCCGGGACGGCGATGACGGGGCTGCGGGCGCTGACGGTGTATTCCCCGCCGGCGCCCGGGTGGAGGACCTCGAGCTGATATTCGGCCCCTTCGTCACCCGACTGGTAGGCCCACGAGGTGATCGATCCAGTGAACGGCGCGGTGACCGTCGCACCGGGCTGGGTGGACTGGAAGACGGTGCAGGGCTTGCACAGCGCGTAGAGGACTTCGCCGGCGTTCAGGGCGTTGCCGATCGTCACCGTTTCCGCGCCGGCGGGGCTCGGGGCGGCGATTCCCGTCACGAGGGCCGCAAGCAGCCCGCCGAGTGTGACCCGCACAGCAGCCCGCCGTCTGGACATCCGACCCCCTGAGCGTGAGAGCGGCCCGGTCGGCCGCGGTGCCGGGGAGATTACCTCGCGGTCCGCCGGTAAGAGACTCCGCGGCCCCGAAACGCCCCGGAACCGCTGGCGTGCGCGGATAAAGTCATCACTCGTGAGCAGCCAACCTTTCTCACAGGGGCGCACGGGCGAGGGCCGGCACGGCCAGACGCCGGAGATGAGGCCTGAGGACACCCCCTCCCAGCCTGTTCCGCTGCGACGGATCCGGCGGCTCTTCCTTCCGTACAAAGCGCGCCTTGGCGCACTGCTGGCGCTGATCTTCGTCTCGGCCGGCCTGGGTGTGGTGAGCCCCTTCCTGCTGCGGGAAATCATCAACACGGCCTACCCCCAGCACGACACCAGGCTGCTGGCCGAGCTGGTCGCGGGAATGATCGCCCTGTCGATCGTCACGAGCGTGATCGGCGTAGCTCAGACCTGGATCTCAAACCAGGTCGGCCAGCGCGTGATGCACGACCTGCGAGCGGCCGTATATGCGCACCTCCAGCGCATGTCCCTGGCCTTCTTCACCCGCACCCGCACCGGCGAGGTCCAGTCGCGGATCGCCAATGACATCGGCGGCGTGGACAGCGTCGTCACCTCGACGGCGACCTCGATCGTCCAGAACGTGACGACCGTGGTGGCCACGGTCGTGGCGATGTTCCTGCTCGACTGGCGCCTTGCGACGTTCTCGCTGATCCTGCTCCCCTTCTTCGTGTGGCTGACCCGGAGGGTTGGCGAGGAGCGCCGGCGGATCCAGTCGGTCCGCCAGAGCCGTCTCGCAGACATGTCGACGCTGGTCGAGGAGTCCCTGTCCGTCTCGGGGATCCTGCTGGGCAAGACCATGGGACGCTCACCCGAGCTGGTTCGCCGCTTCAGCGGCGAGTCCGGCGAGCTGGCCGACCTCGAGGTACGGGCCCGGATGGCCGGCCGCTGGCGAATGGCATCGGTGCAGATGAGCTTCGCGATCATGCCCGCCCTGGTCTACCTCTTCGCGGGCACCGGCGGGCGTGAGAGCATCTCGATCGGGACGGTCGTGGCCTTCACGACGCTTCAGACCCGTCTCTTCTTCCCGATTCAGTCGCTGCTCTCGGTGGGCCTGGAAGTCCAGACCTCGCTGGCCCTGTTCGGGAGGATCTTCGAGTACCTCGATCTCCCCGTCGACATCGTCGAGCGCCCGGGGGCCCATCCCTTCGGCGGCGTGCGGGGCGACGTGGTGCTGCGGGATGTCTGGTTCCGCTACGACGCCGGCTCGCCCTGGACGCTCAGCGACATCTCACTGGACGTACCGGCGGGCACCACCACCGCCCTGGTCGGCGAGACGGGGTCGGGCAAGACGACGCTCGCCTACCTGGTGGCGCGCCTCTATGAGCCCGAGCGCGGGGCGGTCGCCATCGATGGGACCGATATCCGGGACGTCACCCTGGGCTCGCTGGCCGCCACCGTGGGGCTGGTCTCGCAGGAGACCTACCTGTTTCACGCCTCGATCCGTGAGAACCTCCGCTTCGCCTGCCCGGATGCGACCGATGAGGAAATCGAAGATGCCGCCCGTGCCGCGCAGATACATGAGCTGATCTCCTCCCTGCCCGAGGGCTACGACACGCCCGTCGGCGAGCGGGGCTACCGGTTCTCCGGCGGCGAGAAGCAGCGCATGGCGATCGCCCGCACCGTTCTGCGCAATCCGCCGGTCCTGATCCTCGACGAGGCGACCTCGGCGCTCGACAACGAGACCGAGCGGGCCGTCCAACATGCGCTGGATGACCTCTCCCGAGGCCGGACGACGATCGCCATCGCCCACAGGCTCTCGACGGTCCGCGACGCCGATCAGATCGTCGTCCTCGACGGCGGGCGGATCATCGAGCGCGGCACCCACGAGGAGCTGGTCGCGCTCGCCGGACGCTACGCCGAGCTGCTCAGCGGGCGCGAGATCGCCGAGGAATCAAACGGCGTCCCTCGTTCGAGCGCCGGCGAGGCCGCCCTGGCCTGAGGCGCGCCTTAGGCGACGGCGTCGATGTTCAGGCGGATGTAGTCGACGACGACCGGCGAGCCGAGCTCGGCCATGACCTCGTCCATGAACGACTCGCGGAGCTCCTCGGGCAGCTGTTGGACGTGCGGGCCCAGGACGATCGTGGCTAGGAACTCACGCGGCTCCTCGGGTTCGCGAGGTGCCTCCTTGAGCCAGCACTCGGCCGACGTGAATCCGGCGGCCAGCAGCCGGTCGCGGGTCTCCTCGGGCCCGGCGTAGTTCCAGGGCGTCTGCCAGCCGGCGAAGTGCTCGGCGTAGGGCTCTCGCTCACAGACCCTCTGGGCCTTACCCCGCAGGATGTCGATGTTGCCCCGCCCGCCACACTGCGCGACGAGGCGCCCGCCGGGACGCAGTGAGCCGTGAAGGCGGCCGAACAGACGCGGATGATCGCCGATCCAATGGAACGTGGCCGTCGAGAGGATTGCGTCGGCCGGCTGCTCGACCTGCAGCTCGAGCAGGTCGCAGACCCTCAGCTCGGCGCGCTCGCCGATGCGCCTGCGGGCCGCCTCGATCATCGACTCGGACTGATCGACCGCGATCACATGCCCCTGTGGCAGGCGCTCGATCAGCGCCTCCGTTATCCGTCCCGAGCCGCAGCCGGCATCGATCACCAGCTCGTCGCCCCGGAGCTCCAGGCGCTCGAGGACGTCGCGTCCCAGCGCCTCCATGGTCGCCGAGATGCGGTCGTAGCTCGATCCGTCCCATTCACGTACTGACATACGCGCGTACGTTATCACGTACCAGTCGCTACGAGCTCTCCGATCAGCCTGGAGAGCTGTCCCCCCTGCCATGCCGTGGGCGAGGAGGGTGGATCGGTGAGCGGCTCGACCAGCAGCCGAGCACCGGGGATCGCGGCGGCCCAGGCCTCGCCGACGGCCAGTGGATGGCCCGGGTCCAGCTCGTCACGGCTGGGAACCACGAACGTCGGAGCAGCAATCTGCCCCAGCTCTGCGAGCGAGCCGAAGGGATCGGACCGGGGCACGGCTTCGAGGGCGTCGGCGACGGCCTCCGGATGGAGGTGAGCCGAGAGGCGCTGGCGCAGAACCGTCTCGATCGTCGGGCGCATCCCCTCGGGGATCCGGTCGAGGTCGTAGGCCGCCACGAAGCCGTCGACGCCACCGGAGCGCAGCCCCGCGGCCAGACGGTCCCATCCCTCGAGCTCGGCGCCGTCCCTCGCTGCGCCGGGGTCGAAGGCCGGCGTGATCAGACAAAGCGAGGCGACCCGCTCCGGGTGGGCCAGCGCGAGGGCCACGGCCGTGTGGGCGCCCATCGAGGCACCGGCCAGGGTGGCCCGCTCAACCCCTGTGGCATCGAGCACGGCCAGCAGGTCCTCGGCCAGGCGGGGGTAGTCGTAGCGGCCTTCCCCGGCCGGGTCGGAGCGGCCATGACCGCGAGCGTCATAGGCGATGACCCGATGCCCTGAGCGCTCGAGCGTCCGCGAGCCCATCACGACGTAGCGGCGGGTGGCGGTGAGGCCGTGGAGCAGCACGACCGGGTGGCCCTCCCCGCTCTCCTGCGCCGAGAGCGTGGTCCCCCCGGCGTCGATCCGCAACTCGGCCTCCTCCACGGCGCTCGGCGGCCGGCCGGGCCTCAGGCCTCGACTGAGGTGTGCGACCCGATCAGCTCGGCGGCATGCTCGGCCCGCTCCCAGAAGAACAGGTGCCCGACCCCATCGAGGATCTCGAGCTGGGAATCGGGAAGCAGATCCGCAATCAGGTGCCCGTTGGCCACGGGGATCATCTGGTCCTCGGTCCCGTGGATCACCAGGGTGGGGGCATTCAGCCCGCCGAGGCGCTCATGCGTGTCGTGGGCCATGCAGGCCTGCATCTGGGCCATGATCACCGGAACCGCGACGGCGCGTCTGGCGGCGATCGCGTGGAATGCGCTCCATGCGCCATCGTCGGCGGCGTAGGACGGCGAGACGTTCACTTCCCAGGCCACCCGGAGGGCCTGCTCGCGGTCCCCCGACATCATCGCTTCGCCGAGCTTCCGGGCTACGTCTTCTCCGGCCAGGGAGCTGCCCTCGCCGCCGCAATAGGTGCAGCCCAGAGTCAGGGTTCTCACCAGCTGGGGATGGTTGAGCGCGAGCTCCTGGGCGATCATCCCGCCCATCGAGATGCCCAGAACATCGGCCGAGTCGATCTCGAGGGCGGCCAGGAGGCCGGCCGCATCCTCCGCCATCTGGCGGATCGTGAGGCTTCCCGTGAGCGGTGTGCTGGCACCCACACCGCGGTGGTCGTAGACGATGACCTCGTGGCTCTGGCGGAGCCGCTCGAGGAAGGGCTCGCCCCAGCTCAGCGCCGTGCCGCTCATGCCCATGATCGCCAGGAGCGGCGGTCCCGAGCCGCTGCGCTCGTAGTCGAGCTCGATATCCCCCACCTGGACTGACGTCATGGCTCGATCCTATCCCTCACCCTGTCGCGGCGGCGCTCAGACGGGAAGGACGAGCTGGCTGTCAGGCTCACCCTTAGACTGAGACTCGGCCTCGCCAGGCCTCGATGGGCTGGAGCCGGACAGGCCGGCCACCCGGACGCCCAGCAGCCTGACGGGCCTGGCCGGCGCGTAGTCGGCCAGCAGCCGCAGGGCGTGCCGTTCGACCAGCGCAGGGTCGTTCGTCGGGTCCCCGACTGTGTGGGCTCGCGTAACCGTTGTCCAGTCATCCAGGCGGACCTTGATCCCGATCGTCCGCCCCGCCCGTCCGTGGCGGTGCAAGCTCTCGCAGAGCTCGCGGCTCATCCGGCGCAGCGCGGCCCGGAGCTCCTCGGCGTCCGCGATGTCGACATCGAACGTCCGCTCGCGCGACTCCGATACGACCTTGCGCGCCTGAGAGACGGTGCCCTCGTGTTCGAAACGAGCCCTGCGCCCCAGATCCCGGCCGAGATTCGGCCCGAAGCGCTCGACCAGCATCTGCTCGGGCGCGGAGGCGACATCGGCCAGGCAGCGAAGCCCCATCTCGGCCAGGCGGGCCGCCGTCTTCGGGCCGATCCCGGGGATCAGGCCCGGCGGCGAGGAAGCGAACCGCGCACAGGCCTCGGCGCGCGTCAGCACAACGAACCCCGCTGGCTTCTCGGCGTCGGAGGCGACCTTCGCGACGAGCTTGTTGGGCCCGATCCCGACCGAGCAGGTGATGCCAACCTCCATGTCGATCTCGGCGATCAGGCGACGCATCGCCGTGCGCGGCGAGAACAGCCCTGTCAGGTCCAGATAGGCCTCGTCGAGGCCGACCACCTCGATCGTCTCGACGTGCGCACGGAGGATCGCCATGATCCGCCCCGAGACGGCCCGGTAGGTCGGGAAGTCGGGCGGCAGGAAGACAGCCTCGGGACACAGGCGCCGCGCCCTCGACGCGGGCATGGCGGAGCCCACCCCGAAGCGTCTCGCCTCGTAGGAGGCCGTCGTCACGACTGCCCGAGGCCCGGTTCCCGACACGACGACGGGACGACCGCGAAGCTCGGGATGGCGTCCCAGCTCAATCGAGACGTAGAACGCGTCGGCGTCCAGGTGGGCGACGATCGGGCTTTCCGGAGGGCTCGTCACTACCCGTCGAATCTATCGCCGCGGTCGGCGACGCCGGGGCGTTTTGTGGGCCGGCCGGGCGAGCTCAGGAGGGCTGGCGGCCGGTCATCGCGACGGGCGCCAGCAACTCGCGCCGCGAGGAGACTCCGAGCTTCCGGTAGATGTGGCGGGCGTGGGTTCGGACCGTCTCGATGCTCACATGGAGATCGGCTGCGATCTGGGCATTCGAACGGCGTTGCTGAAGACCCGCAAGGACATCCGCCTCCCGCGCGGTGAGCAGCCCCGAGCCGGCCAGCGCCCCGCCGCTCCCCTCGCGCGGCGTCAGCTGCAGGCCGCGGGAGGCCAGGTGGATCGCGTTCAGCACGTCTCTCGACTGCGTCGCCTTGGCCAGGCAGGCCGCGGCGCCGAAGGCCAGCAGCTGGGCCGACTCGACACCGGAGGGCCGCTCTGCCAGCAGCAGGAGGTGCGTGTCGGGATGACGGAGCGTCAGGGTCCTGATCTCGGCCGGGCTGCGGAGTGAGCCGGCGTCCAGGATCGCCACGCTGGGACGGCGTGCGCGGAGGACCATGGTCAGCTGCGCCGCGACGACATCGGAGGCGACAAGTTCGAGCTGGGGATCGTCTTCGATCAGCCCCCTCAGCCCGCGCGCGAGCAGGTCGTCGAACTCCCCCAGCGCCACCGTGATGTTTCCCCGCTCTGCCATAGCCGGGGATGGTATCGGTAAAACCCGCATTTCGGGTGATATCGGCATCACCCATTTCATCACCCGCGTACTAACCCGAAGATCACCCCTTTAGGGGGATAACTCCGGCGAGGTGGCGCGGGACACTACATATCGAACGGTTCTGCACTTCTGAGGGGATGAGGCGGAACATGGGACGAGGACCAACGGACAAGCGGGACTGGACCCAAAACAGGGGAACGCCCACGGAGCGGGACTGGATGGCATCAACGCATGAAGCGACCTAAAAGCGGCACCTCGCCACGGCTCACCCCCCGGCGCAGGCCCTCCGTGCAGGACCGCTCGAGAGCTCTCACGATCGCACTCGTGGTCCTCCTGAGCCTCACCGTCGGCATGATGATCCTGGCTCCCGCCGGACAGGCGAGCGAAGGCCAGCCGGAAACCACCTCCGCCCCCTCCGAAACGGCGCCGAGTCCCGAAGGCGCCGCCGCGCCGGAAAGCCTGGCAAGCCAGATCGAGAAGGCCAACCGCCAGGCCATCAAGGCCGCCGAGCGGGCCAACAGGGCCGCTGTCAAAGCTGCCCAGAAGGCCGCCGAGAAGCAGCGCCGCGCCGCGGAACGCCTGGCCCGTCGTGAAGCCAGGCGGAAGTCCCGCGAATCGGTCCGCCTGGCGCACAAAGAAAAGGACGGCAACGTCGTCACGATCGACTGCACCAAGGTGACGGCCGCCTACCACGGCTTCCCCGCCGTTCCCGGGAGCCCCAACTACGTCGTCGAGTGGATCACGATCAAAAACCCGCCGGAATCGATCTCCAAGGAACCGATCGTCTTCCCGCCGAGGACGTTCCAGTTCGAAGGGGCCGACGGAACCGACGTGGTGCAGATCGCCTTCCCCGTCGGTCACTACCTGATCGACATCCACTCGAAATGGGACAGCAACGGCCACAAGGGCAGCTATGACATCCACGGGAACGTCACCTGCAAACCGGCGCCTGCCTACGCGATCCAGAAGCTCCAGTCGATCTCCGGGAGCGGACAGTCCCCCACGCCGGAACCGCTGATCGGCAAAGTCGGCCAGGTCGTCAACTACCAGGTCACGGTGGCCAA
>Ga0265327_10003750_pt1 | contig 14130 bp, 12 predicted proteins | sample 41621metaG_FD_202089 | JGI IMG/M metagenome (GOLD analysis project Ga0265327, IMG submission 202089) | Rhizosphere microbial communities from Carex aquatilis grown in University of Washington, Seatle, WA, United States - 4-16-21 metaG | ecosystem: Host-associated > Plants > Roots > Rhizosphere... | reverse complement strand
TAATTTTGGCGCTAATGCATATGGGAAACCCGCTACGGCACTTAATATTTTACGTGAAACAGTTATGGGTCGCGAACTTTTTGATTTCGCTTTTAAACAGTATTGTAACCGCTGGGCCTTTAAGCATCCTGAGCCCGCTGATTTTTTCAGAACCATGGAAGATGCCAGTGCCGTGGATTTAGACTGGTTTTGGAGAGGCTGGTTTTATGACATTGAACCTGTGGATATTGCAATAGATACTGTAAAAGCATATACGATCAGCCGCGGGGATAAGGTGGCAATAAAAATGGACACTGTTTACACCTATCCAAAAAAGAAAGAATTTGAATACATCACTACTATCCGGAACCGTGAGGCAGGCCTGATATCTTTGGTGGATGCCGATACCACTTTGCGTGATTTTTATTACCACTACAAAGGCCCTGCCGAAACTATTAAGGAATTAAAGAACAAAAATGAAAACCTCGAACCGATGTCGGACAGTTCTTATTCTAAATACGCGGGCAAATACATTTACGAAATCAAATTTTCTAATAAAGGTGGTTTGGTGAGTCCTTTGATCATTCAGTTTAATTACCCCGACGGAAGCAGCGAAATTGAGCGCATCAGCGCTTATGTGTGGCGCAAGAATGAAAAAGAGGTGACTAAAACATTTCTAAAAACACAAAAAGTAGTTTCAATTATAATTGATCCCTACAGAGAGACTGCAGACATTAACGAGAAAAACAATTCATGGAACTTAAACACAGAACCAAGCAGATTTGACCTGTTTAGATCAAGAGCGGGTGCCCCTGCGCGTGGCCAAAGCGCCGGAGAGAACCCAATGCAAAAGGCCAGGAAAAAATAGCACAATCAATTTTGTAATATGCCTTCTTTTAAAATATTTTCAAGAAGACTGCAAGTCATATTCCCTTCTTCATCAAAATCATTAACAACTATTTGCAAAGGTGTGTTGCAAAGGGCCAGATCGTGAGGCATTTTTACTTTTACATAATTTTGTGTAAAGCCGTACATGAATCCATTTTTGTTTTCATATTCAAAGATTACGCATAATTCTTTTCCTTTTTGCTTTTCATAAAAGGCTCTGAGTTTTTTAGCAGATAAAATACGAAGCATTTTATTTCTGCGTTTTCTCTCGGCTATGGGAACTGGATGAGGTAAAAGAATAGCTTCCGTATTATCTCTTTCACTATAAGTAAAAATATGCAGGTAAGAAATATCAAGCGCGTTTAAAAAATTATAGGTTTCTAAAAAATGTTCTTCTGTTTCACCCGGAAAACCAACAATTACATCCACGCCAATACAACACTCGGGCATCAGGCTTTTAATTTTCTTGACACGTTCAGCATACAATTCGCTAACGTAACGGCGTTTCATCATTTTTAGAATGGTGTTGCTCCCACTTTGCAAAGGCATGTGAAAATGGGGGACAAAACGATTGGATTGACTCACAAACTCGATAACTTCATCCTTTAATAAATTAGGCTCTATGGAAGAAACCCGGATCCGTTCAATTCCATCCACAGTGTCAAGCCTTTTAACAAGATCAAAAAAAGTAAATTCCTTTTTCTTTTTTACGTCCTCATCGATGAATTGACCATAGCCAAAATCTCCAATATTTACACCAGTTAATACAATTTCTTTTACTCCACTGGCTACAATTTTATTAGCATTTATAACCACATTTTCTATGGTATCACTCCTGCTCTTTCCTCGTGCCAAGGGAATCGTACAAAAAGTGCAACTGTAATCACAGCCATCCTGTACTTTTAAAAAAGAACGGGTGCGGTCACCTGCACTGTAAGCACCAACAAAAAAATCAGCTTCTGCTATTTCACAATTATGTATTTGTGCATGCGTATGTTTACCCGACAAATCAATATAATTTAAAAGCTTAAATTTTTCGGTAGCTCCCAACACAACATCTACTCCTTCTATTCGTGAAATTTCTTCTGGCTTTAGTTGTGCATAGCATCCCACAATGGCAATAAACGCCTCTGGGTTTTTAGTGAGTGCCGCCCTGACAATAGCCTTACACTCCCTATCAGCGTTTTCAGTAACCGAGCAGGTATTAATCACGTACACATCTGCAACCTCATCAAAAGTCTTCTTCACAAAGCCTTTTTCCTGAAACAAACGTGCAATGGTAGAAGTTTCAGAGAAATTAAGTTTACAACCCAGGGTATGAAAAGCAACAGTTTTATCAAAAAAAGACATACGGCAAAGATACTAAATTTTAAAAACCAGAAGGTGCTTAAAAAACAATTTTAGTATAACCAAATAGTAACTTACCAAATGGTAACTTACCATTTGGTAAGTTACAGAAATACCAGTATATTTGTGTTATTATGCAGACACCCTTTAATTTTGGCCGTACGGTAAAAAACGAAAGTTTCACCAACCGCGAACAGGAAATAAAAAAGCTGGCTTCCAATTTCGAAAACAGAATTAATACGATCATTATATCCCCGCGACGCTGGGGCAAATCCTCACTGGTTGAAAAAGTCGCAGCGCAGGTGAAATCTAAAAATATTAAAGTTGCTAAAATAGATCTTTTCAGTATGCGGACAGAAGAAGAGTTTTATAACGCACTCGCAAACGCGGTCATTAAAGCTACTTCCACAAAAACTGAAGAATGGCTTGAAATGGGCAAAAAATTTCTTAAAACAGTAACACCCAAGTTTACTGTTGAATTAGGCGACAAACAGCATTTTGATTTGGCGTTGGATCTCGATGCTATTAAAAAACACTACCGTGAACTTTTGGACATTGCAGAAAAAATTGCCAAAGAAAAAAATTTAACCCTAGTTGTTTGTATTGACGAATTTCAGAATATATCCACATTTAGTAATGCCCTGGCAGTTCAAAAACGTTTAAGAAGCGTTTGGCAACATCATGAGCATGTTACCTATTGCCTTTATGGGAGTAAGCAGCATATGATGATGGACTTATTCAACAAACAAAGCAATCCCTTTTATAAATTCGGGGAGCTGATGTATCTTCCAAAAATTGCAGAAGCGAAATGGGTCACTTATATTAGTCGCCAGTTTCATAAAACCCAAAAAAAGATTTCCCCGCAACAGGCATTAAAAATTAGTGAAACCGTAAAATGTCATCCCTATTATGTTCAGCAATTAAGCCATTTAGTGTGGATTAATTCAGAACTCGAGGTGACTGAAGCGATTATTAAACAGAGCATTCAGGAACTGATTGATCAGAACGCCATCCTTTATTTTAAGGAGACGGAAGAATTAAATAATACCGAACTGAGATTGTTAAGAGCCATCAGCGCAAATGAAGTTCAACTCACCTCTAAAGACGTTATACAAAAATATAATTTAGGAACATCGGCAAGTGTTATAAAAGCAAAAAGGAGCCTCATTGCAAAAGAAATTATTGATGATCATAAAAAACAACTCTTTTTTCTAGACCCAGGATTTGAGCTCTGGTTTAACCAAAACATAATAAATTAGGGCAATACAAAGCTTACCACTTGGTAAGTTACCACTTAGTAAGTTAATCATTTTTAACTAATGTATTAGTTTGTTAAACCTTCGTTTTTATAGTACCTTTATACTCTTTAAATTTTATGGAATTAAATGCTTTAACCGCGATATCTCCTGTCGACGGCCGTTATAGGAAAACAACAGAAGCCCTGGATATTTATTTTTCCGAGTTTGGATTAATCAGGTACCGTATTTTGGTAGAGATAGAATATTTTATTGCCTTATCTCAACTTGGTCTACCTCAGCTACCGGCAATGAATGCTTCTCAAACGGAAGCCTTAAGATCAATTTACAAAAACTTTCAGATAGCGGATGCTCTAAAAGTAAAAGAAACCGAAAAGACAACTAACCACGATGTAAAAGCCGTTGAATATTTCATTAAGGAAAAACTCGAAGGCTTGCAACTATCGGTTTGGTCTGAGTTTGTGCATTTTGGTTTGACCTCTCAGGATATTAATAATACAAGCATTCCTTTGTCACTAAAAGAAGCTTCTGAAAACGTCTTATTTCCTGCCATTAAAGAGATTATAGATAAGATAAAAAGTTTTAGCAGAGATTGGAAAGATATAACACTTCTAGCCAGAACACACGGACAACCTGCCTCACCAACTAAACTGGGAAAAGAGTTTTACGTGTTTGTTGAACGCTTAAATGTACAATTAGATCAACTAACAAAAATCCCTTTCTCAGCAAAATTCGGTGGAGCCACCGGAAACTTTAACGCCCACCAAGTTGCTTATCCAAAACAAAATTGGATAAATTTCGGAAATGATTTTGTAAATAAAACTTTGGGATTAAGCCGTTCACAATTTACTACACAAATTGAGCATTACGATAACGTAGGTGCATATTTCGACGCCCTTAAAAGGATTAATACCATTCTTACAGATTTTTCACGCGATGTATGGACATACGTAAGTATGGATTACTTTAAACAAAAATTAAAAGCAGGAGAAGTTGGTTCTTCGGCTATGCCACATAAAGTAAACCCCATTGATTTTGAAAATGCCGAAGGCAATTTAGGCATTGCCAATGCATTACTGGAGCATCTTTCAGTAAAACTACCTGTTTCTCGTTTACAGCGCGATTTAACGGATAGCACTGTACTTCGTAATATTGGCGTGCCGCTTGCCCACTCTCTTATCTCCTATTCAAGTATTTTAAAAGGATTGAATAAATTAATACTCAATGAAGCTTCTTTAAAAGAGGATCTTGAAAACAACTGGGCGGTAGTTGCAGAGGCCATTCAAACTATTTTAAGAAGGGAAGCTTATCCTAAACCTTATGAAGCGTTAAAAGATCTGACGCGTACCAATACCCACATTACACAAGCCTCCCTGCAGGAATTTATAAATGGGTTAAATGTTTCAGATGCCATTAAAGCAGAATTAAAAAACATTACACCACACAATTATACAGGCACTAATCCTAATTTTTAGATCATGAGCAAAGTCTGGACATATATCATCAGCATACCCATGGGTGATGTGGAACTTGAACAACTATTAAAAGCGGGAAAAACATTTGTTGAGCATTGGACAGCTCATGATCATAAGCTTTCAGCTACTTTTGAAATTTTCAAGAAAAGAATTATTGTTGTAAAAGTGAACGAGGATGTTACCAATGCAAGTGGTTGTAGCATCGACAAACTCACACGTTTTATAAAAGTATCGGAAACCATGTTTGGCGCTGAACTCTTGAATCGCTTCTTAATTGCCTACAAAGATGAAGAAAATGTAGAAGTAGTGCATGCAACAAAAGTAAAAGATCTACTTGCTCAACATATCCTTTCTGATCAAACAATTGTTTATAATACATCCATCGCAAACGAAAAAGAATTTCAAAACTGGGAGCAACCCCTTAAAGAAACATGGTTGAGTAAATACCTCATTAAATCTTAAACGGCGAGAAAGCCTTCTACTTGTGACACACAGGCCTTCATTTGCGCTTCTGAAAAATTGCCTTCATTGTCCATCACCCGGTTAACTATAGAAATAGGTAATTTATCGTGATATACATGCATTTTTAAATAATGTAGAATACCCGTTAAATGCTCCAATCCTCTCAGGTTTCCCGCTCGTCCATCAGCAATCCCTACAAGACAGACATTCTTATTCGCCCATTCTTTGGGGTGCATGCTATCTAAAAAAGTTTTTAAAATTCCCGGAAAACTCCCATTATACTCTGGTACAACGAAAATAAATTTAGAAACAGAACTCACATATTCGTCGATCAATAGAGCGTATTTATCGCTTCTCTTTCCAAAGGTTTCACTAAAGGCAATAGTTTCAGGTAATAAACAAAAATCTAAAATCTTGGCATCGACTTGCTTTGATTTTAAAATATTTTCATATATCTTGCTTACCTTTAAGGTGTTACTATTCGGGCGATTGGTACAGCTTACAACAACTATTTTCTTCATAAAAATTTATCAACACAATGTGAATTCTTTCACCGTTTTGTTAAAAACTAAGGTCCCGAAAAGTCCGTAATTAAATTAATTTTACAAACAGCAATTCTAATCAATTGTGTGTATTTTATGAACATTACGTATTACGGTCATTCTTGTTTTGGGGTGGAGATCAATGGAAAAAAAATAGTATTCGATCCGTTTATCAGTCCAAATGAATTATCGAAAAATATTGATGTAAATTCTATACATGCAGATTACATTTTAATTTCACATGGACATGAAGATCACATAGCTGACGCTGAGGCTTTGGCTAAACGAACAAAAGCAAGAGTGATTTGCAATCTTGAAATTGGTTTATGGCTTGAGAAAAAAGGAGTTGAGAATACGCACAAAATGAATATTGGAGGGAAAGTTAAACTGGATTTTGGAAATATAAAATGTGTGGTGGCGCATCACAGCAGCGGTTTACCGGATGGTAGCTACGGCGGAAGTCCGATGGGATTTGTGATAGAAAGCAGTGAAGGAAATTTTTATTATGCCGGCGATACTGCACTTACCTACGACATGAAACTTATTGGTAATTACAGGAAAATTGATTTTGCATTTTTACCTATTGGCGACAATTATACGATGGGCGTTGATAATGCAATTCTGGCCTGCGATTTTATTGATTGTAACAAAATCATCGGAATGCATTATGATACATTTGAATCCATTAAAATTGATAAGCACGAAGCGGAATCAAAGTTTACACGCGCGGGAAAAAATTTAACCTTAATGGAAATTGGTGAAACGAAAACAAAACAGGACTTAAATTAAAAAGGAACAGAATGGGAAAAATAATAGCAATAGCGAATCAAAAAGGCGGAGTTGGAAAAACAACAACAGCAATTAATTTAGCAGCCAGTTTAGCAGTACTTGAATATAAAACTTTGTTGGTAGATGCCGATCCTCAATCGAATGCTACTTCCGGGGTTGGAATTGATTCCTCAAACGTGAAAGCCGGTTTATACGAGTGTATTATCGACAGTATTCATCCAAAGGATGTTATCCTTAAAACCGAAACTCCGAACTTGTTTTTACTGCCTACAAATGCTGATCTGGTTGGTGTGGAGCTCGAGTTGGTTAATTTAACCAACCGCGAGTACATGATGAAAAAAGCCCTCGATAAAATAAAAGATAAATATGATTTTATCATCGTGGATTGTTGCCCTTCTTTAGGGTTAACTGTTATCAACTCTTTATCGGCTGCGGATAGCGTTATTATTCCCGTTCAATGCGAGTATTTTGCATTAGAAGGAATGGGAAAATTATTACAGACTATTAAAATTGTTCAGGCTCATTTAAATACGAATTTGGATATCGAAGGTGTATTATTGACAATGTACGATGGCCGTTTGCGCCTTGCAAACCAGGTTGTAGAAGAAGTGAAAACACATTTCCAGGACATGGTTTTTGATACATTGATACAACGCAATACAAAATTAGCGGAAGCTCCTAGCTTTGGCAAAACAATTATTATGCACGATGCGGCCGGAAAAGCATCTAATAGCTATTTAAACCTGGCAAGAGAAATTTTGCAACGTAACGGTCTTACCAAGATCAGTGACAGCAATCGAACAATTAGTATTCAAGAACAAACAGAATTAAGCGAAGACATATAATGTAGTTTTAAGTGTTTAATTTTTAGTTTTTGATAAACTGATCTTTTAAACACTAAACACTTAGAACTAAAAACTTGAAAGAAATGAGCAAAAAGCCAGCATTAGGAAGAGGATTAAGCGCATTATTAGAAAATGCAAAAACAGATATTACTACGAAAGGTATTGGAGAAAATGCACCCGTTGTCAATTCAGTTTCGGTGATAAAGATTAAATCCATTGAAACAAATCCATTTCAACCCCGCACTAATTTTGAAGAGCACGCCTTGCAAGAATTAAGTGATAGCATAAAACAACACGGGATTATTCAGCCTATAACCGTTAGAAAACTGGGTTACGACCGTTACCAGCTTATTTCGGGAGAACGTCGCTTCAGGGCCTCGCAAATGGCAGGATTGACCGATGTACCAGCATACATTCGCATTGCCGACGACCAGGAAATGCTCGAAATGGCTTTGGTTGAAAATATTCAGCGCGAAGACCTTGATCCGATTGAGGTTTCTCTTTCGTACAAGCGTTTAATTGACGAATGTAATTTAACCCAGGAACAATTAAGCGAAAAGGTAGGAAAACAACGGAGTACAGTTACCAACTTTTTACGTTTGCTAAAACTACCTGCTGCTATTCAAAAATCTTTGCGTGACCGTGAAATAACCATGGGTCATGCCAAAGCGCTTATAAATATTGATAATGAAGACCGTCAACTGGCAATTTTCGCTATGGCTTTGGAACAGGATTTTTCAGTACGCCAGATAGAAGATCTTGCACGCGGAGAAAAAGTGAAAGTAACTGCAAAAGTTACACGTATAGAAAGACCTCTGAGTATCGAAGATAAGGTTATTGCAAAAAGTCTTGATAAGATTTTTAATAAATCTTATCAATTCAAAAGAAACGCAAAAGGTGGGGGAAATCTAACCCTTACCTTCAGTAATGATAATGAATTACAACACATCATCTCTTTTTTTGGAATATAATAGTCTAGAAATTTAAACGCGTTGAAGAGCACAGCGACACATTCCACTGTTGTCAGGGCTTCACAAAGGTTCGGACATGTTTTTTGAAAAAAATACTACTCATATCCGACACGCACAACTATTTAGATAAAGCTTTGATCAGACACATCGAAGCTGCAGATGAGGTATGGCACGCTGGTGATATCGGCAATATTGAACTGTGTCTTGAGATTGAAAAATATAGACCCTTAAAGGCAGTTTTTGGAAATGTGGACGGAAAAGATATTCGGATAACCTATTCTGAAAATCTTTTTTTTATGTGCGAAGGTGTAAAGGTTTTTATCACACACATTGGCGGTTACCCGGGAAAATATCCGGCGAAGATCAAAGCATTAATAAAGGAACATCGTCCAAAATTATTTATTTGTGGCCATTCGCATATCTTGAAAGTAATCTACGATAAAGATTTTGAGTTATTACATATTAATCCCGGCGCCTGCGGTGTTCATGGGTTTCACGTTGTTAAAACAGCTGTCAAATTTGAAATTGAAGCGTCAGAAATAAAAAACCTGGCAATAATTGAATTAGGAAGCAGAACATCCTTACCTTCGTAGAATGGATCCGAATACATATTTCAGTGATGAAGCACTAGCCCGCTTTGTAAGTGCACAGGGCAAAACCGTAGAGAAAATAGTTTGCCATTTATGGCAAAACACCTTTGATAAAAATGGATCTGTTGAATTAATTGACAATCTTGAACTTCATTTTACAGATAAACAAAAACTTACAATTTCCTGCAATGAGAATGGAGATGGATTAGATGCCATTAATTTCAACTATAAAGCTGCTGCTTCCGAACTTGAAAAAGAGTTTGAAGGCAAGATTAAATTATTCGGTGTAAACGCTTCCGAAACAAAGATGTGGGAAGATGTGATTGGCCTTACTTTAGAGTCTGTCCGGATCATTAAAGAAGGTGACTATCACAAAGCTGGTTCTGTTCTCCTTGTATTCGGTAAAGAGAAAAGAATAGTTTCCATCAATCCCCTTGATGGTCTAATAATAGATTATTACGAAGAAGATTAAATCTATTTTGACATTAAAAAAGTCCGTTATAAAATAATAACGGACTTTTTTTTGTTTAACTAAAAAGATTGCATTGCTTACTTAAGCAACTCCATTGCTTCCTGAATAGAAATAATTTCGTTTTTAAAAGTAGCAATAATAAAAGCGTCGGTATACCCTTTATCTTCGAGTTCTTTTCTAAGTTTTTCAGCTGTATCCAATCTTGAAAATTCCCCGCCAGCGGTGTAACGAATGTTTCCGGTAGCAGTAGTCTGTTTGTCAATTTCTTTCAAGTCTTTCACTTTCTCATCCATAGCCGCTTCTTGGGTCGGTTTTTTCAAAGGACCTAATTGAATTTTAAACACCAATAATTTTTTATCGATTGAGTTAAATGTTTTATTTTCATTTAAATCTTCTTTATAACCCTTATCCATCGTTGCACCCGTTTGACTCATCGGAATGCGTTTACCACCTTTATACGCGGTTACAAAAGCATCGCTATAACCCTGTACTACCAGGTCGGCTCTCACAGCAGCGGCGTCACCAATTGATCTGTATCCTTTGGTTACATACCTGTAAACATTTTCACCAGTTTTTAATTCTAACACACCGGCGCTGGTGTTAAATACTTTTGTGGAAATTTTATTTTTAAACGCACCTAATTGTACACGGTAAACAATATCTTCTTTACCAAAAACCCCGGCCTCCTCAGGTAAAACGGTTCCTGCAGCGCTGTCTCCCACGCTTACATTTAAAAGATCCTCTATTTCACTTGCCAGTAATTTCTGTAATTCCTCGTCACCCACCTGAACAATCTCTTTTCCCATTATTCTTGAAATTCCAGCTCCCTTATTCCCAGTCGTTCTGAATTCATCACGACGTTTAATGGCAGTGCTTAATTTGTCGTAATTTCCGCTGGTATAAACTACAGTGGTTCCATCATCGAGTGTAACTGAATTAATATCTCCGATACTTAGCAAGAAAGCTAGTTCGTCTGTTGGAATTGGTCCTGCATATCTCACCAACTCCACCGTAAAATTATCTTTCTTTTCTTTTGGCTTTTTAACTACCGCAGCATAGATATTTCCAATATTTTCAGTTGTTCTTTCATTTGCCAAACTATCATTTAAATAATTATCATACCAATTTTTCCAGTATTCATCTGTTTGGCCAACACCGCGCGCGTTCACTGGAACTCCTGGAGCAGTGGTTAATTCGTCATCACGATAATTTGGAATACCATCATTATCTTCATCCACAGGACAACCTTTTAAATCAACTTTGGCACCTTTTGGTGTTCCAGGACAGTTATCTTGTAAATCTATTACACCATCTTCATCTAGATCTTCGTTGTCGAAAGCAAACCAGTATGCATTGCTAAGTGTATCGATGAATTTGTTCGATTTAGATTTCTTTTTAGCGATTAAATCATACTGCAGCGCAAAAGAAGTGTATGTCCAATTATCTTTTCCTTTCGTTCCTATACGATTTCCAACACTTTTATTAGTAATCCCGTCAATGTAATCGGTTGTTGAAAAATAATACTGGAAGTTTAATTTGAGGTCTACCCTGTCGGTAACTTTCATTATAAAGCCCACTCCTAAAGGAAATGCAAAGGCGCGTTCTTTGTATTTACCAAATCCGTCCTTATTTGTTTCGCGAATATCACTTTCGTAAACATAATCTCTTTGCAGGTTTTTCGCATTCTGGGCATCAGGAGAACCTTCGGCTTTATCCTTTATACTTCCATCGCTCCAATAATAATAGGTGTTACCGTTTTTATCTTTTAAATCCGTTTTGCTAAGGAATTCAAACCCGTATGCGCCAAGGCTTACAAAAGGTCTTACCTTATATTTACTTGGAATGAAATTTCCAAAATCATAAACAAGGTTTACTCCACCAGCTCTTATTTCAGAACTAAAATTTTCATCTCGGTTATTAAGTCTTTCATTGCCGCCCAATTTACCAAATAACACACTAAAGTCGAGCTGCAGATAACGAGTAATGCGATGCGAAATTGCAAGATCTAATGCGGGACGCCCCATGGACAAAGTCTGGAAATGTTTTTTATATAAATCCCCGTCAAAACTCATTCGACCGGCGCCAATACTTATTTTTGGTTTTAATTTTTGTTCGTCGGCCAAGGTAGAATCAGATGCCTCATCAAACTCAGCTAACGCGCCATCTCCATGTCTGCTCAATCCATCTCCTTCGACTGTGGTCGTCGGAATAGTTAAAGGATTTAAAACATAAAATACAGAATCTCCAACATCAGGTCCCTTATAAAACTGTATGGGCTCTGGTTCAGTTTGATAATATAGTAACAACTGGTCTGGGGTTAAACTATCAATAGGTAAAGTTCTTGGATCAACACCTGACACCACTTTTTTAGTCTCTAAGGTATCTGGTGGCAGTAAAGGTTTTACATTTAAAGTATCTAAAATAGGTTTAGGTTTCAGTGTATCAGGCGGTGATGGTTTTACTTTCAGCGTGTCGGTGGGTAAAACTTTTACCTTTAAAGTGTCTAAAGATGGCTTAGGTTTTATGGAATCTAAAGGCAAAGTGGTAGGCTTAATGGAATCCGTTTTTATTTTTGGTTGAATTACTTCTACCGGAACCTTTGTTTTTAGGGTGTCAGTGCCAGGGATAGGCATTACAGGAACTGTCGGCTGCTCTTTCTTAACAGTATCCTGGGTCAAAGGTTTCGGTTTAATGGTATCAATAATTTGTTTTGGCGGTGCAATCGCTATAGTGGGCGTTTGTTTAGGCTCAAGTGGCTTTAAAATATCAAGTAATTCCTGATCGCGGATGCTGTCCTGAATACGTTGGGCTCTTAACAAACTATCCTGCGCAGATATACCTGTTTGAGCTTTAACAGATAATGAAACAAGAATTATTGCAAGAAGAAATAGCTTCTTCATAAAATATTTAATTGTGGTAAAAATAGGCTTTTTTTTTATTTAAACCATTTTTGATTCGTAATCATTAATGCTTCCTGCACAGTTACGCGCTTTCCAAGGTTGTACGCAACAACAAATGCGCTCTTAACTCCATTAATGTTCTTCATTGTTTCCCTTTGATTACGGGCACTTTTATATTCTGAATGCGAACCAATCATGAATTTTGAATAACCGTCCTGCATTTCACTCTTTATAGATTCACTTATTTTAAACTTCTTTTTTAATTTTTGTGCCGTGACTTTTGCATTCGTAAATGCACCAACCTGAACCAAGAAATTCATATTTCCTTCTTTCTTACTCGCCGTATTTTCTAAAGAGCTTTCCGCAAGTTTTTTTGCCACGGTTTCTTCAACAGACTCAACAGTGGCCGGACTCACAACTTCAGGATCTTTGACTTCAACGGGTTTTTCTTCCGTTTTCCCTTCTTTAACCACTTGTTTTGTCTGGAAAGCAATTGTCTCCATTGGAACTTTGTATTTTTTACTCTGGTTATCTTCGAGGTAGGAATATTCTCCACCTAAAGTAATCGCATTAGAAGTAGTTCCGCTTAAAGTATAAGATATTTCTAATTCATCTTTTTCAGGAACATTTACCCAAACAAATTTGATTTTCCCGTCCGCCATAGAAAAAGAACCTCCATCCGTTTTGGCGGCTTTTACAATAATACCTTCAGGAAGATCGTCACTATACCTAGCAAACCCCTTTGTTCCGTCTTTTTTTATCTTAAGAGTGATTAAAAACTCATTGTCAGATGCGCCGGCTGAAATAACGCGGGTAACTGTTATTACACCCGCAGGTTCAACTCCTGTATTTGCAGGAAGAGCTGGTGTTAAGTTTGTAGTGCTTGTAGAATCAATAGGCGGCGTAGAAACAACAGGAGCACTGCTAATGTCAGAACCGGGAGGGAGGATAGTTACTTCTACTGGATTCATTTCAACAACTTGTTTTACATTATTTTCAACATAAGAATACTTTGCAGCAATGGTCCTCGCACCTAAAGAAGAAGCCTCCACAAACAATGTAATCTTTACAATGATTTCACTCTCCATTGGCAAGGCAGGCCAAACCCATTTAGCAATCCCTGCGTTGTAGTTATAGTTGGCGCCTTTATCTTCGGCTTCCTTTACGATAATACCTTCAGGTAATTCTAACTGTAATTTTGCAAAACCATTCATTCCGCCTTTGTTAACTTTTAACTCGATGACAACATCCTGTCCTGCAACCATATTGGCAGGTATTGTACTTGTAACCGTAATGCCACTATCTCCGGAAAATAAACCAAAAATAAAAAGACCAAGCGAATTGATTATAATAAATAAGTATTTAATCATGCCCCTAAAATACCCTAATTAAATGCAGCGTTTTTGTAAGTGTTAATTCTTTTAGTAACAGTTATTTGTTAACTTCTATAAAGAAGAGGTTCTTCCTCCATCAACAGGAAGATTGATTCCGTTAATATAAGCTGCGGCAGGTGAGGCTAAAAACGCCACTGCATTTGCTATTTCCGAGGCCTCTGCAAAACGTCCCAAAGGAATTTCGTGAAGCATTTCTTTCTTCACATCTTCATTTCTTAAA
>Ga0265327_10003749_pt1 | contig 14132 bp, 12 predicted proteins | sample 41621metaG_FD_202089 | JGI IMG/M metagenome (GOLD analysis project Ga0265327, IMG submission 202089) | Rhizosphere microbial communities from Carex aquatilis grown in University of Washington, Seatle, WA, United States - 4-16-21 metaG | ecosystem: Host-associated > Plants > Roots > Rhizosphere... | reverse complement strand
TTAATTTGATAATGTTTTGAAAATCCTTTCTCTTTAAAAAATAATTCCTTGGTATAAGCCAGGTTGCGCCCAACTCCCATGTAAGGCTTATTCTTAATAGATGAAGAAAGGTATTGCACAGCGATAATAAAAGTATCGAAACGGATGAGTTTGTTTAAAAAACCTTTTTGTTTTTCGTAAGCGCCGTAACCCAGTACAATTTCTCTTTCTTCGGTAAAGCCCGCTGCCATCTCTTTTAACCATTGGTTAGAGGCCGGATAACAATCCGCGTCGGTAAATACCAGGCAATTATTTTTTGCGGCCTTAATACCTACCAGCATTGCGAATTTTTTACCGTGCTTATAGTAAGCATCCTCTTTGATGTTGGCTTTGCGGAGGTTTGGGAAGATCTTAGCAAATTCATCAATCACATTTTCAGTGTTATCATAGCTGCAATCATTCACCACGATCACTTCAAAGTCAGGATAGTCCTGGGTTAACACCTTTGGTAAAAATTCCGTTAAATTTTCATCTTCATTCTTTGCGCAGATAATAATCGAAACCGGAGGACTGTGTTTCTCTGTGTTAAAACGTATGTTTTTAAACGTGGAAACAGGCAAATAATTAATAATATAATTTACTACAAGGGTTATAAAACCTAGAAAAGCCAGCACACTCACAAGTTCAGCAAAGCCAAGCGCATTAAAATCAGGAAAAAGCATACTTGCAAAGGTATCAGAACCTCAAGCCACAAAATAGAATATCTTTGCATTTATTAAACAAAATAATTAACAATGCAGAATACTATAAAAGCTGTGATTTTCGACATGGATGGGGTTTTGATCGAAAGCGAACATCTTTGGCGTAGAGCCATGATACTAGGTTTTAGAGAGTTCGACATGATTTTAAGCGAAGACGATTGCCGCAAAACCATGGGATTAAGGATTGGAGAGGTGATTGACCAATGGCTTCTACATTTTAAAAAACAGACTGTTTCTTCCAAAGAACTCGAAAACAGGATCATTGCGCTACTTCTCGAACTAATTGAAGAAAGCGGGACATTTATCCAGGGGATTCCTGCTTTACTCGCTTTTTGCCGGGAGAAAAAATTAAAAATCGGTCTTGCCACTTCGTCTTCAGTGTTACTTATGAATGCCGTTCTCAAAAAATTAGACCTCCTGAATGAGCTGGATGCGGCTCTATCAGCTGAGTTTATGCCCTATGGCAAACCTCATCCTGAAGTTTTTCTTCTCTGTGCCGAGAAATTAGAAATACCTCCGCAACAGTGTTTAGTGATTGAAGATTCCATAAATGGAGTTATAGCGGCCAAAGCCGCCCAAATGAAAGTGATTGCTGTACCTGATGATGAGCACGTAACTATTGCAGGATTTGCAGTAGCGGATTATAAACTCCTTAACATGCAGGAAGTTTTAGCATTATTTAAAACTTTATTTTCTTAACCGCGAATAACAAGCGTTTAACCCAAAATAAGTAACACGAAATAAATTATCTTTACACAATTTTGAAATTCTCTCTTTTACATACAGACAAGGATACCAAAGCCCGCGCGGGACTTTTGGAAACAGACCACGGTCTCATTGAAACTCCGATTTTTATGCCCGTTGGTACTGCAGGTACTGTTAAGGCAGTGCATCAGCATGAACTAAAAGAGGACATTAAAGCTCAAATTATTTTAGGAAATACCTATCATCTTTATTTGCGGCCAGGTTTAGACGTGATTGAAAACGCAGGTGGCCTTCATAAATTTAATGGCTGGGATCGCCCGCTTTTAACTGATAGTGGCGGATACCAGATTTTTTCTCTTTCGGCACAGCGTAAATTAAAAGAGGAAGGCGCTACCTTTAAAAGTCACATCGATGGCAGCAAGCATTTTTTTTCTCCGGAAGGGGTAATGGATATTCAACGCATTATTGGCGCCGACATTATTATGGCTTTTGATGAATGTACTCCTTATCCCTGCGAATACAAATACGCGAAAGATTCGCTGGCTTTAACACACCGCTGGTTAGACAGGTGCATTGAACGTTTTAACGCGACTGAACCAAAATATAATTATACTCAAGCTTTGTTTCCCATTGTGCAAGGCAGTGTTTACAAAGATCTGCGCATTCAATCTGCCGAATATATTGCTTCAAAAAATGCTTTTGGAAATGCCATCGGAGGATTAAGTGTTGGCGAGCCTGCGGAAGACATGTATGCTATGACAGAAGTAGTGACGGACATTCTTCCCAAAGACAAACCCCGCTATTTAATGGGCGTTGGTACTCCGGTAAATATTTTAGAAAGTATTGCGCTTGGTATTGACATGTTTGATTGTGTCATGCCAACACGCAACGCCCGTCACGGCTTACTCTTCACCTCGAACGGCATAATTAATATCCGGAATGAAAAATGGAAAAACGATTTCTCCCCGCTGGACGAAAATGGAACTACTTTTGTGGATAAGGATTATTCCAAAGCATACCTACGACATTTACTGGTTTGTAACGAGCTGCTGGCGGCACAAATAGCCAGCGTGCATAATTTAGGATTTTATCTGTGGCTGGTAAAAGAAGCCAGGAAAAGAATAATGGAGGGTACTTTTTTGGAATGGAAAAATAAGATGGTTAAACAGGTGGCCCAACGCTTATAATGTTTTTAAAAAAATTAGATAAATACATTTTAAAAAAGTTCCTTACCACGTTCTTTTTTTCAATTACATTGATTTTAATGATCTTTATTGTATTTGACATTAAAGACAAACTAAACACCTTTACCACGAATGATATTCCACTTAAAGAAATAATTTTTGATTATTATTTAATGTTCATTCCTTATTACGGAAATTTTTTCAGTCCGCTTTTTATTTTTATTTCGGTTATTTTCTTTACTTCTAAAATGGCGCAACAAACCGAGTTTATTGCCATTTTAAGCAGCGGCACCAGCTTTAACAGAATTCTAAGGCCTTATATCATCGGTGCATTTATAATTTCCTTTGGATCATTACTTATGAATCATTTTGTTCTGCCGAAAGCCTTTAAAATTAAAATAGGGTTTGAAGATAAATGGATCAATAAGAATTACACCAACGACGAACAGAACATTCACCGCAAAATAGGCAAGAACACGCTTCTTTATATTCAAAACTACGAAAACAAGATTAACACTGGCTACAAGATGAGCCTGGAAGAAGTGGTAGATAATAAACAAACCTATTTTTTAAGCGCTGATAACATGAAATGGGATAGCCTGACTTCAGAATGGATTTTAACTAACGTTCATGAACGGCTGATTAAAATACAGGACAGGCTGGATACTTTGAAAAATCAAAAACCTACTTACAGCCAGGTCAATAATTTCTTTGCAGTAAAAAAAATAAAACTGGAGTTTGCACCTATTGATATGTGGCGCGATGAAAGCAAAATTGAAACCAAACCCTATTTTGAATTAAAGGACTACATTGTCCGCGAAAAAGCCAAAGGGTCTAACCGCATCGAACTTTACGAGGTGGAGTTATATAAAAGATCTTCTTTTCCCTTCGCTACTTTTATTCTTACCATTATAGGCGTTTGTGTCTCATCCCGCAAAGTGCGTGGTGGTGTAGGTTTGCAGATTGCACTTGGATTAGTAATGAGTTGTATTTATATTATGCTGATGTATATATTTATTACCATTGCTACTACCACATCCACTGCTCCGTTGCTTGCGGTATGGGTACCGAATATTATTTTTTCTTTTGTTGCGCTCTACTTTTACAAAAATGCTCAAAAATGAAACAGACACTTCTATGGTTTAAAACACGCTACACACCGCTTCAACAATTACTTATAATCGGGTTTCTCGTTCGAATGGTTTCGGTAATTTTTAGTAAGGGCTTTGGATGGCACGACGATCATTTTTTAATTATTGAATCGTCACAAAGTTGGGTAGATGGTTTTGATTACAATTATTGGCTGCCTTCAAAAGACCATCCAGAACGCGTTGCACAAGGGCATTCGTTATTTTATATCGGTATACACTATTGTCTTTTTAAATTTCTCTACTCTATTGGCATTATTGATCCCCAGGCTAAAATGTACTTTATCCGTTTCATTCATGCTTTGTGGTCATTATTAATAATCAAATACGGTTATAAAATAGCGGAACAGTACAGTTCAAAAAAAACAGCCTGGTACGTGGGCATTTTTCTAACGCTCTATTGGTTTATGCCTTTTATGAGTGTAAGAAATTTGGTAGAATTTGTATGTGTTCCTCCTATATTAATGACTATTTATTATTTAAAAAAAGAAAACGTTCAAGCTAAGTACTTTCTTTTAGCGGGCATGTGGCTTGGTATCGCTTTCTCCATTCGTTTTCAAACCGTTTTTATTGCGGTCGGAATAGGGTTAGCACTTTTAATTCAAAAGACGTCCATAAAAAACATACTACTGCTCTCTCTTTCTTATTTTACGGTTATTCTTCTTACACAAGGCTTGGTAGACTATATTATCTGGAAAAAACCTTTTGCCGAATTTTTATCCTACGTGCAATATAATCTTGATAATGCGACTGCTTATGGAAGTGATAATTGGCACATGTATTTTGACCTTATTCTTGGACTTTTAATACCTCCTTTGAGCATCGTATTATTAGCAGGCTATTTTTACGCGTGGAAAAAAACAGCTTTGATCTTTTGGCCAGTATTAATATATCTGGCTTTTCATACCTATTTCCCCAACAGGCAAGAACGGTTTGTAATGACGGTTTTACCATTAATCATTATTTCAGGAACAATCGGCATGTTTATGCTCTACGAAAAGTTTCATCAAAAAATAAATCCTAAGTTATTTCGTTTCTGCAAAGTATTTGTTATCACACTGAACCTACTGCTTTTACCCATTCTTACAACCTCCTATAGTAAAAAACACAGGGTTGAAGCGATGTACTATCTCTACCTTAAAAACGATTCCAAAAACTTTTTTGTAGAAGATAGCAATAAAGAAAATGATTTTTTAATGCCCCCTTTATTTTATTATGGCAAATGGGTTTCTGTATTTGGTATAAACAAAACGCAAACTGCTGATAGTGCTTTGGCGTATTATAATAAACTTGATGACACAAACAGGCCAGGTTATATTATTTTTTGGCAAGCCGAAAATATTCAGGCGCGTGTTGATTCTGTTAAGAAACGATTCAAGGAGCTGCAATACGAAGCTACCATTGAACCTAGTTTAATTGACAAAACACTTTATTTCCTAAATCCACTTAATGACAATCAAACCGCTTTTATTTACAAACTGCCTTCAAATACAAAAAAAAATAACTAAGAAGGATCAGCCGGAAAAGTTCGCAGCCAAAAAACTGTAAAATGGTTTTGGATTTAGTGTAATTTTTGGATCGCAATCTAAAAAATATTTTTTTTCGAGTTTGATGGAAACGCAAGACCTAATGAACCTGGTGTGCTTTCAAGTCAGATAAAAATTACAATACAATCAACTTTTCTACCCTTAGAATATTATTGCTGTTTATTCTTAAAAAATAAACTCCTGCTTTTAGTAAATTGGGTTCAATACTTTTGGTGTTGTTACAGAAAACCACAAGTCCATTCGAATCAATTATTTCCAGTGAAGAAATTTCTGCATCTAAATTAAGATAAATTTTTTCTCCACTGTTACAGGGATTTGGATAGATGCTTATTCGTATAAATTCAGATTCTTCTTTCAACGAAGTAATTGTATTTTCATGAATAACTCCTATGGCATCCAGATCGAATCCGCCGGAAGGAAAGGCTGTTGGCCAGGGGTCATTAATTTTGTTATTATAAAAATCGTATGTCGCATAAGCTCTGTTTATACTCCCAACCACGTCTATTATCTTAACATGTGTGATATTATCTATATTCAAACCCGGTGTTCCCGCGAGTTCCTGAAGATCGAAGGGCGTACCGTAACCGCCCCTGTATTTACCGGCCAGGTTATTAATTTTCGTAGCATCTGTTGATCCAAAACTTCCGGTTTGTGTTGTGGTATCCGTTAAAGAGTGCGCATGAAAACGAAAAAAATTCACTCCGTCGCTGCTTACTTCCACAAAAGCAAGTTCAAGAAACACATCGTCAAAACCGTTTTCGAAAACAGCGAAATCGTAACCTGCACTATTTTTAATCGGTCTATCAAAAGTGCAAACAGCCGAACCACCATCCCCAAGGCTCACGACAGCATTACTTTGCGCCTTACCTGTAGCCATTGTATTATCGCCCACAGTTGTAAAACCCAACGATGTATTTGAGATATCCTGATAGCCTCTGACTATCGTACAGCCCGTTGCCCAATTAACAAAAACAGAACTGTCCATATAAATAGCGCTTGTGCCAGCCTGCCCTACAGGTGGAGCATAAGTTTGCGCTTGTATCGATTTAGCCAAAAATAAAATGAAAAATAAAACGGTACTAAAAGTTCGGTCTTTAAAATTATTAGGTTTGTTGTAATGAAATTTACTGTTGTATTCATCCTTGAGTTCCACTAAACAGGCATTACAAACGCATATCTGGAATTTAGAACTAATAAATCTGTACTCTTCCGCACTCAGTACAATCTTTGAACAGTTGCAGGAGCTGATATCATTCGGTTTACATTCAAACTTTTTACTACAACGCGGGCATTGCGAAAGTTGATCTTTATTTTGGCTATCTATCTTCAATTTTTTAAATATAAAACGGAAACTAAAACGGCAACACGATAGGTGCATCTGTTCTTCTTCCCGAGAGCATTTGATGGTGTGTTAATGGCAGGTCTCCTGACTACCTCTGGTTTACCTCCTTCCCGTCCCGATAGATATCAGTACAGTGGCTTTGATTGGTAAAACATTAAGGACTACAGTTGCGGGCACAGTCGCGGACTTTCACCGCTATTCCCTTTTAATCCTTATTTTAGCAAGGAACCGTTCAACAGCACAAATATAACTAATTACACTGCATTTATTTGTTTTTAATACTTGCAATTTCTTAATTTTGTTACTTATTATCTACCTACCAAAATGCAAAAACTTATCTATACTTCTTTACTTTGTTTAGCTTTCTATTTTAATAAAGCACAAACGGTTTACATTGCTGAAACTGGAAAAAAATACCACACAAAAAATTGTCCTGACGTTAAAACGCACAGAAAAGCCATCGACCTTAAAGAAGCGAAAAAGAAAGGCTACACAGCGTGTGTCAGTTGCGGTGCGGATAAGATTGTAGAAAAGGACGAAAAAACAAAAGAAAAGAAAAAAGAAGAGAAAGAATAGATCAATTTAGGAAGATTTATTCCTTTATCCAACCAATTAAGGTTAACACCTCATCCGCTTCCACATGTTCCCAGCCTTGTTTGGTGAAGTTCCAAACCATCAAGCCTTGCTGGTAACTGTCAGCCCCGATAATTAATTCCTGAACAAAGGCCGCTGTATTATCTCCCGCTGAAAAATTTCTTGTTTCAAAATGAAATTTACCAATGTCTTTTCCATTGAGTTTAACAACTCTTCCTTTAGGATCGGTTTTAAATTCATACGTAAAACCATGATCAGGTTTTGAACTGTCCATTATATTTACTGTAGAAGCCGCCAAATCAATAAAAATCTGTTTATTCCCCAACCATAAAATGAGTTGGGTATTATTTATTTTAGTAAGCGTAGCTGGAATTTTTTCTTTCGTAATAGTAACCTGGCCTATGAGTGTTGCGACTTTTGAATCTACATTCATTTTATTTATCAATAATTCAGTATTCGCCTGATTAAAATGCAGGTAAATAAAATTATCGTTATCTATCCAGTAAAGCGGCGGATCAGGAACAAAATTATCTTTGGTGCCCGATTGTCCATAACCTGCATCCGTAGTTAATACCACCTTTGGCTTTCCAACCGGGTAATAACAAATTTTAAAGGGACTTGTTGTTTTATCAAATTCGATATCTCTACCGGGTTTTGGTTTAAACAAAAGATCTTTGACTTCCTTGTATTGCTGCGCCTTAAAATCATATACAGAATAAAATTTACCTTTAAAGATATCATTGGTATAAAACACCGCGCTATCATTGCTACACCTTACCAGCCCAGCTTTCCCATCGAACAACACTTTTTTATCTTTGAGATCGAGAATATTCCCCATACCGGTAATCAGATAACGGTTGTTATAAATTTGGTTCGCCCCCCTGTCTGTACGGATATAATCTTTCCCCTCTTTTTTTCCGTCAAAACTCATTACTTCATCTCTTCCTATAAAACTTCCATTCAAAAAATGATAAGCGAAAATTCGTTGCTTAAAAGCTGATTTACCCGACGCATCAATGTGTACTACGTAAAGGCTTTGTTTTACATTTTGAGACAAAAAAATTACAGGAACAAAAAACAAAAAAAATACCAGTATGATAAACTTTTTCATCCTTATAAATTTTTTAAAAAATCAAAAAATAACCTCACTCCTACTCCCGTTCCGCCTTTGCTGCGATAACCATCTTTGGCCGCTATGAAAGCAGGACCTGCTATATCCAGATGGTAATAAGGGTAGTCTGTAAATTTCTCAAGAAATTTGCCCGCAGTAATTGCTCCGGCAAAAGCGCCGCCTAAATTTTTTTGATCTGCAATGTCGCTTTTCATTAATTCACCGTATTCTTCCCAGAAAGGAAATTCAGCAATACGTTCATGCACATTTAATCCACTTTCCTCGATTTTCTTTTTTTGTTTAGCACTTGCGGTTCCCATTCCCACTATTCCGAAAGGACCAATGGCAGCAGCAGCTGCACCTGTAAGAGTTGCAACATCAATTGTCAATTCAGGTTTATAACGTTTTGCATAATGAAGTGCGTCTGCTAAAATCATTCTTCCCTCTGCATCCGAATTCAACATCTCGACAGTACTTCCATCCATCATCGTGATAATATCTCCTGGTGCGAAAGCATTAAAGCCCGGGCGGTTATCTGTAGCTGGAACCAGCCCAATTACATGCACTTTCAATTTTGATTTTGCAATGGCATAAATTGCACAGCCAACAGCGGCGGCGCCTGCCATATCACATTTCATCATGTCCATGCTATTTGGTGTCGGCTTTAAACTCAGTCCGCCTGTATCATACACTACTCCTTTACCAACAAGTACGTAGGGTTTTTTATTTTTAGCGTCGGCAGGTTTGTATTCCATAATGCTGAAGGTAGGTTCATCCACACTTCCCGCATTCACTGCAAGCAAACCTCCCATTTTTAATTGTGAGATTTTTGTCTTATTAAATACTTCGACTTTAAAGCCTGCACCCTTGCCCATTCTTTTAAAGGCATTGGAGAGTCCCGTTGCGTTTAAAATATTTACCGGTTCATTCACCAGGTCACGTGCCATTTTGGTAGCTTCACATACATAATTTAATTCATTCACGAAGGAAGCGCTGATAGTGGTGTTAGCAATAAATATTGACTTTAAAGTATTTCCCGTTTTTGCACTGGGCTTATGATTGATAAACTGGTAATTTCCAAGTTCTACACCTTCTGCGGCGGCTAATGACAATAAGGGAAATTTAGTCTGATTATAAATATAAATCTCTGTTCCTTTATGTGCATTAACACCGTCTGCAACGCTGGCTCCATGTTTGCGCAGCTCTTCAGTGAGTTTATTTTTTTCTTTTTTTGGATCTACATTGATTATAGAAATGTACTTTCCAATATAATTATAGGTCAGATTTTTTTTATCCTTTTGTTTGAATTGGTTAACGATGTAATCGTTTACTTTATCCGGTAAATTAAATTCGTTTACAAATTTTTCAGTAATAACTAAAATATGTGTGGATTCAGTTACCTTACTCTTTAAAATAATGTTGGCCATGTCTATTATTATGTGAGACACGAATATACATAATTAGGGTTTTAAATAAAATATTAGCTGATATTATTCGATTCTGCTAAATTTGGTCCAAATTACTCTAATGAATTTTTTTCTTGTTTTTTTTGGTGGTGGTATAGGCTGTGTGATCAGGTATCTGATAGGTTTGGGCTTCCAAAAAACAACAAGCGTCTTACCTTTGGCCACCTTTTGTTCAAATGTGAGTGCCTGTATTCTTTTCGCTTTGGTATTGTGGATCACGCAGGCAAGTGAGAAGGGCAGTACGAGTATGAGATTGCTTTTATTGACCGGGCTTTGCGGGGGATTGAGCACCTTCTCAAGTTTTGGGTACGATACATTTCTCTTACTAAAACAAAGTCTTTATTTATATGCGTTTCTCAATATTATAATAAGCAGCGCCCTTTGCATTCTTATTTTTTATATTTTTATTTAACGATGGATTTCACTAAACGTAAGGATCTTGTTTTTTTAGTATTAGCGGGCTTTTTTATTACCAATGCTATTGTGGCTGAATTAATTGGCGGCAAGGTGGTCGAATTTTTCGGTTTGTTTAAACAAAGTGTTGGAATTATTTTGTGGCCGGTAGTTTTTCTCCTTACCGATCTTATTAACGAACACTATGGAAAACAAGGAGTTCGAAAACTCACGTACATCACTGTAGGCCTTATTGCGTATATGTTCGTGGCCATTTCTATAAGCATTGCAATAAAAACAACTCCGGGTAGCCCTGTAGACGATCAGAGTTTTAAGGCAGTGTTCGGGCAAGGACAATGGATTATTATAGGAAGTATCACCGCATTTTTAATTTCACAATTAGTGGATGTTTACATTTTTTGGATGTTCCGCAACCGCACGGGTAATAAACACATTTGGCTGCGCGCCACCGGAAGTACTGTTGTAAGTCAACTCATCGACACCTTTGTGGTTCAGTTCATCGCCTTTGTAATTCCGGCAAAATGGACACTTATGGAATTCACACACAATGCTGCCTGGGGCTATTTATTTAAATTGCTCGTTGCTTTATGTTTAATACCTTTGATTTATGTGGGACATTTTGCGATTAATAAATTTATGCGCGTTAAACATGAGGAACTCTAACACCGGCTTAAAATTTTAGTCCATGATTACCTATACATTTTTAGCCATCATCATTGTTTTTTCTGTGTATTGTTTTAACGACAGGAATGCGATGAACAAATATCTGTTTCATCCTTATTCTATTTATCACAACAAAGAACATTACCGCTTTCTAACACATGCTTTTATTCATGGCGATTATATGCACCTGGCTTTTAATTGTCTTGCGCTTTATAGTTTCGGATTAGTATTGGAAGAACAATACTTCGGTAACCCGGCAAATTTTGATCCAAAGCTCGGAAAATTGTATTACATACTTTTATTCACCGGCGGTATTTATGCGGCATCTTTTACAGAATATTTCAGAAACAAAAACAATCCTGATTATTCATCCCTTGGAGCCAGCGGGGCTATTTCGTCAATAATGTTTTGTTACATCATGATCAGCCCCTTAAGCGAAATCTCTTTATTCTTTTTCCCGATGAGAGGATGGATCGCCGGAGCCTTGTTATTGGGAGTAAGTTATTATTTGATCCGTCGCAAAAAAACAACAGCGTATACCGACAATATCAGTCACGAGTCTCATTTTTGGGGAGCTTTATTTGGCGTGGCTTTTATCCTGATATTAAAACCGGAAAAATTAGGCCATTTTTTTTCGCAGATTGCCGGAAGTTTTTAAAATAAGAGTTACCAAGAATTCAAAAGTTTGTGGCTTATTAAGTTTGAATGACAAACAAAACTTACAACCCAATCTTTTCATTTACAATCTTCAAAATCTCTGTCTCTTTTGCAATCGTTTTTTGTTCAAGGGCTTTTCCTTTCGCAACAATATCGTTTACAAAAGATTTGTCTTCGTATCCCGCCGCATTTATTCTGACGTTCATAAAAGCGCCCATTACCGCACTGCGCGCGCACAATGCACCAACGCCTGCATCTGTCACAGAATTTGGATTACCCTGTTCAGCCATTGCCTTAATAATTTCCAAACTTTCGAAACTTAATTCCATCACTTTAAATGGAATCTCAATAGCATACTTTGTTGCCTCCTGGATAGTTTGTGTTCTTAATTTTTTTTCTTCTTCAGTAGATTTTGGTAAACCGAAGGCTGACATGATTTTATTAAAGGCTGCTGTATCTGCGTCGACCAATTTAAGTAATTGATCTTTTATAGTTTGTCCTTTTTCAGCCCAGGTACTGAATTCTTCCCAACGCTCATCCCAGCCTTTTTTATGAGAACTTAAATTCGCCACCATCGTTGCTAATGAAATACCGAGGCTTCCCACGTACGCTGAAATTGAACCTCCGCCGGGCGCTGGACTTTCGCTCGCAGTTTCATCCGCAAAAGAAACAAGATCCATGTCAATTAATTTGTAATCAGCAGGATTTTTTAAAAGGTATTCGATGATGCGCTCTTCCGGTTTAAAAGGAGCCAATTCGTCGAGTCCCATTGACTTTACAGCAATCTTAATTAATTCTTTTTCGCTGACACCGGTAGAACGTTTTTGCTTGAGAAGAAAATATTTTCCGGCATCCAGCATAGCTTTGAGCGGAACTAAGCCAACCAGTTCAGAACCGGTAACCCGCATACCACGCCAGGTGGCCTTTTTACACACTTCATCAAACGCAATGTGAACAGGAGTAACATTGATGTTGGTTAAGTTCATAGAGATCTGTGCGATACCATACTCCTCAATGTACCAACCAATTGCTTTCACCGACTTTAAACTACCTGGAGTGAATTTAGGTTTTCCATCGGCCCCGGTTATAATTTTTCCCGTCACTGGATTTCCTTCGCGCATCACGCGGCCAGCTTCCCGCACATCAAAAGCAATCGAATTAGCACGACGTGTAGAGGTTGTATTTAAATTTACATTATAAGCGACTAAAAAATCACGGGCCCCGATTACAGTTGCACCGCGCTTGGCATCAAATTCCTGTGGACCAAAATCGGGTTTCCATTCCGGTAATTTTATCTTTTTGAAAAAACCTTCGTATTCCCCGTTTCTAATCACTGATAAATTACTTCTGCTTTTGTTAGCTTGTGCTTCTTCATATAAATACACGGAAATATGTAACTCCTCTCCCACCCGTTTTGCCAATTCCTGCGCATATTTGGCAGTCTCCTGCATGGTGATATTGCTGATTGGAATTAAAGGGCACACATCGGTAGCGCCCATCCGCGGATGTTCGCCTTTGTGTTTACTCATATCAATTAATTCTCCCGCTTTTTTAATGGCGAGAAAAGCCGCTTCTATCACGGCTTTTGGATTCCCTACAAAAGTCACAACCGTTCTGTTAGTAGCTTTACCCGGATCTACATTTAATAATTTAACCCCTTCAACAGTTTCAACAACATCTGTTATTTGTTTGATCACATTCAGGTCAACGCCTTCGCTGAAATTCGGCACGCATTCTATAAGCTGTTCCATATGATAAATTTATTTATTAAGCGATAATTCAATTTCTAAAGCTACTAATATTTGCAAAAAACGCAAAACTGAGATTTCTTATTATCAAATTTTGATTAGTTCTTATCTATTTCTTAGAAAGAAAATTTCAATTGAGAGAATCTGCAATAAATAAAGTAAGTCTCGCATGAATCAATTATTAAAGGGCTTCGTCCTATACTAATTTCGCCTCTGAAAATAAATTATTATGAACAAACCACTCTTCATTTTATTACTATTCTTGGGCATCACAACTTTTGCTCAAGATAATGATCTCTCAAAAATAAAAGATGAGGATTACGGTTTATACATTTCAGGCGGGGCACATATCGGTTTATGGAATCTTATCCTGGGATCTTTTACAAATAACGGTTCTTCTTCAAATGGAACATTCAACTGGGATAGGGTGCCGTATAATATTCATATGGATAAACTGTTCAATAAAAAATATGTCCTTGGAATTGGTTACACGTATGATAAATACTCAACAAATCCATTCAACCTCTATGCCGGTGTCGTTGAAGCTATCCGTCAGAATGTTTCCATTCGTTTCTACAGATACTTGCGCGATCCAAAAAAAACATTTTCTTATTATCTTGGGTGTTCTGCAGGAGCTTCTTACTGGCATAGAACCAACGATCGTTATCCAAATTTTTCACAGGAATGGTGGCCAACGGCTCAGTTTATCTTCGGGACAAAAATAAATTTCGGGAAAACATTTTTCTGGCAAACAGAGTTTTGCGTAGGCCCTCCGTACGCTTGTCAAACCTCCTTTGGAATTAAATTTTAAAT
>Ga0265327_10003748_pt1 | contig 14132 bp, 15 predicted proteins | sample 41621metaG_FD_202089 | JGI IMG/M metagenome (GOLD analysis project Ga0265327, IMG submission 202089) | Rhizosphere microbial communities from Carex aquatilis grown in University of Washington, Seatle, WA, United States - 4-16-21 metaG | ecosystem: Host-associated > Plants > Roots > Rhizosphere... | reverse complement strand
CCCCGCGCAGAAGTTTTGGGGCGGTAAGAAGCCCATCGTGGCGTGGCCGAAACCTTCTCCGGCCGGTGAACCGGCCAAGCCCGTGGCGGCTCCGACGTTGGAAGAGGCAATGAAAGCCGTGTCCGATCAGAAAGTGGTGCTTCGACTGACCAAGACTGCCAACACTCTGCGGCAAATCGGCATGGCTTTGTTCGAATTCGAATCGGAATACGGATCGTTTCCGGATGAGGCGACGGCAAAGACCGTGACGGAAAATACGAAATCGAAACTCACGCTCTCGGGCACTACCTCGAACGATTACTTTAGGCAGTTGATGGTGGCTGGCATCGTTCAAAATGAAGAGATGTTTCAGTTTGGGAATCCTGCGAAGAAGGCGGACAACGTTTTCAACAGTGATGCTACGGCTCTGGTGGCCGGTGAATGCGACTTTGCTTATTTAGTGGGAGGCTCGTCGGCCGGAGACTCGAAGCGCCCGTTGGCTGTGGCTCCATTGGTCCCCGGAACGCTAAAATTCGATCCAGTTCCTTTGGGCGGAAAGGCCTTGGTGCTGGCAATCGACTGTTCGGTGAAAGCATTCCCCATCTCGCCCGAGGGGGAGGTCGTGGTCGACGGAAAGAGCCTCTTCGACCCGTCCCAGCCTTACTGGGGAGGGAAAAAGCCGGTCGTGGCTTGGCCGAAGCAGTAAAAGCGTCCGCTCGGTCGACTTATCCGAGGGTGATTCCCACCGGGCAATGGTCGGAGCCGTGGACGTGTGGCAGGATCGACGCGCTTTTGACCCGGCTCATGAAGGATGGAGTCACGCCGAAGTAGTCGATGCGCCACCCCACGTTGTTCTGGCGCGCATTCGCCCTGTATGACCACCACGAGTAGTGGTTCGGCTGGTCCGGGTGCAGGTGCCGGAAGCTGTCGGTGAAGCCCGCACCCAGCAGTTCGGTAAAGCTTGCCCGTTCCTCATCGGAGAATCCCGGGTTCTTCCGATTGCCGTTCGGGCGGGCGAGATCGATTTCCTGATGGGCGACATTGAGGTCCCCGCAAAAAATCACCGGCTTGGTGGCGGCGTGTTTCAGCAGATGCTGGCGGAAGGCGGCGTCCCACTCCAGGCGGTAAGGAAGACGCCGCAGTCCGTCCTGGGCGTTCGGGGTGTAAACATTGACCAGGGTGAAGTCCGGATACTCCAGTGTGAGCACGCGACCCTCCTTGTCGTGATCCTCGATGCCCATGCCGTGATGGACATTCAGCGGCTGATCGCGGGTGAAGACCGCCGTGCCCGAATAACCCGGCTTGTCCGCCGAGTTCCAGAACGCGTGGTAACCGGTCAGCTCGAGGGGGAGGGGGACCTGCTCGGGACGCGCCTTGGTTTCCTGCAGGCAAAGGATCTCCGGCTTCTCGGCGGCCACGAAGTCGCCGAAGCCCTTGCCGAGCACCGCACGGATGCCATTCACATTCCAGGAGAGGAGTTTCATGAGGGAAGAGGACGTCGGAAGGGGCGGCTCGGGAAGCGAAAAAGTGCCGTTCGATATAGGTCCTATGGACTTATAGGACCTATATTTCTGGCGATAGTCTCCCAACAAAAAAGCCGCACCCCGTGAGGAGTGCGGCTTTTCCGAAAAGGAGTCGCTTAGCGCTTCGAGAACTGGAAGCGGGCGCGGGCACCGGGCTGACCGTACTTCTTGCGTTCCTTCATGCGCGGGTCGCGCGTCAGGTAGCCGAGGGGCTTGATCAGCTTGCGGGTCTCAACGTCATAGAGGTTGAGGGCGCGTGAGATGGCGTGGCGGATGGCGATGGCCTGGGAAGGCACGCCGCCACCTTTGACGACCACCTGAAGGTCGAACTTGTTGACCAGAATCGCAGCCTGGAACGGGGCGAGAACCGCGTTCTGAAGCTCGACGGTCGGAAGATAATCTTCGAAGAGGCGGCCGTTGATGGTGATCTGGCCGGTGCCTTCGGTCATCCAGACGCGGGCGACGGCGGTCTTGCGGCGGCCGGTGGCGCTGTGGGAGATGGTGGCGGACATGTGGGAAAAGTGGCTGGGGATTAGCGGACTTCGTGAACGGCCGGCTGCTGGGCTTCGTGCGGATGCTCGGTGCCTGCATAAACCTTCAGCTTGGCATACTGGGTGCGGCCGAGGCGGGTCTTCGGGATCATGCCCCAGACGGCGTGCTCGACAAGCAGAACCGGCTTGCGCTTGCGGACCATGCGCGGGGTTTCCACCTTCTGGCCACCAACGTAGCCGGAGAAGCGGGTGTAAACCTTGTCGATTTCCTTGGTGCCCGTCAGGCGGACCTGGTCGGCATTGATCACGATCACGAAATCGCCGGTATCGACGTGCGTGGTGAAGATTGGCTTGCCCTTGCCCCGAAGGAGATTGGCAGCCTCGACGGCGACTTGACCGAGGACCTTGTCCTTGGCGTCGATCACAAACCACTTGCGCTCGACTTCGTGAGGCTTGGCGGAAAACGTTTTCATGGCAAATCGTGAATGTCCTCCAAGCCTGCGGGGCGGAGGGGCGCGCAATCTAGGTACCGGCCCCGGGGGTGTCAACCGGGAAATCTTTTCAAAAATCGGAAAAATTTCCAAAGTTTCTTTTATCGAGGACCGATCATTCGGCTCCCGCGTCTTGTTAATCTTGACGGTTTGTTTCGGCAACGGCCCGCTGGGCCCGTGGATTCCGTCACTCACGGCCTGTTGGAAGCGATCACGCACGCCGCCCTCGGGGCCGCTGCGGGAGAACTCCTGCTGGGGAAGAAGCTGGCCAATCGCGCGCTGCGCTGGGGCGGGCTGTTCGGAATCCTGCCGGATCTCCTCGATGCCCTGATCGCGGTGTTCTCCAACACTGCCTGGCGGCTCATGCTTTTGCGTGGGCCGAGTCATTCCCTCGTCTTCTTACTGGCAGCTACCATCGGTCTGCCGTTCTGGTTGTCCCGGCTCTGGAAGCGCGAGAAGATCTCCCGAGCCCGGCTTGCGACCCTGGTCTTTCTCCCGATCGCCGGCCACCTCCTGCTGGACGTGAGCGAGGTCCGCGGGCTGAAACCGCTCAGTCCCTTCTCCAGCCAGATCTTTGCCCTCAATGGGCCCGATACCCTTGATCCCTTCGTTGCGGTTCCCCTGGTCCTCTCCGTTGTCTGGTTGGCATGCTTCAATAAAAAGGACGCCCGCCGCCAGAAGTGGGCCGTCCGCGGTCTCCTCACTAGCGGGCTTTATCTGCTGTTCGGCTTCGGGATGAAAGCCTGGGTGTCCTCCGGGTTCGACGCTGACCTCGAGCGGCGGCAGGTGAAATTCGAGCGGCGCATGGAGTGCCCTGTCTCCCATCAGATCCTGCTGTGGCGGTCGGTGGTCGATCGTGGCGGCGAGTTCTGGATCGGCGATCGTTCCTTGTTTGATGCTCCCTCGGGGCCCATCCGCTGGACCATCATCCCCAAACAGCAGGGTGCCTTTTCCTCCCTTGCCGACAGCCGCGAAGGCAGGGCCCTGGAGCAGTCAAGCGGCGGTTGGTGGATCGCCCGTCCCACCGCCAAGGGCGTCTGGATCGCCGATCTCCGCCTCGGTGAAACGAGAGCCTGGGAGAAAAAGGGCACCGTTGATCTACGCCCCACCTTCGCGTGGCAGTGGAGCAAGGACGGGCACCTCCAGAAAATCTCCACAGACCGCCACAATGTCGGCGAGAACCTCCGCGAAACGGGCCATCGCATTGTCTGCCAGCGGGACGCCTGGGATGCGGTTCCGCGCCTCGCCGGGATCACCGGCACCCTGCCCGAACAGCTCGAGTGGAAGGAATAGTCTGAGGGAACGAAATCTAAGCCTGGCGCAAAGATCTCCTGTTTGCGCTCACCTTACAAAAAAGTGGCCGCCGGAGGTCCCCACCACCGGCGGCCGAGATCGTCTTCCTTTCGCCAGCGGGGGGATAGGCGGAAGGTGGACAATTTTGCTGTTCACCCTAACATGAAAACGCGCGATTGCGGTCTTCATAGGGAGTAGACCGTCCACTAGGCCGGATGTTCAAAAAATCTTAAAAAGAATTTCGGCGCTGCCCGGTTGACCGGAGGATTCGGAGGGTTACGATTAACGCATTCTGAATCGGGACGTGGACGACCTCGCCCTGCCAATTGTTATCCAGGGACGACCCTGACAACCACACGTTTGTCATGCCTTGGATACTTCTTGTTCTCGCGGGTCTGTTTGAAATCGGTTGGGCCGTTGGTCTCGCCTCCTGTCACGGGTTTACTCGCTTCTGGCCCTCGGTTGGCACCGTTGGCTCCATGATGGTCAGCGGCGTGCTTCTCGGGCTTGCCGCCAAATCCCTCCCCATCGGCACTGCTTATGCCGTCTGGACCGGTATCGGAGCGGCGGGAACCGTGATTTGCGGCATCCTGTTTCTTAAAGAACCGGCCACCGCCATGCGCCTGGTGAGCGTCGCGCTGATTCTGGCGGGAGTCATCGGCCTCAAAGCCGCCTGACCGAGATCGGGGCAAAAAGTGGCCGCCGGGGGTCCCCACCTCCGGCGGCCGAGATCGTCTTCCTTTGCCAGCGGGGGGGCAGGCGGAAGGCGGACAATTTTTGCTGTTCACCCTAACATGAAAACGCGCGATTGCGGTCTTCATAGGGAGTAGACCGTCCGGGCCTCGAGATGTTCAAATTTTCTTAAAAGTTTTTGGGGATATGCTCCTGAGCCGTTATTCCGGTCCTCGGCAGGGGCAATAAACCGGCGGAGGCTCAGTCCATCACGTCCCGCTGCACGACGGCCCCCGGGCGCGTGCTGGTGCCGGGCCAGAGTTTGCGGCCACAGTAGATGGAGGTGTGGATGCCGGTGTGGACGCCGTCGCCGATGATGGCACCGAACTTGCGGCGGCCGGTGTCGATGAGCTCTCCATGGACCATCGAGTGGTGGTTTTTCCCATCGTGGCGGAAGTTGGAAATGATCGTGCCGGCTCCGAAGTTCACCTTTTCGCCGATGATCGAGTCTCCCGCGTAAGAGAGATGGCCGATGCTGGTCTTGTTGAGGATGATGCTGTTTTTCACCTCTACTGCCTGGCCGATGTGGCAGTGCTCACCGATGGCGGTGCTGCCGCGGATGTAGCAGTTCGGGCCGAGCTTGGTGCCCGCGCCGACGATGACGTGGCCTTCAATATAGACACCGGGCAGCACGCGTGCTCCAGCGGCGAGGTGGAGATGACCTTCCACCACCGCAGAGGGATGGAGGTCACCTTCGATGCGGGATTCTCTCATGCCCGCCATGAACTGCTCGTTCGCGCGCAGGATGTCCCAAGGATAGGCGATGAGAAACGAGGCGTGGGCGATCTGGACGGCGTCCGGTTCCGGGCCTTCACCCATCCATGCCAGTGGAAGGCCGGCTGCATCTGTCAAGGTGCGCACCGCGGTGTCGTAGAAACAATCGAGGTCCGCCGGTTCGATCCACGCGTGGACGTGGATCGTCACCTCCGGCCACGAGGCGCGTAGTCGTTCGTGATGTCCGCGCAGGGGCAGGTTGCCGATCGGAAAGTCTTCCAGCTCACGGGTGAGCGTGAGCGGATGGCAGGTGGTGACAGGGCCGGTGGTCATGGAGCGCGATTTCGTTGAGGTGGGTCCGCCTTTTGAGTGGACAGTGGCCGGTGGACGGTGGCCAGATCAGAATAAGAGTGAAGAGGGAGGTGCCCCGCTGGTTCTTCCCGCTTTTCTCTTCACTGGACACCGGCCACTGACCTCTGGCCACTCGAATGCGGACCTGCCATGGAACGCTCGCCTGGCTGATGGTCAGCCGATCTCCTCGCGGATGGCCGCAGCGAACTTGCTGAGCCACAGGCGGGCTTCCTCGATCTGCTGGTGCTCGACCAGCACACGGATTTTCTTTTCGGTGCCGGAGTAGCGGATGAGGTGGCGGCCCTTGGTGCCGAATTCCTTGGTCGCCTTGGCGAGAAGCTTCTGGAGTTTCGGAAGGGACTCGAGCGGCGGCTTTTCCTTCACCGCCAGGTTGGCCATCTGGCTCGGGTATTCCTGCATGGCGGAGGCGAGCTGGGCGAGGGTGGCGTTCTTTTCCCGCATCATCCGCAGTACCTGGAGGGAGCTGAGAATGCCGTCGCCGGTGGTGGCGTGTTCGGAGAAGATGAGGTGGCCGGAGTTTTCGCCGCCAAAGGTGAATCCGCCCTGGCGCATGCGCTCGATCACATGGCGGTCGCCCACGGCGGTGGTTTCGACCTTGATGCCGTAGGCGCGCATCGATTCGTGCAAGCCGAGATTGCTCATCGAGGTGCAGACGAGCGTGTCGTGTTTGAGACGGCCCTGCTCCTTCATCGTGATCGCGCAGAGGGCGAGGATGCGATCGCCGCTGACCACCTGGCCGTTCGAGTCGGTGAAGATCACCCGGTCTGCGTCGCCATCGAAGGAGATGCCGAGGTCGGCGTTGAAGCGCCGCACCAGCTCGCCGGCGTTCTCAGGATAGAGGGCGCCGCAGCCGTCGTTGATGTTGGTCCCGTCCGGGCTGATGCCGGTGGTGATCACCTCCGCGCCGAGCTCCTTGAAAATGAGAGGGGCGATGAAATAGGCGGCACCGTGGCCGCAATCAACGACCACCTTCAGGCCGTGCAGCGGGACGTTGTCCGCCGTGTGCTTGGCGAACTCGATGTAGCGTCCGCGCGCATCCTCGATGCGGTGGGCCTTTCCGATCTGCCGCGGTGGTACGGGTGCGGCTTCGGTTTCCTCGCCGAGAATGTGGCGCTCGATCGTGGCTTCGAGGGTGTCGGAGAGCTTGTAGCCATCCGGTCCGAAAATCTTGATGCCGTTGTCTTCGTAAGGATTGTGCGAGGCGGTGATCATGATGCCGGCCGCCGCGCCCATCGACTTGGTCAAGTGAGCCACGCCCGGTGTCGGCATCGGTCCCACCATGAACACATCCATGCCCATCGACACCAGGCCGCTGGTCATGGCGGTTTCCAGCATGTAGCCGGAAATGCGGGTGTCCTTGCCCAGCAGCACGCGGTTGCGGTTCGGTCCGGACGAGCGGAGCACGCGTGCGACCGCCTTGCCGACGCGCAGGGCGACTTCCGCGGTGATGGGGAATTCATTGACGCGGCCACGGATGCCGTCGGTGCCGAAGAGTCGGTTGCTCATGGAGATTGGAAAATGGGGAAATCGAATGGAGATCAAAAGGCCGGAAGGAAACCGGAAGACAGGAAAAACCACCTCTGCGGGGGCATCAGGGTGAGCCCGGCCGGAGCTCACTGCGTGCGCGCCCGGCGCAACCATCTCATAAGGAACAGCCCGGTTGTGTCGCCCGCTCCCGGAAAACTCAAGGCGCAAGTCTGTCTATTCCAGCACCGCGCGCTGGATGCGACCGGGTGATTTCCTGAGGAACTGCCGTGCCAGCGCCTCGAATTGCTCGGAAAGGTCGGTCAGGTGGATGGCCAGTTTGCCATCGTTTCCGACCGCGGCCAGGAGGTCCAGGCGGGTCAATTCCCGTTTCAGGTGCTCGGCACAGGTGGTGGCCGAGTCCACCAGCCGGATCTCCGCCGGCAGCAGTTCCTTCAGAACCGGAATCAGGAGCGGATAGTGGGTGCAGGCCAGCATCAGGGTGTCGATGCCCTTGTCCACGAGCGGATCGAGGTAGGCTTTCAGAACGAGTTTGATCGCCGGATGGTCGATCCAGTTTTCCTCGATGAAAGGCACCAGCAGCGGGGCCGGCTGGCCGTGGATGATCAACCCGGTCCGGCGCTGGGCCAGCGCGTGCTGATAGGCATGCGAGCGGATTGTTCCATGCGTGGCGATGATCCCCACGCGTTCGGTGGCCGGATCCGAGAGGGCTGCCTCCACGCCGGGCTCGATCACGCCGATGATCGGCACCCGGTACTTTGACAGGAGACTCGGCAGGGCGTGGGCGGTAGCGGTATTGCACGCCACCACGATGGCTTTTACGTCTTTGGAAAGGAGGAAGCGCACGTCCTCATCCGCGAACTGGCGGATGGTTTCGGGGCTTTTCGAGCCATATGGCAGACGCGCCGTGTCACCCAGGTAGACGATGTCCTCGTGGGGAAGAAGTTCCTGCACCGCCCGGACGACCGTCAGGCCGCCGACGCCGGAATCGAAAATGCCAAGGGCTGCACTGCACACGCGGCGAACTTGGGCCCCATCCCCGGAAGAGTCCAGACGCGAGCGAGGACCGCGATTTCCGGACGGCTTTTATCCCGATAATGAAAATGTTGCATTATAAACGTGCGTATTTTCCGAAGTAGGGATAGACGCTGGCGGTGTGTCTCCCGTGGGCGGCGGGTGACAACATTGAGACCACTCCGCTCCTGCCGTTTCGACTGCTTTCCTTTCAGATCCGTTTCCAATGAGCCAGTCCCAGTTGCCTGCCGCGGAAGCACCTGCGGCCGCAGCCAGCGCCATCGCCCCGGCGCTGGAGGATTTTCGTGCCTTCGTCGGCGGGGTGTTTCCGCTGTATCACAGTGGAGAAGAGCCACTCCTGCTGACGTTGGACTCCGTCACGGCGCTTTCCACGGCAACCTGCGTGGACGAAAGGACGCCCTTTTCCCTGCTCTTCCGCACACCCGAGCCGGGAACGTACCCGGCGCAAGGCACCTGGGAAGTCGGGCATCCCACACTCGGGAACCTTTTCATCTTCCTGGTGCCCCTCGGTCCGGACGAACGGGGCATGCGCATTGAGGCCATTTTCACCTGATCAGCATCCTTTCAACCACACCTCTTTTTTTCCATGAGCAATCCCTTTGTCGGTGAAATCAGAATGTTCGGCGGGAATTTCGCACCCGCGGGTTGGGCGCTGTGCCAGGGCCAGTCCATCCCGATTTCCGAAAATGATGTCCTCTTCAACCTCATCGGCACGACCTATGGCGGCGACGGACAGCAGACCTTCAATCTGCCGGATCTCCAGGGCCGGTTCCCGATGCACATGGGCACCCACATCGGGCAGACTTTCGTGATCGGCCAGAAAGCGGGCGTGGAGCAGGTGACCCTCACGGCGAACCAGATTCCCCAGCACAACCACCTGCCTCTGGCGACCAATACGGCCGGCAATACCAGCACGCCGACCAATGCCATTTGGGCCGCGAATTCCAATACGGCGTCCGGACAGTTCGAGTCCCCTCCGGGCACCGTCAATCCGATGGCCGGCGGGATGCTCAGCCCCTCCGGTGGCAATCAGCCGCATGACAACATGCCGCCTTACCTTTGTGTCAATTTCATCATTTCCCTGTTCGGGGTCTATCCGACTCAAAGCTGAACCTTACCTCCCACGGCCATGTCAGAACCCTTTATCGGTCAGATCACCATCTTCTCCTTCAACTTCCCGCCGAAAGGCTGGGCGACCTGCGACGGCCAGCTCCTGCCGATCAATCAAAATCAAGCCCTTTTCAGCATTCTCGGCACCACCTATGGAGGAGACGGTCGTGTTAACTTCGCGCTGCCGGACCTGCGCGGGCAGATTCCGCTCCACGTTGGAGGCGGCTTCGTTCAGGGCCAGACAGCCGGCGAGTATTCACACACGCTGACCATGTCGGAAATGCCCGCGCACAACCATCTGGTGAGTGCCAGCCTGACGACCGCGGACAAGTCCACGCCTGTCGGCAACTCGTTCGCCTCGGGCGGACAGTCGGTTTACAGCAGCGCCTCCCCCAACAGCCAGTTGGTCTCATCTGCGATTCTGAACACGGGGGGCAGCCAACCGCACGAAAACACCCCGCCTTATCTAACGCTGAACTTTTGCATCGCCCTGCAGGGGATCTTCCCGTCCCGCAACTGAGTTTCACCACGTCCTGCCATGTCCAATCCATTTGTTGCTGAAATCAGAATGTTCGCCGGGAACTTCGCCCCGACGGGCTGGGCCGCCTGCAACGGGCAACTGATACCGATTTCCCAGAACACCGCGTTGTTTTCCCTGCTCGGCACGACCTACGGCGGCGATGGAAAATCCACCTTCGCATTGCCGAACCTCCAGGGCATGTCCCCGATGCAGCAGGGGCAGGGGGCAGGTCTTTCCCAGCGGTTTCTGGGCGAGACCTCCGGCGAGACCGCGGTGACGCTGCTGCAAACCGAAATGCCCCAGCACACCCATACGGTGCAGGCCACGGGGGAAAATGCCACCGGTTCCGATCCGACCAATGGCATCTGGGCCGTGGCGGGTTCACGCCGATCATCGACCAATCTCTACACGGCCACCGCCACGCCGGCGACGCAGATGAACCCACTCGCGCTGTCGATTGCGGGGTCCAGCTTTCCACATAACAACATGCCGCCATATTTGACGGTCTTTTTCATCATCGCGCTACAGGGAGTTTTCCCGGCGCGGCCCTGATGGAGGTCGTTCGACTCGATGCCCGGCCCTTCGTCCATGACCGATCCGTTCACCAGCACCTCCGGCGAAGTCCGGCTCCACCAGCACGCGGTGGAGCTGCTGGGCATCCATGAGGCTCTCGTCACCGATGGCGTGAGGAACCGCGCCTTCCGCGAGGCGCTGGAACGCCACGTCACCCCGGAATCCTCCGTGCTCGACATCGGATCCGGCACCGGATTGTGGGCCATTCTGGCGGCGAAACTCGGGGCCGGCCGCGTGGTCGCCATCGAGCGAGATCCGATGATGTGCGGTGCCATCATGGCCCTTGCTCATGCCAATGGCGTGGGAAACCGCGTTCAGGTCATCGAGGGAGATTCGCTGCGGGCCGATCCCGGCGGTGGTTTCGACGTCGTCGTTTCCGAAACCATCGGGCACATGATCTTCGACGAGCAGGTGGTCGAAATCATGGCTGATGCCCGCAAGCGTTTTCTCAAGCCCGGCGGGGTTCTCATTCCCGAGCGCGTCGCACTCAGGGCCGCCCCCGTCTCCAGCATCGAGCCGCGCGACGTCTGGCCCGTTGAAATCGCTGCCGATTTCCGGCTGTTCCAATCGCTGGCCCTTCATCGTCCGGTTGCTTTTCTCGACACGAGCGGGTTTCAGCAACTCGCCCCGGCCATCACGCTGGTGGAGACGGATTTGACCACCGTCCATGGCACTCCGGATGTCGGCCACCTGGCAGCCGCCTGGGATCTTTCCAAGACAGATGATCTCGAGGGCATTCTCGTATGGGCCGAGATGCGGCTCACGGAGGATATCACCCTGAGCACACTGGATACCTCGTCCTGGTCCGCCACCCTCTATAGACTGGGTCGGTTTTCCGCCGGATCGGGTGAACTGCGCTTCATCCTGGAACTATCCGCCCACACCAACCGCTGGACCGCCACCCTTGTTGGGGAAACGCAACGGTTCTCTCCGGCGGAGGCCGCCACGCAGCTCATGCTGCTCCGCCAGACGGGCGGTGTACCGCTGTCCCATCTCCAACCCCACGCGGCAGCTTCGCCCGTATGACTCTCGCTCCGGTCATCGCCCTGCGGCCCATCACTCCGGCGGACCACCCGCTGTTGCTGGAGATCTTTGCCAGCACCCGTGAGGCGGAGATGGCGAGGGTGCCGTGGAGCCCGGAACAAAAGGCCGCGTTTCTAGGCATGCAGTTTCAAGCCCAGCACGCCGATTACCAGCGGAACTATCCGGATGCCTCCTTTGATGTGATCGAGCAGGACGGCGTGCCCGCCGGTCGCCTTTACGTCCATCGCCGCCCGGAGGAGATCCGGGTGATCGACATCGCCCTGCTTCCCGCCTTCCGCGGCCAAGGTCTCGGCACCCGCTTTCTCACGGAGTTGATCGAAGAGGCGGCCGCCACCGCGCGCGTCGTCTCGATCCACGTCGAGAAGAACAATCCCGCCCTCCGGCTCTACCAGCGTCTTGCATTCGAACCCGTGGCCGACACCGGAGTCCATCTCCTGATGCGGCACACCCCACAGTCCCTTCCCTCACGACCATGAGCTCACGCCGCCAATTCCTCCAACGTTGCTCCAGCGCCCTTCTCGGGAGCGCCGCTCTTCCCGCCATGGGAATGATCGAATCCGTCGTGGGCTCCGGTGCCATCATCATCGGGGCCGCCACCTTTGCCAAACAGGTGAACACGGTCTTCCGGGTGCGCCCGGCCGATGGTTCGAGCGTGCCATTGACCCTGGCCGCGGTGGAAAGCTTCCGGCTCCCCGGCAGGGATCATCCGCTCTCGGATGAGAATTTCACCCTCCACTTCACCGCTCCCGGCCATCTGGATCTGGAGCAGGGCACGTTTGCCTTCCACCACCAGACCCTCGGGCCGATGGACATCTTCATCGTCCCGGACTCCTCCGCCCCGACTGGCACCCGCGGCTATGTCGCCACCTTCCATGGCGCTCCGGTCCTCGCCTGACTGAGTCACTCCGACCCCATTTTCCCATGAAGCGTATCTTCCTGCTCCTGCTATCCCTGACCTCGCTGGCCTTCGGCATTCCGACGGGGAACACCTACACGGTGACCAGTAATCTGGACCCGGCGGTGACTTCCGGCGCCATCAACGCCACCAATGGCACCATCACCTCGGGCACCGGTGTCGGCACCGTCACGCTGCGTTCAGCGGTGATCGCCGCGAACATGAGCGGCGCGGGACCCCACGTCATCAATGTTCCGGCCGGCCTTGGCACCTACAACCTGAGTGCCGCCAATCCGACCAACTCGGGCACCACCGCCACCAACGGCATGAACGATCTTCAGATCGGCAGTGATGGCAGCACCATCACCATGCAAGGCACCGGCGGCACCGCCAAGATCGTGCAAACCGTGGCGCTCAATGACGTCCTCACCACCGGTTTCAAGTCGGACGGCTTCACGCCCGCTATCGTCACACTCACGCTCGACCATCTGGAGGTCACCGGCGGTACCGTCACCGGCATCTTTGTCGGAGCCGACGATGGCGCCGGCCACCGCAGCAACACGACGATCACCAACTGCAACATCCATGACAACAGCAATGGAAACAGTGTCTATGGACAGGGCGGGGCGCTCCAGGATACCACCGGCAACCTGACGATTTCCAACACCACCTTCGCCAATAACAGCGCCACCCACAGCGTCACCGGCCAGGGTGGAGCGATCTATTACAGCATCCCGAATGCGGCCGGTCTCCAGGGGGTCGTCGGATCCCTTTCCATCACCAACTGCACGTTCACCGGCAACCACGCGGCCCTCGCCAGCGGCATCGGCGGCGGTGCGATCTACGTGAACGTAATCAGCGCGGCGGGCGCGAACGGCACCAACACCGCCATCACCGGCAATACTTTTTCCAGCAATACCTGCACCGCTTCCGCTGATGGCGGCGCGATCGCCGTGGACGGCAACCGCGAGGTCGACATTCTCCGCAATACCTTCGTCACCAACGGCGTCTCGGGTAGCGGTCATGGTGGCGCGATTTCGGTCAACAACGGCCCGACGTTCATCAACTACAACCGCTTCTTCGGCAACACCGCGTCCACCGCCACCAACGGTACCGCCCTCAATCACACCACCGGCAATGCAAGCGCCGTGGACGCGACTGAAAACTGGTGGGCCTCGAATACCGGCCCGGTCACCAACGCCGTCACCGGTGCCACGTCCACCACTTCGCCCTATCTGAAGCTTACCAACACCGCGAGCCCGACGTCGGTCTCAATTCTTTCGCCGAACAACACCACCACCGTCACCGCCAGCTTCCTCGCGGATTCGGCCAGCGGCGCGGTCTCCACCGCGAACCTGTCGCAGCTCATCGGCCAGTCCATCACCCTGGGCAGTCCGGTTCTAGGGACGCTATCAGGCAGTGACACCTCGCTTCAGGCGAACGGCAAGGCCGTGACCACCTTCACCGCCGGCCCGACTCCTGGCTCGGGCAGTTCCACCGCCACCTTCGATGGCGTGGCCGTCGTCGCGCCGATCACCGTCACCGCTCCGGACATGACGGTCACCATGAGCCACACCGGCAATTTCATCCAGGGACAGACCGGCAAGACCTATACCATCACTCCGACCAACTCCGGGAACGCCGTCACCGGCGGCACCGTCAGCGTGAGCATCACCCTGCCCGCCGGCCTCACCGCCACCGGTCTCACCGGCACCGGCTGGACCATTGATTCGACTACCACCGCCCATCGCAGCGATGCTCTGGCGACCGGCACCTCCTATCCGCTGACCCTGACGGTGGACGTGGCGGCAAACGCAAGCAGTCCCCTCGCGACCAGTGCCACCGTTTCCGGCGGCGGAGAAGTGGTTACCAACA
>Ga0265327_10003747_pt1 | contig 14133 bp, 5 predicted proteins | sample 41621metaG_FD_202089 | JGI IMG/M metagenome (GOLD analysis project Ga0265327, IMG submission 202089) | Rhizosphere microbial communities from Carex aquatilis grown in University of Washington, Seatle, WA, United States - 4-16-21 metaG | ecosystem: Host-associated > Plants > Roots > Rhizosphere >... | reverse complement strand
CTGGCGGTAGGCGACGGCCTCATTGCTGACCGACTCCGGCGCCGCCTCCTCTTCCTCTTCCTTCTGCGGTGCCTCAACGGGAGATGTCACCGCCGAGGTGCCACTGGGTGGGGTCGGGCGGGCGGGCGTCGGAAGCGGGGGCGGCAGGAACGGCGCGATGAAGGCGATGGCGGGCGCAGGGATGAAGAAAGGCTTCACCGCCGGGGCCGGCTTTGCGGCAGGAACCGGGGTCGGCGGCGCAGGGAGCGGCAACAACAGAGGTGCGGCGGACGCCGGGGTGCTGCCGCCCGGGGTGGGTTCAGGTTCGAGCGGTGTAGGGTTGGCTTGGCTCGTGGTCGAGGTTTCCGCCCTGGTCGTCCCACACGGCCGGCGGACGCTGCCGCTCTGAACGGTCACCGGCAGCGAGGCGGAAAGTCCGCCGGCGCTGATTGTCACGGTCGTGGTCCCGGCGTTGAGAGCGCAGAAGAGGCCCGAATGGGAGTCGGGAACCGGCTTTCCGTCCGATCCGAGTTCGACGGCATGCTTGTCGGGAGAACCGAGAACGGGTTTGACGAACTTGCCCACGCCTTCCTTGGACGAGGTGAACGTGTATTCCGGGAACAGGTCGCTCGGGCAGCTTGGACCGAAGCACTGCTCAGGGATCGGGATGTAGGGGTCCGTGTCGACTTCGACCGCGCCGTTGTTGGCGCGGTTGCCTGCACGCGGACGCCGGGCGAGACCCTGGAAGAGTGCGGCGCTGCTTCGGCGCAACAGTGTCCCGTCGATCCCTTCGAGAGCCAGCTCGCCGATATTCGGGATCAGCCTGACATTCACGGGCGCCTGTTTGCCGCTGGTCGGCGTGCCGATTTCCGCCAGGAGGTAACCGGCGGCGCCGTGGAAGTCTTCACGGACCTCGCTCAGGTAGGAGACGTAGCCGAGCGTCCCCGAGCCGAAGCTCGGCACGTTCCCCAGTTTGTACTGGACGTTCTGTTCGGGCGAGTCGAAGAAGTACGCGGACGCTTCACCGGCGTTGAGGGCATTGGTGACGCGTTCCGCCCAGGGGGTGTGCTGGGCGTCCAGAGCCCTCAGGTCGGCGTTGCCGACCACTATCGCCGGTTCCGTGGCGTTTCCGAGCTGTGTTTTGAGGAAGGTGAGCTGCGTGCCATCGACGCTCTGGCTCTCGTCCAGCACGATCACCTTGACCGCTGGGCCTCCGCCCTGCGCCACAGAGGTGAACGAGTAGTAGGACCCGTTTGCCGAGAAGGAGGCTCCCACCCGCGCGAGCAATCCCGTCATGTTCTGCTGGAACGTCAGCTCGCTCCCGGCGCCGTCGCCGTCAGTCGCCGAAGCGGTCGGGAGGACCGGGCCCAAATGGCCGCCGAGCAGTTCGGCGTAGCGGCCGAGCTCGTCTTCGTAGGGGACGGGCACGCTCGAAGGCCCGGCCCGCCTCCCCGTCGTGACACGTGAGCCGGTGTAGAGGAAGTCCCGTACGCCATTGATTGCAGGACTGACCCCCGGGGCCCCGACCGCACGCGACAGCGCGTAGGAGAGCCAGACATCGGGGCCGATACCGGCATTCCGCGAGAGCGCACAGGCAGCTTCGCACTGCGCGTTGCCACCGATCGCGAACACGGCGTTGCTCCCCGCATTGGTTGGGATGGCAGACGCGCCGGCGCCGAGGGGCTGCGATCCGTCGGCGGGGTAGCGGGCGACCTCGCTCGTGTCCAGTTGGACGTGGGAGCTCACGTACCCCCCGACAGCCCATCCGTGTTCACCGGTGCTGTCGGTCAGCACAGCGACGACCGGATCGGGTTGGTAGACGGTGTCGTAGTTCGCGTATTCCCCCGGGGGTTCCCTCGTGTTGTTCAGTTCGTGCTGCTCATCGCTCCATCCGGTCCCCGTCTCTCGCAGGACGCCCTGTTCGGGACGCGTTTCCACGGGGTACGGGGGCAGCAGGTTCGGCGGGAAGCCGGCAGGCGGCGCCGGTTCGCTTTCCAGGCGCGCCGTGTCCGGGACTGTCCCCGAGGCGACCACCCGAAGGGCCGAGCCTTCGCGGAACGCCGCCAGCGCGCCTGGAGCCCGGCCGGGGAACGGAACCGGGGTCGTGTGCCAGGCGGCCCCGGCACCCTGACGCTCGAAGATCTGAGCTTCGCCGACCGGAGTCGTCGCGCCGACCGCTGCCCCGCCATCGTCCAGCGCGGCGACGGCGTAGGGCGTTCCATCACCGAGTGCTGCGGCCGCCGCCCGGTCCACGTGCCATCCACTGCCGCTGTTGACAAGCAATCCGCCGCGGTAGACCTGTGAGCTGGTGGACAGCAGCACCCTGTAGGCGACGATCGCTTCCGAGCCGGCGAAGGCGATCGATGTGAAGTTCACGTTGGACCAGCTGCCGCAGCGCTGGGCTTCTTCGGGGTTGCCTTCACTGCGGGGAGTGCAGGGACCTTCTGCGGGCATCGCATCCTGTTCCCAGCTCTTGCCGTAGCGCAACAGCACGTCACTGGTGCCGACCGCGTAGCCGCGTGCCGAGTTGGTCGGGTCGAACGCGACGCCGAGTAGGTTGCCGCGGAAATTGACGGGCGCCGCAGGGTCGGCTTCCCACAGGTCCGTTTCCCCGCGCCAGAGCCACATCGCTCCTTCGTCCCCGACGGCGTAGGCGCGCTGGCGGGTTGGCCATGCGACCCCACGCAGGCGAGGGGTTTCGTGTTTTCCTCCGTTGCCGAGAAGGCTTTCGGGCGTCCAGCCGCTGCCGGGAACGAAGCGAGCAACCTCGCCCTGATCACCGACCGCGAGCACCTGACTCGAGAGGCCTCCGACGGGAGCTCCCGGCTGAGAGGCGAGCGCCAGGAGAGCTTTCCGGAAGGGAACCGGCCAGGGAGCGATCCGGCTCGGAAGCGATTTGAGCGTCATGTGCACGGGCAGGGACGCCTGCCCCAGCCAGCCCTCACGCGGACCGGCGAACGCGGCGCCGTAGGTCCCGCCGACATCAGCCCGTGGCGTGCCGCCGAGCGCCGGCACGACCACGAAGCGTTCACCTTCAAGCCGCAGGCTCGCACCCGCCGGCAGACCTGTCAGTACCCGTTCGCCGAGACCGGCGCCGGCCCAGGCGAAGCTGCGTCCCCCGATGACCGGTAGCGACTGTGGCAGAGACTGAGGGCAGGGCGCCTCGCTCTGAGAGCTGTCGGAGGTGCACCACGACTGCACGACCTTGCCTCCCGATTCTCCTACCGGCTCGAGGAACAGCGTCGTCGAGGCCCGGGTGTCCGAGCGCTCGCCGTCGATCCAGACGCCGTCGGAGGTGGCCGTCAGCACCTGGGATTGCGTTCCCGTCACGACCGTCAGGCGCGCGGGCGTCACCCCGGTCGTGGGCACGGTGAGCGGTTCTCCCGGTTCCGCCCCCGGCGACGGCGACACCGGCTGCCAAACAGCCGGTTCTCCTTCGCTGGGCGGACGCCGTTTGAAGAGAGCCACCGAGCCGGCGGGGTAGCTGCTCGAGAGCCGTCCCAGCAGCCAGGCATGGTCCGGCGACGCGGCGCTGATCGCGATCACGGTGAATTCGCTGCTGCTCGCCGCGGGAACTTCGATCTGCTCCCGCGTCCATTCGTTGCCGTCCCAGTGCAGCACGCTGCCCTCGATCCCTTCCCCTCCCTCGTCGACAGGGACCACGAAAGCCCCCGCATGTCCTCCTTCGTCGAGCGCGGAGACCATCGGTGACTGGTTGACGCCGAACAGCGTCTCGCCCGGCCCAAGCGAGACTTCGCCAGGTTCTCCCTGTCCCCGTGCGGGCGGCGACGGAACTTCCTTGAAAGCCGCCCCGGGACTGCGGACGAGCAGCACCTTGTGCGCGGGCGCTTCTTTGGTGGCCGCGACCGTTCCCAGCATCGCCCCGTCACCGCCGGGGGTCATCTGCCCCGCAAGTGGACTGGGCGCCGGGAGCCTTCCCGCTTCCGGGTGTGCCAGTTCGAACCCGGGCAGCGGCGACCCGCTCACATCCTGCAGCGGCGGCGCAAGCGTCCAGCCGCTGTCGGTGTAGCGCACGACCGAGCTCGTCCCGAGGGCGCTGCCGATGCCCCATGCCTCGTCGGGCGACTCGGCGGGAGAGGCGCCGAACATCGTCACCCGCTGAGCCGGGATCGAGTCATCCGTCCGGGGGGTGACTTCCGCCGCCCCGGGGGCCGCGACGGCAGTCCCGGCGCCGCCGTCCCTGAGACTCGCCACGGTTATGCCCGCGGCCGCGCAGAGCAGGCATGCGATGAACGCCACTGCGCGCCGGCGCCGCCGGCGGATGACGTTGCTGGCCGGTTTCACGGCAGACGGCTCCAGTCGCTCGGGCTCGGCAGCACCGGCGTGAACTCGCCACTGGAGACGACGTTCGTATTCGATTCATTCAAGGTCTTGGTGGGCAGCGGTGCGAGCGCGTGCGTCTGCAGGTTCAGCTTGGTCGGCCAGCGCCGGGCGTCCAGGCGGAGCCGGATCGATCTGTTGCCCGCCTTGAGCACGACCCTTTTCGTGCTGGCAACGACGGTCTGCTTGCGCTTCGCAATCAGCTGTATGCGGGCCTTGACGGCCAGGTGGAAGCTCAGTTCGAGCGTGGAGCCGTGGATCAGGCGGGAATGGACTCGCGTGAGAAGCGGCAGCGTCACCGTCGCGGGCTTGGCTTTCGGCGGAGGTTCCGGAGCAGGCGTTTCGGGTCTTTCGCCGAGGCCCGAGTCATCTTCGGGGGGCGTGTCGGGCTGGGTCTGGGGGATGCCTTCATCGGCGGGCCGGATCGCAATCGGGACTTCGCCCGGTTCTTCCGCGAACGCAGGGTCGCCCGGAAGGCCCGGTGATTCCCCGGCGACGCTCAGGTGGAACAGCCAGCCGCCCGTCGTGACCAGCCAGCAGTCGTGGACGGCCGGGCAGGTCAGGTGTGCGGCCGCGCCCTTCGGTCCAACCGGTCCGCCCGCTTCAGGCAGTGTCAGCTTGTCTGATACGGACCCTTCGGCGCCGACCCTGGCCAGTTGCGCTGAAGCGGTGCCACGAACGACCTGCTGGTCTTCCAGCGAATCCAGGCCGACCCACGCACCGTGGGTGCCAGGCTCGCCCGCGATCGAGGTGACGACCGTTTCCGCGCCGAACTGCTGTTCCCCGGTGGGGGAAGTTTCAGGCCCCACCACCTGGGTCCAGCTGGCTTCGGGCTCTTCGAGGAATTCGCCCAGGCCCGCTGAGTACTGCATCTTCGAATAGCGGGTGATGGTGACCGCAGGCTGTTCCAGGTGAGAGCCTTCGGGCAGTTCCTGCGACGGGCCGGCTGCCGCCCAGAGCGCCTCCTGGTCCGTGCCGAGCCGCAGCGCGTCGAGGTAGAACGGCGGCTCGCTGGGCCCGTAGAGGGGCACCGTGGTGCTTGCGATCGGTTCGAACAGGCTTTCGCCGGTTTCGCTCTGCGCGATCCGGTGCAGCGGCGGCAGGGAACCGGACTGTTTGAGGACCCGGTCCTGTTCGCGGAGCTTGACGCTCTCATAGATCGAGCCTTCGAACGGGCGCATCTCGCCGACGGCGTGTCCTTCCTGGGGAAACGGCTCGCGCGTCACGGTCGAGCCGTTCCAGTGGAGCTGGAAGGCACCGAGTCCGGGTTCGGGAAGCGGGTCACCGCCGAACCAGCAGTCGTTCTGCGCCAGGCACGCGGCTCCGTGCATCGCCTGGTAGGAGGTCGACTGGAACCCGAGTGTCGCGTAGGAGGCGACCACTTCGAAGCGGTGGCTGGCCGGATTCACCGCGAAGTGGCAGAGCGTGTCGTCTTCGAGCGGCGGCAGGATGCCCTGGGAGTTGGGGGCCTGGCCGGGTCGCCCATCGGAGACGGTCCAGAACTCATCGGGTCCCGCCCAGGCGATGCGCCCGTCGGTCGCGCCGCAGACTGTGGCGAGCTCCCGCCAGCGCTGCCCGTTGTAGAGCCAGACGCCCGCAGAGACGGTGCTGCCGTTCCCCGCCGTGATCATCGCGCCGCGGTTGGGTGCCTCGAACTCGATGTCCCCCACGCGGCCGAGACCGACCAGCCATTTCGGGCGTTCCACGCCCGGGGGCGGTTCAGGTGCTTCGGGCTGCTCGAGACGCCATTCGGCGCCTCCGTCGTCGGGGAGTGGCTGCGCAGCGGCCGCACCGGCTCCGAGCAGCAGGGCGAGCGAACTCAGCACGAGGAGGAGCTCGAGCACCCTGCGTCCACGTTGGGTGGCGCTCATCGTTTCGCCCCCGTATGGCCTGCGCTCCGTGCGAACACGACGTTGACGTGCGCGCGAAGGACCGCGTGGCCAGGGGTTACGAATGTGACAGCGACCGTTGCGGGCAGCCCCTTGCGGCGCGCCACCAGCTTCTTGTACCTGCTGCCGAGCGCCAGAGTCAGCGTCGCGTAGCCGGGTTCCGGCGCGGTCGCTGCGACGCTCGCCCCCGAAACCGTGCGCCTCGCAGTGGTTGGGCCGTGACGACCTCGCGTGAAGATCCGCCCGGTGGCCTGCGCGCGAAGGGTTCCCGGACCCGGCAGCGCGGCGAACAGGCGGACTCGCCCGTCACGGAGCGACTGGGCGGTGAGACCGATCTTCCAGGGAACGCTCGGCGACGGCCCCGGCGGCGCAGGCGAGATGCTCTGTTCGGTGCTCTGCGGGGCAAAGGTGATTCTTCCGACAACGAATGCGTCGGCCCCATCGAGGTTTCCCCGCTGCAGCGAGGCGGGAGTGTTGTTGTCGCCGAAGACCAGGTTCGACGCCGTCGAGGAGAACGCGAGGGCCAGCCCGTCCGCGCTCAGAGATGGAGACAGCGCGCCGTCGTCGATACCGAAGCTGAAGAAGTAGGGGTCTTCGACCCCGGCCCTGACGGCTTCGTGGGGATGTTCGCTCGCGCCGCCTTCATACCCGCGCGTCACCCGGGTCAGCGTTTCATTGCCCAGATCGACGTCGTAGACCTCATTCATTCCGGCCGCCGCGGCGGGCGCGGAGACAAACGCCGGCGAGCCCAGCGGGAAGACGGTTCGATCGGTCGTGAACGCGACCTGCTGCGCATCCGCCGAGATCGCGAGGTCGGTGATCGGCGCGTTGGTCCGCAGTGCCTGTTCATCAGTGGAGGCGAGCTCGGTTAGCGGCTTCGTCGCCTGCGCGCGCGTGAGCCCAGGATGCATGTCGGCCACATAGAGGTCCGGGTGTCGCCCGGCGCCACCCGCACCCGCACCGAGGGCGGTCGGCGGCGCTGTCGCCAGGAAGGCGACCTCATAGCCGTCACCGCTCAGCTGAGGGACGCCGTTCTCGCTTTCCTCGCCCGCGTAGACACCCCCGGCCCCCTGTTCCTGGGCAAGCTGAATGGCGAAGGGACCCTGACAGGGATCACCCGCGACCGGCGTTTCCGGCAGGCGCTGCTCTCCGCTCGCCGCACAGGACGGTGATTCGGGGTCAGAACCTCCGGTCACGGGCCGGGTTGCAGCCTCCTCACCGTCGGCGATCCGCCGCCACACCGGCTCGGCCCATTCGGGTGGAATCGTTTCGGCTCCGAGCAGCGGCACCTGAGCCCCCAGCTGCTGCGCCATCCAGGCGACCGTTGAGCCGTCGGCGCTGATCGACGCGCCGACGGTCTGGGTGAGCTGGTAGGCGGAGGAGGGGCGGAAGCGCGGCGGACCGCCGCGCGTCGCCACCGCCCCGTAGAGACTGCCGCCCTGGCCGACCGTGGGCACCGCTTCCGGGAGCCCGGTCGAGGGGTCGAGCGCCGGCCGCCCCGTTTCGGGGTCGCGCCGAACGCTGACGATGCGGGTCGAGTGCTGAAGCAGGTTCCGCACCGCAACCTCGAGAACGGGGGTGTGGGGACGGGGCGATTCGCCGTTTTCTTCTTCTTCCTGTTCCAGCTGCGGGTAGCGCGCCAGGTTGGAGACGGCGGTCGTGACGAATACGACCTCGTTGCCGTCGGCGCTGATCGCGCTGCGACCGGCGGCCATCGAGCCCAGTTCTTCAGCCGCGCCTCCGCCCGCGGACCCATAGGTGAGTGGTTCGCTCGACCCGTTTGGCGCCGAGACAACCTGGAAGGCTCCGGGTGCATCCGGCGCGAGCGCCATGTCACGCACGTACACGTTTGGCGCCTCCCCAAGATGCTGAGGTTCGTTGGGGAGACCGTTCGTTATTTCCGCCAGCTCCCCGCCTTCGTTCGTCGTGAAGCTGACGTACCGGCCGTTGCCGCTGACCGAGGGAAGGAGCGCATCGCCGCCTGCGACCTGTTCGAGGTTGCCCGGAGCGGCCAGTTCGCGACGCCAGACCCCTGTCACTCCGCCAACCGATCCGTCGAAGACGACGTAGCGGCCGTCACCCGAGATCGCCGGGTCGCGGGCGAAGTCCGCCTGCTGCACCGGGCTGGCCGAGACGAGCGACAGCGGACCGAATACGTCGGCCCCGGCCGGTGCAGCACCCGTGCCGAGCACCGCGACCAGCAGCGTGAGCGTTGCGGCGCGCCTCATCTGACCTTCACCGTGTCGCGCAGGACGCCGCGGTTGCCAAGCCTGTCGCGAACGCTGACGACGACCGTGTAGGTACCTGCGTGCGCGTAGCGATGACGCACCCTCGTCCGGCCGCGTGTGCTCTGGCCGTCGCCAAACGAGACACGGATGGCCTTCGCCAGCGCACCCGACTGGCGGTCACGGATGTTGAGGGAGACTTCGGTGCCCCCGCCGGCGCGGGCGATGGTGACGGCGGGAGGCCGGCCGTCGATGCGCAGGATCGAAGCTGCCGTGAGCGTCGCCTGGCCGTAGCGGTCGGTTGCGAGCACCTGGAGTTTGTGCAGGCCCGTCGCGAGCAGATTGGAGTCGATCTTCATGCTCAAGGCTCCCTGCGTCGCCCGTATCCGGTGCCCGTCCAGGACGACGGCGTAACTGACAGGACCGTTGGCCGTGGCCGCAGGTTCCCAGGACACCCGTGCCTGAGAAGGGCGGATCCAATTCTTGGGAGCGCTGATCACAAAGGTCGCCGGGGTAGCGGTCACCTGGGAGGTGACGATCGCCGCGTTGCCCAGGGGTCCCTGCTGGAAAGCGACAAGCCCGTCACCGAGACCGGACCGGCCGACCTCGAGTTCGCCGATCGGCCCGCCGGCTCCGCCGCTGACGAGACCGGTCTGCACCCCACCTTCAGGGAAGTCCTCGCGCACGGCGACTCCGGGCGCGCCGTGCGGGTCGGCGCTCGGCCAGGCCGAGACGCCGCCGCCTTCGGGGCCCATGACGCTCGCCGAGGGGAGTTCACCCGCCGGAATCAGGCTCGAACCGACAAACGGGGACCCGAGCGCCTGCGCCCCTGTCGTTCCCAGATCGGTTCCCTGGACCACCCGGGGCGAGCCGTTGGCGTCATAGAGCAGGCGCATCGACTGGCGTTCGTTGATGTCGATGCTGGGGCGCCCCACGGAGGCGTTCTTGCCGCCTGCGAAGGCTGTGTCGGCGATCTTGGCGCCTTCGAACTCGGATCCACCGCTGGCTTCCCCGTCGGAGAGGATGTTCAGGAAGATCCTCGGACCCGGTAGCGGGGAGCCCCGGCCGGCCGGCTGCCGGTAGGCGACCTCGGCCTGACCGACCCGTGAGAACGCGACACTGGGAGCATCTGCGTCTTCTTCGATCCTTGAGGAGCCGACCGTCGTGGCCGTCACAGGGAGCACGTAGTCGAGACTCGTGCCGAACAGGCGTCGCGCCCAGATGCGTGCGACCCCGCTGATTTCAGGCTCCTGCCAGACAACGATTCCGTTGCCGGTCGGGCCGATTGCGATCTGCGGCGCGTTCGCGGCGGTCGGCGGCCTCATCGACAGCCCGGGGTCGCGGTTGACCGACCCCATTCGGGTCCACCGTTCGCCACCGAAGCGAGCGACCCGAACGCTCTCTGCCACATCGCCCGGGTGGAGCTGGGAGGTCGAGCCCAAAGGCAGCACGACCCGGTAGACGACATCCGCCTGACCCGTCGGGCTCATCGCCAGATCGGGGCTGGTACCAGAGCCTTCCCTGATGTCGGGGTCGACGATCAACGCGGGGCCAAAGGCCTCCGATCCCGGGCCCAACGTCGAGCTGAGGAGCTCCTGGACCGGCTTGCCTTCCTCGGTGGCGAAAGGTGTGGCCCATACGACGACCAGCTCCCCCCCGTTCGCGGCACCGATACGAGGCCAACTGGCGGCGAAGGGCTGTTCGGTGTCGACGCGCACCGGCGCCAGCCATTTCCCGGCGATATAGCGCGCGACGAACACATGGGCCACACCGTCCACCCGCTTCAGGTACACAACGCCCCCGGTGCCGTCTTCGGCCATCGCAACCCCTCCGAATGCGACGATCGACTCACTGGGCCCGTCCAGCGTGACCGCCGGGAGGACAACCGCTCCCGCCGGTGCTCCGCAAGCGAGGAGAACGATCGCGGTCGCCGCGGCGAGGACCGCCGACGGGCACCGTCGATCGAGGCCCGAGCGGAGCGGCACAAGGATGTCCCGGATTGACACGGGCGCTCAGGATTCGGGTTTGTTGAGTGCGCCCGGAGTCTTGTTGAACGCGCAGCGGAAGTTCTGCGCTTCACTCACCGGCTCCGACCCCGCGAAGCCCCCCTTGTTCCCGTTGTCATAGACCGTCACGTACTGCAGCGATTCCGGCTGCGGGTTCGCCGGAAGCGGGACAGGGTTCGGCTGGCCCTGGCGCGAGTTACCGGTCGCGCCTTCGCTCACGCCCTCGGAGCCGGCTGCGGCGGAGCCTGCCTCCGAGGTGACGAGGGTCGAGCTCATCTCGCGTTCGTCTTTCAGGCCACGACTCGGATCGAGATTGATGGTCGCGGTCAGCTGTGAGTCGTGGATGGTCGACTCGAGCTTGACTCGATTGGCCGCGCCGAGCAGCTGGCCGGCGGTTGGCAGCCAACCCCCTTCGGCCACGCATGCTTTGGTCGCCCAGATGTAGTTGTTCTTGCCGACGTCGGCCTTGGCGAGCGGGTATGGCGCCGTGTCCAGGCACCAGCTCCCGAGGTCGACCGACGCCGGCGGGCACGAACCTGCCAGCTGTTCGGCTGTCTGCCCGTTGACCCTCGCGGCGTTTTTCACGGTCGGGATCGCCGAGGCTGGGAACTTGCCGTTGCGGCCCAGCAGGAGCACGGCCCCAGGAGCGGGCTTGGCGGTCACCCGGTGGCCTGCGATGAACGCCGAAACAGCGTGCTTGGCGGCATCGGCAAGGCCCGTCATGGAGAGCACCAGGGCCACCGCTGCGACCACCATGGCCGGCGAGGGCAGGCGAACCCTCATGGCGTCCGCTTGGGCTCGCGGGCCGGCGAGGCCCGGCGAACGTCGCGTAGCTCGTCGAGCGAGAACTCCTTGACCGTCGAGAGCACCGCGTCGAGCGCCACGCCCGAAAGTGTCTCCTGCTCCATCAGCGCTGTTGCCGTCTCCTCGACCGTGTTCCAGTTGCGATCGAGGATCACCCCGGCACGCGCCTCGGCGTCACCGACCAGGCGCTCGATCTCATTGTCGATCAGGTTCAGGGTCTCAGGGCCGACGGAGCCGAGGTCCTGAAGCGAGGCGCCGAGGAACACCTCGCCGCTCTTCTCGCCGATCGTCACGAGCCCCAGGGCCTCGGACATCCCGAACGAGGTCACCATGCTGCGGGCCAGCGAGGTGGCCGCGTGGAGGTCGTCGTTGACGCTCGTCGAGGTGAAGCCGAAGGCGATCCGCTCACCCGCGAGGCCGGCGGTGATGACGACCAGCTGGCTCTGCAGGTCGGGCTTGGTCATGATCACCTGGTCGCGATCGGAGAGCATGTGGGCGGCCGTGCCGAGCTGACGTCCACGGGCGACGATCGAGAGCTTGCGGGTCGATGTCGTGTGTCCCAGAGACTCGGTGACCACGGCATGCGAGGCCTCGTGGATGGCGATCAGCCAGCGCTCCTGCTCAGTCAGGATGTGGTGTTTGGCCGGGCCGGCTACCACCCGGTCGATGGCCTCCTCGAGCGTCGCCTGATCGATCTGCCCGCGCCCGTCGCGCACACTCAGCAGAGCCGCCTCGTTGATCACGTTTGCCAACTCGGCGCCGCTGAATCCAGGCGTCTGGCGGGCGACCTCGTCGAGCGATGCATCGGGAGCGAGGGGGCGCTTTCCTCCATGCAGGCGAAGGATCTCCAGGCGCCCATGCACGTCGGGGTTGTCGACGACGACCTGACGATCGAACCTGCCGGGACGGAGCAGCGCGGGATCGAGGATGTCGGGCCGGTTCGTCGCGCCCATCACCACCAGGCCGCCATCGCCTCCGAAACCGTCCATCTCGACCAGGATCTGGTTGAGCGTCTGCTCGCGCTCGTCGTTGCCCTGACCGATGCCCGCGCCTCGCTTGCGGCCCGCCGCGTCGAGCTCGTCGATGAAGATGATCGCCGGGGAGACCTTGCGCGCCTTGCGGAAGAGGTCACGAACGCGGGCCGCACCGACCCCCACCAGGGACTCCACGAAGTCCGAACCGGAGACTGAGAAGAAGGCAGCATCGGCTTCCCCTGCGACAGCCTTGGCCAGCAGCGTCTTGCCTGTACCTGGGGGGCCAACGAGCAGGACACCCTTCGGCGCGGCCGCGCCGACGCTCAGATACTTCTCGGGTTCCGCGAGGTAGTCACGGATCTCCTTGAGCTCGGCCAGAGCCTCGCCTGCGCCGGCGACGTCGGCGAAGGTGATCCGGTCGCGCGTTCCCTTGCCCTTCTTCTTGCCCTTGCCGGTGAACTCGGAGAAGGCCGCAAGGCCGCCGGCGGCACCTTCGCCACCGAGCCGCATGAACAATGAGAACAGGCAGACCAGAAGCAGGATCGGGATCAGGAACTGGACGATGATCGTCTTGGTGGCCTTGCCCGACTGCTGGTCGACGGAGACGATCGCGCCACCGGCACTGAGTTCCTGGCTGAGCTGGGCCGTCTGTGCGCCGGAGGCGGGATAGGCCGCCCAGAGGTCCTGTGTCCCGGAGCCGGAGGATTCCGCGGTCGTGACCGCAGAGGCCCGCGTGGCGCCCAGCGAGCCGTCGGGCGCCACGGCGGGCGCGTTGGCCGTGGTGGTGAGGACGATGCGACTGTCGTGGTCGAGCAGCGTCGCCGTGGAGATCGCGTGGCGCTTGGCGAGCTTCTGCACAGTCGAGATCGGCACCTGGGTGCCGGAGCTCCTCGGCTTGATCACCCCGAGCAGTGCGAAGAACGTGATCGCCAGTCCCAGCGAGACGAGCGCCAGGAACAGCGCCAGCGGGTCGCGCAGAAGGATTCGGCGGCTGTTCGAGAAGAATTCGCCGAGTCCCGTCAGAACCGGGTTGCGCCGGTGCGCCAGCGCCGAGCGCACGGCTGGCTTGCCGGCGGGGCTGTGCCCGTTGGACTGGGGCGATGTGTCGGGTGGGGTCTGGTCGTCTGCCATGAGTGGTTGCACGGTCGCGATCGGCGCGCATGAGGGACTGCACGGCCAATCCGGGACGCCACAGGAGGGCTCCGAGCGAACGGTTCGGGCAGCCTCACACGCCCAACAGCGAAATGCAATGGCGTTCACAAAAACAACACATCGGCCGCGCCGGCGTTCACATTTTGTATACAACGCCGCCGGCCCCGACGTTCACAAAAACGAAACACCGCTCAAAGCGCCACACGACACTCTTCGCTCGGGCGACGCAAATTCGCGCAGCACCGCATCGATTAACACCCTCGTGCGTTTCCCTGCCGAAAGCCCAGCCGCACCACACTTCCGACCGCAAAGGAGCACCCACCGTGCGCGCCCTCCGCACCCTCACCGTTTTCCTACTCCTAACCCTGACGCTTGCGATACCGGCCAGCGCCTTCGGCAAGCGCCTGATCATCGACGGCTCCACATCGATGTTGCCGCTTGTCCAGAAACTCGCCACCGCCTACCACAAGGCATACCCCTCAGTCCCGGCGCCCAAAGTCGGTGGCGGTCAGACGTCGATCGGCATCAACGACGCGAAGGCGGGGCGTGTTGACATCGGCGATGCCTCACGCGACCCGATCGAAGGAGTCGATCCGCACGGACTGATCTTCACGAAGGTCGCCCGCGACGGCGTCTGCGTCATCACCAACACGAAGAACCCCGTTGCCAGCCTCTCCCCCGAAACCGTCGCGGGCATATTCACCGGGCGGATCCGCGACTGGAGCGGCGTTCCCGGATCTGCGATCTCCGGCTCCATCGACCT
>Ga0265327_10003746_pt1 | contig 14133 bp, 11 predicted proteins | sample 41621metaG_FD_202089 | JGI IMG/M metagenome (GOLD analysis project Ga0265327, IMG submission 202089) | Rhizosphere microbial communities from Carex aquatilis grown in University of Washington, Seatle, WA, United States - 4-16-21 metaG | ecosystem: Host-associated > Plants > Roots > Rhizosphere... | reverse complement strand
TCGACGGCCATTTCCGAATGTCTTGAAAAAGTTGGGCAGGGCGACTATAAATCTGAATTGGAATCCCTGCTGACCCTCAAATTCCAGGCTTTCAAGAATGTTCAAATTGTGTAGCTTGCGAGTATAGGTCTGCTTGTGTCGGGCGCTTCAGTTTAGGCATGGGCGCAGCATAGCGAATTTTGGAGGGCGTTGGTAGTTACGTTTAATCATGCGGCGCATATGCTTCGATATCGCACCCTACGGCACTTAGGAGGATTTCATGCTTACTAACTATGAAGTGACTATTCGCAATATTGATAGTCTGATTGATTTTCTTAAGAGCTTATGCATTGAAGCGTCAGTACGTTCTCATCTGGAACATGACTATTTAATGGCTCATGAATTTGTTGAAAACTACAGGGCAGGAAAACACAAAAAACAAACAAGCGAGGGACGCTCCGCCCTAAGTGGGCTTCATGAGTTATATAAATGGATTTGGTCTATAAAGGATGCCCCTGACTTCCATTTACTGTTACCTCATATGGGGATGCTAATTGAATCTGCAACTCGGATTAATGCTGTCACCCCTATGATTAGTCCGGTAACAGGTAAGCAAGATGACAAAACCAACAAGTTAATTGAAACAATTGTTGGCATGTATTCAATTAAAGTTGGAGAGAACATTGACCTGGATGACCCTTTAAAGTCATCTAATGGCACCAACCCTGATGTCATGTTTACTTATTCTGGAAATAGAGTTGCATTTGCATGCAAAACACTTAGAGGAAAATCCGAGATGACCTTTCTAGATAATTTGCGATCAGCTGCAAACCAAATTAATCGAGCCAAATGTGACTTTGGGTATATTGCCATTAACGCAATGAACATCATTCCCCATGAAAAAATAGAAAATCGAGTTTTCACTGACTTTGAAGAGCCATTAAAGATCATCACTTCTGATATAATAAATACATATACATCTACAAGGGAGAACAACTGCATTGAAATGCATGAAATATTTGAGCAAGGGAAAATTCGACCCGTAATACTAACTTTTATACACTCGACAACCAGACTGACTTCTCCTGTTGGTAATTTATCAACCATCCTAAAAGGCACATTTGCGACGGATATGTGCATTGGCAAAGCCGATATCAGCAAAGACATACTATTTTTAAGCGGAGTAAATGAATTTATACATAACCGGCTATAACCAGACAGGATGGGCAAGCGTCTCTTTATTTGTCCACTGATTATACCGACTCCACATGGTCAATAATAATGCGGTTTTCTCACATGATTACAAGCACCTACCTTACTTCAACCAAATTTTGACCAGACCGCAAAGCCTCAAGCAGTTTCGGAAGTATCCCGTCAAAGGCTTTAAGCAAATCAGCTTTACGGCAATTCCCCAGACGCACCCAAACAACGGCAGGGCCATTTAAATCCATGTTGGCAAAGTGCAGAAAATCCTCATCCTTGCTCACCACTGCAAACCCGTGAGCCTTGGCATAGCGCCAAATTTCCCGATCACTCGCTTCATCCAACCCCACATCGCGCACATGTTTGGCTTCGATACCTTGGGCATCCAAAAATCTTGCCAAGGCGGCGGGTAACTGGTTATCGACAAGCAATTTCATGCGACTTTCAAAATCGCATGATCTGTTTGCCGTGCCGCATACTGTAACGCAGCGAGGATGTCTTCTTTTTCAATGGAGTAATCCTCAATGATTTCCTCTAAGGGCGCGCCTGCGGCCAACAGTTCGAGAATATCACTGACACGCAAGCGCGTCCCCCGTATGCAAGGGCGGCCGCCGCATTGCTCGGGATTGATGGTGATGCGGTTCAGCAGTGGCTGGTGTTCGTTGTTCATGTTCGCTTACTCTTTCACTTTAATAGTATCGGCCAATCCCCGATGCAAAATCTCGGTGTCATACATCCCCTCAGCCATGACCGGCGGCACAGTGTAAACCCCGGAATTCAACGGCTTCAAGCGGAACTCGAAATATTTCTCGCCACCGTCCAAATCGCCGAAAAACACCACGCGGTCTTCCTGCACGTCGATATAATCCGGCTGCCACAGGGGTTTGTCTTTGATGTCCAATGATTTGCGCGCACCCAGCCCTTCTTCGCCCAAGTCAATTTCAAACCCGCCGGGAACCAGCATCACCACGGCGATGTTTTTCATCGCCTTGTCGGGATGCAGCGCTAGGCGGATATGCAGTTTGCCTTGCAAATCCAGTTCGTCAATCTTGTCGCCTTTCTCATTCAATACCCAGCGGTTGATTGTCAGCCCTTGGTTGATGGCGGCTGTCGGCGGGGTTTTGTCGTAGCCGCGCTCGGTCAACTGGTAATACAGGTTCCAAACCCCTTCGCCGCGCACCTCGACCGGATTCATGGCCTGCTCCAGCAAGGCCCGTTTGACGGTCTTGCCTTGCAGCGGCAAGGGTTTTGAGGGCTGGCCGGCGGCGACGTTGAAGCTTTTGCCGTCCTCATGCTCGAAGCGGCTCCACAAGCTGCCCAGGCCCAGCAAAGCCAGCGAGCCGCGGAAGGAGTTGCTGCGCTGTTTGACCAGGTCTTGGCCGAGTTCGAGCAGGTAGCGGCCAAATTGCGGGTCTTGGGTGTCGACAAGTTCGGGGAAGTGTTGGTTGAGCAGGTAGAGGTACAGGCTTATGACTTCCGGGCTGGCTTGCATATTCCACGGCATCTGCCCGGTGCTTTTCCATAGCCGTTGGAATTCGCCGAAGAAACGGTCGGCGTCGGCATCCAGGTGGTGGATTTTGTAAGCCGCGCCGAGGAAGAAGCGCGCCCAGTTGGCCGAGGTTCCGCCCTGCCCCCATTGCCGCGCCAGCTCGGCCTCGAAGGCTTTGAGCCGGTCGGCGACGTTGCGGCCATTGCGGGCCAGCAGGTACAGCGCATAGGCGTGGGCCTCGTGTTCGGGCCAGGTGTAATGCCGCTCCTGGGTGTATTGGTCGGCGTAGCCGATGGCGCGCTCGAACATCGCGTCCGAGCTTTTTTGGCCGCGCTCGCGGGCTTCCAGCAGCAGATGCGTGGCGTACATCGAGTAAAACGGCTGCGAGGGGCCGGCGGCCGACCAGTAGCCGAAACTGCCGTCGTGTTTCAAGCGGGTTTGCAGGATTTTTAAAGACCGGTTGAACAACTTGTCCACGTCCTGCGCCGACAAGCCGAGTTCCTCGTTGCCGCCCAGCACGACCGCCGGGAAGGCTTGGCTGACCAGTTGCTCGGTGCAGCCGTAGGGGTAGTTTTTCAGGTATTCGACCAGGCCGCGCAGATACGCCGCCGGCGTCATCGACAGCGAAAATTCGGCAAGGCGCTGCTCGTCGTAGACCGTGCGCAGCCGTTCCAGCTTGGCGGTCTTGCCGGCCTGCTGGTCGGTGATGCGCAGCACGCCGTTTTGCATTGTCGTCAGCAGCGGCTGCGACGGGCGGACGCTGATCTCTTCGCTGTAGGCGGTCTCCTGTCCGCCGCCTTGGACTTGGTAGCGCACGGCGACCGGCCCCAGCTTGTCTTTGGCCTTGGCTTTGAAGCGCACGGTGCCGTCCTGGCCGGGGCCTAGCGTGAGGGTTTGCGGGTTCGGCGTCAGCAGTTCCAGGGCCTCGCCCGCGGCGACGGACACCGCCAGCGCTTTGTCGCCGGCTTGCCCGGTGTTGTTGGCGACCAGCACGCCCATGTCGAACTCGTCGCCCGGCGCGACCGCCAAGGGTTGCTGGGGCTGGATCACATAAGGGTTGCTGGCGACCACGCGGCTGACCGGCACAGCCATCCTACCGGCGTTGACGGCGACGGCCAGCACGCGGAGGCTGCCGTTGAAATAATCCGGCACCGGCACGGACAGGACATGCTCGCCCGGCGCGGCGTCGAGGATGCCCGACCAGAACGCCATCGGGGCTTTGTGTTTGCGGGCGAAGGGATTTTTGTATTTGCCGAAAGTCTCGGCGTCCTCGTCGCCGCCGGGGCTGGTGAGCTTTTGCACCAGCGCGTAGTCGGGCAGGATCATGTCGAGGATCTGGTGGGTCTGAGTCTGCAACGCGCGCTTGCGGAAAAAGAAGTCCAAGGGCGCGGGATTGCGGTAATGGGCGAATTGCAAAATGCCCTCGTCCACCACATACAGCACGACCTTGGACGCTGCTTTGACGCTGTAGCGCACGTCCAGATTGCCGCCGGGGCGCACGGTTTCGGGCACGTTCAAGGTCACGTCGTTGAGATAGGCCTGGCGGGAAATGGCGAACGGCACGACGGCGGCGCTGAGCGGGCTCATGTAGATTTCCGGCGAATCCAGGGAGCGGACGAAAGCCACTGACACATAGCCGTTGCCGCTGATATTTTTCGGCAACGCGATGCGGTGGGTGGACGAGGTGCCGGCGGCTTTGAACCATTGGCTGGCGACCACGCCGTCTTGTTCGATGGTAATCAGCCCGGCCCCGGCGTAAGGCGCGACGATTTGCAGTTCGATGTCCTCGCCTGGCTGGTATTCAGGCTTGTTCAGCGTCAGGTTCAACTCGGCGTTGCGCTCGATGTCGCGCGACACATTGCCGTCGCCGGCCACCGAGTAGGCGACGCGGTTCAGCTCCTCGCCTTGCGCGTTTTTGAAGACGACAAAGAACCGTCCCGGGTTGTCGGTGGGCAGGTCAAAATCGGCAAGGCCTCCGGCCAGCGCGATCTGCGCGGTTTTGCGCGGCTCGTCGCGCCGCACCGACTGGTAGGCGAAAAGCCCGTCCTCCCGCTTCACCAATGTGGACAGATAGCGCTGCTCGAACAACTGCGCGGCGACGGTTTCCTGGTCTTTGGGCTTGAAATCCGGCCCCACGGCCAGCAGCTTGAGGCGGCGCGGGCTGTTTTTCGCGATGTAGTCCAGCGGGCCGTCGGCGGCCTGGCCGAGCAGGAAGGCTTGTTTGGACACCAGCGCGGAGGCGACATTCACGACCGAACACCCCGCGCCTTTCTCGAAGCCTTCCCCGGCCAGCGCGATTTCAAAAATCGGCTCGGCGATGGCGGCCAGCGGCAGCTCGAAGACCGCCACGCCTTGCGCGTCGGTGACGGCCTCGCCAAGTGCTTGCGGCGTCTGGGGAATATCGGTGTCGAGGCTGCCGCGGAAGCGGTAGCCGGGAAAACCGGGCACTTGCCCCGACCAGGGCCGCACGGTCATTTCCAGCTTGGCCGGGTTGCCCGCCGCCGGCGTGCCGAACAGGTTGCGCACGCTGACTTGGGCTTTGGCCGCGTCCGGCTTGATCCAGCCCACAGCCGGCGCGTCGGCGATCTCGGTCTTGACCTGCAAACGATCCGGCTGGAACTCCTCCACCCTAATCGTGGTTTGCCCCAAGGATTTGGGGTGGTCTTTCTTTTTGTCTTTCTTGGCCGGATCGGCCAGCAACAGTTCGACCCGGTACGCGCCGGTCTTGCCCGACTCGGGACTGGCCCAGTTGATCTCCTCGAAACCGGCTTCGCCAAAGGCGATGGTCTGCCGCCACACTTCCTGGTTTTCCGGATCGGTGATGACGGCTTGCAGCGGCAAGCCGGCCGGCAAAGCCGACCAGTCGCGCTTGCGCAGGATCAGGCCGATGTGGGCGGTGTCGCCGGGGCGGTAGATGCCGCGATCGGAAAACAGAAAGGCGTGCAGCGAATCCGCCTGATCGCGCAATCCGCCGGTGTCAAAGCGCGACACGTCCAACAGCCGGTTGTCGCGCGCATACGGCAGGAAGGACAAGTCGCCGTCTTTTTCGGCCAGGTAGACCGAGGGCGCTTTCCCCTCCTTGAACCCTTCGACGCTGGGAAAGACCGCCCGCCCTTGCGCGTCGGTCTTCGCCGCGGACAGCGGGATGCCGTTCATGCCGAGCAAAGACACTTGCGCGCCGGCGACCGGCTGGCCGCTGCGGAAGGACATGACGAACACGTCCTGGTGGCCGTCGGCGGCGGTTTTCACCAGCAGGCCCATGTCCGTCAGCAGCACAAGGCGCCGGTCGTTGATGCCGGTGTTGTCTTCGCCCGTGTCGGCCTCCTCCCCGCTTCCACCCTCTTCCGCGCTTCCACCCTCTTCCGCGTCGGCGTTTTCCGAAGCTGCGGCGGCTTCCTCGCAACCGGTTCGCGTCGGCTGCCCGTCTGCGTCCGGATTGGCGTCGGCGTTGGCGGCATCGTCCCCGGCCTCCTCGGCGGCGCAGGTCTCGGCGGCGGCTTCCGGCTTGTCCTTTTTCTCGGCCACCGACAACAGGAACAAGCCTCTGGGCGGATAGCCCTGCTTTTGCGCGAAGCGGGCAAAATCGACGGCGAAATACTGCCGCTTCATCTCTTTGCCCGGCGGCATCGTCTCGTCGTAGCTGAATTTTTCGGCGAAATGCTCGACGGGGATTTTAAAGCTTGGATTTTGGAAGTCGCCGCGGGTGAACTGGGCGAAGTGGTGCATATTGTGCGGCAGCACCCGTTGCAGCGTGACGTCCACCTTGTCCACGCCGCGCGCGGCCACGCCGAGCTTTTTCGAGCCGGTCAGGCTGAGCAGCGCGCCGTCGTGGAGGATCTTCAATTCGCGCTGGTTCGCGCCTAGCGCCAGCAGGAAGCGGGCGTCCTTGGCCAGCTTGAAACCGTCCACGCTGTCAACGCCCTGCTTGACCTTGATGAACACCTGGCGGTTTTCCGGAGCCTGGAACACCAGGTAATGGATGCGTTTGTCTTCCTGGTTGGGATCGCGCCAGGCCAGCGGGAACGGGGTGGACAGTTTGAGGGTGGCCGCGTCCACCTGGTCGGCGCTCTCCCATTCGCCGACGCCTTTCTCCTCACACAGCGGCGGGCGGCCCGGGTTTTCCTCGCGGCAGTCGGGCAATAGATAAGCCTCGACGGCTTTGGGCAGTACCTGCGGCGCCTGCAACGGCGTGGTGGTTTGCAGAATCAGCAGCCGCTCGATGTCGCCGTCGTCTTTGATGACGCTCTCGGTTGTGGCTTCGGTGAATGTCAGGAAATCCTGGGCGCTGGGGATGGCAAGGTTTTTGTCGAAAGCCTGGCCCGAAGGTTCGCCGCCGAGGCTGGAAACCAGGCCCGCCGCCAGATGGACAGACACCTCCCCAGGCTCGTCCGGAATCGCGACGGGCGCGGTCTTCAGATAAGCCAGCCGGGGGTTTTTGTCATCATAAGTGAGTTCAAACGGGATCGAACGCACGCGGGAATCGCCGAAGGACTTGACCGGCTCCACGCGCAGGCGGACGGAGGCGTTGGCGGCGAGGCGGTCTTTTTGCGGCGGATAGCTGAACGCCAGCGTCGCGGTGACGCGCTTGATTTTAGGGTCGGCGGGATCGCTGTATAACTGGATCGCGTCGACAGCGCCTGACATGGCCGGCGTTTGCAGACTGGCCGCGACTTTGGGCTGCTCAAACACCAGCGCAGGAAAGGCGGCGGCGGCGACCGCGATGTCGTAGCGGGTGCCAGGCTTGAAGGCTTCAGGCTTGGCCGGGGCGAACACCAGATCCGCGCCCGCCGCCGCTTCGCCGTAAACCCAGCGGCCTTCGACGGCGGGGCTGATCGCCACTCCGATTTTGACCGTCTCGCCAGCCGAGGTTTTTTGGGCCGATTCCTTGAAATCCCGGCCTTGCAGGCGGATTTCCAGCTTGCCCTCCTGCCATTGCGCACTGATGCCGGTCACGGTCGGCGGCTTCGGCGGCTGCGCCTCGATCTTGTCCCAGGCGCTGCGCAGCATGGGAAGCTGGCAATCGACGCCGACCGCCAATTCAGCCACCGCGCCATCCACCGCCGCACCATTTTTGCCAAGGTCTTGCACCCGGATAGTGCCAGGCTTGAGTTGAAACCCTAACTGGCCGTCTTGCGCCGGGCGCAGCAGCTCAGACGAATGCACGACCAGGCGGGAGCCGGAATAATTGCCCAAGCCCGGCAGCGGGGTCGCGCCTATCGTGCCGGCGAACGGCGGGTTGTGGACCGGATAATTGAATTCCAGCACAGCCTCCAACTGCCGCCGCATCGGCGCCTCCAGAAGGTCGCGCCAGTGGCAGTCCTGGCGCACGACCCGCAACGCCGGGGTTTGATAGCTCAGCAAAGGGAAATGGCCGGGCAGGTTTTCGCGCAGCGCCAGGCCTTGCAAGGAGACCGTCAACCGCGTCCCCGGCGGGAAGGTTTTATCTTTGGGAACGAACACCAGGCGCGAAGGATCTTGCCAAGTCCACCGCCCCTCCATCGGCGGCGACAATTGGGGAAGGTGGCCGGGCGGCTTGCCCAGCTCGTCGAACGGCGCGACTTCCTGTGCAAAATTGAACACCAGAACCGGCGTCCATGCCCCCTGGTTGAGCAGATAGACCGACGGCGCGGCGACATCGCCGCGATCCTGGCATGCGGCCAGCATGGCCAGGAACACCGATAGCAGAACAAGCCGGAAATGACTCATAAACCGCTCAGAGAAATCTATGATTATCTCTTCTTGCTTCATCGAAGCTGCCCAGAGGATGGCTTGGTTTTCGCCAGTTAAGATTCCTCTTGCGTGAGGAGTCTTACACGGTTTGCACCGCAGCCGGGAACTCCTCCAGGTCTCACGACTTCTCCACAAACGTGACTTCCGGCAGAGCTTGCCGTAGTAAAAGCAGTTTAACAGCCTATAGACCGTTCTGCCCGAAGAAGATTATGCGCCCACCACCAAGATCACATTGTTGCTGACGACCCAGCCGTAGAACGTCACCGCCGAGGCCAATGACGCGGTGATCCAGCGGCTTTTCATCTTGTGCCGGTCAAAGAACAAGAACAGCGCGAAAACAACCCCGACCAGCTTGAGCAGGGTGATGGAGCCCCCCAGGCCCAGTTGTCCGACAAAGAAGCCAAGGACGGGATTGGCTTCATCCACATTGGCAAAGCTCAGCCCAAGGTAGGTCACGACGCCGTCCGCGATTTGGAGCAGCGCAAAAAAGACGATCAATAGCGTATTCATGTCATACCTCTGTGGCATTTGCCGGAAACGAGACATCCCCAACCCAGCAATCCGCTGGCGGCTGGCGCGGCATGGCTTGCAAGCCATTGTCTCAATTCAGCCAAAAACTCGAAGGGACTGACGAGTTTGTTTAAATATATGCACTTAACATGCCATATTCTGACAATTAGGCAGCGACGTGCACCTATTTAGATGGCCAGAAGGGGCGCTGGAATTGGAAAGGACTGGGCCGGGAAGGGCGCTTGCGGCCTGGCGGCCGGCACCGGCGTGGATGCCCCGCGCCGTGTTCCGCGCCGAAAGACATGAAACATGAAACATGAAGCATGAAACACGGGAACGGTATTCCCGTTTTTGCATCGGATTGCCGACGCCACTGAACGCTATCGCATTGCCGAATTCATCGTGGCAGGTCAGATCGCTGGAAAATCCCGTATAGGTGCTTGAGGCCACGCAGGCGGTTATGGCGGCTAATCGCCTCAGCCACAAGCGCTGGCTGGCGTTCCACCAGGCCGGGCCGACCTGCCAGCCGGCCTTTAGACCGTCTCAAACCCCATGTTCCCGGAACCACGCCTGCAGCCGCCGCCAGCCGTCCTCGGCGTCTTCTTTGCGGTAGCTGGGCCGGTAGTCGGCATAGAACGCATGCGGGGCGTCAGGGTAAATATGAATCTCGGACGCCCCGCCGGCGGCTTTGATCGCCCCGCGCAGCGCTTCCACCGTGTCCACCGGGATGCCCTGGTCTTGCCCGCCGTACAGGCCCAGCACCGGGGCCTTCAATTCGGCGGCGACATCGAGCGGGTGCTTCGGGGTCAGTTCGCTGGCCGGGCCTTGCACGCGGCCATACCAGGCCACGCCGGCCTTGAGCCTGGGCTGGTGCGCCGCGTATAGCCAGGTGATGCGCCCGCCCCAGCAAAAGCCGGTGATGCCGAGCCGGGCCAGGTCGCCGCCGTTGCCGCCCGCCCATTCCACGGCGGAGTCCAGGTCGGCCAGCACCTGCGCGTCGGGCACTTTCGACGACACCTTCTCGCGGATCTCGTCGATGCTGGACAGTTTGGAGACATCGCCCTGGCGGGCGTACAACTCGGGCGCGATGGCCAGGTAGCCCAGCTTGGCAAGGCGGCGGGTGATGTCTTTGATATGCTCATGCACGCCAAAAATCTCCTGCACGACCAGGATCACCGGAAACGGCCCCGGCCCGGCCGGCGCGGAGCGGTAGGCCGGCAATTCGCCGTCGCCGACCGGGATTTTCACCTCGCCGGCGACCAAGCCCTCGGTGCCGGTCGAGACCACAGTCTCCGCGCGCACGGGGCGCACGGCCAAGGCGAATCCCGCGCCGAGCAGATTGACCAGAAAGCCGCGCCGGTTCAACCCCGCCTGGGGCGAATCGGCCCAGCCCTCGCCACTGACGGCCAGTTCAGACATAAAACCTCCTTAAAAAAATTCCGCTTGGCCCCTTCTTAGACAGTTAAGGGGCGTTATGGTTTGGCCAGCGCGACTTCGGTCGCCTTGACCACGGCGATGGCCTCGTATCCCACTTGCAAGCCCAGATGCCGCAATGAACTGGTGGTGATGACCGAGGTGACGACGCCGGCCGGCGTGTCCAGTTCAACCTCGGAGACGACATCGCCTAATTGGATGTGTTTGATGATGCCTTTGATCTGGTTGCGGGCATTGATCGCGGAAATGGACATGGGTCGCGGCTCCTTTGACAGTTTAAAAACACGATGGGCCACAAGCCGGTTTTACAAGAAAACCGGCTACGGGCGGCATCCGTCCCACACTCTAGCTTATCCGTCGGCCAACACGAAGGATCATGAATTCAGATGGTTATCGCCAAACCGAATATAGTCGGGTTTACCGGAGCCGACACCGCTTGGCGGTTTAGTTTTAAACACCGCAAGGTGTTGGCCTGCGAACACCCTGCCATCACACCCTGCGCACAGATTGCTTATATGGCAACACCGGCACGCTGGTTTGCCCGTCCATTTCGGCCATTTACGCGCATATTCAAGATGGCACGGCAACTGCAATACTTAATTTGTGGTAACGATGTCCTACCTTGTAAATGGGGTTGTCCTCTCCTACGGCCTGAATAGGGATCTTCGGGCCTTTTTTTCCGCACAAAGGATTGTCGCAGTTTTTGCTGGCAGGGAACCACAGGGTTTCGCCTGCGCTGGCTGTCAGGCGGCGACGCCCCGTTTCAAGGCCAGCGTCAAACCGTCCGCGACCGGCAGCAGACTGATGTCCACCCGGGGATCGGCATGGATTTTAAGGTTCAGAGCGCGGATCGCGGCGGTGTCGGCATCGTTGACCGCCTCGTCCACGACCTGCCCACCCCACAGCACATTGTCGATCAGCAGCAGCCCGCCCGGCTTGAGCAGCCGCAAGGCGCGCTCGTAATAGCCGTCGTAATTTTCCTTGTCCGCGTCGATGAAGGCGAAATCATAAGTCCCCTCGGCGTGGCCCTCGGCCAGCAGCGCGTCCAAGCCGGCCAGGGCCGCGCCCAGGCGCAGGTCGATCTTGTGCGCGACCCCGGCCTTGTCCCAATAACGCCGCGCCACCGCCGTCCATTCCGCGCTGATGTCGAAGGCGCTGACAAGGCCGTCGTCCGGCAGCGCCAACGCGACCGACAGCGAGCTGTAGCCGGTGAACACGCCGACCTCCAGCACCTTGGCCACGCCGGCCAATTTCACCAGCAAGGCCATGAACTGGCCCTGGTCGGGCGCGATCTGCATGCCGGCGTTCGGCAGCGCGGCGGTCTCCTCGCGCAACTGGCGCAGAAGATCCGGCTCGCGCAGGGAAACCGCGCTGAGATATTCGTAAAGCCTGTCATCCAGGCCGATGCTTTTGTGGGGCATGTCCAATCCTAAAATAAAAACCGCTCTCCCGCCGGGAGAAGGCTGGTGGCGAGGGGGTTTTCAGATGATGCGCGGCGGCCAGGCCGGGCAAAGCGTGCGGATATATAGCAGGGGATGTCCTCGACGGTCGGGACACTCACACACCCCCGGCCCTGCGGACTGGAATCCGCCCGGCCTACCCACGGTGTGACCATCATCAGCGCGTAAAGTGCGCCATGGCGGTTTAGCCTATCGTCGCGGCGGGAAGTCTGTGCTTGAATGGATCGTGCCGCGCCGCAAGCCATCCGCGCGGCGCGGTTTGTCGGCTTGCGCCGGTTGTTTCTGGACTGTTTTCCTTCGGCCAGCGCCGGGCTTCGCGGGCCGCGCATGGCGCGCGACCCCGTCCAGGCCGCCTAGGCGCTCTTGCGCTCGCTGGCCGCGGACAGATAAGCCTTCAGCCCCCCGGCCATCGACACGACATTGGCGTAGCCCAGCTTTTGCAGCGTGTCGGCGGCGATGGCCGAGCGGTGGCCGACCGCGCAGTAACAAACGATGGCGGTGGACTTGTCCGGCACGGCGGCGCCGATGCGGCTTTCCAGCGCGCCGCGGCTGATCAGCACGGCGTCCTGCAAATGGCCGGCGTTGAATTCCTTTTCCTCGCGGACGTCGATCAGCACCGCCCCGGCGGCCACGCGCGCCAAGGCTTCGCCGGGCGTGACTTCCTGGATGCGGGTTCTGGCCGCCTCGGCGAGGCGGCGGATATCTTCAACAGTGGACATGGGCTTTGATTCCTTGACAAGTCGTGCATAGGGTGTGGCCGGCGCCCAGGCAAAGCGGGGCTTGCTAGGGCATGGGAACGACTATATCCGAGCTTGCAGGCTTCTGAAAAAGAATAGAATCGCATTTTCATATGCCAAGCACGCGCGCCGCGCCGACAATGCCGCATCCACAGCCGGCCACCTCGGCCAGTCGGCCGTCGACGCCGGGCTCACCGGTCACAACTGGTTTTCCTGTTGAATCCATGCCTCGACCGGTTCAGGGCGGTGCCCCGCCATCGCCGCCAGCAGCGCCTCCGCCTCGGAGCGCGCCAGCATCAGCGCCCGGCTGGCCGGCGACAGGAACCCCTCCTCCACCGCGCGGTCGCACAGCGCCAGCAAAGGAGCGTAGTAGCCCGCCACATCAAGCAGGCCGACGGGTTTTTGGTGGAACCCGAGCTGCGCCCAAGTGAGAATTTCAAACAACTCCTCGAAGGTGCCGAACCCTCCGGGCAGAGCGATGAACCCGTCGGCCAGTTCCACCATGCGGGCCTTGCGGGCGTGCATGGAATCCACAATCTCCAGCCGATCAAGCCCGGCATGCTCCACCGCGCGCCCCGCCACTTCGCGCCCCACCAGCGCCTCCGGGATGACGCCGACCACGCGACCGCCCGCCGAAAGGCATGCGTCTGCGATGATACCCATGAGGCCGATGTTGCCGCCCCCGTAGACCAGTTCGACCCCGCGGCCGGCCAGCAGACGGCCCAGCGCCCCGGCCATGGCCTGATATTCAGGACGCCCGCCGGGGCGGGCACCGCAGAAGACACAGATTCTGTTCAAAACACCGCTCCGTTAATCAATGCGGTTTCAAGAAAGGCCATCAACGAGACTTCTTCCTTTCTCACTGTCACTTCACGAACAACCGCCGCCGGAACAACCAACACCCCGGCCAGCATAGTCGATCCTGCACATTGACCGTGCGGGAAAGGTTTTCTACTGCCCTCTCAAATGCAACCGGAAAGTCGATGATAGCGGTGGCAAAAACAAATACAAAGCCGTCAGACTCTCTCAAAATTCGACTGACGATACACATCGCCTGTGTGCCGTCCGCTGGAATATTTAGCAGTATCATCGGGAAGCCCGCGTAGGTTGGGGTGACGAAGGAACCCCAACATAACGCGATACAAATAACCGTTGGGGTTCGTACCTCACCCCAACCTACGGCCCTTTAAGAGAGTTAAGTAAATGCAAAATATTGACATAAACAACAAAGATGCAATTACGTCGCTTACCTACCAAGGGCAGTCAGAAGCTCTTTTACGATGTCGGTCTTTATTGCAATTGGATCAATCCCAACACTTAGGATTGTCCTGCAATAAGGGCATGTATAAGAAACGCCTAGCCACCTTGGTTGAAGGTTTTGGTGTATTTCTATCGCGTCTATGTTTGCATGGGAAATCAAGCTTTCGCACTTTGGGCATTTTCCAGAACTCACAGATTCATTCTCCTGTAGATGTGGATTTTGAACGGCCTAACGCCCACGATCAGCGCCCCGCGCCACCCCCACAAAACCTGAAAACACCAAGTCGCTTCGTGGCGCGGGTGCGCTGGATCGACGTGTTACAGCGTTTCT
>Ga0265327_10003745_pt1 | contig 14134 bp, 16 predicted proteins | sample 41621metaG_FD_202089 | JGI IMG/M metagenome (GOLD analysis project Ga0265327, IMG submission 202089) | Rhizosphere microbial communities from Carex aquatilis grown in University of Washington, Seatle, WA, United States - 4-16-21 metaG | ecosystem: Host-associated > Plants > Roots > Rhizosphere... | reverse complement strand
GACTGGTTCGGTCCGGAGGCGCTGCGCAAACTCCAGGTGCGGTTCGCGAAGCAGGTCTGGCCGGGCGACGTGCTCACCTGCACCGCGGTCGTCACCGGCAAGCGAGAAGACGGGGGCGAGCAGCTCGTCGACCTCGACCTCACGGTCGAGAACCAGAACGGCATCGTCGCGATCACGGGTGCTGCCACCGCGGCGGTCGCGTAGATGGGATTGCTCGACGGTCGCGTCGCGATCGTCACCGGTTCCGGGCGGGGGATCGGCCGCGAGTTCGCGCTGTGCTTCGCGCGTGAAGGCGCGTCGGTCGTCGTCAACGACGTCGGTGTCTCGCTCGACGGCCGCGGTACCACCGACGATCCCGCGGCCGAGGTGTGCAAGGAGATCGAGGCCCTCGGGTCGAAGGCGGTGCCGAACTACGACTCGGTCACCGACTTCGACGGCGCGGCGAACATCACGCGGACCGCGGTCGAGGCATTCGGCACCGTCGACATCCTCGTCAACAACGCCGGCATCGTGCGCGACAAGACCCTGCTGAAGATGGACGAATCCGATTTCGATTCCGTCATCGGTGTGCACCTGAAGGGCACGTTCAATTGCACGCGCCACGCGGCCGCGGTGATGAAGGAGAAGGGCTACGGCCGCATCGTCAACATCACGTCGTCGGCGGGGCTGCGCGGCAACTTCGGGCAGACGAACTACGGCGCGGCGAAGGCGGGCATCATGGGCATGACCTTCGTGTGGTCGATGGAGCTCGGTCGCTACGGCATCACCGTGAACGCGGTCGCGCCCGCGGGCGCGACCCGGATGACGGCGGCGCTGTACGAGCGCTCGGGCAAGGAGCCGCCGCCGGAGGAGAACCCGGCGCTGAACGCGCCGCTCGTCGCGTTCCTCGCGTCGGAAGACGCGGCGCACGTGAACGGGCAGATCCTCGGCCGGACCGAGTACGCGTACACGCTCTTCCAACACCCCAAGCAGATCGCGTGGATGTGGAAGGACGGCGGCTGGAGTGCCTCGGAGGTCGCGGAGAAGTTCGACGCGACGCTGGGTCAGCACGTCCAGACGGTCGGCATGGTCATGCCCAAGTCGATGGAGAAGTGACGCGCTGGTCGCTTGGTGTCGTCGACGTCACCTACGCGCGGCTGCCTGACGTCGTCGATCGTGCACGCGCCGCGCAGTCCGACGGCTTCGAGCACATCGATCCGCTCGTCGGCACCGATCCCGCGTCGCTCGCGTTGGCGATCGGATGCCCGACCGCGTTCCCCAAGCCGATCGACACGTGGTGCACGACCCCGGCGCCGAGCGCGCAGCTCGACGGCGCGTGGGACCGCGCGGTGCGTTGGTGGCGGCGCGCGCCGCAGGCGTTGCTCGAGCCCTGGGCGGGCGCGGTGGTGAATTCGGTCGAGGCGGTGCGCGCGTTCCGGGCCGAGGTCGGCGATGTCCGGCTGCTGGTGGACACGGGACACGTCGCCGACTGGGGTGGCGATCCGTACGAGCTCCTCGAGCTCGCCGACCACGTGCAGCTCCGCCAGGGCAAGCCCGGTCACACGCAACTCCATGTCGACGATCCCTCGGGTGTCGTCGACTTCGGCGAGGTGCTCCGGACTCTCGAACGGCTCGACTACCACGGCAAGGTGAGTGTCGAGTACTTCGATCTTCCCGAGAACGGCTGGCCCCTCGACGATCCCGTGCAATGGGCGCGCGATCTCGCCACGAGCCTGCGCCGCCTCTAGAACCGCGGCCGGGGTCCGGGCCAGCTCGGGAGCAGCGCCCCCGGCGTCGGCATGCCCTCGAAGGCGACGAGGTCGCCCGGGATCGCGTCGGTGACGAAGAGCGTGCGCAGATCGTCGCCGCCGAAGCAGCAGTTCGTCGTGAGGCCTTCGCCCGCGACCGGCAGGAAGTCGAGGATCGTGCCGTCGCGGTCGACGACGCGGACGCCGTGCTCGACCGTGGACGCGACGTAGAACCGACCCTCGGCATCGAGGCAGAAGCCGTCGCCACCACCGCGGCCGAGCTTCTCCACGATCCACTCGCGCTCGCCATCGGGATAGACCCGCTGGAGGCCGCGGCGCTCGATCACGACGACGAAGCCGTTGGCGTCGAACGCGATGCCGTTGCAGTAGAAGAAGTCGCTCGCGAAGGTTCTGACGCGGCCGTCGTGGTCGTAGACCATGACGCGGCCACGGCCGTCCTCGACCGGCGGGTAGTGCCCGGGGTCCGTGAAGTAGATCTCACCGTCGAGCGAAATCGCGAGATCGTTCGGACCGTGGAAGCCCGAGTCCGCGAGATAGGTCACGGTCCCGTCGGGCGCGGCGAGCTGCAATCCGGGAACGGCGGGAACGCACGCCGGGAGTGTCGCGAAGACGCCGGGCAGGTTCGAGAAGTCGATCCCGCCGTTCTGGGTCACGAGGATCGAGCCGTCGGCCGCGAGCGCGGCGCCGTTCGCGCCGCCGCTCGTGACCGCGATGCGCTCGACGGTCGCCGACTCGGGCCTCACCCGGAACAGCGCACCGGCGGCGACGCTGGTCGCGACGACAGTTCCGTCGGGACACCACACGGGCCCTTCGGCGAACGGGATCCCTCGACACACGACCTCTGATCGCACTGCGGCACCGTAGGTCGAACGCAGCGACGCGGCTAGCTTCTGCCGTCGTGCGCATCATCGCCCAGCTCGGCATGAACTCGGCCGAGGTCGCTCGCATCCGGACCGCCTTCCCCGACGTCGAGCTCGTCGAGTTCACCGGCGGCGAACCACCGGCCGGGCTTCGGGCCGACGCGTTCTTCGGTGGGTACCACCGTTGGGAGGAGATCCAGCGCTGGCTCGACACGGCCGGAGTCGGCTGGGTGCAGCTGGCCGGCACCGGAATCGACAATGTCGCGCGCGGGGTCTTCGATCACGGTCGGATCGTCACGTGCGCGCGCGGTGCCAGTGCGATCCCGATCTCGGAGTGGGTCATGGCGGCGATCCTGGCGTGGGCCAAGCGCTTTCCGGAGACGTTCCTCACCGCCGCCCCGGCGTACTGGAACTTCCCCGACCCGACTCTCGACCGCGTCGAGGGGTCGACGCTCGCGTTGGTGGGTCTGGGAGGCATCGGCGCCGCGATCGCTTCGCGCGCACTCGCGTTCGGAATGGAGGTACGCGCGCTCCGCCGTACCGCCGCACCGAGTCCGGTGGCGGGCGTTCGGGTCGTGCAGTCGATCGATGATCTCCTGCCGGGCGCGGCGCACGTCGTGCTCGCCGCACCTGCGACCGCGAAGACCCGCCATCTCATCGACGCCGACGCGTTCGCGCGGATGACGCCGGGCGTGCATCTCGTGAACATCGCGCGCGGTGCGCTCGTCGACCAGGATGCATTGCGCGTCGCACTTGACGACGGGACGGTCGCGATGGCGACACTCGACACGGTGGACCCGGAGCCGCTCCCCAAGGGGCACTGGCTGTACGAGCACCCGAAGGTCCGGATGACCGCGCACGTGTCTTGGTACACACCGCAACTCCAGGCCGCGGCGGTCGACATCTTGATCGAGAACATCGGTCGCCGGCTCCGCGGTGAGCCCCTCCTGCACGTGGTCGATCCCGACGAGGGCTACTAGTGGCCGGTGCGGTCGTCGTCGGTACCGGGTTCGGGTGCCGGGTGCACGTACCCGCGCTGCGCAACGCCGGCTTCACCGTTCACGCGCTCGTCGGACGAGACGCTGGCCGCACGCAGCGCCGTGCGGCGCGACTCGGTGTCCCGCACGCGTGTTCGTCGCTCGCCGATGCGCTCGCACTGCCGGACGTCGACGCGGTCACGATCGCCACACCACCCGACACGCACGCGGCGTTCGCGATCGCGGCGTGCGAGGCCGGTCGTCACGTGCTGTGCGAGAAGCCGTTCGCGCTCGACGCGGCGGAGGCCGAACGCATGCTCACGGCTGCGCAACGCGCCGGCATCACGCATCTGGTCGGGCACGAGTTCCGGTGGGCGCCGGACCGGGCCCTCGTCGCGCGTGCGATCGCGCACGGCGCGATCGGCGAGCCGCGCATGTTCTCGTTGGTGTCGTACGTTCCCCTCGTCGCCGATCCGGCCACGCCCGTCCCGGACTGGTGGTTCGACGCCCGGCGCGGTGGGGGTTGGCTCGGGGCGTCGGGCTCGCATGTCGTCGACCAGATCCGCACTTGGTTGGGCGAGATCGCGACCGTGAGCGCCGCGCTCCCGACCGTCGGCGCGCGCGCCGGCGGCGCGGAAGACAGCTTCGTCGTGAAGATCACGACGCGCGGCGGCGCGCAGGGCGTGCTGCAGCAGACGGCGGCGTCGTGGGTACCTGCGGTCGTGACCATGTCGATCGTCGCCGGCACGCACGGGACGATCGAGGTCACCGCCGACGGCGTCTCGTGCTCCGATCGGGGCGGGCGCCGCGAGCTCGGCGTCCCGGCCGACCTCGCCCTGGCCGAGCCACCGCCGGTCTCCGACGACCCGCGCGAGCGGTACACGCATCTCGAGCTCGGGCCCTACACCCGCCTCGCCGAAGTGCTGCGCGCCGGGGTCGCGGGGGAGCTCGCGGGGGCGGCGGTCGCCGTTCCGACCTTTGCCGACGGGCTGGCCGAGATGCAGGTGCTCGATGCCATCCGGGCCTCCGCGGCGGCGGGCGGGGCAGTGGTCGCCGTCGCGGGGTAGAACGTGACCATGCACGTTCTCATCGCAACCGACGGTTCACCGAGCTCGCTGGCCGCAGCCAAGCGGGCGGGCACGCTCCTACGCCCCGCGGATCAGGTCACGTTGTTGACCGTGCTCACGGACATCCCGGGTGACGACGCCGGCGGCATCGAGGGGCCGGTGCTCACCGCGGAGGAAGAGGATCAGATGTGGAAGGCGGAGCTGGCCGAGGCGGGCGAGGAGCTCGCCGCGACCGCGGCGACGCTGTCCACGTCGACCGCGAAGATCGACAAGCGGATCGAGGCCGGTGACGTCGGTGGCACGGTGTGCCGGGTGGCGGGCGAGTTGAAGGTCGACGTGATCGTCGTCGGTTCGCACGGGCGCGGTGCGATCGCGCGGATCCTGCTCGGCTCCGTGAGCGAACAGGTCGTGCGGCACGCGCCGTGCCCGGTGCTCGTCGTCCGACCCGAGCCCGAGAGCTCCGACGAAGGTCGCGCGGGCTAACCCGCGATCTCGGCGCCGTGCGCGGTTCGGACGACGACGGGCTGCGGCACCGTGGGAGCGGCTTCGGGCCCGTTGTAGAACAACGTGACGACGACGGTCGGGGTGACGGTTCCCGCGGACACCGCGACGGCGCCCGATGTCGCGGACGCCCAGACACCACTCGTGTCGAGCACGGTGAGGTAGTTCTTTCCCGTCATCACGCCGTCGAGCTCGACGTCACCGTTCATGTCGGTGCGCGCCGCGAAGCCCGACTGGTGACCGTCCGCCTTCCACCGCGGCGCAACGAGGATGCCGGAGATCGGCGATCCGGAGGTCTGTTGCACGTGCACGCTGATCCCGCCGCCGACGGGCAGCTTGAAGTTGACACGCGGTGTCAGCACACCCGGCTGTACGACGACCGAAGCACCTTTGGCGTAGTTGAAACCGGGAAGGGACACGCCGTCCGGGCCGTACGTCGACGGAACGTAGAACCCGGGTCCCTCCGCGAACACCGGTTGCATCGTGTTGGCGTCGGTCGCGTTCTTGTACTTGCCCGAGGCGTTCGCGGGCGTACCGGTCGAACAGCCGCGTGAGTCGCAGGTGAAGCTCTCTCCGCCGGGGATCGGCGCGCCGCCGCCTTTGGCCACGATCTTGCCGGCGTAACCCTGCGTGATGGCCGCGCCCGCCGTGCCCGCCGTCACGGTGAGCAGCATCACCAGCGGTAGTGCGATCAGAATCGCAGGTATCGATCGACGTCGCATCGAAGAGTTCCTTCCCCCTAAGGACGGGTTCGAGCGTTCGGCGTGACACGGCTGTGTCAGGCTGTGCGGGCCGCGACCGCGATGGCTCGCGGACGGGTCGCGATCAGTCCCCGCAGTCGCCCTCACCACCCGCATCGGCCCCCACCGCCCTTCTTCCTGAGAGAAGGATAGCGCCGCCGGTTCGAAGTTCTAGGAGGCTCGGGTGAACGTGAAACAGCTGTGCGCTCGCGTTACTGATGCGCCTCGTGGGAAGCTCACCAACGGTTGCCGTACCGCTCCCGGTGCGTTCGGTCCCGCAACGGTGCTCGTCGAGGCGGTCCGAGGGCTCGGGCCGGATGGCCGATCGGTACCAGCGCGATCGGCCGGACGTGTTCGGGCAGCCCGAGGATCGCCTGCATCTCGGCGCGAAAGCCGGTGGTGATCGTCGTGAGCGCGCTGCCGAGCCCGAGTGCCGTCGCCGCCAGCAACAGGTTCTGCACCGCCGGGAAGATCGACGACGGGATCGTCGCCGGAAGTCCGCGTTGCACGTCGGCGCACACGACGATGTTCACCGGCGCGTCGGCGACTCCGCCGGTGGCACCCCGCCCCACCTCGGCCAGCAGCGCGGGAGAGAGCCGGCCTTCGGAGAACGCGCGACCGCGTCCTTCCCAGGCCCGCCGCGACAACTCGCCGACGGCCCTGCGCGTCGCCTCGTCGCGCACGACGACGAACTCCCAAGGTTGTTTGTTCTCGGCGCTGGGTGCAAACGTCGCGGCGCCGAGCACGCGTGCGATCGCGTCGTCGTCGACCGCCTCGCTCGAGAACGACCGGCAGGCGCGCTGGCGTTCGACGACCGCGAAGAAGTCGTCGGTCATGCCGACTCGCTCGCGCCGACGCGGACGAACGAATTGACGTACATGATTCGCAGGCTCGGTCCGCGGGCCCAATGCCTGAAGGCCTCGGTGTGCGCGTCACCGATGCGGCGCATGACGAGCGGGGTCATCGATGTGAACGCCGACTCGGGATCGTCCGTGTCCATCTCGTAGAAGTGCATGAAGCGAGGGTCCCCGCCCGACGCGTTCTCGTACGGCGTGATCATGCAGTAGCCGGGCACCGCGGCTTCGGCGATGTGACGGATGTGCACGAAGTCGGCCCAGTCGCGCAACTCCTGCGCCCGCGCAACATCTTTGGGTGAGATCAACACGAGCGAGAGGCCGACGGTCGGACGGCCGGTGACGATGCCCTGGCCGGGCCGCGGGTAGTGCCGGAAGTGATGCCCCGTGATCCCGTCCGGCGGCGGCGGCGCGATGAACGCGTCGTCGACCTCGAACACGCCGAGGTGATCGAACTCCGGGAGCACGGCCGGGAGATCCGGGCGGTTCCGCTTCACGTTGCGCCACCAGGTCGCGCGCTGCGCGCCGGGAAGGGCCAGGACCTCGGGCACGCGGTCGCGCGCGTATTCGTCGATGCCGAGGTCGGTCATCTCGAGATACAACCCGGGCGTGATGCGGTCTTCCACGGCGCGGTCCTTACGGTGCGGGGACGGGGCGGCACAGGAGTTGACTCGTGCCCATCGCGAGCAGCGCGCCGTCGCGCGCCCACACTTTGCCTTCGCAACCGACGATGCCCGCGTTCGCGCTCACCGACGTTGCTTGCGCGTAGACCCAGGGCTCGTTGATCCGCGCGCGGTGGAACGTGCACGTGATGTCGATGCTCGGCGCGATGTAGCCGCTGTCGATGTGCAGGTTCATCACCGCGGGCCAGCCCAGCGTGTCGATGAGGATCAACGACCGGCACGCGTCGACCCAGAGGTCGTCGAACGTCGACGTCGGCAGGAACCGGTACCAGCGCTCGAAGCTCGGATACGCGGGCGTGCGCTCGAGCCACTGCTCGTGCGTCGACCAGGTCTCGGAGCGCTCGTCGAGGTTCGACCAGAAGCGGTAGCTCTGCTCGATTCCTTCGGCGGCGAGCCGCTCCGAGGTCGGGGGCACCGACTCCGGCTCGAACGTCGCCGGGCTGAGCGCGAGCTCGTGTTCGAGGCCGTCCATGGGCGCGCAGGTCCACACGAGTGCCTCGAAGATCGCGTTGGACCCCTGCTTGATCGAGACGCGGATCGACTCCGCGCGTTTGGTGAGGCGCAACGTCTTGGCTTCGATGACGACGTCGTCGAACGTCGCCACGCCCAGGAAGTGCCCGGAGATGCTCACCGGCCGGCCGAACCGGGAGTGTTCGCCGGCGGCGCGCAGGGCGATCGACGCGATGTATCCGCCGTTCGGACCCCAGATCTCCCAGTCGCGCGAAAGGCGCGCCGAGAAGCGGCCGACGCTGCCCGTGACCTTCGTGTCGGCGGCGAGGTCGCCCATCGGGCGTTACGGCGCGATCTTGCAGGCGTCGTCGAGGCCGAGCACGTGCAGCGTGCGGCCGAGCGCGAGCCAGCCGCCGATGCACACCGTGAGATCGAGGATCTCGGCATCGGAGAAGCCCGCGCCGCGCAGCCGCGCGTAGAACGCATCGTCGATGCTGTGGTGGTCGAGCGCAAACCGTTCGGCGTACTCGACCGCGCAGCGCTCGCGCTCGGAGTATCCGTCGTGGGTGCGCCAATCCAGTACGTGCGCGTAGTCGTCCTCGGTCACCGCGCCCGCGGCGCCGGGGGTCGAGCGCCACTGCTGGCAGATCACGCAGCCGTTGATCTGCGCGATGCGCATGCGGGCCAGCTCCCGTTCGCGTACCGGCACGATGCTCTGGTCGTAGATCGCGTGGCTCAGCGCACCCGCGCCGATGCCCATCTCCGGCCGGAGGGCCCACACCCGCACCTCGGGGTCGGCCTTGCCTTCCGGAACGGTGATGTGCGGCATCTACTCCACTCCCAACAGCTCGCGCGGGTTGTCGCACGCCATGCGCCGGATGTCATCGGCGCCGACACCTTCTGCGTACAGGCCGTCAGCGTAGGTCTGCAAACCCGCGGCCGGATGCGGGTTGATCTTCTGGCCGAAGTCGGTCCCCAGGGTCACGTGCCCGATGCCGACCTCGCGGATCGTCTCGACCATCTGGGCCACCGTCCGGGTGGCCAATCCGCCGATGCACGTCATGGCGCACAGCTCGATCCACGCGCCGAGCTCGGCGAGCTCCCGGCACTGGCCGGCGGTGAGCTTCGGGCCCGCGAGATCTTCGGTCGCGTGCGTGACGAGCACCTTGGCGTCGCGGGCGAATTCCTTCACGACGGCGTAGTGCTCGGCCGCGCTCACGTGCCCGGTCGCCAGGATCGCGTCGTGGTCCTTCACGAGCGCGAGGACCTCGCGCGTCTCGGGCAGGAGACGGTCGTCGGCGTCGGTCACGACGATCCCGGGGCCGGGAATGCCGAGCTGCGCGGCGACGCCGTTGTCGAAGTCCTGACGGCTGCTGAGCGTCGGCAGCCAGACGATGCGCGCCCCGAGGCCGAGCGCGACCTCGACGGCCGCGGGATTGACGCCGCCGACCTCGCGATCGCAACAGATGCCGCCGAACACCGAGATCACATCGCCGACCGCGCGCTGGACGGCCCACGCCAGCGACGCGGTGGGGGAGTCGTGTGACTTCAGGACGATCGCACGGTGACCGGCCGCCGCCGCTTCGCTCGCGGCATCGAACGCGTCGACCGAACGCTCGCGATGCGGATCGGGACCGAAATGGCAGTGCAGGTCGGCCGCACCCGTGAGGTCAACGCTCATCGGCGGGGAGCTTACGCGTAGTCTCTGACGCCGATGTCAGTTTCGCAGTCGCGCTCCGCCCCGCCGCCCGGCCAGGCACCACTGGTCGCCCCGAACGCGGCCGCGCTGCTCCGCCGCAACGCCGACCTCCACGGCGATCAGGTCGCGATCCGGTTCGGCGACGCGCAATGGACGCACGGCGAGTACTTCACCGAGTCGTGCCGGTTCGCCGCGCTCTTCGCCGAGCGACTCCCGGCGGCCGGTCCCCGTCATGTCGCCGTGCTGGCCGACAACACGCCCGACTACCTGTTCGCGTTCGGGGGCGCGGCGCTGATCGGCGCGGCGATCGTCGGTCTCAATCACACGCGGCGCGACACGCACCTCCTGCGCGACATCGAGCACGCCCATTGTGGGCTCGTGATCACCGAGCCGCGGCACGAGGCGCTGCTCGCGCCGGTCGCCGATCGACTGCCGCCGGTCTTGACGTCGACCCGCTTCGCCGACGCGGACGATCCCGCGCCGACGCTCGGCACATCGCTCGGCGATGCGCTCGCGCGCCACATGGGCGCGGACGACCCGGGTATGGAGCCCGACGTCGACAGCATCTGGGCCCTCATCTTCACCTCGGGCACGTCGGACGCGCCGAAGGCGGTCATCTGCTCGCAGCGGCGACTCATGGTGACGGGCAAGCGCATGTCGATGCTGATGCATCTGGGACCCGACGACGTGGGTTATGTCTGCATGCCGCTGTTCCACTCGAACGCGGTTCAGGTCGGTTGGGCGCCCTCCATCGTCACGCCGTGCGCGGTCTCGCTCGCGCGCCGGTTCTCCGCGTCGGGGTGGCTCGCCGACGTGCGCCGCTATGGCGCCACCTACTTCAACTACACGGGGAAACCGCTCGCATATCTGCTCGCCCAGCCCGAGCACGACGACGATGCCGACAACCCGTTGCGCATCTCGTTCGGCAACGAAGGGTCGCCCGAGGTCGTGGCGAGCTTCTCCCGGCGCTTCGGCCTCGAGGTCATCGACGCGTACGGCGCGACCGAAGGCGGAGTCGCGGTCAACCGCGGCCCGGACATGCCCGCGGGCGCGCTCGGTCACGCGCCCGACCACGTCCAGGTCGTCGACGACGAGGGCCTCGAAAAGGTGCGCGCGCAGCTCGACGCGCGCGGTCGCGTCCTGAACGCCGAGCAATGCGTCGGCGAGATCGTGAACACGCAGGGCGTCGGGCCGTTCGAGGGCTATTACAACAACACGGACGCGACCGCGAAGACCACGCGCAACGGCTGGTACTGGTCGGGTGATCTCGGTTACAAGGACGAGCGGGGCTACCTGTACTTCGCGGGGCGAACCGCGGACTGGATACGGGTCGACGGCGAGAACTTCCCGGCCGGGCCCATCGAAGAGGCGCTGCGCATGGCGCCCGGCGTCGTGCTCGCGGCGGTCTACGGCGTTCCCGACGACCAGGCGGGCGACCAGGCGATGGCGGGCCTCGTCATCGCCGACGGCGCGACGTTCGATCCCGAGGCGTTCGCGCGCTGGCTCGACGCGCAGGACGCGATCGGCCCGAAATGGCGACCGCGCTACGTGCGCATCCTGCACGATCCGCCCACGACCGGAACGAACAAGATCGTGAAACGAACTCTGGTGCAGCAGAAGTTCCGCCACGACCTCGTCGGCAAGGACGAGCTCTTCGTACGGACGCGCGGCGACGACGCCTACCGGCGATTCACGGCCGACGACGAGCGCGCGCTGCACGAGTCGTTCGTGCACTACCAACGCGAACGCTTCTGGGACCTCTAGCGCATGGAGCTGTCATTCTCACCCGCCGAGCTCGCCTTCGCCCTCGAGGTGCGGGCGTGGCTGGCCGACAACGTCGAGGTTCCGCCGCGCTTCGAGAACATCGCCGACGAGGTCGAGTTCGGCCGCCGGTGGCAGGCGCGACTCGCGCGGAGTCGCTGGGTCGGCATCCACTGGCCGGCGGAGTACGGCGGCCGCGGCGCGTCGCCGGTCGAGGTCGCGATCTTCAACATGGAGTACGCACGGTCGCGGGCGCTGCAACCGATCAACCGGGTCGGGATCAATCTCGCCGGACCGACGTTGCTCGCGCACGGCACCGACGAGCAGAAGGCGCGTTGGTTGCCGGCGATCCTCACCGCGGACGAGATCTGGTGCCAGCTCTTCTCGGAACCCGACGCGGGTTCGGACCTCGCGTCACTCTCGACCAGGGCGCAGCGCGTCGACGACGGTTGGCTGCTCTCGGGGCAGAAGGTGTGGACCTCGTACGCGCAGTTCGCGCGCTTCGGCATCTGCCTGGCCCGTACGGATGCCGACGCGCCCAAGCACAAAGGGATCTCGTATCTCGTGGTCGACATGACGGCGCCCGGGATCGAGGTTCGTCCGCTCGTGCAGATCACCGGCGACGCGGAGTTCAACGAGGTGTTCCTCGACGAGGTGTTCGTGCCCGACGACCATCTGGTCGGCGCCTTGCACAACGGCTGGGCGGTGGCGAACACGACGCTCGCGCACGAACGGGGGACGGCCTTCCCGTTCAAGGAACAGGTCGTGCACGAGGTCTATCTCGACGAGCTCTGGCAGCTCGCTTCCGACCGCGGCCTACTCGACGACGTCGAGATCGCGGACGCGCTGGCGCAGTCGTTCGTCGAGCTGCGCGTGCTGCGGTTGCACAACTGGCGCACGCTGTCGCGCCTGTCGAAGGGGATAGAGCCCGGTCCGGAGTCGAGCATCACCAAGCTCGCATGGACCGACATGACCCAGGCGCTGTCCGCGCGTGCCTTGGAGATCGTCGGCGCGGCCGCACCGCTGTGGTGGGCCGCGACCGACAACCCCGGGGGAGGGTTCTGGCAACGGCAGTGGCTGTGGTCGAAGGCCGCGTCGATCGCGGGCGGCACCAGCGAGGTGCAACGCACGATCATCGGCGAACGCATGCTCGGCCTGCCCCGCTAGGCGTCTTCACGGGGCGGTGGTCGTGGTCGCGGGGATCGTCGTCGTGTCGGGAATCGTCGTGCTGACCGGCAGCGTCGTGACGGTCGTGGTAGTCGTCGTGAGTGTGGGTTCGACGTCGAAGGTGAGTCGTTCGGTGCAGCTCTGGATTCCGCCCGTGACGCTCCACGCATCCAGCCAGTGCGGACCGAATTGCGACGGCGTGTAGACGTTGGTGGCGACTCCCTGGCCGACGTGGACGCCGTCGTCGAAGATCTCGTAGTGCGACTCCCGCGCCGGGCCGAAGGGGAAGTAGAAATCGGCCTCGATGTCACCGTTGGGCAACATCGTGAACGTACCGTTGTCCGCCGGGGTGAGAGTCCGCGGTTCGCATGGCGCTGGGATCGTCGTCGATGTGGGCGCGGCAGCCACGCTCGGCGTGTGCGATCTCGCACCGGTGCCGGGGGACGACGACGGCGGTGCCGTCGTCGTCGTCACCACGATCGAGGTCGGCGGCCCCGTCGTCGTGGTCGCCGCGGGTTCGATGACCGGAGGAGCCGTGACGCGCACGTGCGCGCGCGTCGCCGCGCCGGCGACCGACGCGAGCGCGGCCATCGCCGCGAGCGCAACGGTCAGGCTCGACACGGTGAGCGCGCGGCGGCGACGGCGGATCTGAACACTCCGGGCGAGTGTGCGGTCGACGAGATCGTCGGAGGCGACCGTGCCGTCGGCGAGGCGATCGAGAGCCGATCGGAGATCGCGTTCGAGCTCATCCATCGGTCTTCACCTCCGTCAGCAGTCGGCGGAGATCCTCGAGCCCGCGCGAGGCGTTCGACTTCACGGTCCCGACCGGGATGTGCAGCAGCTCCGCGACCGCGGCCTCGGACAAGTCCTCGTAGTAGCGGAGCACGAGCACGGCGCGCTGACGGGGCGCGAGCTGATCGAGCGCAGCGGCGAGCGCGGCCCGGCCGACGATCTGGTCACCCGCGTCGGCGGAGCTCGGCGCCGACGCGAAGCGGTGGGCGAACCGCTGCTCGGTCGTCGAGCGCCGGCGGCGGCCGATGACCTGGTTCACGACGATGCGCCGGAGGTAGGCCGCGTCGTTGTCGACGCGGGCGCGCTTGCGGGCCGCGAGCAGGCGGGCGACCGACTCGGCCGCGATGTCCTCGGCCGCGGAATTGTCGCCCACGAGCATGCGGGCCAGCCGCAACGCGGCGAGCAGGTGACCCCGGATCGACTCATCCGCCGACGGCTCGGCCATGCGGAGCTCGCCCGTCGGTTGATCCTGCACAGAGATCACGATCTTCAAGACGCGATCTCCCCCCGAAAGGTTCCCCCGCCGGCCGGGTTCCGGCCCGGCCGGGAGGCTACCGACGTAGCCTGCCCGGCGTGAAGGTCGTGGGTTTCGATCACGTCGTCGTCAACACGGCGAACATCGAGGCACTGCTCGGCTTCTACTGCGACGAGCTCGGCCTCGAACCGGTGCGCGTCGACGAATGGCGGCGGGGCGAGGTCCTGTTCCCGTCGGTCCGGGTCACGCCGGAGACCCTCATCGACCTGTTCCCGGCCGAGCGGACCGGCGAGAACATGAACCACTTCTGCCTCGTGATCGAACCGGTCGATCTCGACGCGCTCGCCGCGCGCTTCCCGG
>Ga0265327_10003744_pt1 | contig 14140 bp, 16 predicted proteins | sample 41621metaG_FD_202089 | JGI IMG/M metagenome (GOLD analysis project Ga0265327, IMG submission 202089) | Rhizosphere microbial communities from Carex aquatilis grown in University of Washington, Seatle, WA, United States - 4-16-21 metaG | ecosystem: Host-associated > Plants > Roots > Rhizosphere... | reverse complement strand
GATCCTGATCACGGCCTCTACGAGCACGAACAGCGCGCCGTCATTGATCGGCAGCGAGTCGGTGATCAGCCCGGGGCCGACCTTGAAGACGATGAGCACGAAGCCGATCGCGACCAGGAACGAGAAGGCGATCGTCCAGCGGCCGATCTCGACCTCCTCGGCGTCCTCCCCGCCGTCGTCGGTCTGCGTCGCGTAGTTCATCGAGACAGAGAGAGCGCGGAAGCCGATTGCGAGCGACTCGCCGAGCGCGACGACGCCCCGGACGATCGGGAGGCGCAGCACCCAGTGGCGCGCCATCGGAGAGCTGATCGGGCAGCCGACCTGCGCGATCTGGCCGTCCGGCTTGCGGACGGCGACAGCCCAATTGCGTGGGCCGCGCATCATGACGCCCTCGAGGACGGCCTGGCCGCCGATCGCTCCCGCCATAGCTAGGAGGAGCTGCTCGGTGCTGAGCGGCCGGCCTTTTCGAGGCGCTTCTGGAAGCGCTCGACGCGGCCACCGGTGTCCACCAGCTTCTGCTTACCCGTGTAGAACGGGTGGCATTGCGAGCAGATTTCGACGTTCAGCTCCGGCGAAGTCGATCGGGTCACGAACGAGTTGCCGCACGAGCAATGAACGGTCGCAAATACGTACTCGGGATGGATCTCAGCCTTCATCGGAAATCCAGGATACCAGAGGCGGTATGGGCGGCTACGTTGCCACCGGTGACAATGACCACGGGGCGCTCGGCGTCAACCTTCCCGGCGAGGATCGCAGCGGTCGCGACGGCGCCGCTCGGCTCGCACGCGAGCTTCGTCCGCTCGTACAGGAAGCGGAAGGCATGCTCGATCTCCTCCTCGGTGACGAGGACGGTGTCGAGATCGCGGCAGTCCTCGAGCGCGGGTCGGCCGATCACCGGCACGTTGAGCCCGTCGGCGATCGAGGTGGCCTCGACGTGAACCGGCTCGCCCGCGGCGATCGCCGCGTGGAGCGCCTGGCTCATCTCGGGCTCCACAGGGATCACCCGGATCGGCCCGTTCTTGCCGAGCGCGGCGACAACGCCCGCGATCAGGCCACCGCCGCCGACCGGGACGATCACCGCGTCTGCGTCGGGTGCATCCTCCTCGATCTCGAGCGCGAGCGTCCCGGCGCCGGCCAGGACGAACGGGTCCTCGTGGGGGTGGATGAACGCGCGGCCGGTCTGCTCGGTCAGCTCGTGGACGCGGTTGAACGCCTCGCCCGGCGAGGTCGCCTCGAGGTCGATCGTCGCGCCGTAGGCCCTCGTCGCCTCGATCTTCTGCTCGGAGACGCCGTTCCACATCACGATCAGCGCGTCGACGCCGTACTCGGCGGCGGCGAACGCGACCGCCTGGGCGTGGTTGCCGGCGGAGATGCTGATCACTCCGCGGGCGCGCTCGTCGTCGGTCAGCGACGCGAGCTTGACGATCGCGCCGCGCGACTTGAAGGAGCCGGTGCGCTGGAAGAGCTCGCACTTGAGCCGGGCGCCGAGCGTGCGCGAGGAGAGCATCGGCGTACGGGCGAGATGCTTCTCGACGATCGGGCGCGCCCGGATGACGTCGTCGCGGCTAACCATGCTGCCGTACCGCCTCGAAGAGCAGGATGGCCGCGGCGGTCGCGGCGTTGAGGCTGTCGACCCCGCGGCCGGAGACCGGGATCGAGACCTGCACGTCGGCGGCCCCGAGCCAGCGCGCCCCGAGGCCGCGGTCCTCGGCGCCGACGACGATCGCCACGGGCCCGCTGAGGTCGGCGTCGGTGTAGCGGGTCTTTGCGTCGACGGCGGCCGCGACGATGGTGACGCCGAGCCCGGCGATCTCGCTCAGCGACGCCTCGACCACGGGCAGCGTGAAGACGGCCCCGGTGGAGGCCCGGATCGCATTCGGGTTCCAGACGTCGGCCTTGGCCTCCGCAATGACGAGCGCATCGGCTCCGGCGACCTCGGCCGACCGCGCCATCGCTCCGAGGTTTCCGGGCTTCTCGACGCCGACCGCGACGAGATAAAGGACGCCGTTCTGTGGAAGCTTCCGCCTCGGCGCCTCGACGACTGCGAGCACGCCCTCGGGCTCCTCGCGATACGCCATCTTCGCGAGCACGCGGTCGCTGACCGTCTCCCCCTCGCCCCAGTCGATGATCGCCGGCGAGTAATACGTCTGCACGATCCGCAGCCCCGCCGCGCGTGCACGCTCCACCTCGCGGGGCCCCTCGGCCACGAACAGCCCGCTGCGCTTCCGTTCGCGGCTCTTTCGCAGCCGCAGAACGTCCTTCACGCGCTGGTTGTCCACCGACGTGATCACTAGGCGAGCCTAGCCGTGGCATTAACGCCATGCCGCCCCGAGCCATGTCTGGGGACAGTCACCGTCACGAGAGTGTGACGGAACGCTCTGCTGGAGGAGCCGGTAGCGCCTTTCTCGAGCGCGGAGGCCGATTTTTCCAACCGTCCCAGCTAGACATGTCCGGGGACAGTCCCAGTGACGAAAGTGTGCCAAGTTGGAGAAACGATTGGCTTGAAGCGCCCTCGTTGTCTATCATGGCGACATGCCGCGTCAGCGTCGATCCGAGGTCGCCGGGGCCTCGTACCACATCGTTTCGCGAGGGAACAACAAGCAGCCGATCTTCGACGACGCGCTGCGTGAGCTCTTCCCGCTGCAGCTCGACATCGTTCGGCGTCGGTTCGACTGGGAGGTGTACGCCTGGGCCCTCATGACGAACCACTTCCACCTCGTGCTCAAGATCGGCGAAGCAGGGCTTTCGAACGGGATGCGTCAGCTGAACACGGGCTTCGCACTCGCTTCCAACGCGCGGTTCGGCAGGATCAACCATTGCGTCGGCGAGCGGTTCTTCAGCAGGCAGATCACCTCCGAGCATCAGCTCTTCGCCAGCATTCGGTACACGCTCTGGAACCCCGCGCGGGCGGGGATCGGAGTGCGTCCCGCGGACACGAACTGGACGAGCTACCGCGCCACGGCCGGCTTCGAACACCAGCCCAGAGCACTCGGCGTGGCGCCGCTGCTGCGTTTCTTCGGCCCCGACCCCGATCGCGCCCGGGCGGGCTTCTGCGTATTCGTGGACGATGGCGCGGAACGATGCCGTCAGCCCTGGAACGACGGCAACGGAATCCTCACGTGAGCGTGTACTCGGGCCCCGAGCCGCCCTCGGGCGGGGTCAGGCGGCCGCCCTTGGCGGTGATCGCGCCGCACTGGACGCAGTTCGACGGCGTGACCGCGACCTCGACCAGGCCGTCCTCCCCGGCCGGCCCGGTCTCGTAGACCTGCGCGGGGCACATGTTCACCCACAGGTCGCCGAGCTCGGCCGGCACGCGGGTTGCGACACGGATGTGGCTCGGCTGGTCGTCCCGTGTGCGGTTGCCGGACAGGAAGACCGACGACAGCTTGTCGAACGTGAGCGCGCCGTCCGGCGCCGGGTACGAGGACGCCCCGTCGCCGGAGAAGATCTCGTGCGACGCATCGGACTCCGTGGGATTGTTGCCCGGCGGGAAGCGGCCGCCGGTCACCGTCGCGAGGCCCGCCAGCGCCGAGCCGCGCCAGAAGCCGGCCCCGAATGCCTGGCGCATGTTCCGCACGGCGCGGAGATCGCGCCACACGAACGACGAGCGCAGCGCCGTGTCGTACGAGCTGAGATCTCCTCCGGTGAGCGACCTCCACGCAGCCTCCGCTGCGAGCCGGCCCGACTCGACCGCGTAATGGATCCCCTTCAGCGCGGGGACGTTCACGAGCCCTGCCGAATCCCCGACCACGAGCAGGCCGGGCGCGTGCAGCTGCCGCGGCAGAGCGACGAAGCCGCCTTCCGGGATCGTCTTCGCGCCCCACGCGATCCGCTCTCCGCCCTGGAGGATCGGCCTGATCCTCGGGTGGGTCTTCAGCTGCTGGAGCAGGTCGTGGATCGAGACGGACGCATCGCGGTAGTCGAGGCCGACCACCATTCCGATCGTCACCAGGTCGTCGCCCATCGGGTAGACGAACGAGCCTCCGAACTCGCGGTAGCGCGCCGCCGGACGAAGCGGCCAGCCCATCGTGTGGATCACCTCGCGCAGCGGACGGGGAACCCTCCAGACCTCCTTCACCCCGAGCGCCCACGTCTGCGGGCTCGACCCGGCGAGACCGAAGCGGTCGAACGCAGCGAGCGACAGGTGCCCCTGCGTCCCCTCCGCGAGGATCGTCACCTTGGCGCGGAGGTCGGAGCCCGCCTCGAACCGCGGTAGCTCCTCACCCTCGCGGCCGCGCCCCTTGTCCCCGGTGCGGACGCCGACGACCGCGTCGTCAGCGACGAGCAGCGACTGTCCCACCGTCTCCGGCAGGATCACGGCGCCACCCTCCTCGGCCACCTCGGCGAGGAACCGCCCGAGCTGCGACACGGAAACGACGACGTTGCCGTGGTTGCGCATCGTCGGCGGAACCGGAAGCCGGACCGCCCGGTCGCTCGTCAGCAGCAGCACCTGCTCCCCGGGCACCTGCCCGTAGGTCGGCAGGTCTCCCGGCGCCCGAACGCCTTCGAGTAGCCGCCACAGCGGATCGGGATCGACGACGGCTCCCGAGAGCAGATGCGATCCCGGCGCCTTGCCTTTCTCGAGCACGGCGACCGGAACGTCGCCGAGCGCCTCTGCCGTCTCGGGATCGGAGGCGATCAGCTGCCCGAGCCGGATCGCGGCCGCGAGCCCGGCCGGGCCGCCACCGACCACGAGCACCCCGACCTCGATCGGCTCGACGTCTCCGGGCGCGGTCACCGCCTCGGCGTCGCTCCACGGCGGCGGGTAGTCGGAGGGCCTCACGCGTCGCGTCGTTGCCTGACGAGCTCGGCGAGCCGGGGCACGATCTCGTTCAGGTCGCCGACGACGCCGAGATCGGCGTAGTCGAAGATCGGTGCGTTCGGGTCCTTGTTGATCGCGACGATCGTGCCCGAGCTCTGCATCCCCACCTTGTGCTGGATCGCGCCGGAGATCCCGACGGCGACGTACAGCTTGGGCGAGACCGTCTTGCCGGTCTGGCCGACCTGCGCCGAGTACGGGTACCAGCCCGCGTCGACGACCGCGCGGGTCGCGGCGACGGCGCCGCCGAGCGCCTCGGCAAGGCTCTCGACGAGCGCGAATCCCTCGGGCCCGCCGAGGCCGCGGCCGCCGGCGACGACGACATCTGCCTCCTCGATCGACGGCCCGGCCTGCTCGTCCACGGTTGCCGGCTCGACGAGCTCGGCGAGCTGCGAGTGCGGCTCGAGCGTCACCGTCACGTCGCGAACCTCGGCCGATCCACCGGTCTCGGCCGGGTCGAAGCTGCCGGTTCGGAACAGCCCGAGACGCGGAGTCGCCGTCCACCCCACGTCGACCCAGACCGAGTCGGCGAGCGCCGGGCGCTTGCCGATCAGCGTCTCGCCGTCCTCCTCGATGTCGGCCAGGTCCCAGTTGAGCCCGGCGCCGAGCCGGAGTGCCAGGCCGGCCGCGATGTCCGAGGCGAGAACCGACTGCGCGAACAACACCGTGTCGAAGCCTTCGTCCCGAACGAGACCCGCGAGCACATCGACTCGCGGTTGCGGAAGCGGCGCGGCGAGGCGCTCGTCGTCTGCGGCGAAGATCACCGAGCCGCCGAAGGCGCCGGCGGATGCGGCCGCCTCCTTCAGCCCCGAGCCGGCAATCACCCCGCAGGTCTCGCCGCCGAGCCGAGCGGCGCGCGAGAGCAGCGCGAGCGACGGCTTCGTGACGGCGCCGTCGTGGTGCTCGAGGAAGACGAGCGTCTTCAAAGGAGCCGCCTCTCGACGAGGAACTCGACGATCCCCTCGGGAGCCGAAGAGCCGTCCTCGAGCCTGCGCCGGTCGCCGCGCTCCGGCGGCGCGGACAGCGCGATCACCGTGGTCTGCGCCGCCTGGACGCCCCCGACATCCGCCGAGCCGAGCGTTTCCTGTGGCTTCGACTTCGCGCCCATGATCCCCTTGAGCGACGGGTAGCGCGGCTCGTTGATCGCGTCGGAGACGGCCACAACAGCCGGCAGCGGCGCACGGATGCGTTCGTACCCGTACTCGGTCTGGCGACGCCCCGTCACGCTTCCCGCGTCAACCGACAGCTCGGCCACCTGGGAGATGGCGGGCCGCTGCAGCACCTCCGCGACCGCCGCCCAGAGACAGGCTCCGTCGCCGTCGGCCGACTGCTGGCCGAAGAGCACCAGATCCGCCTCCTCGCGCCCGAGCGCGCCGGCAAGTGCGTGGGCCGTCGTCACGAGATCGGCGCCTGCAAACGCGTCGTCGCTGATGAGCACCGAGCGGTCTGCACCCATCGCGAGCGTCTTCCGGATCGCATCGGCGGCTCCCGCCGGGCCGAGCGAGAGCACGACCACCTCACCCTCCCCTGCCGCGTCGCGGAGGCGAAGTGCCTCCTCTACCGGGTGCAGGTCGAAGTCCGAGACCGCCAGGTCGCCCGCGCGGTCAAGGCGGCCCGACGCGGGATCGATGCGCCTGCCCGTCGCTGAGTCGGGCACGGCCTTGACGCAGACGGCGATCTTCATCGGACGCGCACTCTACGCAGCAACGTGCGCGCGCAGAAAGTCGACGATCTCCGAGGTCGAGGCGCCCGGCGTGAAGACGGCCGCGACCCCGCCGGCCCGAAGCTCGGCGACATCGTCGGCAGGGATCGTGCCTCCCACCAGCACGAGCACCTCGCCTGCGCCGCGCTCGCGAAGCAGGTCGACGATGCGCGGCACGAGCGTCATATGCGCGCCGGAGAGGATCGAGATCCCGACGGCGTCCGCGTCCTCCTGGATCGCCGTCTCGACGATCTCCTCCGGCAACTGGTGGAGCCCCGTGTAGATCACCTCCATGCCGGCATCGCGAAGCGCCCGCGCGATCACCTTGGCGCCGCGGTCGTGCCCGTCGAGGCCGACCTTCGCGATCACGACCCGGATGCTTCCCGCCATTGGCGCAGTCTAGGCCGTCAGCGCTCGCCGCCAGGGAGCCATAGCGGCTCCTCACCGCCGGCGTTCGCGGCGCGCGCGAGCACGAAGAGGAGATCGGACAGGCGGTTGAGGTAGACGGCCGCAAGTGGGTTCACGGCCCGTTCGGCACCGACGGCGAGCACCTCCCGCTCGACCCGCCTGCAGACGGCGCGCGCCACATGGAGACGGCCGGCCGTCTCGCTCCCGCCGGGGAGGACGAAGCTCCGCAGCTCCGAGAGCGGCGCGTTGGCCTCGTCGCAGTCGGCCTCGAGCCGATCGATCGCCGCCTGCTCGATCCGAAGCTTCCCGTCGCCGTCGGCCCAGGGCACCGAGAGATCGGCGCCGAGGTCGAACAGCTCGTTCTGGATCCGCGTCAGCCTCGGGTCTTCCGTAACGACCTGCGCCCAGCCGAGCAGCGAGTTCAGCTCGTCGACCTCGCCGTAGGCACGCACGAGCGGATCGAGCTTTGAGACACGCGATCCGTCGCCGAGCGACGTCTCGCCACCATCCCCACCACGCGTGTAGATCCGCGTTAGCCGCACAGGCTCGTGCCTACTTCTCGGGCTCATGGCCCGACTATAGGCGCGCCTAGCTGGCGACGGGCTCGAGCTTGGCTACGGGCTCGAGCTTGTAGCCGACGCCGAAGCGAGTGTGGATGAAGGTGTGCGTCGGCGCGATCCGGTCGACCTTCTGCCGCAGCCGGCGGACGAAGACGTCGACCGTGCGGTCACGGTGTGTCTCGCGGCGGCCCCAGACCTTCTGCAGCAGCTCGTCGCGGGTGACGACGCGACCGCGCTCGAGCGCGAGCGTGTAGAGAAGCTTGAACTCGGTCGGCGTCAAGCCTGCGCTCTTGCCGTCGACGAACGCCTGAACCTCGCGCGGGTCGATCCGCAGCTCCTCGATCTCGATCGCCTCGCCGCGCCTGTCCTCGGCGGGTCGCACGCCGCGGCGCGCGGCTGCGACGACGCGAGCGACGAGCTCGCGCATCGAGAACGGCTTGACCAGGTAATCGTCGGCGCCGATCTCGAGCGCATGGACGCGATCGTGCTCGGTGCCCCGGGCGGAGACGACGACGATCGGCGTTCCGATCCCCTCCGACCGCGCGGTCTCGATCAGCTTCCAGCCGTCGAGCTCCGGCAGCATCAGGTCGAGCACGCAGACGTCGGGATTCTCGAACCGGAGGCGCGCCAGCCCGAGCTCCCCGCGGCCGACGACGATCGGGTCGAGGCCGGCCGCAGTCAGGTGACGCGCCATCCCATCAGCGATGACATTGTCGTCCTCGACGATCAGGATCTTCCCCACGCACCTACCATAGTGCCGTGCCCGGTCCCGAGCAGGTATCGAATTGGTGACGATCTGGTGAAGGCCCCGTTCCGGAGAAAGGACGGTCCGGTTGAGGTCGAACCGGGCGACGAGATGCCCGTGACCATGACGGTGCCCGAGCCGGCCCCCGAAGACGTCTCCTTCGACGAGCTTCGGGCGGGCTTCACGGCTTCGGTCTCGCACGAGCTCCGCACGCCTCTGGCCCGGATCCTGGTGCTGCTCGACTCGGCAGACCTGCCAGGCGCCGACGTCGACGCGCTCCTCGAGCAGGCGCGCGCCGAGGTGCACAACGCGAGCACCCTGATCGACGAGATCCTCTTCCTCTCGGAGCTCGAGAGCGGCACCGAGGTCGTCTCGCTCGGCCGGACGAACGCCCTGCCGGTGCTCGAGCAGGTGATCGAGAAGCTCGAGGCGCGCGCTGCGCGCGCGGGGCTCGAGCTGATCGTGACCGGCGACCCGAGCGTCGATCTACCGCTGAGGCCGAGCATGCTGCGGATCGTCGCGGAGAACCTGTCCGAGAACTCGATCCGGTACGCGGGCCATGGCGCGACGTTCACGCTGTCGGTCACGCGCGAGCCCGGGGCGAGCGTCCTGAACGCCGTGGACGACGGGATCGGGGTCGGTGAGGGGGACATCGCAAGGCTGTTCGAGCGTTTCTGGCGCGCCGATGCCGCCCGGGCGACGCGTGGCACGGGCCTCGGCCTCGCGATCGTCAAGCACGTGGTCGTGGCGGCCGGCGGCACGGTCGAGGCGACCGGCTCGCGCGGCCACGGCTTGCAGATCCGCTGCCGCTTCCCCGACTCCTAGGAGGTCAGCCGAGAATGCGCGGTGCGTGCGAGGACGAGTAGATGTCCTTGCGCGCGATCTTGCCGTCGCGGATCGGGAAGACGTCGACGCCGTCCCACTCGATCTCGGTGCCGTCGTCGCGCGTCGCGGTCGCAGTCCACTCGCTCACGGCGAAGTCGTCCGCCGCGTAGAAGCGCCGCCCGCGGAAGCGAAGCGACGGCCAGCGCTCGAAGATCCCGCCGATGTGGGCGCGAACCGCATCGGCCCCCTCGACGACCTCGCCGGCCGTGTGGTTCGCGAAGACGACGTCCTCGGCGTGGAACGCGCAGAGAGCGTCGATGTCCTGCCGGTTCCAGGCGTCGTCGTAGGCGCCGATCAGGTCGCGGACTGCGTTGCTCACGTATGGAGCTTATAAACGCGGAAGGGCGCCCGTCGGCGCCCTTCCGCTCTGTCACCCCCGGACGGGGAGTACGTGTTCTGTTACGCGTTCAGCGAAGACTCACGTGCCGGTCTGAACGTGCCTGAGCGTCTTCTCGGCCGCCACGAGCACTACCTTCGGGATCTTCATGTACCGGAGCGGCGGGCCGTACTTCTGCCCCGACGTCAGTGCCCAGAAGATGAACTGGCGCAGCAGGGGCGCGTTTCCGCTCTTGGTCGGGACGATCACGTAGGTGAAGGTGCAGATCGGATACGCCGCCGGGGCCGTCTTCGGCGGGTTGACGATCGAGAGCGCGTTATCAGCCGGGACCTTGGTGACGGTGTCCGCCGCCGCCTGGATGTTCGCGTTGTTCGCCAGAAGGAACTTTCCGGCGGAGTTTTGGATCATCGCCGTCTGGAAATGGCTCGTCACCGCGTAGGCGACATCGGTGTAGGCGATGCCGCCCGCCGTCTGCGAGAGCACACCCGCGACGCCCGCGTTCCCCTTACCGCCGACGCCGGTGGGGAAACTGACCGTTGTCGAGGTGCCGACCTGCTTGCTCCAGGTCGCGGAGATATGGGAGAGGTAGTCGGTGAAATTGTACGTCGTGCCCGATCCGTCGGAGCGATAGACCGGCGTGATCTTCTGATCGGGGAACTTCACGCCTGGATTCAGCTTTGCGATCGCCGGATCGTTCCAGTTCGAGATGGCGCCGAGATAGATCTGAGCAACGACAGCACCAGTCAACTTGATGTGCTGCGGGATCCCGGGCACGTTGTAGTCGACCGAGGTGCCCGAAACGGCCCAGGGGATCTGGACGCACGAGTTGCAGGCAGTGGCCTGATCGGGAGTCATCGGAGCGTCGCTCGCGCCGAAATCGACGGTGCGTGCCGTGATCTGCGCGATGCCCGCTCCACTGCCGACCGAGCCATAGGTGATGGTTGCGCCGGCGACCGACTGATACGCCGGGATCCATTGCGAGACGAGTGGGAACACGAACGTGCTGCCTGCGCCGGTCAACGATCCGCCGAGCGATTTCTTCTGAGTGGCGCCGGCCGTTGCCGTCGCTGCGAGCGTTAGAACCGCCACAGCGAGCAGGGCGAGCGTCCTCTTTGGGGTGAGCTTCATGAGCATGTTCCTCTCTCCGTCCAGGGCTTTGATTGGCATCCGTGTCATTCGGCGATCACAGTGCCGCTCACGCCGCCGTCTATGGGCAGCGAAGCTGTGTCGACGAGGTAACGAATTGGTGAACCGATACGCGCAGCGCTCGGTTACTGGATCTGCCCGAGGCGCTTACGTGAGCGATCGTGGAGGTGGCGCGCACCGAGGCTCATGATCAGGATCGCGATAATCAGGACGAAAGCCGCCGCCCATGCCTGTTCGTGGAGCGCAGGATCGGGGGCCTCGGAGTACTGGAAGATCGTAACCGGGACGGATGCCAGGGCATTCTTCGGATTCCAGTTGACCGTGTTTGCTGCAATCGAGCAGACGAAGAGAAGCGGCGCCGTTTCTCCCGCAGCTCGCGCGATCGCCAGGATCGTCCCGGTGAGGATGCCCCCGGCGGCACTCGGAAGGACAACCCCGAGCACGGTCCGCCACTTCGAGACGCCAAGGGCGTAGCTCGCTTCTCGGAGATGGTTAGGAACCAACGCAAGCATCTCCATCGTCGTCCGCGAGATCAGCGGGATCATGATGATCGAAAGAGCGAACGCCCCGGCGTAACCGCTCTGGCCGTTCCCAACGACGAGCAGAGTGAACACGAAGATGCCGATCACAATGGCCGGGAACCCGTTCAGGACGTCAAGCCAGAGGCGTGCCTGTTCGGCCAACCGTGGAGGCGCGAATTCGGAGACATAGATCGAGACGAGAACGCCGATTGGCAGCGCGATCGCAGTCGCAAGAACCATGAGGACGATCGTTCCGACGAAAGCCTGTGAGATTCCACCGCCCGTTTGTCCAAAGGTCGCCGGGCCCTTGGTGAAAAGATCCAGGTTGAGGGCGTGGTAACCACGCAGGAAGACCGAGCCGACGAGCAGCACGAGAACGCCGACCGCGAGAAGGGCAGCGGTCACTGCGGCGATCTCCGCGATCCTGCTGACCCGGAGCCGTCTGCGCGACCGACCTGTCGCCGTAAGAGAAAGCGGTGGCGTCGATGCTTCCACGCTCAGGCCCGCTGGAGTGCGTTGAAACGGTGGACAATCCGCTGGGCGATTACGTTTGTGATCAGGGTGATCACGAGCAGGACCAGCCCGAGGTAGATCAAGGAGTGGAGGGTCAGCGCCGTGTCGGCGCCCTGGTACTGGTTGGCGATTCGACTCGCGAGGGTATCGCCGGGCGCGAACAGATTGACGCTGAGGGGCACGTAGTTCCCGATCACTTGAGTCACCGCGATCGCCTCGCCGAGCGCTCGCCCCAAGCCGAGGATCACCGCGCCGACAACGCCGCTGCGGGCGTACTGGAGCGTGACGCCGCGCACCATCTCCCAGCGAGTCGCGCCAAGGGCGAGGGCACCCTCCTCGAGGTCGCGTGGCACCGCAAGGAACAGCTCCCGGCAGACGGCCGAGGTGATGGGAACCATCATGATTGTCAACACGAGCATCGCGGTGAACACGCTGCTCTCGGTCGGCGTGCCGAAGAGCGGGATGAAACCGAACCACTTGTGCAGGAACGGTTCGACGGTGTGGGCGATCGGCGGGGAAAGCACATAGATGCCCCAGAGACCGATTACCACGCTCGGGATGGCGGCGAGCATGTCGATGAGCGTCCCGATGGGGCCGCGGATGGCGGGCGGGGCGAGCTCGCTGAGAAAGAGGCCGATGGCGATCGAAAGCGGAGCCGCGATCAGCAAGGCACCGAATGATGTGATCAGCGTGCCGAGGATGAACTGAAAGGCTCCGAAGTTCGCGTGGACGGGATCCCAGGCGCTCGTCCACACGAAGCTGATGCCGAAGTGCTTGATCGCCGGCCACGAGCCCTCGATCAACTTCCAGATGATCGCGGCGATGAGGACGAATGTCCCGAGGGCCGCGACCGCGGTCAGCCCGTAGAGCAGGCGGTCGCCGAACCGGTCGAGGCCATTGCGGGTCCGGCGCAAGCCGGGCCTGGTCGGGACGTCGGCCTCCACGACCGGCAGCTTTCCAGCGAGAATCGACTACCGATAGAGCCTGTAACCATTCTGTAACCACACGTACACGCCTCATGCACCCCGAGCGGGACACGTGCAAGCGACACTCGACGAGATGAGCGTCGTGGAGCCGCCCCACTCGGATGCCCCTGCCGTCGAAGCCTCGAACGCGAAGCCTGATCTCCCTGCGCCGCTGGGGGTAACCGCGCGGGCGTCGACCGAGTCAATCTCCAACGAGGCGGTGTTCGACATCCAGAACCTTTCGGTGTCGTACGGGTCCGCCCTTGCCGTCAGCGGCGTCTCGCTCGAGATCTACAAGAACGCGATCACCGCGCTGATCGGCCCGTCCGGCTGCGGCAAGTCGACCTTCCTACGCTGCCTGAACCGGATGAACGACCTGGTGCCGAGCGCGCGGATCGAGGGCAAGCTGCTCTACCACGGCGCGGATCTCTACGGCCACGGCGTCGACCCGATCGAGGTCCGCCGCAGGATCGGCATGGTCTTCCAGCGCCCGAACCCGTTCCCGAAGTCGATCTACGACAACATCGCCTACGGCCTCCGCATCCTCGGGATGAAGGACAACCTGGACGATCGCGTCGAGCAGGCCCTCAAGCGGGCTGCGATCTGGGACGAGGTGAAGAACCGGCTCAAGAAGTCCGCACTGGGGCTTTCCGGAGGGCAGCAGCAGAGACTGTGCATTGCGAGAGCGATCGCCGTGCAGCCCGACGTCGTGCTCCTCGACGAGCCGGCCTCGGCGCTCGACCCGATCTCGACCCAGGCGATCGAGGATCTGATGCACGAGCTGAAGAGGGACTACACGCTCGTGATCGTCACGCACAACATGCAGCAGGCAGCGCGCGTCGCCGAGATGACTGCGTTCTTCAGCCTCCAGGTGGAGGAGGAGGGCAGGCACGGGGTGCTCGTCGAGTACGACTCGACCGAGAAGATCTTCACCTCGCCGGCCGACGAGCGAACTGAGGGGTACGTCACCGGCCGGTTCGGATGAGAGCGTCGTTCCACGAGGAGCTCGAGCAGCTTGAGGCGGCGATCCAGGAGGAGGGCGACCTCGTCCTGCGGGCGCTCCGCTCGGCGCTGAACGCACTCGCACGCGGCGACTCCGAGCTCGCGGAGGAGGTGATCGGCTTCGACGACGAGATCGACCGACGCTACCTCGCGATCGAGACCGGCGTGCAGTCGCTGCTCGCGCGCCAGACACCGGTGGCAACCGACCTTCGCCTCGTGCTCGCGATCCTGCGCGTGAACCTCCACCTCGAGCGAATGGCCGATTACTGCGTCACCGTCGCGAAGCTGACGAAGCTGATGGGCAACCTGGACGTCAGCGACGACGGGATCCTCGACTCGCTCGAGGACATGGGCCGCCGCGCCGAGCAGATGATCCGGGTCGCGCTCGACGCGTTCGCCGACCGGGATGTCGAGAAGGCGACCTCGCTGAACGAGCTCGACGACCTGATCGACCGTGCGAACCGCCAGGCCGTCGACGACGTGCTCTCGCTGGGCGACTCGCCCGAGGAGCGCGAGTACGGCCTGCGGATGCTCGTG
>Ga0265327_10003743_pt1 | contig 14142 bp, 8 predicted proteins | sample 41621metaG_FD_202089 | JGI IMG/M metagenome (GOLD analysis project Ga0265327, IMG submission 202089) | Rhizosphere microbial communities from Carex aquatilis grown in University of Washington, Seatle, WA, United States - 4-16-21 metaG | ecosystem: Host-associated > Plants > Roots > Rhizosphere >... | reverse complement strand
CGGCGCCCTGGTGCAGGTGCCGGAATGCACCCTGTTCATGGACGAGCAACCGAACTGGTGGGACTGAAGGATAGGAGAAGGGCCTGCCTCAGCAGCAGCGCCCCTTCCCTCCCCCATACCGCGCCTCCAGCCTCTCCCTGAAAAACGCCTCGTAGCTCATCGCCTCCTGCTCCGGGTGCGTGCGCGCCATGTGGCTCAGGTAGGTGTCGTAGTCCGGCAGGCCGACCATCAGGCGCAGCGACTGCGCCAGCGAGCGCGTCAGGTAGCGCCCGGTCTCGGCCAGGCTGGTGCCGGCGTTCCTCATGCGGCGGCCATCGGTTCGAACGGGGTCTCGCGCGCGGTCGGGTGGTTGGCCCGGCGCGCAGCCAGGCAGCTGCGCACGCTGTAGAACAGCACGCTCAGCACCACGAAGATGAACAGCGCGCACAGGCCCGCGTCCAGGCGGTCGTTGAAGACGATCCGCGACATCGCCTCGGGCGTCTTCGCCGGGGCGATCAGCACGCCCTGCGCCAGGCCGTCGGCGTACTTCGCGGCGTGCGCCAGGAAGCCCACCTTCGGGTCGGGCGAGAAGATCTTCAGCCAGCCTGCGGTCAGCGTGCAGATCAGCAGCCAGGCCGCCGGCGCCGCCGCCACCCAGGCGTAGCGCTCGCGCTTCATGCGGAACAGCACCACCACGCCGAGCATCAGCGCCACCGCGGCCAGCATCTGGTTGGAGATGCCGAACAGCGGCCACAGCGTGTTGATGCCGCCCAGCGGATCGACCACGCCCTGGTACAGGAAGTAGCCCCAGGCCGCCACGCAAAGGAAGGTCGCGATCAGGTTGGCCGGCAGCGAATCGGTGCGCTTGAGGGCCGGCACGAAGCTGCCCATGAGGTCCTGCAGCATGAAGCGGCCCGCGCGGGTGCCTGCGTCCACCGCGGTCAGGATGAACAGGGCCTCGAACAGGATCGCGAAGTGGTACCAGAAGGCCATCATGGCCTGGCCGCCGATGACCTGGTGCAGGATGTGCGCCATGCCGACCGCCAGCGTCGGGGCACCGCCGGCGCGCCCGAGGATGGTGGTCTCGCCAACGTCCTTGGCGGTCTGCAGCAGCATGTCGGGCGTGACGGCAAAGCCCCAGCCCGAGATCGTGGCGGCCACCGCTTCAGGCGTGCTGCCGACCAGCGCGGCCGGGCTGTTCATCGCGAAGTACACGCCCGGGTCGATGCAGGCCGCGGCCACCAGCGCCATCACGGCGACGAAGGATTCGGCCAGCATGCCGCCGTAGCCGATGTAGCGTGCATGGGTCTCGTTGTCGAGCATCTTGGGCGTCGTGCCCGAGGAGATCAGCGCATGGAAGCCCGACACCGCGCCGCAGGCGATCGTGATGAACAGGAACGGGAACAGGTTGCCCGACCAGACCGGGCCATTGCCTTGCGCGAACTGGGTCACGGCCGGCATCTGCAGGGTCGGCGCGACGAACACGATGCCGATCGCCAGCGCGATGATGGTGCCGATCTTCAGGAAGGTCGACAGGTAGTCGCGCGGTGCCAGCAGCAGCCACACCGGCAGGCTGGCGGCGATGAAGCCGTAGCCGACCAGCATCCAGGTCAGGGCCTTGCCGTCGAAGGTGAACATCGGGCCCCAGACCGGGCTCTGGCTCACCGCCTGGCCGCCGAAGATCGCCGCCATCAGCAGCACGAAGCCGATCACCGAGATCTCGCCGATGCGGCCCGGGCGGATGTAGCGCAGGTAGACGCCCATGAAGAGCGCCACCGGAATCGTCGCCGCCACCGTGAAGGTGCCCCACGGCGATTCGGCCAGCGCCTTGACCACGATCAGCGCCAGCACCGCGAGGATGATGATCATGATCATGAAGGTGCCGAACAGCGCGATCATGCCGGGCACCGTGCCCATCTCCTGCTTGATCAGGTCGCCGAGCGAGCGGCCGTCGCGCCGGGTCGAGATGAACAGGATGATGAAGTCCTGCACCGCGCCTGCGAACACCACGCCGGCCAGGATCCACAGCAGCCCGGGCAGGTAGCCCATCTGCGCCGCCAGCACCGGGCCGACCAGCGGGCCGGCGCCCGCGATGGCCGCGAAGTGATGGCCGAACAGCACGTTCTTGTCTGTCGGCACGTAGTCCAGGCCGTCGTTGTGACGGTGCGCCGGCGTCATGCGGCTGCCGTCCAGGCGCAGCACCGTGTCGGCGATGAACAGGCTGTAGTAGCGGTAGGCGATCAGGTAGGTGCAGATCGCGGCGACCACGATCCACAGCGCGTTGATGGCCTCGCCGCGCGCGAGGGCCACCGTGCCGAGCGCGAAGGCGCCGACCACGGCCACGACGAGCCACACGAGGTGGCGGCGGATGCTGTGCATTGGAATGTCTCCGGAATATGAACCCCGGCAGTGTCGCGAGCCGCTGCGATGCGCGCATCTGTTGCACCGCGCAGTCCGCCCGCGCGGAATCACCTAAGGGATAACCCTTTGCGGAACGATCCGCAGCTTCAGCTGCCGAATTCCCGTGCGTGTTCCACCGCGTACTTGATCAGCGCCGACTGGCCTTCGAGTCCCAGCCGGCGCTTGATGCTCTGGCGGTGCGCCTCGACCGTGCGCACGCTGAGCCCCAGGTCGCGCGCGATCTGCTTGCTGGAGTCGCCGCGGGCGAGCGCCGACAGGATCTCGGCCTCGCGCGGCGTCAGCAGCGGACGCGGCTGGCGAGTGGCGAACAGGCGCTGCGACACCGCCGACCCGAGGAAGGTGCCGCCAGCCGCCACCGCCTCGATCGCCGCCACGATCTCGGACGCCGGCGCATCCTTCAGCACATAGCCCCGCGCGCCGGCGGAAAGCGCCTGCTGCACGTATTCGGGGTTGTCGTACATGCTGAGCATCAGCACCTTGACGCCGGAGACACCCGCCTGCAGCGCCGCGGCCAGTTCGATCCCGCTCATGCCCTTCATGCCGACATCGGCCAGCACCAGGTCGGGCGCCAGCGTGCCGATGCGTTCGAGCGCCTCGGCGCCGCCGCCCGCTTCGCCGACGATCGCGAGGCCGGGCAGCGGACCGAGGCGAGCGCGCAGCCCGTCGCGCACCAGCGGATGGTCGTCGACGATGAAGATGCGGATGGGCGGGCGCGCTTCTTCGGTGCTTGGTTCGGTCACTGGAATGCCCTCACGCCATCGCTCCCGCGGGAACCGGCCACGGTGTTCGCGTTGGCACCCGGACTTCGGCCCTGATCGAAGTGCCACCGCCGCTTTCGGAACGCACGGCCAGCCTGCCGCCGATGGCTGCGATGCGCTCGCGCATGTTGCGCAGGCCGATGCCGCGCCGCGGATCGAGCTCGATCGCGGCCGGTTCGAAGCCGACGCCGTCGTCACCGATCTCCAGGCTCACGCGGTCGCCTTCGAAGCCGAGCGCGATGCACACCTGCCGCGCCCGCGCATGCTTGCGCACATTGGTGAGCGCCTCCTGGGCGATGCGGAAGAGCGCGGTCTTGACTTCCTGCGGAAGCTCGAAGGGCTGGCCGTCCAGCGCGAACGAGGCGGTCGCGCCGCCCTCTTCGCTGAACTCGGCGCCCAGGCGTTCCAGCGCGGCGGGCAGGCCCAGCGTGTCGAGCAGCGCCGGCCGCAGGCTGTGCGAGATGCGGCGCACCTCCACCAGCGATTCGGATCCGCTGCAGGGCCTTGCCGAGCACCGGCGGCACCGGCTCGCGTGCGCGCTCCAGCGCGTCGACGCCCGACTCCACCAGCAGCTTGGCCGACACCAGGGTCTGGCTGGTGCCGTCGTGCAGCTCGCGCGCGAGATGGGCGCGCTCGTCCTCCTGCGACTGCACGACCTGGCGCGCCAGCAGCCGCAGCCGTGCCTCGGCCACCCGATGCTCGCTGAGGTTGAGCAGCAGCCCGGTGGCGCTGACCACGCCCAGGCACAGCGCGGCGATGCCGGCGATCCAGAGCATGGTGGTGGTGACGTTGTTGCCCGTCTGGCGGTCGAGGGCCTGCATCGCGGCATCGATGTCGTCCAGGTACAGCCCGGTGCCGAGCATCCAGTTCCAGCGCGGCAGCGCGGTGACGTAGCCGAGCTTGGGCGCCAGTTGCGCGCTCGACGGCTTGCGCCACTGGTATTCGACGAAGCCGCCGCCTTCGCGCGCCCGGCCGACCAGGTCCTGGATGGTGGCGCGTCCCTGCGAATCGCGCAGGTCCCAGAGCGTCTGGCCGACCAGTTCGGGCTGGCGCGAATGCATCAGCGAAAGGCCCTGCATGTCGTAGACGAAGAAATAACCGTCGCTGCCGTAGTCGAGCGCGCCCAGCCGGCGCAGCGCTTCGGCCCGCGTGGCGTCGTCGTCCGGGCCGGCGTCGTAGAGCGGCTTGACGATGCTGACGGCCAGGTCCACGTAGCTGCGCAGCTCGTTGCGCCGCTGGTTCATGTAGGTCTGCTCGATCAGCGCCTTCTCGCGCCGCGCCAGGTCGCGTTCCTGGTGGCGCACCGCGAGCGCCACCAGCACCAGCGCCACCAGCAGGGGTGCCACCGCAAGCGCGACGATCTTGGTCCGGAGATTCATATGGGGCCGGGAGCGTACCACTCGCTGCGCGGTGACAACTGTGCGACTGCCGCAGCCCGGGCACGCATCGCGCGCCGCGCACAATACGCGCCATGAGTGAAAGCGACATCGCCTGTCTCGTCCTGGCGGTGGCCCTGGTCGGACTGCTGTTCCGGCCCAATGCCCATCCCGTTCTCGTCGGCCTGCTGATCACCCTGGTGGTCAGCGCGGTGGTGCTGCTGACCCACCAGGAAGACCTGGAGCAGGAGCAGGCCGAGACCGCCTCGGTCAAGACCTTCGTCGCGGCGCATCCGGAAGCACGCGCCGAGGTTCTGAACTGGAACCGCTGCCGTGGCAGCGCGGTGATCTCTTGCAAGAGCCTTGGCGTCGACGCGGCGCGTTCGAAGGTCGTGCACGACTACGAGGCCGAGCGCCGCAAGGCGCTGGAGGAAGTGTCCGTTCCCTGAGCCGTGCCGGAGGCATGCCGATGGGCCGCGCCGTTCGGCGCTCAGAGTTCGCGCCGCATCTCGATGTGGTCGATGCCGGCTTCCTCGAAGGGCTCGCCGCACACCGCATAACCCAGCCGCCGGTAGAAATTTTCCGCGCTGCGTTGCGCATGCAGGGTCAGGGCGCGCTCGCCGCGCTGCTGCGCCACGGATTCGAGCGCACGCAGCAGCGCCTCGCCGTGGCCGCCGCCGCGCAGGCCGCGGTGCACCGCCAGCCGGCCGATGCGGCCCAGGCCCGGCGCCTCGGCCACCAGCCGGCCGGTGGCGATGACCTGGCCGAGACGGTTGCGCACGACCGCATGCACCGCGCTCTCGTCGTGCTCGTCCCATTCCATGCTCTCGGGCACCCGCTGCTCGTCGATGAAGACCTCGCGCCGCACCCGACTGGCGCCCTCGGCCAGTTGCTGCCAGTCGCCGGTGAGGACCTCGCGCATCGGCTGGCCGGCCTCGTAGGCCTCGATCGCCTCGCGCAGGGCCGCGGGCACCGGGCGGGAGGTCTGGCTGGCCGGGTCGGCGAAGACATAGAGCAGCTCGCAGCTCACCAGCAGGTCGCCGCCGCGGAACAGGCCGCCGGCGAAGCGCATCGAGGAAGTGCCGATGCGCTCGCACTTCATGCCGATGTCGAGCAGGTCGTCGATGCGCGCCGACGCATTGAATTCGATCGTCGCCTTGCGCACATAGAGATCGCCTTCGAGCAGGCGCATCGATTCCTCGTAGGGCAAGGCCATCGCGCGCCAGTAGTCGGCGATGGCGGTGTCGAAGTACATCAGGTAGTGGGCGTTGAAGACGATCTTCTGCATGTCGACCTCGGCCCAGCGGACGCGCAGGCGGTGGAAGAAGCGGAAGTCGGTCTTGCGAAGAAGCGTGTCGGTCATGGTTGCAGGGCCTCGCGCAAGGCCCGCGCGGCATCGTCGTGCGCCTTGAGCGCCTCCGGAACCGCCCGGCCCATCTTGATGAATTCGTGGATCACGCCGCGGTAGATCTCCAGGTCGACCGCGACGCCGGCGGCGCGCAGCTTGTCGGCGTAGGCGATGCCTTCGTCGACCAGCGGGTCGCATTCGGCCAGCCCGATCCAGGCCGGCGCCACGCCCTCGACATCGTCCGCGTTGAGCGGCGCGAAGCGCCAGTCCTCGCGATCGGCCGGTGTGTTTACGTAGAGGCCGAAGAACCAGCTGATCAGCGCCTCGTCGAGCAGCGGGCCCATGGCCAGGCGCCGGTGCGACTCGGTGTCCTGGTGCGCGGTCATGCCCGGGTAGAACAGCAGCTGCAGCGCGACTGGCAGGCCGGCGTCGCGCGCCAGGATGGCGCAGACCGCCGCCAGGGTGCCGCCCGCGCTGTCGCCGCCGAGCGCGATCCGCCTGCCGTCCAGGCCCCATGGCGCTGCGTGGCCGGCTATCTGGGTCAGCGCGTCCCAGGCATCGTTCGAAGCGATGGGGAACTTGTGCTCGGGTGCCAGCCGGTAGTCGACCGAGATCACCGCGCAGCCGCTCTTCCGGCTGAGCACCCGGCACAGGATGTCGTGGGTGGCGATGCTGCCGACGGTGAAGCCGCCGCCGTGGAAATAGACCAGGAGCGGCAGCCGCTCGTTCGATGGCGCGTAGAGGCGCAATGGCAGCGAATGGCCGTCGCGCGCGGGCACGCTGAGGTCCTCGACGCGGGCCAGTTCGGGCTTGGGCACCTCGAGCACCTCGGCGCCCTTGGCGTAGGCGGCCTTGGCCTGCTCGGGCGTCAGCGCGTGCAGGGGCGGATGGCCGGCGCGCGCCATGCGATCGACCACGCCGGCCATGCGCGGCGTCAGGCTCGACATGGGCCGGACCGCGTGACGGGGTCGAGGGTTTTGGTCATGGGCAAGGCATCCCGGGAATGGTTAGATTCGAAGGCCCGCATCCTACCGTCCGCCCTGCCCCATCCAGCAGCGCCTCCGCGCTCCAATCCATGGCCCTCATCCAATACCTCACCCAGATCCAGTTCGACTTCGGCGCCATCCGCTTGCTGCGCAGCGAGTGCGAGCGCATCGGCATCCGGCGGCCGCTGGTCGTCACAGATGCCGGCGTGCGCGCCGCCGGCATCCTGCAGAAGGCGCTCGATGCGCTTGGCGACATGCCCGTCGCCGTCTTCGACCAGACGCCTTCCAACCCGACCGAGGCCGCGGTGCGCCTGGCCGCGGCCCAGTACCGCGAGGCCGGCTGCGACGGCCTGGTCGCTGTAGGCGGCGGCTCGGCGATCGACTGCGCCAAGGGGGTGGCGATCGCCGCCACGCACGAAGGGCCGCTCAAGACCTACGCCACCATCGAAGGCGGCTCGACGAAGATCACCGATCGCGTCGCGCCGCTGATCGCAGTGCCGACCACCAGCGGCACCGGCAGCGAGGTGGCGCGCGGCGCCATCGTGATCGTCGACGACCACCGCAAGCTGGGCTTCCACAACTGGCTGCTGATGCCCAAGGCCGCCATCTGCGACCCCGAACTCACCCTCGGCCTGCCGCCCCGGCTCACCGCCGCCACCGGCATGGACGCCATCGCCCACTGCATGGAGACCTTCATGTCGGCGGCCTTCAACCCGCCGGCCGACGGCATCGCGCTCGACGGCCTGGAGCGCGCCTGGGGCCACATCGAGCGCGCCACCCGCGACGGCAGCGACCGCGAGGCCCGGCTCAATCTGATGAGCGCCTCGATGCAGGGCGCGATGGCCTTCCAGAAAGGCCTCGGTTGCGTGCATTCGCTGAGCCACAGCCTGGGCGGCGTCGATCCGCGGCTGCACCACGGCACCCTCAACGCCCTCTTCCTGCCGGCCGTCATCGCCTTCAATGCCGGCGCCGAGTCGGTGCGCAAGGAGCAGCGCCTGCAGCGCATGGCCCAGGCCATGCACCTCGACTCCGCCGGCGACCTCGGCGAAGCGATCCGCGACATGAACGCCCGTCTCGGCCTGCCCGGCGGACTGGCCGAGGTCGGCGTCAAGGCCGAGCAGTTCGAGCAAGTGATCGACGGTGCCATGGCCGATCACTGCCACAAGACCAATCCGCGCCTGGCCACCCGCGAGGACTACAGGCAGATGCTCGAAGCGTCGATGTAGCCGTTGCGCGCGGCCGACCTGCGCTCGTCGATCCGAAGGCCGCGGAGCAGGCCATGCCAGGGCACCCAGGGAACCGGCTTCGCCGGGCCCTTGGGTGCGCCCCCCTCCAAGCCGAAGGCGCCAGAGAGGGGGGAGCGGCGAAGCCGCGCGGGGGGTGATCCCCTCTTCAGAACTTCCAGTTGAGCGTGGCGCGGATGCCGTTGTCGCGCACGCCGCCGCCCATCTGCCCCGCGTAGGACACGCCGACCACCGCGTTCTTCGCGATCGGCACGTCCACGCCCAGTTCGAGCACTGCCGCATCCTTGGCGATCGGCACGCCGGCCACGGTGAAGGCGTTCGATCCGTTGAAGCTCAGCGTGCTGCTCGGCACCACGTCGCCGAAGGCATGGCGCCAGCCGACCATGCCGCGGGCGGTCCAGTCGGTGCCGCCCAGGCTGAAGGTGGACGAGGCGCGCAGGCCCAGGGTCGTGAAGGTGGTGACGGTGCTCTCGCTGCCGGCGGAGAGTGCTGCCGCGCCGCCCGATTCGTTGATCGCCGAGGTCGACTGGCGCACATAGGCCAGTCCGGCGAAGGGTTCCAGCTGGGTCTTCCCCGCGTCGATGCGCCAGCCCAGTTCGCCGAAGGCCTGGGTGGTGCCGGCGTCGTAGTGCGCATTCGGCCGGTCGCCGAAGCCGCTGAAGGCCACCGTGCGCTGGGTGTCCAGGTTGTGCCAGGTGTAGGTCGCGCCCAGGCGCAGGCCCAGCTCGCCCCACTGCTTGCCGCCGTAGACGCCCAGGTCGTAGTTGTCGCTGGTGCCCGAGGCGTTGCGGTCGCCCACGCTGAAGCTGGAGCGGCTGTAGCCGGCCAGGACGCCCATGCGCCAGTCGTCGAAGACCCGCGCATCGGTGCCTGCGAAGACGCCGCCGATGTTGCTGCTCATCTTCGCCGCATTGCCGTCGGCGTCGATGCTGCCCCAGGAGCCGAAGGCCCGGGCCCAGCTCACCGGATGGGCCGGGTTGCAGGCGGAGTCGGGGATGTTGAGCGACGAGCCCGGCTCCGCCAACTGCGCATCGCTCGCCGATTGCGTACTGAAGCGCGAGTCGACGCCGCCGACGCCGCATAGCGCCTGGCGGGTGCGGTCGTTGGCCGCGTCGCGCACGAAATGGCTGTCCTCGATCATCTGCGACTTGGCCGACGCATGCAGCTCGCCCGACAGCTGGTTGAAGGCATTGCGCGCCTCGGCGTCGGTGGCCAGCAGGCCGACCGCGTCCTTCAGCAGGTTGCCGTCCGGCAGGCTTTGCAGTCCGCCCGCGGTGGCGCGCTCGTTGGGCGTGCCGGCGGCGTCGACGAAGGAGCGAACCTGGTCCGGCGTGACATAGACGTTGTTGGCGTCGTAGGAGTCGGTCAGCTTGAAGAAGGCACCCTGCAGGTCGCCGGTCAGGACGTACCTGCCGGAGACGCCGCCGTCGGCGCTGAGCACGGTGTAGCGCGAGTTCAGCGAATAGGCGCCGGGCGCGATCTTCTGGATGTCGAGCACCGAGCCACCCTGCAGGGTGGCGCTGCCGCTGACCTGGATGCGGTCGGAATCGGTGCCTGCCGGATCGACCTGCGCCAGGTAGGTCGAGCCTGCCGCCTGCACGAAGTTGCCGTTGACGTTGAGGGTGCCGATCGAGTTCCCCGGCGCCACCGTGCCGCCGGCGGCGATGGTGGTCGCGCCGACCGTGCCGCGGCCGCCCAGCGTGCCGCCGTTCTGCACCGTGACCGCCGAATTGGCCAGCGAACCGTTGACCGACAGCAGGCCGGTGCCGACCGTGGTGGCGCCGGTGAGCGTGCTGACGCCGGTGAGGTTCAGCGCGCCGGCGCCGGTCTTGGTCAGCGTGCCGGTGCCGCTGATCGGGTTGGCGAAGCTGGCGTCGACCGGCTGATCGAGCACCAGCGCCGCGTCGTCGACGATGGCGCCGCTGCCGAAGCTGGTGGCAGAGCCGATCAGCGTGCCGGCCGAGACGGTGGTGCCGCCCGTGTAGGTGTTCACGCCCACCAGCGTGCTGGCGCCGGTGCCGATCTGGCTCAGGCTGCCGCTGCCGCTTACAACCCCGACCAGCGAGAAGTCGTCGGAGCGGTTGAGGGCCAGCGTGCCGTTGTTGGTGATGTTGCCGTAGACCAGGCCGCTGGCACCGCCATTGCCCAGCTGCAGGGTGCCGGCCGCGATGGTGGTGCCGCCGGTGTAGCTGCTGTTGCCGGTGAGGATGGCGGTGCCGCTGCCGACCTGCTGCACCCCGCCCGTGCCGTGGATGGTGCCGTCCAGTTGCAGCGTGCCCGCGCGGTTCAGCACCAGCGTGGCGTCGTTGGCCACGTCGCCGACGATCGAGCCGGTGCTGCCGCCGTCGCCGATCTGCAGCGTGCCCTGCGCGATGGTGGTGCCGCCGGTGTAGGTGTTGGCGCCGGTCAGCACCAGGGTGCCGAGGTCGGTCTTGACCACGGCGCCCGCGCCGGTCATCGCGGAGCCGACGGTGGCGACGAAGTGCGCCGAATCGGCGGTGCCGTCGCCGACCCGGATGGTGTCGACGCCCGGCAGCAGCTCGATCGAATCGCCCTGGATCCGGTAGCCGCTGGTCGCGAACTGCATGCCGGTCGCGGCGACCGCGCCCAGGCTGGAATCCACCGTCACCGTGCCCGCTGCGCCGGCGAAGACCGGGAAGGAGTTGCCCGCGTAGCCCGAATTGACGTAGCCGGTGCCGTCGACCCAGTTCTGGTTGCCGGAGACGGCCTGCCAGACGCCGTCGCCGCCGTCGATCACGCCGTTGAAATGCGGTCCGTTGCCGTCCCAGTAGTTCATGTTCAGGCCGGTGCTGTTGGCCAGGTTGACCTGGTGCGGCACGCCCGACACCACCTGCAGCGTCAGGCCGGGCGGTGCCGTGCCGATGGCGAAGCCGCCGTAGCTCAGGTCGCCGGCGTAGTTGATGACGCGGTAGAGGCCTGGGCCGAAGACGTCCGCGCTGTCCGCCTGCACGTTCAGCGTGCCGGCCAGCGCCAGGTCGCCGCCGACGTTCAGGAGGTCGTTGCGGACCGCGCCGGTCGCGGCGGAACCGCCGAAGTCGAAGTTCAGGTTCGAGGCGGCGCTGAGCGTGAGGTTGCCGGCGATGGCCAGGGTGCCGATGGAGTTGTTGCCGGGCGCCACGTTGCCATCCGCCACGCTCACATTGCCGCCGATCGTGCCGGTGCCGGCCAGCGTGCCGCCGGTCGCCACCGAGAGGCTGCTGGCCGAGTTGCCCAGCGCGCCGTTCACCTGCAGCGTGCCGGCCGTGACGTTGGTGCTGCCGGAGAAGGCGCCGCTGTCGGCGGTGAGCAGCGTGCTGCCGCTGCCGATCTGGTTGACCGTGCCGGACCCGCTGATGACGCCGTCGAAGCTCGCCGCGTCCGCGCGGTTGAAGGCCAGCGTGCCGTTGTTGGCGACGTTGCCGACGATGCTGCCGCTGCTGCCGCCATTGCCCAGTTGCAGCGTGCCGCCGGCAGCGATGGCGGTGCCGCCGGTGTAGCTGCTGGCGGCGGTCAGCACGGTGCTGCCGAGCAGTTGGCTCACGCTGCCGCTGCCGCTGATCGCGCCCGCGAAGGTGGTGCTGCCCGGGCTGTCGAAGACCAGCGCGCCGTTGTCGTTCACGTCGCCGACGATCGAGCCTGCAGAGACGCCGTCGCCGAGCTGCAGCGTGCCGGCGCTGATCGTGGTGCCGCCGGTGTAGCCGTTGACGCCGACCAGGGTGGTGCTGCCGCTGCCGCGCTGCTCGAGGGAGCCGCTGCCGCTGATCGCGCCGTTGAAGACCACCGCGTCCGAGCGGTTGAAGGCGAGCACGTTGTTGTCGATCACGTCTCCGGTGATCGAGCCGCTGGTGCCGCCATTGCCGACCTGCAGGATGCCGGTGGTGATCGTGGTGCCACCGGTGTAGGTGCTGGCGCCGGTCAGCGTCGTGGTGCCCGCGCCGGCTTGCACCAGCGCGCCGCTGCCGCTGATCGCGCCGCCGAAGACCAGTTCGTCCGAGCGGTTGAAGGCCAGCGTGGCGTTGTCCACCACGTCGCCGGTGATCGAGCCGGTGCTGCCGCCGTTGCCGATCTGCAGCGTGCCGGCGGCGATGGTGGTGCCGCCGGTGTAGCTGCTGTTGCCGGTGAGCACGGTGCTGCCGCTGCCGAGCTGCTCGACCGCGCCGCTGCCGCTGATGACGCCGGCGAAGACCAGCTCGTCCGACCGGTTGAAGGCCAGCGTGGCGTTGTCGGCCACGTCGCCGACGATGCTGCCGCTGGTGCCGCCATTGCCGATCTGCAGCGTGCCCGCGCCGATGATGGTGCCGCCGGTGTAGCTGTTGGCGCCGGCAAGCGTCAGGGTGGCGGCGCCGGTCTTGACCAGGCTGCCGCTGCCGCTGATCACGCCGTCGAAGCTGGTCGCCGCCGAATCGTTGACTGTGAGCGCCGCGCTGCCCAGCGTGATGCTGCCCGCGCCGCTGAGGTTGTTGGCGGTCTGGTTGAAGCCGTTCAGGTCCAGCGTGGCGCCGGCCGCGACCCTCACCGCGCCGCTGTCGGCGAAGGCATCGGCGGCGCCGGTGCGCAGCGTGCCGGCGTTGACCAGGGTCGAGCCGGTGTAGGTGTTGGCCTCCGACAGGATCAGCGTGCCGGCGCCGTTCTTGGTCAGGGTCTGGCCGTCCCATGGCACGCTGGAAGACGCCTGGTTGGCCAGCGCCACGTCGACGTTGAAGACATCGGTGGCGCCGGCCAGCGTGAAGACGCCGTTGCCCGCGGTCGTGCCTGCGAGCCAGGTGAGCGCAAAACCCAGCTCGTAGTCCTGCGCATTCGCCGAGACGCGGCCCGACAGCGTGAGGTAGTCGACCGGGCTGGTCGCGCCGCCCATGCTCACCGAGCTGAAATCTCCCGTGATGCCGTTCGCGGCGGCGGTGTGGATCACGGTGAAGGCGGTGGAAGTCAATGCGCTGGCCGAGGTCGGTGCGGTGGGTGTGAAGCCGGTGATGCCGAGTGCGCCGCCCAGGTTCGCGCTGGTCGCGGTAATCACCGGTTCGGCGCTGCCGACCGCCACGTTCAGCGTGCTGCCGGCGGACTGCGTGAAGACGCCGCCCACCGCCAGGGCGGAGTCCGGCGCGATCCGGGTGGTGGCGCCGGCGGCGGTGGTGTAGTCGCCGGTGGTCGTGAAGGCGCCCGCCTGCGCCAGGTTCAGCGTGCCGGCCTCGACGTTCGCGCTGCCGACCGAGGAGCCGGTGCCTCTCAGCGTGGTGGTGCCGGTGCCGGCCTGGCTCAGAACGCCGCTGCCGGTGATGGTGCCGGCGAAGTCGAGCGCATCGCTGCGGTTGAAGGCCAGGGTGCCGTTGTCGACCACATTGCCGACGATGCTGCCGGTGGTGCCGCCATCGCCGACCTGCAGCGTGCCCGAGGCGATGGTGGTGCCGCCGGTGTAGGTGTTGGCGGCGCTCAGCACTGTGGTGCCGCCCGCTTGCGTGAGCGCGCCGCTGCCGCTGACCACGCCCGCGAAGGTGGTGGTGCCCGGGTTGTTGAAAGCCAGCGTGCCGTTGTCGGCCACGTCGCCGACGATCGAGCCGGCCGTGGTGCCGTTGCCCAGTTGCAAGGTGCTGGCTGCCGCGATCGTGGTGCCGCCGCCGTAGGTGTTGGCCGCGGTCAGCACCGTGGTGCCGCCCAGCTGCTCGACCGTGCCGGTGCCGCTGATGACGCCCGCGAAGGTGTTGGTGCCGGGGTTGTCGAAGGCCAGCGTGGCGTTGTCCACCACGTTGCCGACGATCGAGCCGGCGGTGGTGCCGTCGCCCAGTTGCAGGGTGCCTGTGGTGATCGTGGTGCCGCCGGTGTAGCTGTTGGCGCCGGTCAGAGTCGTGGTGCCCGCGCCGGCCTGCACCAGCGCGCCGCTGCCGCTGATCGCGCCGCCGAAGACCAGTTCGTCCGAGCGGTTGAAGGCCAGCGTGCCGTTGTCCACCACGTCGCCGGTGATCGAGCCGGTGCTGCCGCCGTTGCCGATCTGCAGCGTGCCGGCGGCGATGGTGGTGCCGCCGGTGTAGCTGCTGT
>Ga0265327_10003742_pt1 | contig 14142 bp, 15 predicted proteins | sample 41621metaG_FD_202089 | JGI IMG/M metagenome (GOLD analysis project Ga0265327, IMG submission 202089) | Rhizosphere microbial communities from Carex aquatilis grown in University of Washington, Seatle, WA, United States - 4-16-21 metaG | ecosystem: Host-associated > Plants > Roots > Rhizosphere... | reverse complement strand
ATGATCGCGGGGCTTGAGCTGCCGACCGGCGGCCGGATCTTCCTCGGTTCGGAGGAGGTCACGGCGAAGCGCGCGTCCGAGCGCGACATCGCCTTCGTCTTTCAGCTCTTCGCCCTTTATCCGCACATGAACGTGCGCGCGAACATCGGCTTCCCGCTCAAATGCCAGGGCATGGCCCGGGCCGAGATCCGGCGGCGAGTCGAGGAGGCGGCGCGGATCCTGCGCATCGCGCCGCTGCTCGACAAGCCGGTGTCCGGCCTGTCGGGCGGCGACCGCCAGCGCGTCGCGCTGGGGCGCGCGATCGTCCGGCAGCCGATGGCGTTCCTGATGGACGAGCCGCTCGGGGCGCTCGACGCCGAGTTCCGGCAGCTCATGTGCGGCGAACTCCGGGCACTGCACGACCGCCTCGACGCGACGACCGTCTACGTCACCCATGACCAGCTCGAAGCGATGTCGATGGCGGACAAGATCGCGGTCATGAACGACGGCGCGATCGAGCAGCTCGGCACCCCGCAACAGATCTACGACCGGCCCGCCTCGATGTTCGTCGCCGATTTCATCGGCTCGCCTCCGATGAACTTCCTCGCCTTCGACGCGCGGCTCGCCCCGGGCGACCGCAGCGTCGTCATCGACGGCGCGCGCATCGCGGTTCCGGAGCTGCGCGAGGGAGGGAGCCGGCCCGACCTCGTGCTCGGGGTCCGCCCCGAGCATGTCCGCCTCAACGACGCCTCGCCGCTGCGCGGCGGGGTATACGGCGCCGAATATCTGGGTACGACGCAGATCGTCACGGTGATGACGGAGCACGGCGTCGTGAAGGCGCGCCTCTCCTCGGAGACGCAGATCACGCCCGGCGAGCGCGTCGGCCTCAACTTCCGGCCGGAGAAGCTGTCGATCTTCGATCGTGAGACCGGCCGCGCGCTGCGATCGGCGCTGCACGACGGAGGCCCGCATGGCTGACGTCCGCCTTGAGGGCCTCGGCAAGCGGTTCGGACGGACCGACGCCATCAGCGGCCTATCGCTCGACATCGGCGACGGCGAGTTCGTCGTCCTGCTCGGCCCGACGGGGGCCGGCAAGACGACGACGCTGCGCCTCGTCGCCGGCCTCGAGCGGCCGGATGCGGGCCGCATCGCAATCGCCGGCCGGGACGTCACATCGGAGCCGCCGGCAGCGCGCGACGTTACCTTCATCTTCCAGCAATACTCGCTCTACCCGCATCTGACGGTCTTCGAGAACCTCGCCTTCCCGTTGCGGTCGCCCGCGCGACGAGTGCCGCCGGCAACCATCGAGCGCAAGGTCCGCGAGATCGCGCGCCTGCTGCGCATCGAGGAAAAACTCGGGAACCGGGCAACACAGCTTTCCGGCGGCCAGATGCAGCGCGTCGCGATCGGCCGCGCCCTCGTCCGCTCGCCCTCGATCTACCTCATGGACGAACCGCTCTCCTCGCTGGACGCCAAGCTGCGCGGCGAACTCCGCATCGAGCTGCAACGCATTCAGCGTGACCTCGGCGCGACCATTCTCTACGTCACGCACGACCAGACCGAGGCGCTGACGCTCGCGACACGGATCGGCGTCATGGATCGCGGACGGCTCGTGCAGGTTGGAACGCCGCGCCAGATCTATGAGGACCCGGTCAGCGTCTACGTCGCGACCCGGCTCGGCTCGCCCCGCATCAACCTCGTGCCGCGCGCGGCCTTCGCGGCGCTGCCCGCGCCCCAGACGGCGGCGACGATCGGCACCCGCACCGAGCATGTGCGCATCCGCAAGGCGAACGGTTCCGGAGCCGTGGGAACGGTGTCGTGGATCGAGCATCTGGGCGACCAGGACCACCTCCACGTCGCCCTCGGCGAGCACGATTTCGTGACGCTGAGCGATCCGGATTCGGGTCTCGCCGTCGGCGACCCGGTCGAGATCGAGGTGACGCGGCCGTTATTTTTCGATGCCGAAGGCAGGCGCGTGGCGGGCTGACCGACCGCGTGCCGGCGAACGAGGACGTCTTATGGACGAGGCATTGCGCAAGAGGTTGATCGAGGCGGTGGCACGGACGGTGATCGCCAATGCCGAGGAGCTGACGCAGCTCGACCGGCAGATCGGGGACGGCGATCACGGCCTGAACATGAAGCGGGGATTCGAGGCGGTGCTGGAGACGATCGAGGCGACTGCGGCGAAGCCACTGCCGGACGCCGTGAAGGCGGTCGGAACGACGCTCGTGATGAAAATCGGCGGCGCATCGGGACCGCTCTACGGAACCCTGTTCCTCGCCCTCGGCAAGGCGCTGCCGGAAACGCCATCGGTATCGATCCTGGCCGAGGCTTTCGCGGCTGCCGTCGAGGCGGTGAAGGCGCGCGGCAAGTCCCAGGAAGGGCAGAAGACGATGCTGGACGTGCTCGTACCTGTCGCTGCCATGCTGCGCGCCAGCAGCGGTGACGGCGAGGATCTCATTGCGCGCATCCGGGCGACGGCTCTCGAATCGGCCGAGGCGACGCGGCCGATGAGGGCGATCCGCGGCCGGGCGTCCTTCCTCGGCGAGCGGTCGATCGGGCACGTCGATCCCGGCGCGCGGTCCTCCGCTCTGATGATCGCCGCCGTCTGCGATGCGGTCGGAGGCTGACCGATGGCTCAGGAGCAGCGGCAGCCCCCCTCCGCAAATGTCGGCATCGTCATCGTCTCGCATTCCCGCAAGGTGGCGGAAGGTGCGGCCGACATGGTGCGCCAGATGGTCGGCGACGCGGTTCCGCTCGACTTCACCGGCGGCAACGCGGATGGCGGACTCGGGACGGACGTGGCGGCGATTCTTGCCGCGATCGATCGCGCCTGGTCGCCGGCGGGGGTCGCGATCCTGGTCGATCTCGGCGGCGCCGAAACCAACAGCGAGATGGCGATCGAGATGCTGGCGGAAGACCGTCGCGGCCGGGTCGTCGTCTGCAATGCGCCGATCGTCGAAGGGGCGGTGATTGCGGCGACCGAAGCATCGGGCGGCTCTCCGCTCGACGTGGTAAAGCGCACGGCAGAGGAGCTTTCGCCGCAATAGGCGAGCGCCGCCGGAGAGCGTCATCGAAGGATCTGGAGAATATGACTGAGCCGCCCGTTACCGCTTCCGCGCCACTCACCAACGAGGTGGGGCTGCATGCCCGGCCTTCGGTGAAGCTCACGCAGCTCGCAAAGAGCTTCGCCGCCACCGTGGAAATCGCGCTTGCGCCGGCAGGCCCCTGGGTCGATGCGAAGAGCCCGGTCAAGATCATGCGCGTCAAGGCCCCGAAGGGCGCGGTCCTGCATTTTCGCGCCTGGGGCACCGACGCCGCGGCGGCGATCGGCGCGCTTGCCGACCTCGTCGGCCGCCGGTTCGACGAGGACGCAAGCGAAGGCGCCGGCGATGGCTGAGACGCGCCACCGAGGCCGGCCAGCCTCGCCCGGCTTCGCGGCCGGGCACATCGTCGCGCTCGGCTCGGAGCCGAAGCCGGCCGTAAGGAGAGAGGCCGGCGACCCGGCCCGCGAGTCGGCGGCGCTGCGCGCGGCAATAACGGCGGCGGCGGCGGCACTGGCCGCGCTCGCTGCGGGCGCGGCCGAGGACGCGGCCGACATTCTCGGCTTCCAGATCGCGCTTCTCGATGACGACGCCTTGTCGGAACCGGCCTTCGCCGCGATCGAGACCGGGACGCCAGCGGACACCGCCTGGCGCGGCGCGCTCGATAACGAGATCGCGGGCTATCTCGCCGCCGACGACGAGGCGTTTCGCGCCCGCGCCGCCGACCTCGCCGATGTGCGCGACCGCGTGCTGGCGCAGATCGGCGGCGGCGGGAGCGGCGACGGCGACGCCGCCGCCGTCGCGCCGGGTAGCCTCATTGCGGCCCACGACCTGCCGCCCTCCCGTTTTCTCTCGATCGACTGGCGCGCCGGCGGCGCGGTCCTGCTCTCCGAAGGCAGCCGGAACAGCCATGTCGCCATGCTCGCCCGGGCGCGCGGCGTGCCGATGATCGTCGGTCTGGACGTCGATCCGTCCGGCATGGCGGGCGAGGCCCTTGTGGATGCAACGCGCGGCGAGCTGATCCTCGATCCCGCGCCGGAGACGCGCGCCGCATTCGAGGCGCAGCGGCGGGCGGGCGAGACCGCCGCCGCGCAGGCGGCAAGCCGCGCGGGCGAGCCGGCGGTGACGCTCGACGGCGTCGCGGTCGCGGTGCAGATCAACGTCGCGGCGCCGGACGAGCTGCTCGCCCTGTCGCCGGCGATCTGCGACGGCATCGGCCTCGTGCGCACCGAGTTCCTGTTCGCGGGGGACGCGTTGCCGGACGAGGAGACGCAATATCGCGTCTATCGCCGCCTCGCCGAGTGGGCTTCGGGCAAGCCGGTGACGATCCGCACCCTGGATGCCGGCGGCGACAAGCCGATCGCCGGCCTCACGGCAGAGGGCGAGAGCAACCCGTTTCTCGGCATGCGCGGCATTCGCCTGTCGCTTGCCCGTCCGGACGTCTTCCGCGTCCAGCTCCGCGCGCTCGCTCGTGCCGCCCGCCACGGAGCGGTCAAGGTCATGTTGCCCATGGTGACCGTGCCGGAGGAGCTTGAAGCCGCCCGCTCGATGCTCGATGCCGAAGTGGCGGCGCTCGCCGCGGCGGGCATCATGGCGGCGCGCCCGCCGCTCGGCATCATGGTCGAGGTACCGGCGGCCGCCCTCGCCATCGAGCGGTTCGACGCCGCCGCCTTCTTCTCGATCGGTTCGAACGATCTGACGCAGTACGTGATGGCGGCCGGGCGCGACATCGCTGCCGTCGCCGACCTCGCCGATCCGCGCAACCCGGCCGTGCTGCGGCTGATCCGGATGGTGGCGGACCACGGCCGCCTCACCGGGCGCGAGGTCAGCTTGTGCGGCGACGCCGGCGGCGATCCCGAGATCGTCGGCGAACTCCTGAGCGCGGGCCTCCGTTCGGTCTCCGTGGCCCCGTCGGCGCTCGCCGCCGCAAAGGCGGCGATCGGCCGCGTCGATCTGCGAAATTCCAGTGGCGCGATGGAGGACCGGTGACCGACCGCTCACAGGTGATCGAGCCGGTCGATCCGGTCGTCGAATATAAGACCATCCTGAAGCGGGTGCTCGACAACCGGCCGTCCGGAACGCGCCAGCGCCTCGCCAATGCGCTCGGCAAGAATCGCTCCTTCGTCTCGCAGATCGCCAACCCGGCCTACCCCGTTCCGATCCCGATCCAGCATGTCGAAACGATCTTCGAGATCTGCCATTTCTCTCAGGACGACCGGCGGGATTTCATGACGGCCTACGGGCGCGCCCATCCACGCCGCCTCGCCCTCGTTCACGCGGCCGCCCGCAAAACCCGGATCGTCTCGCTGGCGGTGCCGGACTTCGGCGACGCCAAACGCAACCGCACGGTCGATGCGATGATCGCCGACTTCGTTCGCCGCCTTGCGAAATTCGTCGACGAAATCGAGTGAAGATAAGCGCCGGGAGGTCACGTCATGAAGAAGCTGATCAATTCCGCGGAAACCGTCCTCGCCGAGAGTCTCGACGGCTTCGCTGCCTCGCACGCCGATATCGTCGCTCTCGGTCCGGAGCGGAAGTTCGTGCACCGCCGGACGCCGAAGCCCGGCAAGGTCGCCTTGCTTTCCGGCGGCGGCTCCGGCCACGAGCCGCTTCATGCCGGCTTCGTCGGCGTCGGCATGCTGGACGCCGCTTGCCCAGGCCAAGTCTTCACGGCGCCGACGCCGGATCAGATCGTCGAGGCATCCGCCGCCGTCGATACCGGCGCCGGCTGCCTCTTCATCGTCAAGAACTACGAAGGCGACGTGATGAACTTCGAGATGGCGGCGGAAGTCGCCGGCCGGGAGGTTCTGACCGTCGTCACCAACGACGACGTCGCCGTCGAGACGTCGACCTATTCGACGGGGCGGCGCGGCGTTGCCGGCACGCTCATCGTCGAAAAGATGGTCGGCGCCGCGGCGGAGGCAGGACGCGACCTCGCGGCGCTGCAAACGCTGGGCGAGGACGTCAACGCGCGCACCCGCTCGATGGGCGTCGCGCTCACCTCCTGCACGGTGCCGGCGGCGGGGAGACCCACCTTCGACATCGGCGAGAGCGAGATCGAGATGGGCGTCGGCATCCACGGCGAGCCCGGGCGCAGGCGCGTGCCGCTCGCGAGCGCCGACGCCATTGCCGGCGAACTCGTCGGGACCATCCTGAAGGATCTCGGCGCGAAACGTGGGAGCCCCGTGCTGCTTTTCGTCAACGGCTTCGGCGGCACGCCCGCGCTCGAGCTTTATCTCATGGCCAATGCGGCTCGCCGGATCCTTGACGAGGCCGGCCTCACCGTCGCCCGCAGCCTGACCGGAAGCTACGTCACGTCCCTTGAGATGGCCGGCTGCTCGATCACCGTGACGGCCGTCGACGACGCCCTCGTCTCGCTGTGGGACGCGCCGGTGCACACCGCCGCGCTGCGCTGGGGGATGTGAGAGGCGTGAAGCGTTATTGTCGGGCTGGTACTTTCGAGAAGAGCGCGCCGAGCACGACCAGATGATCGGGCAGCTGATCGAGTTCGAGTGCCTCGACGTTGGTGAGCGGGTGCCGAACCGATCGGCGTAGTGGGGAGCGGACGGCAGTGATGACAATCCTGTTCCCCGTTCACCTCTTCCCGTACGCCGTGAAAATGTAATCTTTTGCCGTCACTATCGTATGGCACGCGTACCCGCAATCGGTGCCGCTCCCCTCGGGCGTGAACGTGTCGGACGCGGCGTCATGGTTAAACTGGGCGTATCCCCATCCGCCGGTGTCCGGGAATCGCTTGCTATCCCTCGCAATGAAATCAACGTCCTTCAGGGTGTCCGGCACCACCGTCGTCGGATCGGGGGCCTCCGTACTCTTTTTCGGCTTCCAATGGATCTTCGCAATCTTGGAACCGTCGGGGAAATGCTTGCCGTTGCCGGGAACGCCGGCCCGGTAGGCGTCGATCATCACGGGATTGGCGAGGATCACGGCGAGCGCGTCTTCGGTCTGACTGACGGCGACAGTCTGCCAGTCTTCGTATCCCTTGAACTCGGAGAACGCGAGGCCATTCGGCACTTGCACAGTGTACTTGTCCTGCGCGGAAATGGCCGCGCCGCCCAAGACGGCGAGCACTACCGCAATGCTCACCGTCAGCCATGATGGAGTTCTCGTCATGCTCATTCCTCCATTTGACACCTTCTCCACTGCTGGGGACGAGGATTTCAAAGTTCCTGCTTTGACATCTCCAGCTCCCGTCGTGTGAAATGGCCTTGAACCTCTGCGTTGTCGGACGTTGCCCAGCTGGACCGGCGGTGCGACTCAGGCGTGCTTGAGGTCAGCCGGATCGATCGGCAGCTTGCGCAGCCGTGTCCCGGTCGCGGCAAAGACCGCATTGATGACCGCGGGCGCAATCGTCGACGTGCCGGGTTCGCCCATCCCACCCGGCGCCTCGCTGCTGTCGACGAGATAGACCTCCACGGCCGGTGCCTCGTCGATGCGCAATGGCTTATAGCTGTCGAAGTTGCTCTGCTCGACGCGCCCGTCCTTGAGCGTGATCTCGCCATAGAGGACAGCGGACAAACCGAACATGATGCCGCCCTCGATCTGCGCCCTGATCGTATCGGGATTGACGATCGTTCCGCAGTCGACGGCGCAGACCACGCGCGTGACGCGGACGCCGCCATCCCTGTCTACCGCGACCTCGGCAACCTGCGCCATGTAGGTGCCGAAACCCAGGATGAGCGCGACGCCACGACCGCTGCCGGGCGTCATGGCGTTCCCCCAGCCAGCCTTCTCCGCCGCCAGGGAGAGTACGGCTGCCGCGCGCGGTTCCTTCCCAAGGAGCGCGCGGCGATAGGCGACCGGATCCTGGCCGGCCGCCGCCGCCAATTCGTCGACGAAGCCTTCCACCATGAAGGCGTTGTGAGTCACGCCGACGCCGCGCCACCAGCCGGTCGTCAGCCCGGCCGGCGGTTCCTGCCTGACCCAATCCACCAGCACGTTGGGAAACTCGTAAGGCCCCGCCGCCGCCTTGACGGCATCGAGATCGAGATCGTTCTTGAAGGCCGGCGGCAGCCAGCGCGCGACGATCGACGATCCCACCGTGCGATGATGGAAGCTCACCGGCCGGCCGGAAGCGTCGAGACCCGCCGTCAGCCGGTCGTAGTAATAAGGCCGATAGATGTCGTGCTGGATATCCTCTTCACGCGTCCAGACGACCTTTACGGGGCCATCGACTTGCTTGGCGATGCGGACGGCCTGCGTGACGTAGTCGACCTCGAGGCGCCGGCCGAACCCGCCGCCGAGGAACTGATTGTGCACGGTGATCTTTTCCGGCGGCAGGCCGGTGACGTCCGCCGCCGTCCGCTGCGCCCGCGAGACGACCTGGGAGCCGACCCAGACGTCGCAGGAATCCTCGCGCACATGGACGGTGCAGTTCAGCGGCTCCATGGTGGCGTGCGCGAGCAGGGGCAGCTGGTAGACGGCTTCGACCTTCCTGGCGGCGCCTTTCAAGGCAACCTCGACATCGCCTTGTTTCATGCCGACGACGCCGGATCTCTGCGACGCCGCTTCGAGCTGGGCGACGAGGTCCGCCGTGGAGAAGGCGGCATTCGGTCCTTCGTCCCAGGTGATTTTGAGTGCGGCGAGGCCTTTCCTGGCCGCTCCCATATGATCGGCGACGACGGCCACCGCGTCATCCAGCTGGACGATCTGGCGGACGCCGTTCACCGCCCGGGCCGCGGTGTCGTCGAGATCGGCGAGCTTGCCGCCGAAGACCGGGCAGGCCGCGACGGTCGCGATCTTCATGCCCGGCACCTTCACGTCGATGCCGTAGACGGCCCGGCCGTTGACCTTGTCGGCGGAGTCGATGCGCTTGGCCGGCGTGCCGATGAGCGAGAAATCCTTCCGGTCCTTCAAGATGATCTTGTCAGGGACCGGCATGGAAGCGGCCTTGTCGACGAGTTCGCCATACCGCAAGCGCCGGCCGGACTCCGGATGAATGACGGCGCCCTTCTCGGCGCGGCAGCTCGCCGGCGCGACGTGCCATGTCTCCGCCGCTGATGCGACGAGCATCATGCGCGCGGCCGCTCCAGCCTGCCGAAGCGGCTCGAAGAAGACACGCACCGACGTCGATCCGCCCGTCGCCTGGAAGCCGAGCAACCGGTTCCCATACAGCTTGTCGTCGGCGGGCGCATGGGCGACGTTGACCTGGGCGAGTTCGACTTCGAGTTCCTCGGCGATCAGCATCGACAGCGATGTGTATGTGCCCTGACCCATCTCGACCTGGGGGATCGTCAGGACCACCTGCCCATCGCGTCCAATCCGCACGAAAGCACTCGGGGCAAAATCGGTTGGAGGAGCGGCAACAGCCGTTTTCATCCGAAGCGGCAGGCCGACGCTCAGGAACAAGCCGCCGCCGACTGCGGCGCCGACGGTTAAGAAGGTCCGACGGGAAAGGCCCGGCTCATGCTGCGCCTCTTGTCCTTGATCGGAGACCACGGGTGCCGGACGGTCGATCAGCATGATCAATCTCCCTGGACGGCGGCGCCGCGGACCAGCGCCGCCTGTTTGACGGCCTTGCGGATGCGCACATAGGTGCCGCAGCGGCAGACATTGCCGGACATCGCGTCATCGATATCGGCGTCGCTCGGGTGGGGATTGGTCGCCAGAAGCGCTGCGGCCGACATGATCTGGCCGGACTGGCAATAGCCGCACTGCACGACGTCGAGGTCCAGCCAGGCCTTCTGAACTTTCCGGCCGGCGGGAGTGTCGCCGATCGCCTCGATGGTGGTGACCGCCGCATCGCCGACACTGTCGACTGTGGTGATGCAGCAACGGGTGGCGACCCCATCGAGATGGACCGTGCAAGCGCCGCAGAGCGCCATGCCGCAGCCGAACTTCGTACCGGTCATGCCGAGCACGTCCCGCAGAACCCACAGCAACGGCGTATCGCCGTCGACGTCGACTTGATGTGCGGAGCCATTGATCTTGACTGTGAAGGTCATGGATCGCTCCATGTTATGGGCCGGCTGATCATGAACCCCGCTCGCCGGCCATGGATGTCGTGTGGCGGGGAAGATTGTGCGGTCTTGCGATCGGTCGGCGCTTTTCGGTGGGGTCAGCAAAAGACCCGGCACCAGATCTTCATCGGCCATCGGAGGGCTTGTCCAAACCCGTCGAGGCGCTCTCCTGTACTTTATCGCTGTTACCGGGGCGGCGCGACAGGCATCTTCGTCCGGATGCTCCGAACGCTGTGGAACGTGAGCCCCACGAATGCGACGCCGAGGGCGCTCGTGACATTCGAGTTGCCTCGATTGTCTTCAGCGCGGCCGCTCGATGGCGGGCGATCGATGACGAGGCCTTGCCGGCGCAGTTGCTCGACGCCGTGCGGGAAGACCTGATCGATCGCTCGGCAGAAGGCTGAAAAGCCGCGGATCCAGCCACGCCGAAGACTCTCTACGTGCGGCGCTCCAGAAAACCCTGCGCGAGCAGTGCACGTTCCACGAAGGTCTTGGCTTCGTCGGCCGTCGGGGACGTGGACGTACGCGCAATCGGCGACGCAGCGCCGAGAGTCCGATATGGATCGACGCCCTGGGCCTGGAGCCCGAGTTCAACGAAGCTCTTCGGCTGTCCGGCAGAGACGCCGGGCGCCTTGTTGTTCGCGTTGTAAGTGCTGCTCGCCTCGGGAAGTGCCGATGCATAGAAACTCTGTGCCTGGGAAACGTTTGGCAGCAGGAACATGGCGCTTGCTACGGCAGCGGCGGCCAGGGTCGAGCGAAGTCCGGTCGCCTGCCGTCCCAGATCGTGCAGCGATTGCGAGGTGGCCGGAGTGGCGGAAACGAGAATGCGTGACATGGCGGTGTTCCTTTTACTTCGGCCGGCATCCGGCCGACGCTGAAAAGGTAACCCTTACCGCCGTTGCCCATAATCCGTTGAAAACGAGAGCCATCCTTCCGGAATATGGAAACTCGAAGTGGCCGTCGGCGGCTCCGCCGCTCTCCGCAGGAGACCGCAGCTAAGTTCCAGTTTCGCTGTGCCGCTCGATGTCGGCCGCCAACCGCGCCTTGAACCGCGGCGCCGCGAAGTCGAGGAAGGCCCGCACCTTGAGGGGCAGCAGACGCCCGGCGGGGTACACGAGGTTCACCGGCAGCGGCGGCGGTTCGAACGCCCGAAGCAGGAGGGTCAACCTGCCGGCCCGCACGGCCTCCGCGATGTGGTACGAGAACACGCAGGTGATGCCGATGCCCTGTACCACGGCATCGACGGCCGCTTCCGCCGAGTTGACGACCAGCCGCGAATGCACCGGGGCGAGCACGACCGATTTGCCGAGCGGAAAGTCCCAGGCGTCCGGACGCTGCGGCCCGGCAAAGGTGATGCAGTCGTGACCGGCGAGTTCCTGCGGCGTTTTCGGCGCGCCGCGGCGATCGAGATAGGCAGGGCTTGCGCAGACGACGCGCTGGATCGACCCGACCCTGATCGCGATCAGCGAACTGTCCGGAAGTTCGCCGAGGCGGACGCCGAGATCGATATGCTCCTCGATCAGGCTGACCCTGCGGTCGTTCAGAACGAGGCGAAGATCGATCTCCGGGTACGCCTTCAGGAACTCCGCCGCGAGCGGGACGACGTGCAGGCGGCCGAAGACCATGGCTGCCGTGACGATCAACTCGCCTTTCGGCGTTCTGTACTCGCCCGAGACCGCGCGCTCCGCCTCGTCCACATCGTCAAGGATACGCCGGCACGCCTGCACGTAGGACGCTCCCGCGTCGGTCAGCGTCAAGCGGCGGCTCGAACGGTTGAGCAGACGGGCCCTCAGTTGCGCTTCGAGATCGGAAATCCTACGGCTGACAGTCGCCAGCGGCATGCCGAGGCGGCGCGATGCGGCGGACAGGCTGCCGGTCTCCACCACGGTCAGCAGGATCGACATCGTCTCCAGGCGATCCATCGAGCTTTCCACGTTCCGGAAAGACGGGGCCCATTCTTATCCAGAGATGCGGAACGGCGGAATGGTCCATCTCTTGGAACGCGGCAGGGATACCGCGCTCGCGAAGCAGCACCCGCGGATCGGAGGCAAGCGGTTACGGCCGAACAATCTCCTCAAGCGTCGCAATCACGGAGTCGGTTCGATCAAACTCACGTGTGCGGCGACGATCCTCCAGCCTTCCGGTAACCGCAGCCACGTCTGGCTTTGCCTGCCGATCCGCGGATTGCCCGATCGGCGGAACTCGGTGCAGGCGGTCGCCAGCTCGCGCCCGTACGTGGTGATGACGGTGTTGGACAGCATACGGGCGAGCCCGTGCGGCGAGCGGGCGGCGCGAAACGCCTTGATCTGTTCGTAGCCGTAGAGATTTTCAGTCACGCCGTAGCGAACGGTCTGCGGCGCGTTCCAGAACAGCTCGTCGAGCACGGCGACATCGTTACCGACCAGCGCCGCCTCATAACGGCGGAACGCCTCCGTCACTTCGGCGACGACCTCCGGGATGTTGATCTCCGGTCCGCCCATCTCACGCCGCCGTCCCATTGCCGGGCACGGGCGCGGTAACGACGCCGTCGCGCTCAAGCGCCGCGGCGATGCGCAACCCGTCCGCCTCCCGCCATGGCGCGGCGATCACCTGCACGCCGATCGGGAGCTTGCCCGGCAGGTGCACCGGCACCGCCACGATAGGCAGCCCGATGAAGGAGAGCGGCTGGGTGTAGACGCCGAGATAGGGCCGCATCGGCACCTCGACGCCATCGATCTCGATCGTCTCCTGGCCGATCCGCGGCGCCGGGCACGGCGTCGCCGGAGCCAGCAGGACGTCGACCTCGCGGAACAGTTCCAGCACCCGCTCGCGAAACCAGCCGCGAAAGCGCTGCGCCTGGATCACCCACGCGGCGGGAACCATCGTTCCTGCAAGGAACCGGTCGCGCGTCATCGAGTCGAAGTCCGCGGCCCGCGTCCGCAAGTCGGACAGATGCAGGTTGCCGCCCTCCGACGCCGTGATGATGAATGCCGCTGCACGCGCCCGTGCCGCCTCAGGAACCTCGATAGTGCGGGTGGCGACGCCAAGCGCCTGCGCCACGGTGGCGACAGCCTCCGCCGCCTCGCCCGCCCCCGCGAAGTGCCCGCCGGCAACGGCGATGCGCAGCCTATCCACGCCGCGCGCGAGCTGCGGCAGCGCCGGCTCGACGGGTCGGCCGGCGCAGGCCGGATCGCGCGGGTCCGGTCCCTGCATCGCGTCATAGGCGGCAGCGAGGTCCGCGGCCGAGCGGGCGAGCGGCCCGACATGGTCGAGGCTCGCCACGAACGGCCGGGCGCCGCCCCGGCCCAGCCGTCCGTAGGTCGGCTTCAACCCGAAGATGCCGCAGAGCGATGCCGGCACGCGGATCGAGCCGTTGGTGTCGGAGCCGAGCGACAGCGGCACGAGACCGCCGGCCACGGCGTTGCCGGAGCCGCCGGACGAGCCGCCGGCAATGCGGTCACGGTCGTGCGGGTTGCGTGCCGGCCCGTAATGCGTGTTCTCGGTGGTGAAGCCGTAGGCGTACTCGTCCATGTTCAGCGCGCCGACCAGCACCGCGCCGGCCTCGGCGAGGCGCCGCACCGCGGTCGCGTCCGCGGCAGCCGGCGGGCGCTCGGCGTCGATCTTCGACCCGGCGACGGTCGTGATGCCGGCAATGTCGAACAGGTTCTTCACCGCGTAGGGCACGCCGGCGAGCGGTCCGGGATCGTAGCCTTGCGCCCGCCGCGCATCGACCGCCCGCGCCTCCGCGAGCGCCCGCTCGGCGGTGACGGTCGTGAAGGAATTGAGCGCCGGATCGTCGGCCTCGATCCGCGCCAGCGCCGCCTCGGCGATCTGGACGGCGCTGGCCTGCCCCGCGCGAACCGCGGCGGCGATCGCCAGCGCTCCGCCGGAGGCGATGTCCTTTCCGATCGCGGATCGCGCGGTCATGGCCGGAACACCGGCGCCGGCTCGGCCTCGTCCGGCAGCGGGAAATCCATCACCAGCGCCGCCATCGCGGCGATCCGTTCGAGGTTGAGGAGGACGCCCGGCCGGTGTGCCGGGTCGATCGTCAAGCCAACGAGCGGAGCCGCGGCGTCGACATAGGCTTCGGCGTCAAAGGCACGGTCCGTCATGCACGAACTCTCCTCACGCGGGCGGAGCGAATTCAACGGTAGCAGGGCCGG
>Ga0265327_10003740_pt1 | contig 14146 bp, 12 predicted proteins | sample 41621metaG_FD_202089 | JGI IMG/M metagenome (GOLD analysis project Ga0265327, IMG submission 202089) | Rhizosphere microbial communities from Carex aquatilis grown in University of Washington, Seatle, WA, United States - 4-16-21 metaG | ecosystem: Host-associated > Plants > Roots > Rhizosphere... | reverse complement strand
GACGCGGGAGCCGCGCCTCGCGGCGCGGCTCCCACGAATCATGAAACAACTTCCCTCACTCAAAATGGCTTTCTTGGATCAGTGCCACGAACGGCAGTGCCGCCAGCTTGTCGAGGACGGCGCGGAAACCCGGCTGATGGGTAGTTCCCAGGCACAGCAATGTCCCGTCGCGGCAACCCACCCGGCCTCGTGCATGTTGGATTTCGAGCGTAGGGTCGATGGCGCTGACCGCCTGGATCGCGTCCGGCTGGCCGGGGGTGCAGAATTCATAATGCAAGGCCCGCAGGCCGTCCGCCGGGCCTTGCAAGCCGTCGGCGTTGACCAAGGCGAGATTGAAGCGGATCTTGGATGTGATTGTGTCGGCGTTCGCTTGGCTACGCTGTGCTGGCGGATTGCCATCGACAGTGGTGCAGGCGGACGCCAAGCTGGCGCATAGAAATAGCATGATCCACTGAAAGCGGCGCGGTTTGCACATGGCTGGAATACCTCTATATCGTTCCCACCCGTTATCCGGGAATCTCCTGCATCGCGTTTCAGCGTGAATACACGGCATTATCTGCGGCATAGATAACGCGCCGCAGAGCGGCAAGGGCGGCATTCCACGCGGAGCGTGGGAACGATAGCAATCGGCCTACGACCAGGCGCTGCGGGCGCGGGTCGTCTGACCCGCGCAGGGGCGTTGCGGGACGCGCTTCCTCCCCGTTCCGCAACCGGCAGTCCGCCCAAGTGCCCTCGGCGAGCAGGGCGGCGAAGGCGGAACCCAGCGGGCGTGATCGAACATCGGCGGGCGCGTCTGGAATGGATGGCAGGGCGCTTCCCGGCCTTGGACGCCGGGGAGGCAGACCAGCGCCATCATTCCAGTTTTCGCCGCCTTGGCCTATCCGGCGCCCCGTCCTGCTTGCCGACCGCCGCCACCTTGGGCCAGGCACATATCCCGCTCAAATGACAAGGCAATACGCACCGGTTTTCCCCCTGCAATTCCGAGCGGTCATACCTATGCGGCACCTGGGTTTGTTGTTAAAATTTTAAAGCCACCCAGCGAACCTAGCACGCCAGATAGATCAACAAGGCCCGTGTCGCAAGTCACATGGGTTCCCCCAGCTTGCAGGGAATGGGCGCATTTATTAACGTGGCATCCATCCGGTTGCCCCGGCTTCCCAAACTAGACCCTCACTTTAAGGAGTCCCAACTTAATGAACTTTCCATCCTGCCGCAAAGCGGCGTTCGCCTTGCCTTTGTTACTGCTCAGCGCCCAGCCCGCCACGGCCGGCGCGTTCAACTTCAGTAGCATCTTCGCCCAGGACGACAATTACCAATTTTTCACCTTCACGCTTAACTCGCCGGGTACTGTGAACCTGGCGACAGATTCCTATACGACAGGCGGCTTCGTGCCGTATCTCTATGTGTGGGATTCAGCCGGCGTTTTTTTGAGCGGTAACGAAGCAACCCTCAGCGATGCCAGTTACACGCCCACCCTGAGCGCCGGCACTTACTATGCCAGCCTGACCGTGGCGAACAACAAGGCCAGTGGCGATTTCCTAGGCGGCTCGGCCACGCCCACACCCGACGTCTTCAATCACTACGGCGCAGGCAATTTCACCTACACCGAATTTAGTTGCAACGGGGGGGCTGCCGGGGCTTTCTATGATTCGAACTGCGGCCAACACAGCGGTGCCTGGGTCTTGTACATCGAGGGCGTCGACAGCGCCAGCCTCTGGCCGGCCAACAACCCGAACCCGAACCCGGCCCCGGAACCGGCTACCTTGTCGCTAATCCTGACCGGCGCGGCGGCGTTATTCGCCCGCCGTCGGCGCTCCATGCCGGTCTAAGCCGCCGGGCGCGGCCTTTGTAGATCCGACCGCGGAGACCGCGCCCATTAGGCATGGAGGAACCTCAGATTCAGTTGATTCCGTTCATGTCTTTCGGCTTTGCTCGGGACAGGCTTCGACCAGCGCTGCGCACACGGCATCAACGTGTGCCGTATTCAGCGACCCTTAAGTAATAATCTCTGAACAAGTCCTTTGACAAGCTCGGGACGAACGGTAAATTGCTGATTCCGTTCGTGTCGAGCTTGCCAAAGCATGAATGGAATCAACTTAATCAGAGGCTCCTTGAGTTTTTTCAATATTTTTTCGGGATTACTCCAGTGAACGTCCAAATCAAGCCCCTTTATGCCGCTCTTTTGGCAGCCAGTGCCGCCCCCTCCGCCGCCTGGGCGGTGAACGCCCCGTTGACTGCCGACAGCTACGTCGCCTCAAGCCCGGCCGCCGCCGCCTCAATCAATTACGGCAGCGCCTCCGTGCTGAAAGTCATCGGCACCAGCGCGGAGGCTTTGCTGCGCTTCGACCTGTCGGCCCTGCCTGCCGGTGCGACCGCCGCCGATGTCTCCAAAGCAACCTTGTTCGTTTGGGTTGGCACCATCAACACGGCCGGCGCCTTGCAGGTCTCCGACGTGTCCGCTGCGTGGGCCGAGACCGGCGTCACCTACAACACCGCGCCAGGTCTGGGCGCCATTGTCGCATCAAGCGTCCCGGTTTCCGCTTCGGCCGTGGGCTACTATGTCGCCTTTGATGTCACCAACTCGGTGAAGAACTGGATAGGCGCGCCTGCCGCCAACTTCGGCCTCGCCATCCAGGCGGACGCTGCCGCCCCGGCCACCTCGGTGTTGATCGACAGCAAGGAAAGCACCGGCACCAGCCATCCTTCATATATCGATATCGCCACGGCCAGCGGCGTCGCCAGCGTCGGCGCGACGGCCCCGCTGAGCAACACCGGCACGGCCATCGCCCCGGTCATTGGCATGGCGGCGGCCAGCGGCAGCGCCAACGGCTACCTCTCCTCCGCCGACTGGACGACGTTCAACAGCAAAGGCAACGGCGACATCACCGGCGTCACGGCGGGCACGGGGCTAAGCGGCGGCGGCGCCAGCGGTTCGGTCACGCTGAATCTCGCCAACTCGCCCTCCACCGCGAGCGCGGCGAACACCCTGGTGTTGCGCGACGCCAGCGGCAATTTCTCGGCGGGCACCATCACCGCCAGCCTGAACGGCAACGCCAGCACCGCCACCACGGCGACCACGGCCGGCAATGCCAACACGGCCACTACCGCGACCACGGCCGTCAGCGCCAACTCGGCCAATGCCTTGCTAAACAACGGCACCAACTGCGCGGCGGGGCAATTCCCGCTCGGCGTGGACGCTGCCGGCAATGCGGAAAGCTGCACCACAGCCGGCACCGGCACCATCACCGGCGTCACGGCGGGCACCGGCCTGACGGGCGGCGGCTCGAGTGGTTCGGTGTCGTTGGGCATCGCCACCGGCGGTGTCACGACGACGCAAATCGCCGACGGCACGATCACCGGCACCGACATCGCCAACACCACGATTCCCGTTGGCAAAATCAGCACCAGCAGCGGCACGGCTTCCAGCACGACTTATCTGAGAGGCGACGGCACTTGGTCTACGCCTGCCGGCGGCGGCGGCGGGCTGACCGGCAACGTGGCGAAGATCCAGGCGGGCAGTTTTAGCCTCAACGGTAGCACTTCTCAGGGCAGCGCCACCTTTGCCACGGCGTTTAGTAGCACGCCTTTCTGCTCGCTGACCCCGCTCGATTCGACCGGCAACGGGCTGGTGAGCATCAGCTCCGTCACCACCACTGCGGTCAACGGTTTTGGCGGCAACGGCACAGGCAATCCGATGACCGTGCATTACATCTGCGTGGGCAACTAAGCTCGAACAATCCAAGGCAGGCGCCTGTTATTCGGCCTGCCTTGAGGCTTTGGCAAAATTTGAAAGACGTTCCGTGCTTTTTATCCTTAGGAAGGCAAAGGGGGCTTCCGAAGGCGAGGCTAGGGCATGCCCCTAGGCCGACTACATCATCAAACTCCCCTCCACACTATAACTTTAAGAGGAAAATCATGGATCCTATCTTAAGGCTCTATCACCATTTGGCCAATCGTTTGGCAGCACGCCGGTATGCACCATTTCTGCGCAAAGCACCAGTGGTACTGTCCCCAGAATCTCAGCTTTGAGCAACACAACGATAACCGTCCAAGCGACCACTGTGCCTGCCGGAGCCGGCGGAAGCGTGCATTACCATTGCATCGGCACCTAGCTAGCGGTAGCCCTGTAGGTCGGGCAACGTCTTTTTGTTGCCCGACATTTCCGGGAATTTGTCGGGCGCGATGAAGCTGCGCCCGACCTACATGACTTCGATTAAGCTGCTTGGGCGGATGATGGCTCAATCAGCACGGATAATTCGTATAGCGTTTCTGGATCAATATCGATTTCATCGGGCCAAACGACGGTGCCATATTCCACTTTAGCCCGATAGAACAATGGCGAGTCTTTGAGTTTGACCTAAGGTTTTTGATCCATATAAGGCGTCATATCGAATTGACGAAGTTCGCCATTTTCAAATTGGAGGGTTAGCTTATAGCCCGGCTGTGCTTGAACAGCCATCACGTCAAGTAATAGTGCCATGTTAGTTACCTCACTTGAGCGGATCAATACGGAATAGCCTTACTGTGGTGATAAAGGGTGGAGCGGGCCGGAATATGCAATCCCGGCCCGGAAATTCCATGGAAGCCTTGTTGGAAAAAGCAGCCAAAAGCCCGCCATTCCGGCAATCCTGGCCGGAGCGGCGGTCAACATCGGTTCCACGCCGCCACTGCGGCCATCCAAGCGGGCAGCTTGATAAATCACCGCCGACTCACTAGGCTATGCGCCCATGCCAAACGGCGGCCATTTAACGGCCGCCCAGCCTTTTGCCCCAACGGCCCCATGGGCCGCCCTATTCCCTGAAAGCAAAGCCATGAGCGAACAATACGACGCCTCCGCCATTGAAGTGTTGAGCGGCCTGGACCCGGTGCGCAAGCGTCCGGGCATGTACACCGACACCTCCCGCCCCAACCATCTGGCCCAGGAGGTCATCGACAATAGCGTGGACGAGGCTTTGGCCGGCTTCGCCAAGTCCATCGAGGTGAAGTTGTTCGCCGACGGCGGCGTGGAGGTGCGCGACGACGGGCGCGGGATGCCGGTGGACATCCACCCCGAAGAAGGCATTTCCGGCGTCGAGGTGATTTTGACCAAGCTGCATGCCGGCGGCAAATTTTCCCATAAGAGCTATCGCTTCTCCGGCGGCCTGCACGGCGTCGGCGTGTCGGTGGTGAACGCTTTGTCGGCCAGGCTGGAGGTGGAAATCCGTCGCGGCGGCAAGATTTACGCGACGAGTTACGCCCAAGGCGACAAGACGTCCGAGCTGGTCGAGACGGGGACTTGCAAGGCCCGCGACACCGGCTCGGTGGTGCGCTTCTGGCCGGAGCCTAAGTATTTCGACGTGCCGCGCATCGCCGTCGCCAAGCTGAAGCATTTGCTGCGGGCCAAGGCGGTGCTGTGCCCCGGCTTGCGCATCACACTGCGCGAGGAGGCCACCAGCGAGGAAACGGTCTGGCATTATGAAAACGGCCTGCCGGAATATTTGCTGGACCAGATCGGCCATGTCGCTTGCGTGCCGGAACAGCCGTTCACCGGGGCGATGGAGTCGGCGGGCGAGGCGGCGGACTGGGCTTTGGTGTGGGCCGACGAAGTCAAAGAAACCGTCGCGGAAAGCTATGTGAACCTGGTGCCGACGCCGCAAGGCGGCACGCATGTGAATGGTTTGCGGGCCGGGCTGACCGAGGCGATCCGCGAGTTTTGCGATTTCCGCAATCTGCTGCCGCGCGGCGTGAAGATCGCGCCGGAAGACGTGTGGGAGCGTTGCCAGTTTGTATTGTCGGTGAAATTGCAGGAGCCGCAATTCTCCGGGCAGACCAAAGAGCGGCTCAGTTCGCGGGAGTGTGTGGCCTTCGTGTCCGGCGTCGCCAAGGACGCCTTCAGCCTGTGGCTGAACCAGCATCCGGCGACCGGCGAGGCCATTGCCGCGTTGATTATCGAAAGCGCGCAGAAGCGCTTGAAAGCCAGCCGCCAAGTCGTGCGCAAGAAAGTCACGGCCGGCCCGGCTTTGCCCGGCAAGTTGGCCGATTGCGCCTCGCAGGACACGCGGCTGACGGAGTTGTTTTTAGTCGAAGGCGACTCGGCGGGCGGTTCGGCCAAGCAGGCCCGCGAGCGCGAGTTCCAGGCCATCATGCCCTTGCGCGGCAAGATTTTGAACACCTGGGAAGTGGAGTCGGACAGCGTGCTGGCCTCGCAGGAAGTCCATGACATCGCGCTGGCTTTAGGGGTCGATCCCGGCTCGCCGGACATCGGCAATATCCGCTATGGCAAGGTTTGCATCTTGGCCGACGCCGACTCCGACGGCAACCACATCGCCACGCTGTTATGCGCACTGTTCGTGCGCCATTTTAGGCCGCTGGTGTCGGCCGGCCATGTGTTCGTGGCGATGCCGCCTTTGTACCGCATCGACGTGGGCAAGCTGGTTTATTACGCCTTGGACGACGCCGAGAAGAAAGGCGTGCTGGACCGGATCGAGGCGGAGAAGATCAAGGGCAAGGTGAACGTGCAGCGCTTCAAGGGCTTGGGCGAGATGAATCCTTCCCAATTAAGGGAAACGACGATGAATCCCGACACGCGCCGCCTGATCCAGCTCAGTCTCGACGAGGGCGTCGAGACCGACCAGCATCTGGACATGTTGCTGGCTAAGAAGCGGGCCGGGGATCGTAAGATTTGGCTGGAGGAGAAAGGCAATTTGGCGGAGGTGCTGTAGGCTTCAAGCCTCGGCGTTGGCTGCCACCAGCTTTTTCTGCTTCTTCTTGTAGAGCCGGATGGCCTCCGCGCCGATGACTTGGGTGGCGAGGGTGGCGGTCACGCCGGAGGCGGGAATCGCCGTCAGCGGGTTCCATTGCAGTTGGCTGATCGCGTACGGCGTCGCGGCGGAGACGCTGGAGGCGGCGATCACGCCGATCAATTCGGGGATGCGGTCTTTGTCTTCGATGTCATGGCCGAACAGCAGCGCGATTTCCAAGATCAAGTACATGTGCATCCGCGCCATGACCGACGCGCCGCCGGCAAATCCTGCCACTTTCCACAGATTGCCCGCCACTGGCAGCAGTTGCGGCAGGTGCAGGATGGATCCGCCGACAAAGGAGAGCACGCTTTGGGTGTTGATGAGGCGCTGGGCCAGTTGCTCGGGGGTGTCGTCGGGGTACAGCGATTTGACTCGCTGCACGACCCGGCGCACTTCGCTTTTGCGCATGCGCAGGAAAAAATACAGGAACTCGTCCGTGACCATGCTCTGGGTTTTTTTCCGGGACAGGACGACGGCGGTGGCTTTGATCGCTTCGGCGGTGACGGCCATGGGGGGGTACCTCGATAGGGGTTCGGTTTTTCTAAGCGGATTATCCGCGACTCAACCGGTTTATTCTACCGGCCGATTGTTACAGTTTGATTGTTATGGCCGCGCCGCCAGGCCGGTTCTCGCGCTAGGCATAGGGCGGCCGGTTATTGTTGCATAAGCCATTGGCGGATGGCCGCGACGACCGCCCCGGTCGGGTCGGGCGGGGTGTACGTCCAGGTCTGGAAGGTGTCGGTCAGCGGCTTGGCCGCGCCATGGGCGATGAGTTCGCCGATGATATTGCGATGGTAAATCTCGGTCGCGTCGTCTTTTATGTCCACCAGCAGCGGCTTGCCGGTGTAGCTGGCTTCGGAACACATGGAGACGGAATCCCCGGTGGCGACAAACACATCGCCATGGGCCAGCAGCGCGGGGTAAAAATCGGGGCCGGCTTGCCGCCAGTCGAAAAAATGGCACTCCACGCCTGCGACCTCGTCCAGCAAGGCGGCCAGGGCTTCTGGCGGGGTGCGGCGGCTATTGGTGACGACCAGGCTGCCGCCGAGCGTGGCGACGATGGCCGCGACCCGCCGGCCCAGGCTGCGGGCATGGTCTTCGTCGAAGCCGAAGCAATAGCGGGTGTTGCCGCCCAGCAGCAAGGCCACCAGGGGGCGGGCCAAGTCGGCGAAGCGGTCGCGGTGGCGATGGAAAGCGTGGTCGAGCAGGCGGTCGGTTATTTTGTGCGCCACGCCGATGGTGGTGACGACATTGGCGCCGCTCAACTGCGGGGAGGCGATCAAATCGTATTCCTGTAGGCGCGGGTCGAGTTCGTCCGGCAGGATGGAGGCCAGGTACACGTTCAGCAGCCGCTCTTGGAACACGCCTTTGATGTCCGCGATGGGGCCGGTGGTGTCCTCGCCGGTGCCGCTTAACACAATCAAGGGGCGGGGCAAGCCGTCCCGGCAAGCCTGGCGGTAGCGGCTTTCCAGCAAACTTGCGTAAGCGCTAGGCTGGCCGTCGTCGGGCAGCGGGATGGTCTCATAGCCGTGGCCCAGCCGCTCGGCCACGCCGAGGCGGGCGTTCAATTCGCCGGTGTAGGCGCTATCCACGATCCAGACTAACGGTGTTTCGACACTCATGCGGGGGCTCCCAAGTCTTGGGCGATGGTGCGCGCCGCCACTGCGCCGTCGGCGATGGCGGTGACGACGGCGGGGTGGTCGGGATTGGCGACATCGCCGATGGCGTAAACAAAAGGCAGGCTGGCGCGTTTGCCCGCATCGACGCGCAAATAACCGGCGGCGCTCTTGTCCAGCCCGGCCAAGGGGCCTAGCCTTTCGAGAAATGCCGTGTTCGGCGCGAAGCCGGTGCGGGCGAAAATCCGGTCAACTTCGATGCGTTCGGCTTTGTCCGCGCCCAGCGCCAAGGCGACGGCGATGCCGCCGGGCGTTTGCTGGAAGCCGGTGATCGCCGCGCCGCTGTGTTGCTGAATCCGCCCTTGCCGGATAAGCGCCTCGACCTGTTCACGCGCCATGGCTTGCGCTTTAGGTTGCGAGCGGATGATCAAATGGGTGAGGGCGGTTTTACCGGCCAGATCCAGGGCGGTGAAATAGGCGTTGTCGCCGCCGCCGATCACCGCCGCCCGCTTTCCCGCCAGGGTTTCTTCAGGGTCGAGATGATCCAGCGGGAAAAACGACAAGCGGCCGGCTTCATAAATGGGCAAAGCGCCTGGGATTGTATCGAGTATTTCTTGGGATTTTACCCGCAACCCCGTGGCGATCACCAGTGCCCGCACCGGCAAGCCTGCCGTGTGCTTGCCGCCTTGCCGCAGCGTTAAGTTGAAACCAAAACCGTCCGTCGCAACGGATATGGCCTGGGTGTCCGGGCGGATTTCGATGGCTTCATCCAAAACATGTTTGCCATAAAGCGTGGCGAGGGCCGGGCCGGTTTGGCCTGGGAGGCCCAATATCCAACGGTTGATCCGGTTAATCTTTAATAACTGCCCGCCCAGCGCAGGGGCCGGTTCGATGAGGACGGGCGAAAAGCCCAGATGCTTGAGCCACAGTGCGCAGGACATGCCGGCCGCTCCGCCGCCTAGAATGGCGACGTTTCGAGAGGGGTATAGGTGTGTCACGCAGGGTTTGGCCGGGAGGATTGGCGTCATAGGGTTTGAACGCTGGGGGGTGATTGATACCGCGCCTATTTCTTGGCGGTGTTTCCGGCCCCGGTGATGGCCATGTCCAGGCCCAGATCCTTGGCGGCCTTGATCGATAGCAGGTCAATCATTTGCTGGGCACCCGAGCCGGCCTGAACGCCGCCGCCTGAGACATAAGACGGCACCCAATTGCCCTGGTAATGTTCGATGGCGGAGGCGTAGGCTTTCTGGATTTCGACGTAGGCTTCCAGCTTTTTATCCAGCGCGCCGTCCGCGCTCATAATCAATTGCTTCTTCTGCGCCTCGCCTTCGCCTTCCAGGATTTGCTTGCGCTTGTATTGCTCGGCGGCTTGCGCCTCCAGTTGCGCCACTTCCAGCTTCTGCTGGGCTTCGGTGACTTTTTGCGCCTTGATGACTTCCTGCTCCCATTTGGCCTTGGCGGCCAAAGCCTCGCCTTGCTTGGCGGCGGTGATGGCCTCCTGCTCGGCTTTCAGCGCGTTGGCCTGGGCGATTTGCACGTCTTGGATGGCTTTCTGGCGATTTTGGATTTGCCGCTCAATCTCCGGGTCGTATTTGACTTGGTTGATCGAAATCGGCAGCAGCTTAATGCCGAAATCGGTGATGGCGCTGCCTTGCTCGCGCACCGGCTTGCCGCCGTCCAGGACGATTTCGGCGGCGTTGGCGGTTTTCTCCACGCCGGAAATCGGGTCGATGACCTTGATCGCCACGGTGCGCGTCATGTAGGTGCCGTTTTTGGCCTGGTCTTGCATGTATTGCAAAAGCAGGTTGCGCTTTTCCGCCGAGGATTCGGTGGAGGACATCAACGGCCCGGTGGTGTAGGCGGCGGACTCCATCGTGGTGCGGATGAGTTGCTGCTCGATGGCCTTGGCGCTGCCGAACTTCCGGTGCAAGGCGACCAGATGCTCGTTGTCGGTCGGCATCTCCCAGCGGATCACGCCGGACACGGTGGCGTGGCCGCCGTCGTTGAAGCGCAGGCGCAGGCTTTCGTCCGCCGCCGCGCCTTGGTCGGGCTGGGCGGAGAAGGAAAATTGCGAGGACAGCGGGTATTTACGGACGGTGCCGAGAAAGCGCGGGTAGATGCCCGGCTCGACATGGGTTTTCAGTTCGCCCCAAGGGTATTGCACCACCACGACCTCGGTGGATTCGAGATAGACAAATGCATACAGCAGGGCCAGCGCGGCGCAGGCGGCATAGGCGACCTTCAAGCCGAAAGATTTAAGGCGCTGCGGCGACCCGCCCATGTTTGGATGCCCCGCTTCGCGGCGAGGGTCGTTGGGATCGGTCGGCTGGAAAATATTGACCATAGAGTTTGCTCCTGTCACGCCGTGGCATATTCGTCCAGTTTATACCACAGGGCACGCTCGTTGATGGCAAGCCATGGCCGGCAGCAATGCTCATTTTGGCTTGAAGCCGCTCGGACGCGCGGGATTTGGGGCAATGGCCGAGCGAGGAGGGCGATGTTGACCGCGATGATGCGGACGCCATCAGCGGTGTCGTGTCGGCTAGGATGCCGATATTGCTTTTGTGACTGGCGAAGGTGCCTGCCGGTATGTCAGCGGTCGGGCCGAGTCTGGGCTGAGGTGGGTTTTGAATGAAAAACGCGGCCTGGCAGGCCGCGTTTCCAGGTTTAAGGCGTATCGCCTGTCAGGCGCTCGCCCTCTGCAATTTCGCCGGGGCTTCGTCCAGCTTTCCCGCCTTGTGCATTTCCAGGTAAACCGCCATGACGGCCTCCTCAATGTTCTCCATGGCGTGTTCGCCGTTGGGGATGATGCCGGCTTCTTCCAGCATTTCCCAAGGCTCGTAGCCGATCTTCGAGCATAGCACCGTCTCGCAGCCTTCCAGCGAGCGGATGGTCAGCGCCAAAGCCGATTCGGCTTCGCCGCAGGTGGAGTCGCCGCCGCAATACTGGTCGGTCTTGCGGTGGCTCATGAACTTCACGCCTTCGGGCGAGGCCTGGTAGATCTGGAACTCTTTGGCGTGGCCGAAGTGCATGTTAATCATGTTCTGGCCCGAGGTCGCGACGGCCATCAACACCGGGCGGCTGCCCGCCGGAATCTTCGGCTTGGCCTTGGCGGCGGCGGCGGCGCGTTTTTCGTTCATGTCGGCGAGGATGCCGTCTTGGACGTTTTTACGCATTTCCATCGCCGCGCTGTAGTCGATTTCCATCGCGTCGATCTTGTCCAGCGTGAACTCGGCGCCGCGGTCTTCGCCCAGCAGGCCCACCGCGTCGGCGCGGCATTGGCGGCAGTGGCGCATCATGTTCATGTCGCCGGAGCAGGCTTCCTGCAAGTCCATCAACTCGTCCGGGGTCGGCCCGCGCTGGCCCATGACGCCGTAGAAGGTGCCGTGTTCCGGCTCGGAAATCAACGGCATGACATTGTGCAGGAACGCGCCCTTGGATTTGACGACGCGGCTGACTTCGGCCAGATGCTGGTCGTTAATACCGGGGATCATCACCGAGTTGACCTTGACCAGAATGCCGCGCGCGATCAGCATCTCCAGCCCTTTCTGCTGCTGGTCGATGAGGATTTGCGCACCCTTCTTGCCTTTGATGCGGCGGTTTTTCCAGAAAATCCACGGATAGATTTTCGCGCCGATTTCCGCATCGACACAGTTGATGGTGATGGTGACGTGGTCGATGTTGGCCTTGGACAGCTCTTCCACGGACTCCGGCAGCGCCAGGCCGTTGGTGGATACGCACAGTTTGATGTCGGGCGCGTCGCGGGTGAGCTGGCGGAAGGTTTCAAAGGTCTTTTCCGGGTTCGCCAGCGGGTCGCCGGGGCCGGCGATGCCGAGCACGGTCATCTGCGGAATGGTCGCGGCGACAGCCATGGTCTTTTTGACGGCTTGATCCGGCGTCATCAGCTCCGACACCACGCCGGGGCGGGATTCGTTGGAGCAGTCGTATTTGCGGTTGCAGTAATGGCACTGGATGTTGCAGGCCGGGGCGACCGCGACATGCATGCGCGCGAAGTAATGGTGGGCGTCCTCGGAATAGCAGGGGTGGTTCTGGATCTTCTCGCGGATGCTATCCGGCAGTTGGCTGGCCTGATCGTCGGTAGTCCCACAGGAGGAGGCGCTACAACCGCCCTTGGCGGCGGCGGGTTCGGCGTGGCTTTGCAAAACAGGTAGTTGCATGGTCGGCTCCCAGGGCATGGGGTTGGAAGGGATGTGTATCTTTGCCTTAGCATCCCTTGTGCCATTCTCCATATTGTTGAAAGTAAAAGGAATAAGCCTGTGAAACGCTATCGGGAACCGAACATCCACGGGATTTTGGCGTGTTCGGAAGCTGACAAGCGGGGGCCTAGTGCCGCTTGGCCCAATAGCCGGGTTTGCGGCGATGGTGCGCCACAGCCACCACGGTGATGGTTTCCGCGTCTATGCCTCCTTAGCCAGAGCCGTTTTTTCACGTCTTCCCAAGGCACCGTCTCGATCTCGCCCGAGTCCAGTTGGCGCACCCGGCGTTCGATTTCCTCGGCCCATGCCGCTTCCACGCCAGGGCTGGGCGGTTGGTTCAGGCTTTCCAGCAACAATCCAGCCAACGCGGCGCGGTCGCCTTCGTCCAAATGGCTGGCTTCTTCAAACAGATGGCTGGCAGATGTGGGCATGTTGTTTACCTCCTGCGTGGATTGTATCAAAGGCTATGCGGGGGGGCGTGGCTTGCCTGCGGTTAGGCCTGTCGGGCTTTTTGATGCCTTGTGCTGTTTTACCTGGTCTGTGCAGGTGTTGTTAAGTAGATTTTAAGTGAATTTGCTTGAAAAAAGGCGTGAATTGGATGTATTGTTTGTCCTGGTTGGCTTTGTTGGTAGTGTTTTTTCTTCAATAAAGCCGACAATCCGCGAGTAAAAATCAATGTCATCAAGCCGGAGACAGGGGAAGTGATTATTGCCTTCTCCATCTGGCGGCTCTGAAGACTTATGACTTAGGAGTCACATCTATGGCGACAGAAAACACTATGCCTCCCACAGAGGCAGCAGATTCGGGCACGGGGCGGATTGTGGAAGCCGGAGCGGTAGGGCCCGGGTCGTCTTCTGCTGAGGCATCCGGGAAGCGGATTACGGCAGACTTTAGCCCGGATGCTTACAAAGTCTTGACCGACACGGCAGCGGAGTTACACATTTCCAAGGCGGAAGCGTTGCGCAAAGCCTTAGGGCTAATTTACTTTGTGATTCGTCAACAAAAGGACGGTTGGACGCTAATCTTGGAGAAAGGAGACAAGCGGAAAGAGATCGTCACGCTGTAAAGGGGATTGAAGCATGAGCGAGGAGAATACGCCAACAAGCGAACTGATCGGCATTGTGGAGGGCAAGAATATAGAGACAGTGGAACTCGGCGCGGTCAGCGCGGCGACCGCTTACTCGCCGCAAACCCGGGACGATCCCAAAGAACCCACTCGCCAGTTCATCGTTTATTGCCTACTCGCCATCATGGCGGGCTTGCTGTTGCTGCCCTTCGTGATGACTGCGTTTTTCGGTTGCAAAGACACAGCGAAGGAATGCAAAGACATCATGACCAAGGAGCTTTGGGAGTTCGTCCACATCGCCTTTCCCGCCCTCACCGGCCTGCTCGGAACCGCCATCGGCTTTTATTTCGAGCGCAATTCAAAGTAATCGACCCGCAAGGCTCATCCAGATGGCCTTGCGGGCCGGACAACCGCTAGACAGGATCTTTCTGTACCAGCGCCAGCCACTGCGCCCAGCCGTCGGCT
>Ga0265327_10003739_pt1 | contig 14147 bp, 10 predicted proteins | sample 41621metaG_FD_202089 | JGI IMG/M metagenome (GOLD analysis project Ga0265327, IMG submission 202089) | Rhizosphere microbial communities from Carex aquatilis grown in University of Washington, Seatle, WA, United States - 4-16-21 metaG | ecosystem: Host-associated > Plants > Roots > Rhizosphere... | reverse complement strand
AACCACTGAACATGGTCGACACGGGCTTCGCGGTGACGCACTCGGGCCGGCGTCGCGCGGCCACCATGTACCAGCTGGCCGCCAACGGCGACACCCTGAGCCTGCAGCCCGGAAAGATGGGGCCGCCGCAGGTGATGCCGCCGACCTTCTGTGCCGGCGGCGGTGGACTGTGGTCGACCGTCGACGACTACCTGACCTTCGCGCGGATGCTGCTGGCCGGCGGCGAGGTCGACGGGGTCCGGGTGCTGTCGGAGGAATCGGTGCGGTCCATGCGGACCGACCGGTTGACCGCCGAGCAGAAGTCGCAGAACTTCCTCGGTGCGCCGTTCTGGATCGGCCGCGGCTTCGGGCTGAACCTGTCGCTGGTGACCGACGAGGCCAAGGCGACGCCGTTCTTCGGTCCGGGCGGCCCCGGCTCGTTCAGCTGGCCGGGCGCTTTCGGTACCTGGTGGCAGGCCGATCCGAACGCGAACCTGATCCTGATCTACCTGATCCAGAATCAGCCCGAGCTCAGCGTCGACGCCGCGGCTGCCGTCGCCGGCAACGCGTCACAGGCCAAACTCCGTTCCGCGCGACCGAAATTCGTGAAACGGACGTACCAGGCGCTCGGCCTGTAATCAGCCGGCGCGAGCAGCGGTGAGCCGCTGCATGTCGGCCATGCCTTGCTCCTGGGCATCGTGCATCCAGGCCGGCAGTGGTGCCCGCAACTCGGGCAGCACCTCGCCCTCGAGCAGCCCCTGCAGTTTGGCCTGTTTGCTGCTGCGACCCGCCTGGTTGTCGAGTTCCTGTGCGCCCGAAGGCGATTCGTAGTCGTAGAGCTCGTAGTCGATCTTGCGGCTGTGGTCGGCCTCCATGCTGCCCGGCCGCCAGTAGGAGTAGCGGCCGAACTTTGCGTCGGGGGTCCGCACGGCCACGATGTGACTGGGCGCCGATGTCGGTATCTCGGTGGGCACCGCACCGCCGCCGAACATCTTCTGGACCGCAGGCGATTTCATCAGTGTCGCCATTTCTTCGACGGACATGTCGTCAGTGGCATGGGCCACCCACCGGCGGCCCGGCGCACCCGGATCGGCCGCGACGGCGGCGATGTCGCCGCGTCCCTGCAGATACGCGAACCGGCTGTCCGAGCGCCAGCCGTCGCCGCCGGCCGCGATGGTGAGCAGCAGCGGCGCGATGTCCACGCTGGACGTGAGCTGCCGGCGCCGCTCACCGGGTTTGGGGGTCAGGTGCCCGGCCGGGTCGTGGATGTAGAGCGGCACCCGGATCGACTCCTCGTAGATCGCCGCGCCCTTGCCGCGCAGGCCGTGCGAGCCGGCGTACTCCCCGTGGTCCGAGGTGAACACCACGATGGTGTCGCGCTCGACGTCGGGGCGGGAGGCCAGGGTATCCAGGACGCGGCCGATCTGGACGTCCACCTGCTGATGCAGCCACAGATAGTTGTCGAGGCACCGCGCCCACTGCGCTGCCATCTCGGGACCCGAATACGGCACCGGGCCGGTCATCAACGGCGACATGAAGTTCATGTAGTCGATCTGCAACTGCGGCTTGCCACGCCGGCGGAGGTCGTCAGAGTTCTCGAAGTTGACTGGCGTCCCGGAGAACACGTGCGGGACATCTTCCGGCAGCGGGTTTCTCGGCCACCAGCAGATGTCGTGCGGGTTCACCAGGGACACCGTGGTGCACCACGGGCCGGTGCCGGCGTGGTTGGCGAACCAGCCGTCGAACTGGTCGGCGATGGTGTGGTCGACCTTGAGTCCCTGGTTCGGGCCACCGTTGGGCGATGGGTACGTGCCGCCGGAAAAACCGTGGGCGTCAAGGCCGTCCGGAGTGGTGTCGGAGATTTGACCCAGGTGCCATTTCCCCCACCACCAGGTCCGGTAGCCCTGGTCCCGCAGCATGGTGCCCCAGGTCGGGAAGCGGGGCGCCAGGGTGGATTCGGTCGGCCCCTCACCCGTGTACAGGCAGCCCGTCTGATGCGAGTACAACCCGGTGGTCAGGACGCCGCGCGACGGCGTGCACATGTTGGACGCCGAGTAGTGCGACTCGAAGGACACACTGCGCTGCCGCAGCCGGTCCAGGTTGGGCAGCAGTTCGCCGAGTCGTTTGGCATCGGGAAACCATTGGGGCGCCCGCATCTGGTCGACGATGATCACCAGGATGTTCGGCCTGTTCGCCGAGTGCTCGCGGCCGGTCCGGGACAGTAGCTGGTAGCCACCGACCCCCGCCGCGGCCACCCCCGCTACCGCCGCCGTGCCTTTGAGAACTGTGCGCCGGTCGATGTCCGCCATGGGGCCAGCCTAGGAGCCAATGCTGGGAAAGCCATAGGCTTTCGCCATGGTGCAACCAACGGTGTTGATCAGTGGCGCCGGGGTCGCCGGTCCTGCGCTGGCCCACTGGCTGGCCGGTAACGGCTATCGGGTGGTGATCGTCGAGGCGGCGCCGAGCATCCGCCCGGGCGGCCAGACGGTCGACCTGCGCGGCGCGGGCCGCGAGGTGGTGACCCGGATGGACCTGCTGTCCGCGATGACCGAGCGGTGCCTGGTTCAGCGCGGCATCGCCTGGGTGCGCGCCGATGGCACCCGGCGTGCGGAGATGCCGGTCGAGGCGTTCGACGGCAACGGGATCGTCTCGGCACTCGAGATCCTGCGCGGCGACCTGACCGATGTGCTCTACCAGGCAACTCGCGAGACGGCCGAATACCGCTTCGGCACGCGGATTTCCGTGCTCGAGGAGGACGAGTCGGGAGTCCGGGCCACGCTGACCGATGGCTCCGTGGTGGAGGCCGACCTGGTTGTCGGCGCCGACGGCCCACATTCCGCGGTGCGGCAGTTGGCATTCGGCCCGGAGGAGCAGTTCATCCGCCGCCTCGGCGGGTACAACGCCTGGTTCACCGCGCCGGACATGATCGGCCTGGACGGCTGGTTCCTGATGTTCCAGGCGGCCGGCGGGCTGAACGCCTCACTGCGGCCGTCGCACGATGCGGCGACAGCCAAGGCGGGCCTGGCGTTCCGGTCCGAGCCGATCGAGTACGACCGCCGCGACCCGGACGCGCAGCGAGCGCTGCTGGCGGAGCGGTTCCGAGACGCGGGCTGGTATTGCAACGAATTACTCAGTGCTGCAGCGCAATCCGAGGATTTCTATTTCGACGATTTCGTCCAGGTGCACATGGACACCTGGTCGTCCGGCCGGGTCACGCTGTGCGGCGATGCCGGCTACTGCGCGTCGCCGCTGTCCGGCATGGGTACCAGCCTGGCACTGGTCGGGGCGTACGTGCTGGCCGGCGAACTCGGGCCGGCCGCGCAATTCGACGCGGCCGGGATCCCGGCGGCCCTGCAGCGCTACGAAACGGTCATGCGGCCGTACGTCGACCGTTGTCAGGACCTGCCCGGCGGCCTCGACGGCTATGCGCCGATGTCCGAACGCCAGATCGCCGGTGCGGCGTCCGCCATGAAGTGGGTCCAGCGCTGGCCGCTGCGGCTGTACGCCGGCCGCAAATGGTTCTCCACCGCAGAGTCGATCGATCTGCCCGATTACCGGTCGTACGTCGGCGGATGACCCGTCCATTTGATGTACGCCCGACGGAATTCCCGCGGGTCGGTGAATCCGACCTCCGCGGCGATGGCGTGAATGGGCATCGCCGTCTCGCGCACCAGGTAGCGCGCCCGCTCGCTGCGCACCTTGTCACGCAACGCGATGAACTGCTGCCCGCCGGCGCTGAGGCGACGGCGCAGGGTCCGCTCGGTGACGTTGAGCCGCTTCGCTATCTGGGCCATCGTCAGCGGCTCCCGCACGCTGTCGCGCAACATCGTCTCGACCGTCTGCACCACGTCGGTCGGCTGCTCGCCCTGGGTCACCATGTCGCGGCAGGCGGCCACAGCGACCGCGTGCGTCGCCGGATCGGCGCGCGGTAGCCGCTGCGACCACAGCGGGTCCGGGAACGCCAGCCGGTTGGCGTCGGCGTTGAACAGGACCGGACAGCCGAAGAATTCGCGGTACCGCTGCGCATACCCCGGCGGCGGGTAGCTGACCTGGACGTACTCGGGCGTCTGCTGAGGCAGTTCGAGCACGGTCCGGACCGTGACCAGCACGCTGCAGAACAACTCCTCGCACAGGAACGGCAGCAGCTCCGGCTCCGGGTGGCGCTCGTAGGCGCGCAGCGCGAACGTGTCACCGACCAGCTCGGCGCCGACATCCATCAGACTGCCGGCACTCTGATGCAGCTCGAGTCCGACTTGCATTGCCACGCCGAGGTTTTCGGCGGAACGTATGGCCAGCCCGAGCACGCCGAACGAGACGAACATGTCGCGCGCCCCGACATCGATGCCGAGACCCCGGTCGGGCATGGCCCGCACCGCATGCCGCAGGACCATCGCGGCCTGCCGGAACGAGACGCGCGTGTCAGGAGAGTTCAGCGTCGCGGCGGACAGGCCGGCCGCAGCCAGCCACCGCTCCGTGGGCAGACCCGCGCGGTCGGCGACGTCGACGACGTTGACGAGCACCGACGTCGGGATCAACGCCGCACTTTGCCTGTCCACCACACCTCCCAACGTGTCCGGTTTTCCCCCCATTGTGGTCACCGATGCCCTCGTGCGCACCCGGCGACATGGGGTTAGCTCCCGATCCATGGTGTCGTCAATGCCGGTCGATCTGTCCGAGCCGCCCACAGTCGAGGGGTCGTGGGCGCTCCCGGACACGTATTGGCCGGCATTGACCGACGCGACCGCGCATCTGGAAACCCCGCTGGCCGCGATCGACCTCGACGCGTTGCGCCACAACATTCACGATCTACGCCGGCGTGCGGCGGGAACGCCCATCCGGGTGGCGTCAAAATCGGTCCGGTCGCGGACCATCCTGGACGCCGTCACGGCGCTCGACGGCTATGCGGGCGTGCTGGCGTTCACGTTGCCCGAGGCACTGTGGCTGGCCGCAGGCGACGACGAGCACCTCTCGCACGACGACGTCGTCGTCGCCTACCCGACGGCCGACCGCACCGCCATCGCCCGGCTGGCGTCGTCTCCGGACTTGGCGGCCCGGGTCACGCTCATGGTCGACGCACCCGCCCAACTCGATCTGGTGGACAGCGTCGCCGCGCCGGCGACGCGACCGTCGCTGCGGGTCTGCCTGGACCTCGACGCGTCGTGGCAGGCACCGGTACTCGGACACCTCGGGGTGCGCCGCTCCCCTGTCCACACCGCGGCGCAGGCCCGCGCGCTGGCCGCGACCATCGCCGGCCGTCCCGGTTTCACGCTGGTGGGCCTAATGTCCTACGAAGCCCAGATCGCCGGAGTTGGTGACGACGTCCGCGACCAGGCCGCGAGGTCCCAGCTGATCCGGTGGATGCAACGACGGTCCAAGGACGAACTCCTCGAACGCCGCGGTCTCGCCGTGGCCGCGGTCGGGCAGGTCGCCGAGCTCGAATTCGTCAATGGCGGCGGGACCGGTTCGGTCGAGTTCACCGCCTCGGATCCGGCGGTCACCGAAATCGCCGCCGGCAGTGGCCTTTTCGGTCCGCATCTGTTCGACACGTACCGCGGTTTCACGCCGGCGCCGGCTGCGGCGTTCGCGCTGTCGGTGGTGCGCAAACCCACACCGCAGATCGCGACGGTGTTGGGCGGCGGCTGGATCGCCTCCGGGCCGCCCGCCCGGGACCGGGTGCCGCTGCCGGTCTGGCCGCCGGGGCTGAGCCTGCTGTCCACGGAAATGGCCGGCGAGGTGCAGACCCCGGTGAGCGGAAAGGCCGCTGCCGCACTGGCTGTCGGCGACCGGGTGTGGTTCCGGCACTGCAAGGCCGGCGAGCTCAGTGAGCACGTCGACCGGTTCGCCGTGGTCCATGAGGGAAAGACCATCGGCGCGGCTGCCACCTACCGAGGCGAAGGGAAGACGTTCCTGTGAGCTGGACGAACTGGGGACGCTGCGAGTTCGCGCGGCCGACGGAAGTCGTGCGGCCCACGACCGTTCAGGAGGTGTGTGACGCGGTCATCCGCGCAAGCGCCGCCGGCCGGCTGGTCAAGGTCGTCGGGTCCGGGCACAGTTTCACCGGCATCGCCGTCGCGCCCGATATCCAGCTGGACCTGGGTGGCCTGGCCGGGCTGATCGACGTCGACCGGGACCGTGAGCGCGTCACCGTCGGTGGTGGAACGCCACTCTGGCAGCTCACGCAGCTGCTGGCGCGGCACGGACTCGCGCTCGAGAACATGGGCGACATCGACCGCCAGACCATCTCCGGCGCCATCTCGACCGGCACGCACGGCACCGGGCTGGCCTTCGGGGGTCTGGCCACCCAGGTGGTCGGGCTGACTCTGGTCTCGGGCACCGGAGAGTTGGTCCGCATCGACGACGAGCAGAGCAGCGAGTTGCTGCCGGCGGCGCGCGTCGGCCTGGGCGCGCTGGGGATCATCGTCGAGGTGACGCTGCAATGCGTGCCGAGTTTCGCGATCCACGCCGTCGAACGCGTCGAGCCGGTCGACGACGTCGTCGCAGGGTTCGATGAACGCTGCACGCAGACAGACCATTTCGAGTTCTACTGGTTCCCGCACACCGACACCGCGTTCACCAAGGCCAACATCCGGCTACCCGCCTATACCCCGCTGGAGTCCACCAACCGGGTGTCGCAGTGGATCGAGGAGGAACTGGTCGAGAACGGTGTACTGGGGGCGATCTGCGCCGTCGGCAGCGCACTGCCGGCGACCGTGCCCGCGCTCAACCGCACCGTCACCCGGTTCCTGTCCGATCGCGAGCACACCCAACGCTCGGACCGCGTCTTCACCTCGCCGCGGCGGGTGCGGTTCCGCGAGATGGAATACGCCGTCCCCTACGAAGCGGTGGGCGCCGCGTTCGACGAGGTACGCAGCCTGATCGCCGAACGAGGTTGGCGCATCGGCTTTCCCATCGAGGTCCGCGCCGCGGCCGCCGACGAGAACTGGCTTTCCACCGCGTACGGACGCCGCAGCGCGTACATCGCGGTGCACCGCTATGTGCGCGACGACCCGACCGAGTACTTCGCCGCGGTCGAGCAGATCATGCGCCGCTACGACGGGCGTCCACACTGGGGCAAGATGCACAACCGCACCGCGGCGGATCTGCGGGACAGCTACCCGCGGTTCGACGACTTCCTCGCAGTGCGCGAAAAGCTCGATCCCAGGCGGACTTTCGCCAACGACTACCTACACCAAGTACTCGGAGAATGAGGACCCGGATGACAACGATCCACGCTTTCGGCGATGACGCACTCGGTGACCACGACGCCGTCGGGCTGGCCCAGCTGGTCCGCGATCTGCAGGTCAGCCCCGACGAACTCGCCGCTGCCGCAATCGCCCGTGCGCGATTGGTCGACCCCGACCTGCGGGCGGTGGCGTGTGATCTGCCCCCACGACACAGCACCGATCCGAACGCCGAATTCTTCGGCGTCCCAACGTTCATCAAGGACAACACCGACGTCGCCGGCCTGCCCACCACGCACGGTTCGGAGGCGTTCACGGCCCGAGCCGCGAAGAAGGACGGCACCTACACGACGCAATTCCTCAGCACCGGCATGACGCTCATGGGCAAGTCCCGGATGCCCGAGTTCGGTTTCAACGCGAGCACCGAATACATGACCGAACCGCCGGTCCGGAACCCCTGGAATACCGATTACTCGGTCGGCGCCTCGTCGGGCGGGTCGGCCGCGCTGGTCGCCGCGGGCGTCGTGCCCATCGCCCACGCCAATGACGGCGGCGGGTCCATCCGCATCCCGGCCGCCTGCGCGGGCCTGGTCGGGCTCAAGCCGAGCCGGGGCCGGCACCGCGACGGCGAGCAGGTGCGCCACCTGCCGATCCACATGATCTCCGAGGGTGTGCTGACCCGCAGCGTCCGCGACACCGCGGCGTTCGTTGCGGCGTGCGAGAACCATTGGCGCAACCCGAAACTCGCACCGATCGGCCGGGTGAACGGACCGGCTCGACGGACCCTGCGGGTCGGAGTGCTGTTCGACAGTGTCACCGGTGAGTCGGTCGACGTTGCCACCCGCACGGCCGTCGAAGACACCGCGGCGCTGCTGGAGGCCGCCGGCCATGTCGTCGAGCCGATCACGCTGCCGGTCACCGCACAGTTCGCTGACGACTTCGTCCAATACTGGGCGCTGCTGGCCGATCTCGCGGTCGGTACCGGCCGCTTGATCCTGGACCGGTCGTTCGACGCCGCCAAGACAGACGGCCTGACCCTGGGGCTGCGCGCGCATCACCGCCGGAATCTACACCGCACCCCGGGCGCACTGCTGCGCCTGCGCGGCATCGCCGACCAGTACGCGCAGATGTTCGCGCGGCACGAAGTCGTGCTGTCTCCGGTGCTTTCGCACACCACACCCCGGATCGGCTACATTGCGCCGACGGTCGACTTCCCCGATCTCATCGACCGGCTCCGTCGCTACGTCGCCTACACGCCGCTCAACAACATCGCGGGCACTCCGGCGATCTCGCTGCCTGCGGGCCTGTCGCCCGACGGCCTACCGGTCGGCATCCAATTGTCCGGCGCCTACGGCGACGAGCGCACGCTGCTCGAATTGGCTTTCCTACTGGAAGCCGAGCGACCCTTCACACTGCTGAGTTCGGGCCGATCGGCAGCGGGCGCGATGAACTGACCTGCCACGTTGACGCAAGAAACACAGTGTGTATAGAGCTTCTGCCAAGACCTCCCGGCCGACCAAGCATTGGTCATGGCCGTGACACAGAAGGCACCCTTGGCTTCCACTTTCGGGGACAACGCAACAGACCCGGCGTGGAAGGTCAAGCCGGTCTTCTACCAAGTGTCCGCCGCCGACCGCATGATCCACCCGGACAACGAACGCCGGATGGCCCAGCGGATGAACCCCCGCAAGGTCATCGAACTCGAGGCGAGCCATGCCTCACTGGCCTCACAGCCCGGCCCTGTTGCCGACCTCATCGATGAGGCTGCGGCACAGGAGATCTGACGGTTCGCACCTAGTTGCGCGTCGCCAACGCGTGCCGCGCGTAGGCCCGCACGTCGGCATCGCCGTCCTCGAGGGCGATGCCGAGCGCTTGCCGGGCAGCGTCCTCGGATTCGGCCCACCGGGTCAGGCTCAGCACCGCGGCCTTACGTACGTCCAGGTGCGGGTCCTGCAGCGCCTGCGACAGCGGCGCCACCGCAACAGCGGGCGCAGCGCCCGACAACGCACGCACCGCGCCCTGACGAATCTGCCACGCCGATTCTCGAAGGGCGCGCTGCACTTCCGGCACGTCCTGGTCGGCGCAGCCGACGGCTGCCAATGCGGCAAGCGCGGCCGCCCGCACCAGCGGGTCGCGGTCGGCCAGCAGCTGCCGGACGGTGTCGGCACCGGAACCGAGCGTCGCCAGCCCATTGCTCGCCGCTATCCGTACCTCACGATTGTCGTCGGCCGCGGCTGCGGCCACCCCGTCGACGTCATCGACCGAGACCAGCGCCCGCACCGCCTCGATACGCACCCGGTGATCGGAATCCGTCACTGCGGCACGGTAATCCGGGGCCGCCCCGACCCGGCGCGAACTCAGCACGTACAGCGTCACCGCCCGTACGACCGGGTCAGCGGACGCCAGATAGGGACCGACCGTCGCCGGATCGGGCAGCACCTCGACCAGTTCCCGCAGCGCATCGGCCGCGGTCGCCCGTACCGCGCCGTCGTCATCGCCGAGCGCAGCTACGAGCGACGGCTGGTAGCCCGCAGGCAAATTCTCCACCAGCACCGCGACGGCGGCCCGGCGGACCCCGGCGTCGGCGTCCTGCAGGAAGCCCGTCAGATCCTCGAGCACCGGTTCCTCCAGTGCGACCACATGGGCGATGCGCGGGGACGGCGGCGTCGCCGGTTCGGCCGGGCGCAGTCGCGAGCCCGCGGTCGCCGGCGCCTTGCCCCCGACCAGGTTCGGCTGGTGCACATGCTGCACCGCGTGGTCGGACGGCAGGTGGTCCAGGTCGGGTACGGGCACGAAATACGGTGCGACGGGCCGCTTCAGGAACTCCATCTCACCGTCGTCGCCCTTGCGCAGATTCAGGTGATAGCGCCACTCTTCGTCGTCACGCTCGGGGATGTCGGCGCGATCGTGGTACAGGCCCCAGCGCGATTCGGTCCGCGTGAGTGACGACCGCGCGGCCATCTCGGCGCAGTCCCGGATGAACGACACCTCGACGGTGCGCATCAGCTCGTGCGGGGTGCGGGCACCCATCTGCTCGATCTCCTCGGCCATCCGCTCGAAGGTGCGGACCGCGATGGACAGCTTGGTCGCCGTCTTCGGCGGCGCCACATAGTCGTTGACGAAGCGACGCAACTTGTACTCGACCTGCGGCTGCGGCGGACCGTCGGGATGCCGCAGCGGGCGGTAGATCAGCTCGTGCGCCTCGGCCAGCTGATCCTGCGGAAGGTCCACGGGCGCTTCGACATCGGCGAGGGTCGACGCGGCGTGCTCACCGGCCAGGTCGCCGTAGACGAAGGCACCGATCATGTAGTTGTGTGGCACGCACGCCATGTCGCCGGCCGCGTACAGCCGGGGCACCGTGGTGCGGGCATGTTCGTCCACCCATACCCCAGAAGCGGAATGTCCACTGCACAAGCCGATCTCGGAGATGTGCATCTCGATGTCGTGGGTGCGGTAGTCGTGGCCGCGGTTGGCATGGAAGGTGCCGCGCGTCGGGCGCTCGGTGGTGTGCAGGATGTTCTCCATCGCGGTGATGGTCTCGTCCGGCAGGTGGGTGACCTTGAGGTAGATCGGGCCGCGGGCCGATTCGATCTCGCTCTTGACCTCGGCCATCATCTGGCCCGACCAGTAGTCGGAGTCGACGAACCGCTCCCCCAGCGCGTTCACCTGATAGCCGCCGAACGGATTCGCGACGTAAGCGCAGGCGGGACCGTTGTAGTCCTTGATCAACGGGTTCACCTGGAAGCACTCGATACCCGAGAGTTCCGCGCCCGCGTGGTACGCCATGGAGTAGCCATCGCCTGCGTTGCAGGGGTTTTCGTAGGTGCCGTACAGGTATCCCGAGGCGGGCAGCCCGAGCCGGCCGCTGGCTCCGGTCGCGAGGATCACGGCCTTGGCCCCCACCGTGACGAATTCGCCGGTGCGCGTGTTGAAGGCCGCCGCGCCCACCGCGCGGCCGTCCTGCACCAGCACGCGCACCGGCATCAGCCGGTTCTCGATGCGCAGCTTCTCCCGGATGGCCTTCTGCCGCATCACGCGATAGAGCGCCTTCTTGACGTCCTTGCCCTCGGGCATCGGCAGGACGTACGAACCGGAGCGGTGCACCCGGCGCACCGCGTATTCGCCGTGCTCGTCCTTCTCGAACTTCACGCCGTAGCGTTCCAGCCGCTGCACCATGGCGAAGCCGCGTGTCGCGGTCTGATAGATGGTGCGCTGGTTGACGATCCCGTCGTTGGCCCGGGTGATCTCGGCGACGTAGTCCTCCGGCGTCGCCTTGCCGGGGACGACGGCGTTGTTGACGCCGTCCATGCCCATGGCCAGGGCTCCGGAGTGCCGCACGTGGGCCTTCTCCAGCAGCAGGACCTGGGCGCCGTTCTCGGCGGCGGTCAGCGCCGCCATGGTGCCTGCGGTACCGCCGCCGATCACTAGGACGTCACAGTCGATGCGGACGGGATTGTCGAGGTCTGGAATCTCCAGAGTGCTCATTGGTGTAGTGCTCCAAGGATTTCGGCCCGCAGCTCGGTGCGGGAAACATCAGCATCACGGGGACTCGGGACATCCAGCAGCGCGCGCAGGGGCTGGCCGGCGCGGCCGAGGACCGCCACCCGGTCTCCCAGGGCGAGGGCTTCGTCGACGTCATGCGTGACGAACACGATGGTGGTCGGGTGGGCCTGCCAGGTTTCGATCAGCAAGTGCTGCATGGCGGTTCGGGTCTTGGCGTCCAGTGCGCCGAACGGCTCGTCCATCAGGACGGCCCGCGGCGCTCCGGCCAGTCCACGCGCCAACTGGACCCGCTGGCGCATGCCGCCGGATAGGCTCTTCGGCAGGAAGTCGGCGAAGCCGACGAGCCCGACCTCGTCGATCCAGCGCTCGGCACGTTCCCGGCGGCCGGCACGCGGCGCACCGCGCAGTTGCAGCGCCAGTTCGATGTTGGATCGCACTGTCCGCCAAGGTAACAACGCACTGTCCTGGAACACCATGCCGCGATCACGTGACGTGGTGGTCACCGGCTCATCATCGGCGAGAACCCGTCCGCCGTCGGGCTTCAGCAGGCCGGCCAGTGCCCGTAGCACCGTCGACTTGCCACAGCCCGACGGCCCCGTGAGCACCAGGATCTCTCCGGGCTGCACCGTCAGGCTCAATCCGTCCACGACCGGCTCGCCGGTGTAGGACAACCGGATTCGGTCGAGTTCGAGGCGTAGGCCGGTCTTCGGCAGGGTCGTCATCGCCCATTCTCCTCACCGCGCGGCAGCCACCGGGTCAGCCGCCGGCCGATCAGTTCCACCGCCGCCGACGTGCCGAATCCCAGCGCGCCGATGGTGATGATGCCGACGAAGACGCTCGGGTAGTCCAGCACCGTGTAGGCCTGCCAGGTGCGGTAGCCGACACCGAGCCGGCCGGAGATCATCTCGGCGGATACGACACAGATCCAGGCCACGCCCATCCCGACCGACAGCCCACCGAACAGCCCGGGCAGCACACCCGGGAACACGACCTGCCGCAACACATCCCAGCGACTGCCGCCGAGGGTCCGCACCGAGTCCTCCCACAGTGTCGGCAGGGCCCGGACGGCATGCCGGGTGCTGACCATGATCGGGAAGAAGGCCGCCAGGAACGTGATGAACACGATGCCGGCCTCGTCGGTCGGGAACAGCAGGATGGCGACGGGCACCAGCGCGATGGCCGGGATCGGCCGCGCCAGCTCGGTCAGCGGTCCGACGATGTCGGCGAACAGCCGCGACCGGCCGAGCGCGATACCGACGGTCGCGCCGAGCAGTGCCGCCAACCCGAAGCCGCTGACGATCCGGATCACCGACTGCGTCAGATCCAGCCAGTACTGCGTGGCACCCAGGCGGTCGACGAACTTCGCGGCGATCTGCGTCACCGTCGGCAGGTTGTCGAACCGCAGCCAGAACCGGACGTGGCTCGCGGTCAGTAGCTGCCAGATGCCCACGGCCGCAATGACCGACAGCGCCTTGACGAGGTAACTGCGCCACTTGGCCGGTCCCCGCTGCCGCGACGCCCCGACCCCGATCGGCAGCGCCGGCGCGGCAGCCACCGCGGCTATCGCTGTCATGCCACACCCACCAGCGCCTGTTGGTAGGTCACCACCGCCGAACCCGGGTGGGCTGCCTGGTAGCGGCGGGCGCCTGCGTCGGTGTCGAAGGGCACGAAGTCCGTGCCCTGCTGCACCCAGACGGACTTGTCGGCCAGCCAACGGGTTCCGAGTTCGGCGTCCGGCACGTAGGCGGCCCGGACCTTGGTCCCTTTGGCCTCCGCTGCCCGGATCGCCTTCAACAGGCAGGCCGGGTTGGCTGCCGGTTGCGTGGTGTCCGAACCGTCCAGCCACAGCTCACCGGCCAGCGCGGGATTGTCGGCGGGAATGTTGCACACCGGGTCGGTGCCGTGCACCACCGACGGATTCGCGGTGCGGGCGACCTCGGCGTTGTAGTCGCGGCCCCGCTCGGTCAGTGCCTTGCGCAGCGGCCCGTCCTCGACGAACTTGGCGACGTCCAGGTCGGCGAAGTCACCGATCGACTTCAGGTACGGCACATCGCCTTTCAGCGCATCCACGAGCGAGGGCTTGAGCGTGGTGTCGAACCGGGTGCCGCCCGGGCCGTTGTAGAGGTACACGACTTCCTGCGGTAGACCACTGCCCTGCGCGACGATCTTCGCCGCCTCCAGCGGTTTGGTGTTGAGGAAGTCGGTGGCATCGAGCTGTGCCTGCAGGAACGCGTCGAGCACCTCGGGATGTGCTGCGGCGTAAGCCCGTCGCACCACCACGCCGTGCCAGGTCGGGTAGTTCAGCTCGGCCCCGTCGTACAGCAGGCGGGCCTTGTCCTGGAAGACCAGCAGCCCCGGCCACGCGACGAACTGCGAAAGCGCCTTCACCTGACCGGATTCCAGCGCCGACGCACCGATCTGCGGCTGCTGGTTCACCACCTCGACACCGGAGACCCCCGCCTTCGACAGCGCCCGGACCAGGGT
>Ga0265327_10003738_pt1 | contig 14151 bp, 19 predicted proteins | sample 41621metaG_FD_202089 | JGI IMG/M metagenome (GOLD analysis project Ga0265327, IMG submission 202089) | Rhizosphere microbial communities from Carex aquatilis grown in University of Washington, Seatle, WA, United States - 4-16-21 metaG | ecosystem: Host-associated > Plants > Roots > Rhizosphere... | reverse complement strand
GGGAGGTTGGGGCCGAACAGGTTCTTCGTGCCGCTGACCGGATTGATCCGCCGGAAGTCCGGTTTGAGCGTCTGGATCCGTGGCCGGCCCCCTACCTGGGCGGCCCCGCCGAGCAGCGCCGCCGCGAAGCATGCTGCGGCTATCGGGCCGACCGTGACGAGCATCGTGTTGGTCGCCGAATGCATCAGTTCGGTCAGCCCCCCGGCGGTCAATGCCCGGCTGGGGTTGGATATCTCCCCCAGCATTCCGCGCAGGCTGGCGGCCGCGGCTTCGGCGATCGCCGGACCGGTGATGCTGATCACGACGAGCCCGGCGACAACCACCAGTGAGCCGCTCAGATCGCTGGAGCGCGCAACCTGACCCTTGTCGCGGGCGCGCTTGCGGTGTTTGGGTGTTGCCTTCTCTGTCTTGTCCTGGGTGGCCATCGATCAGCTCACCTTCAACGCGCCGAGGGCGGCACTGACGCTCACCGTCAGCTGCCCGTCGATCCAGTTGGCGACGAACGGCAGCGACGCCGCGACGACGAGCAGCGCCACGGTGACCTTCGTCGGGAAGCCCACCGCGAAGATGTTGAGCTGAGGAACGACCCGCGAGACGACGCCGAATGCGACATCGGTGATCAGCAGCGCCGCCAGGACCGGCGCGGCGATCTCGACCGCCGAGGTGAAGATCGTCGAGAACGTCTGCTCGACCCCCGCAACCATCGAGCCCAGTCGGGGAGCGTCCGTCAGGGGCACCAGTTCGAACGTGCGTCCCAGGCCCCGGATCGTCCATGCGTCACCGCCGATGACCAGGAAGATCATCGTCCCGAAGAGCGAGTAGAAGCGGGCGATGACGGCGCTCTGCTCGCCGTTCATGGGGTTGATCAGGGCGCCGTAGGAGAAACCCGAGACGACGTCGATCAGCGAGCCGGCGGATTCGACCGCCGCGAGCAGCACCGCCAGGGCGAACGCGAACGAGAGCCCAACCAGCATTCCCTCGATCACAAGGCCCGCCACTGCGAGCGTGTCGCTGGGCACATGCTGGCCGTGCATGGCGATCGGGGTCAACCCGATCGAGATGCCGACGGCGATGATCCCCTTTACGCGCGGCGGGATCATCGCCGAGGAGAACAGCGGTGCGATGAAGAACAGCGGAGTGACCCTCGCCAGCACGAGGATGAAGCCGGCCAGCTGGTCGCCGGCGAGTTCTGACAGGACCGCGTTCACGAACCCACCATCGAGGGGATCGAGACGAACAGGGCGGCCGTGTAAGAGACGAGCTGGCCCAGCATCCAGGGGCCGAGGACGATCATCACGCCCGCGACAGCAATGATCTTCGGGATCAGGCTGAGCGACTGCTCCTGGATCTGGGTGACCGCCTGGAAGATGCTCACGACCAGGCCGACGATCAGCGCCGTCGCCAGCAGTGGCCCGGCGACCTTCAGCGAGACGCTCATGGCCTGCGAGGCGAGGTTTACGACAGTGTCCTGATTCATCGCGCCTGCCCGCTCAGTGGAAGCTCAGGACGAGCGATCGGATTACGAGATCCCAGCCGTCGACCAGGATGAACAGCAGCACCTTGAACGGCAGCGAGATGAACGTCGGCGGGAGCATGATCATCCCCATGCTCATCAGCGTCGAGGAGACGATCAGATCGATGATCAGGAACGGCAGGAAGATCAGGAACCCGATCTGGAAGGCCGTCTTCAGCTCGGAGACGATGAAGGCGGGGATCAGGACCTCGGTGGGCACTTCCGAGCGCTTCTTGGGTGTCGGATCGTGGGCCAGGTTGATGAACAGCTCGATGTCCTCCGCCCGGGTCTGGCGGAACATGAACTGGCGCATCGGTATCTCCGCCCGTTTCAGCGCCTCTGTGGTGCTGATGTGATGGGCCTCCAGCGGCTGGATCGCCGTCGTCTTGATCGCGCTGATCGTCGGCGACATGACGAAGATCGTCAGGAACAGGGCGATCCCCACGAGGACCTGGTTCGGCGGGGCGTTCGTCGTTCCGATGGCGGTCCTGATGAACCCCAGGACGATCAGGATCCTGGAGAAGCCTGTGACCGTGAACAGCACCGCCGGGACGAGCGTCAGCCCCCCGATCAGCAGCAGGATCTGGACAGCGTTGCTCGAGTTGAGGTTCAACGGCGCACCGTCAGTTCCCGGAGCCGGTCGATGACCGTCGCCCCCGGGCCGGGCGTGGGCATCTTCATCGGGTTGTGATCCTCGGAGCCCTCCGGCGCGGGAGCCCTCAACAGCTGGCGCCTCGGGCGCTGCCCCGAGTCGATCACGTCGATCAACCCGGCCTCACGCGCCTCTTCCTCGGTGTAGCGGTGGATCGGCATCACCCCGTGCTCGGCCGAGCCGAGCAGGATGTAGTCGCTTCCGGCCTTGACCAGGTGCACCGAGCGCCCGTTGCTCAGCGTGAGGGCTCCGAGGCTCGTCAGCCCCACTCCCTCGAGCTGAGGCGTGCGCCCGCTCTTGACCTGCTTGAGAATCCACGAGAGGCCCCAGATGACGGCGATCACGATCGCCAGGCCGACGATCGTGCGCACGATGCTTCCCCCGGAGCCGGCTGTGTGCGTGGCGCCCGAGCTCGGAGTGAGGTTCAGGGCCGTGTCTTCGCCCGCGCCCGTGGTTGCCGCGTTGGGCGTCGTCGTCGTGCCCGTCGTCGCCGTGGTTCCGGCGGCCAACGAGGCGCAAGGAAGCATCAGCGCGAGCAGGCAGGCGCCAAGGATCGCGGGCGCCGTCGCGACCGCACGGGAAAGCGGGTTCAGCTTCGTCATCGAGGGTCGACTCCGAGGAAGAGTCGCCCGGGTTATCGGCCCTCTCCTCCGGTTCTTGAGGCGGACTTATGGAGCCCCGCCGGGGCTGCGCCCAGCTGCTCCTAGACGAGTGCTTCGACCTTGACCGCCCAGGAGCCCTCGCCGGTCACGACCAGAGAGCCGCTGGCGAAGCAGACACCGTTGGCGAAGAGCTCCACCGGCTCGGCCGCGCCCTGGTCGAGCTCGACGACCGATCCCGGCGTCAGCTCAAGGGCACCGCCCAGCGACATATGGGTCCGGCCGAGCTCGGCCCAGACGCGAACGAAGATGTTCCGCAGGATGCCCTGTGCATCCTCGCCGGCACTCGCCTCGGCGTGCGCCCTGGCCCTTTCGAGCTCCGCGCGGCCGAGCTTCGCGTAAGTGTCGGCCCGTTTCGGGGGCTCGTCGGACACCTCGAGCTTGATTGCCTTGCGGGTCCCGCTGCGGCCCGGCTTGCCCCGTCCTACCGAGACCTCCTCGGCGTAGACGACGACTCCCTCGGCCGCGGCCTCTTCGAGCTCGACAAGCCCGCCCGGGGCGATCTTCAGCATCCGCTCGATCGGCATCTGGACAGTCCCGACCTCGGCCCGGAGCAGCACCTGGGCGACCGCCAGGCCGCTGCGCAGCCCTTCGTTCGATCCTGCCTCGGCGGGCGGAACGTGGTGATGGCCGTGCCCACGGGCCGTCTCGGCGATCGGCTCAACGGCAGTCCAGGGCATCAGCAGTGTCATCGAGGAGGAGATCCCGTCGACCGTGCTGTTGAGCACCACGGCCAGCGTCGGTTCGCTGGCGGGCGCCGCGACACCGGCATCCCCTTCGAGGTCGAGCTCGCCGCGCCTCAGATCGGGGCCGTCGAGCTCGATCCACGCCCTGGAGAGACCTTCGACAACGGTGTCGAGCAGGCCCTTGGCGAGCGTCCAGTCGATGTCGGTGAGGTGCCGCTCGGCCGGCGCCTGGGCCGCCCTGCCTCCGAGCAGGCATTCGAGCGCCTGCAGGAGAAAGGGCAGCTCGACACTCAGCAGCAGAGCCCGCTCCGGGCCCTCCTCCACAGCCACGGCCAGCGCATCGGTGGCGAGCCGGACCCGGGCCGCGGCCCACATGTCCTGTGTGACATCCCCGATCGAGATCTCGACCTCCGCCTTGAGCTGGTTGGAGAGCTCCTGGGAGAGGGAATCGGCGAATGTGGCCAGCGAGGCCGTCAGATGCTTGCGGATGTCCGTCGTGAACTTCGTCGGCTGGGAGAAGTCGAGCCGGCGGACATTCACCTGCTCGGCGCTCGGCGCGTCAGCCTCGGTGCCCGCCTCGCCGCTCACCGCCATCCCCTGTCAGTCTCCCGCGTCGGTTGCGCCGCCATCCTCATCCGCGGGCGCCGGCGAGTCGCCTTCGGCCTGCGTGGCGGGAGCGTCCTGGGACGCCCCGTCGAGGATCTCGGTGATGCGAAGACCGTACTGCTCGTCGGTGACGACAACCTCGCCTCGTGCGATGGGCGAGCCGTTGACGAGCAGGTCGACCGGGTCGCCCGCCTGGCGCTCGAGCTCGACGACCGAGCCGACGCGCAGTTCAAGCGTCTCGCCGACGGTCATGTGGGTGCGGCCGATCTCGACGCTCAACTCCATCGGGATCTCGCTCAGGCGGCTCAGGTCGGCGGCCCCGTTCGTGGCGGCGCCGTTGGCCGGCGCACCCTCGAACTGCTCGTACTCGATCGTCTCGGTCACCAGGATCTCCTATTGAACGGTCAGGTCCGGGAACAGCACCGATTCGATTTTCACGTCGGTCTGCTGCTTGATCGTGTCGGCGATCTTCTTCTCGATGGCCTTGCGACCCGAGTCGCTGACGAGCGCTTCGCCGCTCTGGTTGGTGATCGTGTTCGTGATGATTTCCCTGACGATCGGTTCCTCCGGGAGCGTCCCGGCTGCAGCTTCACCTGTGCCCGAAGCACCGGAGCCCGCTGTGGCGCCGTCACTCTGGCCCGGCGCGAGATCGAGAGCGACGGCGACCTTGGCGTAGCGGCCGTCCTTGAGGTTCAGCAGGAATTCCTTCGGCATCACATAGATCGTGCCCTGGATCTTGGTCTTGGGCACCTTTGGCTTGGGCTTGGTCATCGTGTATCCGACGAACAGCAATATCGGGATTACGGCAAGGATCTTCTTGTTCTTCAGCATGGTGGATGGACCGGTCGTCTTTCGCTCAGGGTTCGCTTTCGCCTGTATCGACGCGTTTGACCACAATCTCGACCCTGCGGTTGCGGGCCCGGCCCGCGGCGGTCGCGTCGCTTGCAATCGGTTGCTGGTCGGCATAGCCCGTGGCGACCAGGCGAGAGGGCGCAAGACCCTGTTCGACGAGGAAGCGCACGACCGTGCTGGCCCGTGCCGTGGACAGCTCCCAGTTGCTCGGGTACTGCCCGTGTATCGGCACGTTGTCGGTGTTCCCCTCGACGTTGATCGGGTGGCCGCCGGCGAGCTGCAGGAGCTGAGCGATCTTTCCGAGCAGGGCGTCCGAGCGGGGGCTCAGGGCGGCCTGGCCCGAGGCGAACAGCAGGTCGTCTGTCAGGACCCTGATGACGAGTCCGCGAGCTTCGATCGACGTCTGGACTTTGGAGCCGAAGCCATGGCTCTTCGCGTAGGCGTCGAGCTCGTGCTTGATCTGGCTGAAGAGCGCCGCCTGGCGTTCGGCCGCACCTGTGCTGGCGGCTGCCGCCACCGAGGGTGCCGCGGCCGAGGATGCGGCACCGTGCGTGGAGCTGCTCTGGAAGGTGCTGGCCGTCGAGGCGGTCACCGGAACTATCGCCTGCACGTCGATGCTGCTCGGGAAATGGCTCGAGTTGGCGCTGGCGCCCGGTTTGGCGATCCCTTTGCCGCCCGGGAGGATGTCGCCCGAGAAGGCCGCACGAAGGGACTTCTGCAGGACCTGGACCTTGGAGATGTTGACCGAGGAAATTGAGAAGAGCACCATGAACAGCGCCATCAGCAGCGTGATCATGTCGGCGTAGGTCAGGAGCCAGCGCTCGGCGCTCTCCTCCTCCTGGTGGCCTCCGCCGCGGCGACGGCCGCCGTGCGAGCGGGCCATCTCAGGCTGCCTTGGAGTCGGCGACGCTGGCCAGCGCCGGACCTTCTTCGGTCTCGCGCTCGGCCGGCGGCACGTAGGACATCAGCTTTTCGGAGACCAGGCGGGGGTTGTCGCCGGCCTGGATGGAGAGAATCCCCTCGACGGTCATCATGCGCAGCTCGATCTCTTCGCCCGAGATCGCCTTGAGGCGGTTCGCGATCGGCAGGAATACGACGTTGGCCGCGCCGACCCCCATCAGGGTCGCAATGAAGGCCGCCGAGATCGAGGGGCCCAGGGTGGAGGGCGCGGCGAGGTTCTCGAGCACGTGGACCAGCCCCAGAACGGTGCCGATGATGCCCATCGTCGGGGCGAAGCCGCCGGCCTTCTCGAACGGCCCGCGGCCGGACTCGTGGCGAGCGGCCATGCCGTCGACCTCGGCCTCGAGGATCGCGTGGACCATCTCCGGGTCGGTTCCATCGACCACCAGCTGCAGGGCGTTGCGGGTGAAGGTGTCCTCGATCTCAGGAAGCTGGGCGTCGAGGGCCAGCAGGCCCTCGCGGCGCGCCTTGTCGGCCAGCGTCACCAGCTGGTCGAGCTGTCCGCGGAGATCGGGCGGCTCGGCTGAGATCACGAGCTTGTAGAGGCTCGGCACCTTCTTCATCGAGTTCATCCCGACGCTCGCCAGCGTGACACCCCCGGTGCCGCCCATGATGATGATCAGGGCAGGGATGTTCATGAACGAGGCAGGGCTCGTCCCATCCATCATTGAGCTGAGGAGCAGCGACCCGAAGGCCACGCCTATCCCAATGGCTGTTGCAGCCTTCATTTGCAACCCACATCGGCGGGCAGCGGCGAATCTTCAGTCTTGCCGAGTTCGCCTGCACGAACCGCCTAGCGGGGCAGCTGCGGGCGGGCGGAGCGCCGTCCGGCCCGGATCTAGCTGGGCTGGTCCTCGACGGCCGTCAGACGGGGCACGTCGCGGCCCGGGGACGGGCTGGGCTGACGCTCGGGACGGCGTCTGCGAAACGCCTCGCTGAGCACATCGGCCCGGTAGGCGTGAACGGCGGCGGTGACATCCTGCGGCGTCTCGGCGACGACGACCTTGGCACCCGTTGCCAGCGTGATGACCGTGTCCGGAGTCGATTCGATCGTCACGATCATGTCCGGATTCAGTTGGAAGGGCTCGTCGCTGTGACCGAGCCGGCTCAGCGTGATCATCCTCTCACTCCCCTTTTGTTCAGTCTAGCCAGAGGCCGGGACGGCGACCGTCGCCACCGTCCCGACTTCGGCTCCTCGGAGTCGCGTCTGGTGCGTACCCCCTTCCGGGCCCTCGAGCCCTTCAGTCTCAGCCTCTCGACTAGTGCATCGAGATGAGCGTTTCCAGCATCGTGTCGGCGGTCGTGATCACACGCGAGTTGGCCTGGTAGCCGCGCTCGGCGGTGATCATCTTCGTCATCTCGCTGGCGAGATCGACGTTCGACATCTCGAGCTCGCCGCCGACAGTGGCACCGAAGCCCGGCGTCGACGGGGTGCCGATCACGGGCGTCCCGGAGTTCGCCGTGGCCTTCCACAGTGAACCGCCGGCACGTTCGAGGCCGCCTTCGTTGGCGAAGGTGGCAAGCGAGAGGTAACCCGCCACGACACGCTGCTGGTACGTTTTGTTTTCGGGGTTGTTGTCGGTGTAGGCGACCGATCCGTCGAGCCCGATCGACACGTTCGTGGACCCCGGGGGGATGTTGATGAACGTGTCTTCTTTGCCCGCCGAGTAGGTGGTTTCGGTTTCGCCTTCTTTCGGCACCGCGTTGCGCCCGACGACGTATTCACCGGACTGCGTCGTGAGGAACCCCTGGGCGCTGGTCGACAGGTCACCCGCACGGGTGTAGCTGACGTTCGCCGGCAGCCCGCTCGTGTAGGGAGCTTTCGCCGGCGGTTCACCCGGCCCGACACGCAGGAAGCCACCACCCTCGATCGCGAGATCGAGCGGGTTGCCAGTCGTCTGAAAGGCGCCCTCGGTCATTTCGTTGCGGGTCGCGTTGACCTGCACGCCCAGACCGATCTGCACCGGGTTCGAGCCGCCGTTGCTGCTGGTCGGCCCGGAGGCGCCCCGGATCACCTGCGTCAGCGAGTCGGCAAACGTGATGCTGGAGGCCTTGTAGCCCACCGTGTTCACATTGGCCAGGTTTCCGGCGGTGTCGTTGAGCATCGCCTGGTTAGCATCGAGGCCGCTGATCGCGGCATACATGCCCTCCATCATCGTGATCGACCTTCCTTTCGCGGCTTCCTCGGAGAGGTCCAGCCGTTGTTGTTTGGCACCGTGCGCGTCATGCGATCACGGCGCTGTCGATGTTCGTGAACACGTTGTCCTTCATGTGTTCGGATCCCACGGCCGTAATCACGGTGTGGTTGCTGACGGACACCACGAATGCGGTTCCGTCGACAAGTACGAGGGAGTCGCGCGAGCCCTTGCTGGCCGCGCGGGCAACACCCTCGTTGAGTCTTTTCATGGTCGAGCCGTCCAGCTCGATGCCGCGCCGTTCCACCCGGGCCAACGCGTGCTTTGAGAATTGCAGCGGCTGCGAGCCGCCCGCCCTCGCGAGTTCGTCCGCGAACGTCGGTCCCCCGGTCTGCGGGCGCCTGGCCGGAGCTCCCGTGGCTGGGGCACTCGGGGCGCCTACGGCGCCGGGTGGGAGCAGGGCAGGGTTGGTGATCTCGCTCATTTGACTTCCGTGATGCTGGCCAGGGTGATCCCGGTCACGCCTTCGACCGTCACGGTGGTCCCGGCGGCAGTGGACTGCACGCTTTCGACCTTGCCCGTGCCGGCGCCGCCGGCAGCCGCGTAGTTGACGGTCCGCCCGATCAGCTGGACGCCGCTGGCGAGCTCTGTCGCATTGGCCAGGTTCGTCGTCTGCTCGACCTGGGTGAACTGGGCGAGCTCCGTCACGTATTCGTTGGTGTTGGCCGGCTGGAGCGGGTCCTGGGCCTGAAGCTGGGCGATCATCAGTTTCAGGAAGTCGTTCTGGCCCAATTCGCCGCGCGGGTTGGTGGTCTTGGAGGTGCCGGCGGAGGCCGTGGTCGCGACGGCGGCCGCCTGTGCTGTTGGTGTTGTCATGGTTCTCGGTGTCCTCTCTTGTCGTTCAGGCGAGCACGTCGACGAGTTCGCCCAGTGCATGCGGGGAGGCGACATGCGATTCGCCCACCTCACCCGCTGCGTCAATGCTCTCCTCGCCACCGGTCGTACCGGCTCCTCGCGAGGGGCCCGGGGCATCGCCGGCCTGGCGCTCTTCGCGCCCTTCCGACGAGCTGAACGAGCCGATGTCCAGCCCAAGCAGCGAGGTTCCGAGCGAGCTGAGCGCCTGGTGCAGCTCGCTGCGCCCGGCCGCCAGCGCCTGGGCCGCCGCGGGCGTGTCCGCCGTGACACGGGCCAGGAGCCCGTCTCCCGTCTGGCTCAGGTGGATCCTTATCTCCCCCAGCTCGGCCGGCTCGAGCGAGATTCGCGCCGAGCTGACGCCCTGCCGGGCGGCCAGTTCGATCGATGCGTGGATCGCTTCGATCATGTCCTGCATCTGGACCCCGCCGGGAGGGAGCGGCGCCCCGGGTGTCGCAGCGGGGGCAGCCTGGCCGGGGACGACCGGCGCCGCGCCGGTCGCGATGCTCGGAGGAGCGGCCTCGGTTCCAGGTGCGGCCACGGCCGATGGGGCACCGGGCGAGATCGGGGCGGAGGCGGAGGACCGTGAGGAGGGGCGGGAGCTCGAGCCCTCCCGGACCGTGGCCGACGTGGCGAGCGCCGCAGCCTGTGCGGCGGACCCGCTGGGAGCCTTGACATCCCCGGCGGCGGAGTGGGGCTGCGTTCCGCCGGTCGTCTCGGACGCGGCTTCGGCCTTAGCCTGCGCTGCCGGCGGCGGCGGGCTCGAGGCGCGGGTCCCGTCGCCGGGGGAGGGCGAGGACTGGCGCACGCGGTCCGCTTCGCCTGTCGTTCCCGAGGCAGGCCCCCCGGACCCTGTGGTCACGTCCGACCCGTTGGGGGCCGCCGGGGGCGCCTTCGCGCCGCTCGGAGGCCCTGCCTGCTCGGGCGCCGGCGCAGCGGGGTCTTCCGAGGCGCTCTCGGCGGCGGGCGCGGGGTTCGGCTGGCCGTCTGTCTCAGACGTGCCCGCGGTGGCGCCCGCCTGCGGCGCCGAGCCGGCCGTGGGAGCGGCGGAGCTCGTGTCCCGGGCGACGGCCTCAGAGGCTGGCGCTTCACCGGATTGCCCTGTCGCCGCCCTGCCGTCCGTCGCGGGCGTGGAGGGTGCGCTGGAGGGTGCGCTGGAGGCCTGTGCGCCCGAGTCCGGACGGGGAGCCTCGCTCACGGCGGCCGCCGCGGGCTGAACCTGGGCGCCCGTCTCGGTGTGCTCGGAGACGTGGTGCGGGTGTCCGGCCGTCCGGCGTTCGAGATCGCCGGAGGAGCTTCCCTTTTTCTGGCCTTCCGCGTTTGCGGTCCGGGCCCATTCTTCGGTGAGCGCATCCTTGAAGGGATGCACTGGTGGTGGCGCCCCCGGTGGAGCGCCGCTCTTGGGTGGCGGCGCTGTCCGTGCCAGAGCCTCCATCATCGGCGAGACGCTCATGTGATCGACCCCGCCAGGGCCGTGGGGTGTTCGCGGCGGTAGCTTTCGGCGTAGCCCAGCACTTTGGTGACGTAGCTCTGGGTTTCGGCGTAGGGAGGCACTCCGCCGTACTGGCTGACGGCCCCGGGGCCCGCGTTGTAGGCGGCCAGCGCCTCGCTGGTGTTGCCACCGAATTTGGCCATCATCTGGCTCAGGTAGCGGGCGCCGCCTTCGATCGATTCAGCCGGGTTCAGGGGGTTTGCGACGCCCAGGGAGTAGGCGGTGCCGGGCATCAGCTGCGTCAGGCCGGAGGCTCCCGCGCTGCTCTGGGAGTTGGGGTCGAAGCCGGACTCCTGCTGGATCAGGCCGTGCAGGATCGCCGGGTCCACCCCGTTGCGCTGCGCCGCCTGTTCGATCAGGGCGTCATAGGGGCTCGAGGCGGATGAGAGCGATGAGGCGCCTTGGGGGCTCTGCGCGCTGGCGGCCTGCAGGGCCGCGGCGAAGGCCGTCGGCGAGCCGCTGCTCGACGCGCCCGCGCCGCTTGCCGGCGTCGCGCTCGTCGAGACGCCACGCGTCTTTTCGATCATCTGCTGAAGTTCTCGGACGCGCGCCGCTGCCGCCAGCTCACCCGCCGGCGTGCCGGTCTGCGGCGCCGAGGTGATCGCCTGGGTGCTCATGCGGTGCGCCTGTGAGAGCGGCTGGAGGCCATCTCGTCGAGGATCTTGCCTTCGCGGAGAGCCGCGTCGCGCTCATGCTCGACCTTGCGGCGCTCGCGCAGCCGATTCAGCATCTCGTGCTCGCCTGCGGCCCGGAGCAGCTCGGCGTTGCGCGCTGCAACCTCGGCCTCGCTGCGCTGCGTCTCGAGCACCCGCTGCGAGCGTCGTGCCTCGATTCGCTCGATGAAGGCCTGGCGACTCTGAAGCTCGACGGCGCCCAGCGTGTCCCGGGGCGCAGAGCGCTGTTCGTCCTGGGCGCTCTGAAGCTGAGCCTCGGCGCTCTGCAGCTCGGCCTGCGAACTGCACAGGCGAGAGATCGAGCGTGCGAGCTCCTGCTGGGCGAGCATCTCCTTGCGCTCGCGCACAGCACGCACGCGCTCAAGGCGAAACCGAAACGAGGGACCGGTCACGGCTTGTTTATCGGCGCCCGGCGAACGTTCTTTAGAAGTGAAGGATCGCTGGGCGCGATCTCCCAGGAGGCTCGTCATCCCCGGCTCAGATGTTCAGCCCGAGAGCTGGGATCGCGGGACCGCCACCGGCGGGTGCGAGCGGCACGCCCGCCGGGTCGGGCACCTCTTCGGCGTCCTCGATCTCCTCGGCCCGGGCCTGGAGCGAGGCGATCAGCGAGCTCGCCAGGCCCAGCAGGCGGGCGTCCGCTTCCGCGGCGTCGCTGTGTTCCTTGACGGGCTGGCGCAGGAAGGCCTCGATCGCGCCCTTGTGCGCGATCGCCGAGTCGAGCACGTCGTCGGTTCCCGGCTGGTAGGCGCCGATTGCGATCAGGTCTTCCTTCTCGCGCAGGATCGCCAGCGCCGCGCGCAGGCTCTGCCCGGCCTCCGCCACCTCGGGCGTGACGATCTCCCCGATCAACCGGGAGACGCTCTGCAGGATGTCAATCGCGGGGTAGTGCCCCGCGTGCGCCAGCGAGCGGGTCAGCACGATGTGGCCGTCGAGGATCGATCGCGCCGCGTCGGCGATCGGCTCGTTCATGTCGTCGCCGTCGACCAGAACGGTGTAGAGGCCGGTGATCGATCCGCTGGAGCTCGTGCCGGCGCGCTCGAGCAGCCGGGGCAGCATCGCGAAGACGCTGGGCGTATAGCCGCGGGTCGCCGGCGGCTCGCCGATCGCCAGGCCCACCTCGCGCTGGGCCATGGCAAAGCGGGTGACCGAATCCATCATCAGCATCACGTCGTGGCCCTGGTCGCGGAAGTGCTCGGCGATCGTGGTCGCCGTGAAGGCCGCCTTGATCCGGACCAGCGCCGGCTGATCGGATGTCGCGACCACGACGACCGAGCGCTCGAGCGCGTCCCCCAGGTCTCGCTCGATGAACTCGCGAACCTCGCGTCCACGCTCACCGACCAGGGCGATCACGTTGATCGAGGCCGTCGTGGAGCGGGCGACCATCCCGAGCAGCGAGGACTTCCCCACCCCCGAGCCGGCGAAGATCCCCAGCCGCTGCCCCAGCCCGCAGGGGACCAGTGTGTCGAGGGCGCGAACCCCGAGTCCGACGCGCTCGGTGATCCTCGGCCGCGACAGCGCACCGGGGGGCGCGGCGATCGTCGAGCGGGCCACGCCCTGCGGCGCCGGCAGATCGTCGTTGGGCTGGCCCAGACCGTCGACGATCCTGCCCAGCAGTCCGCTTCCGACGGATACGCGGAAGGGCGCTCCCGTCGCGAGCACCCGGGTTCCCGGGCCGATGCCGTGCAGCTCGCCCAGCGGCATCAGGAGGGTCCGTCCCTCGCGGAAGCCGACGACCTCGGCGGCGACCGGCTCGCGATTGCGGTCGGTTCCCACAAGGCAGACCTCGCCAACCTCGGCCTGCAGTCCCGTCGCCTCGATGATCAGCCCGATCAGGTTGCTGACGAAGCCGTGGCGCCTGGCCAGATCGGCCTCGCGGATCGCCTCGCCCGCCCGCTGCAGCAGAGCGCCAGGCTCGCTCACTGGCCCTGCTCGCGGCGCGGACCGAGCTCCGAGAGGACCACCTCGCCCGCCCGCTCGAGCTGCGTCTGCACGCTGGCGTCGACCTCTCCTTCGGCGGTCCGCACGAGGGCCCCGCCCGCGGGAACGCGAGCGTCCGGCTGGAGGTCCCACTGCTCGACGGCGGCACTCTGGGACTGCAGATCGCCCAGCGCGCCTCGGACTGTCTCCAGGTCGGCCGGGTTGACGACGATCGAGATACGGCGCTGCCCGGCGACCCTGCGCAATGCGCCCTGGACGACTTCGACCACCAGCTCCGGGCGCACCTGAAGGGTTGCGACGATCACCTTGCCGGCAAGGCTCAGGGCGAGCTCGATTGCCTCCCGCTCGACGGCCTCGGCCGTCTGCTCGCGGACCTCCAGCACGCCGACGACGGCCTCCTGCAGCGCGGCGGCGGCGCTGAGCGCCTCGCTGCGCCCCTGCTCGAGCCCCTCGTCTCGGCCCGCCGCGAAGCCCTCCGCGTGCGCCTCCGCCTTGATCCGCTGGGCCTCGACGCGCGCCGCGGTCAGCTCGCGTGCGGCTGCGTCCCTGGGCGGCGGGTCGGAGGGCTCGAGCTGCTCGAAGTCGTAGCTGACGACGGCCTCAGACAACGGGCTCGCCATCCTCGCCCTCTCCGCCGGCGATCACGATCGTCCCGGCTTCCTCGAGACGGCGCACGACGGCCACCACGCGCGACTGGGCGTCATCGACGTCCTTTTTGCGCTGGGGCGGCTGGATCTCCATCTCCTCCTTGAGCATCGCCGCGCCACGTTCGGACATGTTCGAGAGCACCAGCTCGGTGACGTCCTCGGGTGCACCCCGCAGTGCCAGGACGAGATCCTTCTGGTCGACCTCCCGGAGGACCTGCTGGACGGCCCGCTCTTCCAGCTTGACCAGGTCCTCGACACGAACAGCATCCCCCGGACCTCCTCGGCGAGGTCCTTGTCGGAGGTGGCCAGGTTGTCGAGCACATTGCGCTCCAGGGAGCGGTCGGCGTGGTTGAGGATTCCCGCCAGCGCCTTGGTTCCCCCGGCGACGGCGAACTCGCGCTCGGTGCTCGCGCCGAGTTTGAGCC
>Ga0265327_10003737_pt1 | contig 14153 bp, 7 predicted proteins | sample 41621metaG_FD_202089 | JGI IMG/M metagenome (GOLD analysis project Ga0265327, IMG submission 202089) | Rhizosphere microbial communities from Carex aquatilis grown in University of Washington, Seatle, WA, United States - 4-16-21 metaG | ecosystem: Host-associated > Plants > Roots > Rhizosphere >... | reverse complement strand
TGGGCCATACCCGAATCCCCGTCGACCTGGACGCGGTCCCACCCGTGAAGGTCCACCACCCACCCGCCGCGGATGGGAGAGGCCGAGCCGGTAAGGCTCGTGCCCCTTCCGCGGACAGTCACGGGAACGCGGTGGCGGTTTGCAAGGGCGAGCACGGCCGCGAGGTCCGACCGGTCGCGCGGGAAGATTACCGCCTGGAGCGGGAACGCGATCTTGCTGCTGTCAAAGGAGGCCTCCCGCTTGGAATCTCGGTCCGTCCGGACGACCCTGGGGCCGAGCTTGGCCCTTAGCTGTTTGGTGGCTGCGGAATAGTCCATCGACTGATCTCCCGCTACACGCGCTTGCGCCCGGGTGCAAGACCCTCCGGAAGCAGCCGCCTGAGGTTGGCCCCGAGGATCTGGCCCCGCTCGGCCGGAGAAAGGCCCGCGTCACCGATCTCGGCCAGGAAGGGCCTGAAGTCGGGCTTTTTCGAGGTGCGGGGATAGACCAGGAGCGGGTAATCCGACCCGTAGAGGATCCTGCCGGCCCCGACCCGGTGCACCGCCTTGCGGAACACCCCGGAATCGTAGAGCAGGGGCGAGGCCGCCGTGTCGAAGTACAGGTTCCCGGGCAGGGGCTCGCCCCCGGCCAGCCCGCTAAACGCAAGCCCGCCCCCCCAATGCGCGAGGATGAGCGTCGCCTCGGGGTAGTCCCGCGCGAGCCGCACGTAGGCGTCGAGCGGCGTCTTGGGACCGGCCGCCGGGCCCGCACCCGGATCGGTCGCATGGAAGGTCAAGGGGGCACGCCGGCCCGCAGCCACTTCCACCACGCGCCTCAGCCACGGGTCCTCCAGGGAGTAACCCTGCGCCTGCGGGAGGAGTTCGCCGACGCCGCAAAGGCCCGAGTCGAGCGCCCGCTCCAGGGCCTCCACCGAGCGCCGCCCCGCCGCGGGCTGCACGGCCGCAAAGCCGATAAGCCTGTCCGGATGCATCCGGACCCAGTCGCGGTACCAGCCGTTCTGCAATTCGCAGGTATCCTGGCTCTGCCAGTACCACCCGAGCATGACGCAGGCGCTCACCCCCGCCGCGTCCATGTCGGCGATGAGGGCGCCAGGGTCCGACCATCCCTGGATCGAGCGCCGGCCGGCCGGCGCCACGCATTCCACCCAGCCCCCCTCCCGGTGCGCGAGCCCCCAGCCCCTCGGGTCCGACGCGGCTTCGGGTGCGTAGAGGTGGATATGGGCGTCGAGGATCTCCGTCGGCTCCATCGGGTTCATCTCATCGGTCGCTGACCTCGGCCGCGAGCTTGCGGCAGCTGGCCAGATCCAGCTTGCCCGTGCCGAGGACCGGGATCGCGTCCACCCGCCTGACGATCCTTGGTATCCAGAGGTTGGGGATGCCGGCCGCAAGGAGCTTCTCCCTGACGACGGAGACATTGAGGTCAAAGGTCGTGAGGACGACGAGGGCCTCGCCCTTGATCCTGTCGGGGACCCCGACGACGACCACGGCCTGGCCCTCGGCCGCGTCGGGGGCCACGCAGAGCTCGGCTATCTTCTGCTCCACCGTGACGTGGGGAACCATCTCCCCGCCCAGCTTCGAGAAGCGGGCAAGGCGCCCCTCGACGGTCACAAAGCCGTCCTTGTCGAAGCTCGCCAGGTCCCATGTGACGAACCAGCCGTCGCGGTGGGAGGTTCCCGTCCGCGGATCCTCGTTGAGGTAGTGCGTGAACACGTTCGGGCCCTTCAATAGGAGGATGCCGGACATCCCGTCCGGCACCTCGATGCCCGTCTCCGTGTCGACGATGCGGGCCGACATCCCGGGCAGGAGCCTGCCCACCGAGCCGGTCTTCTTGCCCAGCTGCTCGTCGGCCGTCGCCGTGGGGACCGGCGGGTGCGGGACATTCACGTTGGAGACCGGGGCCGTCTCCGTGAGGCCGTAGCCCTGCAGGATCTCCAGGTGGAACTTCTCCAGGAAGCCCTTGCGCAGGTCCTCCTGCAGCTTCTCGGCGCCGGTCACGACGAGGGTCAGCGACTTGAGCTCCTCGGGCGTCGCCTTCTTCAGCATGGGCCGGATGAAGGTCGGGGCGCCGAGGAGGATCGTGATGCCCTCCTCGTGGATCGCGTCGATCATGGCGCGCGTGTCGAGCGGGCTGGGCGTCGTCACGAGCCTGCACCCGTAGAGGATGGGGAACCAGAGCGTGAACGTGAACCCGAAGCTGTGGAAGACCGGCAGGCAGCCTAGCATCGACTTGTCCGTCGGAAGGACCGACGTGCACGAGATCTGGACGCAGTTGGAGATCAGGTTGCGGTGGGAGAGCACGACGCCCCGCGGCGCCCCCATGCTTCCGCTCGTGAAGAGGATGGTGGCCTCGTCGCGGTCCCCGACCCTGGGGACGCCCATCAGCCCCGGGATCCAGATCGCCGGCAATACCCACGCGGCGGCGAGCCAGGGCGCCATGGCCGCCTTGCCGCCGGCGGCCTCGATCTCGGCCCTGATGTCCACGGTCCGTGCGGGCCACGGGAAATCGGTCAGCCTCTCGCGCATCGCGTCCGCGGAGATGACGGTCACGACCCCGGCAGCAGCGATGCTCGACTCGGCCGACGCCCGGCCCGCCGTGAAGTTGAAGTTCACCGGCACCTTGCCCGCGCACATCACCGCGAGGTTCGCGATCGTGGCCCCGGCCCCGGGGGGGAGCACGATGCCCACGCGCTTCTCGGGAACCGTCCGCCTGATCCGCCGGGTGAGAATGGCCACGGCGGCGATCAGCTGGGCCGAGGTGAGCTCGCGCCTGCCGTTCGTCCTGTCGACCAGCGCGACGAAGCCCGGGCGCCCCGCCAGCGAGCGCACGACGATTCGCCCCAGATGCCTGCGAAACGTCGGCCTCTCGTCGATCGCCAGGGTGCCGAGGTCCATGAGCGCCTTGCGCGCCGCCGAGCTGTCCACCCGCTCGTACGGGATCGGGGGGCCGAACGCGACGCAGCAGGGCGTCGGCATCAGGCGCGGCGACTTCCAGAGGTAGCGGTTCTGGGAGAACGAGAAGACGGAGCCCCAGAGTCCGTCGATGGCGGCGGGCACCACCGGGACCTTTGCGGTCCGTGCCATGAGCTCGAAGCCCCTCCTAATCGTCATCAGCTGCCCCGTGCGCGAGATCTCACCCTCGGGGAAGACGCACACCAGCTCGCCTTCGCGCAGCGCCTTGACCGCGCTCCTAAGCCACTGGAAGCGGTTTTCGTCGGAGATGGGGATGACGCCCGCCAGTCGGTACAGCCAGCGCAGGAACATCCCCGTGCCGGGTCCCTGGTATGCCATGAATCGCAGCGGCCTTGGGCATGCAAGCTGCATGACCACCACGTCGATGTAGGAGATGTGGTTCGCAATCACGACCGCACCGCCCGTTTCGGGTATGTTTGAAACGCCGAGTACCTTCACGCGGTAGAGCCTCCGAGCAATGATCTCGGCGGGTATCGCGATCCAGGGCGGCATCGTGGAACGCCTCCTCATGAACAGACACCACGCTGTTCACCTACCCAACAACTTGTCAAACAAACCGCCCCCCTTTCGCAGCGACGCCTGGACGAGCATTTCCTTCCATTGGCTCTGGTCGACCGCGCGAAGGGAGCCCCCAAGGTGGATCGGCTGGCTCAGGGGCGTGTAGCCGAGTTCGTCCTGCGTCCCCGAGAGGAGCCCCACGATGTCGAGGAACCTGCCCACGCGCCCGCGGACGCCGAGGTTCAGGTCGACGGACAAGGGCTGGTCCCGGATGAGGACGCCCTCGGTGAAGGTGATCGTCCCCGTGCCCGTCAGCCGGGCCTCCGGCGCGATCATGGAGATGGCGGTCAGCTTAATGTCGAGGTCGGGACCCCGCTGCGCCGAGACGTTCATCTGGTCGTAGTGGATCTCGGACAGGCCGTTCGCCGACTCGAGGAGCGCCTGACCAAACTTTTCGGTCTTCTTGCCGAAGAGCGAAGAGACCGTGTCGAGGGCGTCCACGAGCTTGGAGGGCGCCAGCTTTATGGAGTCGATGATGTCGGTGTGGAGCGCCCTGAACCTGCCGTCCTTGCTTGAAAGCTTGAAGTCCCCCTGGACCCTGTCGAAGAGGTCCGCGAACCCCTCGCCGCTGCCGGTCACGTGGCTGGCGACGTCGAATTTGCCCTCGACCGCCGGGCGCCGCCCGGGGTCCAGGCTGCGGAATACCGGCACCGAGTCCACGTTTTCGACCGACACATCGGCGCTAAACGAGAGGGGCCGGGCCTGGCCGGGATCATACAGGAGCCTTCCCTCGATGCGACCCGCCCCTCCCCCTTCCACCGTGGCGGTCCCGCCCTCGATCGCGAGGAAACCGGGTTCGACATGGAGCGTGCCCCTGACCTCATCCAGCTCGACGCGCCGAAAGGAAAGCCCCTCCAACTTCAGGGCGAGCTTGCCGCGAAGGGCCGGCCACGGGTTTGCCCGCGTCGGCGCCTCACCCCCGCCCGGGCGCGGCGCACCGCGCCCTCCCCCCGAAAGCAGCGAGAGCATGGCGAGGTCGCCCGAGTCGAGGCGCCCCCCCGCGAGGGTCGCGTCAAAGACCCGGCCCCTTGCATCTGCCGCCACGGTGCCTGAAAAGGCGAATTGGGAGGTGCGACCCTCGTAGCCGAGGGTAACAGGCATGCTAAAGGTCGAGTGGCCCGCCGCGTCGATGTCGGCCCGCGCCTGCAGGTCGACGGTCGGAAGCGCCGCCGCGCCGGCCGACGCCGGCGCGAGGTTCTTGATCGACAACTTGACCTGGATCTCGCGGGTGGAGTCGAGGCTCGCCTCGAAGCTTCCGCTCGCGTCCCCGCCGGACAGCCCCCGGAAGGGCGCCGCCACGGGCATGGAGAGAAGCGGCTGGAGCGACGCGCTCCAGGAGCCGGCTGCCTTCACCGCCCCGCCGGCGCCCGCTAGCCGGCCGAACCGCGCCTCGACGGAAAGCACCTTGATCCCGTCGCTGCGGACCGCAAAGGGCGCCAGTTGGACCTGCCAGCCCTGGGGGGCATAGTCCGCCAGGACGAAGGCCGAGACCTCGAGCCCGGAGGCCAGGATCTCGCCCGACCTGGAGAGCGCGACGCCGGCGGCGGCCAGTGGAGCCTTGGTCCGCAGGGCCAGGCGCCCGTCCTCGGCCCTCATCACGAATTCACCGTGCGCCGCGCCTCCCGAGAGGCCCACCCCGGGAAATACGGACCTAAGCCAGGCAAGCGGCACGCCCGCGACCGAGATCCCCACCAGGTCGCCCGACGGGATCGCCACCTTCAGTTCGCCCGTCGCCGGGTTGAATTCGAATGACTGGAGCGCCCGCACCGAGGCCACCCGGTCGGCCCCCGACAGGCTCGTGTCGAGGCGCGCCACCCGCAGCGACGCACCCAGGCGCGCCACGTCAAAGTCAGCCGTCAGCGCGACGGGCCCGAGCGGCGCCAGCCCCCTGGCGAGGAGGCCTAGCCTGTCGGCCGTCGCCCTGAGCTTGCCGACCAAGTGGATGTCGCCGGTGGCCGCGTCAGTCTCGAACCTGCCGTCCCCCGCAACGGAGAACCCGGGGAGGCTGCGCCCGAGCGCAAACGGTGCCACATCCGTGTCCCTCAGGTCGAGGCGCCAGGAGCCCGTCATTGCCAGGGAGCCGTCCGGGTTCTCCGCGTCAACCGCCCCGATCTGCTCGGCTCCCCGGTTGAGCGAGAACGAGTACGACTTGCGGCCCTCGCGGTGGGCCGTCGACGCCGTGCAGAACAGGCTTACGCCGCTCGGAAAACCCCTGCCGACGGCCGTGGCGTCGGCCCGGAGCTCGGCCCTGGCGAACGCCCCGGCGGGCTCCATCGTCGCCGTCAGGGTGGCGTTGGCGGAGACGGACGTGACGGGGGCCGAGGCATCATCGGCGACCGCGGTCGCGCGGCAGAGGAACCGGCCGTCGCGCCCGGCGGCAAGGCCCCCGCCGGTGACCACCACGTGGATCTTTCCCGCCATGCGCCCGTCCTCGCCTGGGAAAAGGACGTCGCCCTCCAGATCGACCCCGTCGAGCGACAGATTGGCGGGCAGGTCGAACGCGGCCAGGACGCCGACGACGGCCCGGGCGGGCCAGGCGCCGCGCGCGTCCGCAGGCGGCCCCTCCCCCTGTCCGCCCTGGGTCAGGTCAAGGGACCATCCCCGCGCCACCAGCTTCTCGAAATGGAAGCCCCTTCCGAGGCAGGCCGCGACGACGCCAAGATTCGCGTCGACCGCCGGGGCCGACAGGGCGGCGCCATTCTTCTCGATGCGAAGGCCCTGGATCGAGACCCTCCCGGGCCCAAAGGTGACGCTCCCCACGCTTGCCCCGGGCCAAGGGCTCGATGCAATCGCCCTGCGCGCGGCCCACGTCTGGACTGCGGGGCTAAGGGCGGCCGCCAGCCCGAGCGCGATCACGCCGGCGATCCCGGCGAAAAGGAGCAGATTGCGCTTTGCTGTCATGGGTTGGGACGGCCCGGGCCCCTGGGCCGCCGCAGACTGATGACCCGGGGCCGCGGTTCCTAGGGCCTCACCAGCGCGTCGCTCAGGCCGACGGCCTTCCTGACATTGGCGAGCGCGACAAGGTAGTTGTAATTGGCGGTAAGCTGGTCGGTCTTCGCCTGGGTCAGCGAGACCTGCGAGGTGAGGACGTCCAGCTGCGTGGCGGATCCGGCGTGGAACTTGGCCTCGGCCAGCCGCAGCGCCTCGGCCGCCTGCTCGATCGTCTGCCTCGAAGCCGTCACGAGCTCACCCGCCTCCTGCAGGGACGAGAGCGCCTGACGCACCTCGACGTCGATCTCGAGTTCCTCGGCGGCCTTGGAAAGCCGGGCCTGCGCGAGCTGCGACTTGGCCTGGCGCACCTTGCCGACCGTCGCCCGCCCGTCAAAGATGGCCCAGCTCGACTGAAGGCCGAAGAGCCACCCGTTCGCCGTCGGGCTCCCGAGCGCAGGATTCACAAAAGTGAACCCGTCCCACTGGTAGGCGCCGAAGGCCTGGAGATTCGGGTAGAATGTCGAGCGCGCCGTCGTGATGGACTGCTCGCTCGCGGCCTCGATCTTGTCGAGCTTCTGGAGCTCGGGCCTGTGCTCGTGCGCCGAGGCGATCGCCGAGTTGACGTCGTAGGTCACCGTGTCGAAGTCCAGGTCTCCGACCACCTCGGGGAACGTCGAAGAACCCGGCGTGCCAAGGGACTGGCGAAGCTGCTCGACGGAGATTCGGTAGCTGTTGCGCGCGGTGATCAGGTTCGGCTGGGCGTTGGCGAGAAAGACCTTGGAGCGCAGAACCTCGAAATTCGAAACGGTTCCGGCCTCGAACTGGTTCTTGGTGTCATCGAGCTGGTGCTCGTAGAGGTGCACGTTCTCCTCCTCCACCTTGATCTTCTCCCGGGCGAGGAGGACGTTGTAGAATTTCGTCCGCACGTCGAGCAACGCCGCGTCGATCGCCGTCTGCAGGTCGAACGCCGCAGCGTCCCGCGTGAGCTTGGCCCCCTTGACCGCGGACGTGACGCCGCCTCCGGCAAAGAGGGTCTGCGTCGCCTTCAGCTCGACGTCCCATAGCTCGTTCGCAGGCGGGTAAAGCTGCGAGATCGACGCGGCGTTCTTCTGCCACTGTCCCTGCGCCCCGACGTTGGGCAGCCGCTGGCTGCTCACCTGCACGACCACACCCTCCTGGAGGCGGACCGCCTCGCGGGCCTGCAGGATCGCGTAGTTGTGGTCGAGTGCGTAGCCGATGGCCCCCCTTATATCCAGGGGGGACGGCAGGTCCGCGGCGACCGGTGCGCCGCGGGCTGTACCCAGCGAAAGAGCAAGTGCGGCGAGTGCCAGGGCGGGATGTTTCATGCGTGTGCAGGGTTCAGTGCGCCGTCCGGTAGACTCACGGCGGATTCCTTTGCGCGGTCCTTTGAATGGTCCTTCGCAATAAGGATGTAGATTGAGGGGAGCACAAGAAGCGTAAAGAACGTGCCGATCGACAGGCCGCCCACGAGGCAAAGCCCGATCGAGTTCCTCGCGGCGGCGCCCGCCCCGGTGACCAGCGTCAGGGGGAAGTGGCCGGCCACGGTGGCGACGGTCGTCATCAGGACGGGCCTAAGCCTCGTCAGCGTGGCGTCGTGGATGGCCTCGAACTTCGGCTTGCCCTGCAGCTGGAGCTTGTTCGCGAACTCCACGATCAGGATTCCGTTCTTTGCGATCAGCCCCACGAGCGTCACGAGCCCCACCTGGGAGTAGATGTTGAAGGTCGTCGTCCAGCCGTCGGTGAAAAACCGCATGTTGGGGTTCGGGAACTTGAGGAACATGAAGATCGCCGCCCCGAAGATGGCGAGCGGCACCGAGCCCCCGAGGATCACGAGCGGGTCGCGGAAGCTGTTGAACTGCGCCGCGAGCACGAGGAAGATGAGCGTGACCGCGAGCCCCATGGTGGTCCAAAACTTGGCGTTGCCGCCCTCCTTGCGCAATTGGCGCGATTCGCCGGTGTAATCGATGGCGTAGCCCTTCGGCAGGATCTTCGCCCCCTCGGTCTCGAAGAGCTTGAGCGCATCGTCGAGGGGCATGCCTGCCACGGCGCTTATCGTGACGGAATTCTGCTGCTGGAACCGGTTGAGCGAACGCGGGATGGTCGTGTTGCGGATCGTCGCGATCGTGCTCAGCGGCACGAGCCCGCCGCCCGGCCCCGTGACGTAGAGCTTGTTGAGCTGGTCGGGATTGAGCCGGTCCTGGCGCTTGATCTGGGGGATGACCTTGTAGCTTCGCCCCGAGATGTTGAACCAGTTGACATAGTTGCCGCCGATGGCCGCCGAGAGGTCGTTGCCGACCTGCTGGAGGTTGAGTCCGAGCGCGGCGACCTTGTCCCGGTCAAGGACGACCTCGGCCTGCGCTGCGTCGAACTTCATGTCGATGAGCGGGGGAAAATAGAACCGCTTGCTCGCGAATGCCTTGTCGGCGAGCTGGTGGGCAAAGGACAAGATCTCCTGCGGGTCGCCGGTGGAGGTGAGGACGATCTCGATCGGGAACGTGCCGCCGCCGGGGAGCGCGGGCGGCTGGACAAGCTGCATCTGGATGCCCGGGATCGCCGAAATCTTGGGCTGCATCTGCGCCAGGATCGTCCGTATCGGCCGCTTGCGCTCGCCCCAGGGCTTGGCGACCAGGCCCGCGATCGCCGTGTCCGGCGCCGTGATCTGGAAGACGAAGTTCGTGTCCTTGTCCGACATGTAGGCCTTCTCGATCGCGACGGCCGAGGGGATGTTCTGGTCGAGCGTCGCGTTGGCGGCCGTCGTGCCGATGCCGAACAGCACTCCCTGGTCCTCGGCGGGGGCCAATTCCGCCGGGGCCTGGCTGATCATCAGGACCGCGGTCACGCTCACGACGCACCAGATCGTGTAGATGGCACCGCGGTGGGCCAGGGTGAACTCCAGTATCTTGGAGTATCCGCGGCGCACCCGCTCAAACGTGTGCGTGACCATGCCCGCGAAGCCCTTCTCATCGTCCCCGGTCCTCAGGAAGGTCGCGCACATCATCGGGGAGAGCGTCAGAGCGACGAACCCCGAGATCGTTACGGCGCCCGCAAGCGTGAAGGCGAACTCCCGGAACAGGGATCCGGTGAGGCCGCCCTGGAGCCCGATGGGGGCGTAGACGGCGGCGAGCGTCACGGTCATGGCGATGATCGGCCCCACCAGCTCGCGGGCCCCCGTGAGCGCGGCCTGCAGGGGCGCCAGCCCCTCCGCAAGGTGGCGCTCCACGTTCTCGACGACGACGATCGCGTCGTCGACGACGAGCCCCACCGAGAGCACGATGGCGAGGAGCGTCAGCAGGTTGATCGTGAAGCCGAAGATCTGCATCAGGAACACCGCCCCGACCAGCGACAACGGGATCGCGACGATCGGAATCAGGACCGAGCGGACCGATCCCAGGAAGAGAAAGATGACGATGACGACGATCATCAGCGTGTCCCCGAGGGTGTGGAACACCTCGTGGATCGCATCGTTGATGTAGGCGGTGGCGTCATAGGCCACGTTCGCCTGCATGCCTCCCGGGAGGTCCTTCTTGATCGACTCCATCTCCGAGCGAACGAGGCGGATGACGTCGAGCGAGTTTGCGTTCGGCAGGACGAATACCCCCATGAACACGGCGGTCTCGCCCGAGAGCCGCACGTCCGTGTTGTAGTCCTCCGCCCCCAGCTCGACGTCCGCGATGTCGCGCACCCGCACGATCGCGTTGTTCTGCTGGCGGATGACGAGGTTCTTGAACTCCTCGACGGAGCGCAGGTCGGTGTTCGCCGTCAAGGCGACCTGGATCAGGTTGCCCTTCGTGTTGCCGAGCGCGCTCAGGTGGTTGTTCGCGGCGAGGGCCGCGCTCACCTGCGAAGGGCTCACGTTGAACGCGGCCATCCGGTCGGGCTTGAGCCAGATGCGCATGGCGAACGTCCTGGCACCGAGTATGTCCGCCCTCTGCACACCCGCGACCGCCGAGAGGCGCGGCTGGACCACCCTGACCAGGTAGTCGGTGATCTCATTCTGATGGAGCGTCTCGGAGGTGAAGCTCAGGTAGGCCGACGCGAACTGCGAGTCCGCCGACTGGACGTTGATGGAGGGGACCTGGGCCTCGACGGGGAGGTTGTTGCGGACCTGATCGACCTTGGAGCTGATCTCCGAGAGGGCCTTGATCGGGTCGTAGTTGAGTTTCAGCCTCGCTGTGATCGTCGAGATGCTCTGCACGCTCGTCGAGGAAAGGTAGTCGATCCCGTCAGCGGCCGCGATCGACCGCTCGAGGGGCGTCGTGATGAAGCCCCGGACAAGCTCGGCGCTCGCCCCAACGTACACGGTCGTGACGGTGACGGTCGCGTTCTGGCTCTGGGGATACTGGCGCACGTTGAGCGTCCTGTACGCCTGGAAGCCGGCAATCAGGATCACCAGGTTGACCACGAGGGCCAGGACCGGGCGCTTGATGAAGAGGTCTGTAAATTTCATGGAGCTTGGCTTTTTGCGCTCGGCTCAGGAATCACTGGGCTTGGGGGCGAGCTCGGCGTTGGGCGCCAGGGCGTTGTTCACCTGGACCGCGCTCCCGGGCCGCAGCCGGAAGACCCCGGAGGTGACGACCGTGTCGCCCTCCTTGAGTCCGGACGTGACCGCCACAAAGTCCCCGCGCCGCAGCCCGAGGCGGACGATCTGCTGCCTGACCACCTGCTGCTTCTCGCCGGTCGCGTCGTCCACCTTTGAGTCCACAATGTAGACCGTGTCGCCAAAGGGGGCGAAAAGCACCGCCGTCGCCGGAATCGTGAGCACCTTCTCGATGACCGGCATCTCGACCGCCACGTCGACATACATGCCCGGGCGAAGGCGCCCGGCCGTGTTGTCGACGGTCGCCTGCACGCGCACGTTGCGCGTCGACGCGTCGATCTCGGGGTTGATCGCGGTCACCTTCCCGTCGATCGGGTCCCCCACGACGCCGTCGCCCGCCAGGCGGACCTGCAGGCCCGGATGGAGCTGGCCCACCTCCTCCTGCGGAAGGTAGAAATCAACGAAGATGGGGTTGAGCGCCTGGAGCGACACGATGGCGTCGCCGGCCTTCAGGTTCTGTCCGAGGTTGACCAGGCGGATCCCGAGCTGGCCCGAGAAGGGCGCCTTGATCGTCTTCTTTGCGATCGTCGCCCGGATGTTGTCTGCGGACGCTGTCGCCTGCTTGAAGGTCGCCCCGTCGAGGTCGAACTGGGCCTGGGAGACGGTCGCCTTGGCGAGGAGTTCGCGGGTCCGCTCAAGGTTGACGTGGGCCAGCTCGGCGGTGGCCTCGGCGGAGCGCAGCTGGGCCGCCTCGGCGGTGGTGTCCTGGCGCACGAGAACGTCCCCGGCCGCCACCTTGGTGCCGGCCTCGAAGGCGATCTGGACGATCTTCCCGTCGAGCTCCGCCGCGACGGTCACGCCCTGCACGGCGGTCAGCGAGCCCACCGAGGTGAGCGAGCGCTGCCAGGTGTCACGCTTCACCTCGGCGGTCGAGACGGCCTCGCGGGGCTGGACGGCCTTCGCGTGGATGAGGGTGTTGATCTGGGAGAACTTGATCAGGCCGAGGATCGCGATGACCGCTACGAGGCCAAGGATGGTGAGGAATGATTTCATCGTGTGGGTGCGGCGTATGCTGGTGGGCGTGTGTTGAAGGGTTCAGGTGGCGGCGGCATGGCCCGTCTCCACGGGCTCTGTCGCAGGGGACCGTTCGGCTATCTTGTTGAGAAGGCGGACGAGCGTCTTTCGCTCGTTTTCCGAAAGCGGCGCCATCTGCGCCGCCATCTGCTGGAAGTGCCCCGGCAGGATCGACTCAAGCGTGGCGTGCCCCTTCGGCGTCAGGAGGATGAGCATCATCCTGCGGTCGTGGGCGTCATGCTGGCGGGTCACGAGGCCGTCGCGTTCAAGCGTGTCGACGAGCCCCGTGATGGTGGCCCTCGTGACGCCCGCCTTCTCCGCGAGGTCGGCTGGGGTCTGGGCGACGGGGGTGCCGGAGAGCTTGTCGTAGAGGAGCATCAGCACCGTGAAGCGTCCCGGCGACATGTCATGCTCGCTCAGGAACGCCTCGCTCTGGCGGTAGGCCTCGTCGCCCGCGCGCAGCAGGTTCAGGTACGCCTCGCATGCCGAGGGATCGAGGTCGGGATGCCGCCGAACCGCCTCCAGGAGGCATTCGTACCGGGGCAAATCCTTCAGCATCAATAGCGGCATGGGTGTGGGTGTCATTTCGGGCCCTCCGAGGGCAAAACGGTATAGTTAGGAGGCTAATTATCGCGTTTTCAAGCGATAAATAGACCTTTGATTACCGGAATGCCGGTAAGCCTGAGTCCTGGATGTTCGGGGGATGGAACCTAGGCCCCGAAGGACCGCGCCGCCGCCACCAGGGCCTCGGAGGTGACTCCCAGCTCCTTGTAGACGACGGGGGCCGGCGCGCTCAGGCCGAACCGGTCGATTCCCACGACCTTCCCGTCTAGCCCCACGTACTTGCGCCACAGCGCGGTCACCCCGGCCTCGATGGAGATGCGCTTGCGGCACGACGGCGGCAGGATGCTGTCGCGGTATTCCGCGGGCTGGCGGTCGAAGATTTCGAACGAGGGGACGGAGACGACGCGCGCCCCGGCCCCAAGCTCCTTGGACGCGGCGATGGCGAGGGCCAACTCGCTTCCCGTCGCGAGAAGAATGGTTTCTAGGGGCGCGGTTTCCTGGACGGCCACATAGGCCCCCTTGAGGACGCCGGCCCGCCTCACGTGGGGGGGGATCTCGTTGAGGACCGGCACCGCCTGGCGGCTGAGGGCGATCAGGGTCGGGCCGTCGGTGCGCTCGAGCGCAGCCGCAAAGGCCCCGGCGGTCTCCTCCGGGTCGGCTGGGCGGATCACCTCCATGTTCGGGATGAGGCGCAGCGAGGAGATGGTCTCCACGGGCTCGTGCGTCGGGCCGTCCTCACCCACCCCGATCGAGTCGTGGGTGTAGATGTAGATGACCGGAAGCTTCGAGAGCGCGGCGAGCCTCATCGGGGGCCGCGAGTAGTCGGCGAAGACGAGGAACGTCGCGACCGAGGGGCGAAAGAGGCCGTCGTAGGCCACGCCGTTGGCGATGGAGGCCATCGCGTGCTCGCGGATGCCGAACCGGATGTTGCGGCCCGAGCGGTTCGTGGGGTCAAAATCCTTGTCGGCGGCGATGTAGTTGAGCGTCGAGCCGTAGAGATCCGCGCTTCCGCCGATCAGAAGGGGAAGCTCCGCAGCGACAGGCTGGAGGACGTCGCGCCCTGCGGCCCGCGTGCCCGCGAGCTTCACGTCGGGCGCGAACAGGGGGATCTTGGCGAGGAGGTGCGCCGCGCTGGGCCTTGCGCCCGCCGAGTCGAGGAGCGCGGCCTTCTCCGGATTGGCGGCCCGCCACGCCTTCTGCATCTTGTGCCAGCGGTTGCAGGCCCGCGAAAGCCTGCGCTTGTGGTCGGCAAAATAGGCCCTCACCTCGTCGCTCACGAAGAAGTGCTTGTCCGCAGGCAGGCCGAGGCCCGCCCTGGCCGAGTCGGCGAACTTGGCCCCGCCCTCGCCGTGGCCCTTCTGGGTTCCCTGGACCTCGGGGATGCCCTTCGCGATGAGTGTCCTAACGATGATGAGCTGCGGCTTCCCGCTCTTGGCCTTCTTCGCCCGGTTGAAGGCCTTCAGGAATCCCGGCATGTCGTAGCCGTCGACGGTCTGCAC
>Ga0265327_10003736_pt1 | contig 14158 bp, 13 predicted proteins | sample 41621metaG_FD_202089 | JGI IMG/M metagenome (GOLD analysis project Ga0265327, IMG submission 202089) | Rhizosphere microbial communities from Carex aquatilis grown in University of Washington, Seatle, WA, United States - 4-16-21 metaG | ecosystem: Host-associated > Plants > Roots > Rhizosphere... | reverse complement strand
TCGCGGTAGGCGCGGCCGCGCTCGAGGATGGCCTGGACTTCGAACCAGTCGCGGTTGGCGAGCGCCCGCTCAAGGCCGTGCAATTCGTCCTGGTAGGACCGCAGCGCGCGCAGCACCTCGTCCCGGTTCTGCTCGAGGATGGTTTTCCAAAGCTTGGGATCGCTGCCGGCGATGCGCGTGGTGTCGCGCAACCCGCCGCCGGCATAGTTCCGCCAGCGCACGTCGCGGCGGGCGAGCCCGGCGCAGAGCGTCGAGGCCAGCACCTGCGGCAGGTGGCTGATGTGCGCGACGATCTCGTCGTGCGCGTCGGGCGCCAGCGTGGCGACGTCCGCGTCGAGCGCGACCCAGAAGGCGGCGACGGCCGCGGCGGCCTTGGCGTCCGTCTCGGGCCGGGGCGTGACAAAGACCGTGCGGCGGGAAAAGAGGTCGGCCCGCCCGTGCTCCCAGCCGGTCTTCTCCGACCCGGCCATCGGGTGGGAGCCGACAAAGTGCGCCCGCCCGGCCAGTGCGGTCGTCGCCTCGCGGCAGATCTCGCCCTTGACGCTGCCGACGTCGGTGACGACGGCGCCGGGCTTCAGGGCCGGCGCGATCTGCCGGATGAGCGGGACGATCTGGTCCACCGGCGCGCAGATGATGACGAGCCCGGCGTCCCGCACCGCCTCCTCGGCGGTGTCGGCGACGGCGTCGCACCAGGGCTGGCCGCGAAGCTTGAGGCGGGTCTCCGGCCGGCGCGCCCACAGCGTGATGCGGCCGGCAGCGCCGTAGTGGCGGGCCGCCATGGCGACGGAGCCGCCCAGCAGGCCGGGGGCGAGAATGGCAAGGGGTTCGGGCACAGCGTTGACGAAAACGTAAACGCCCGGCTTGTCGAGCCAGAGGCACGGCGAGTGGCCTGGCCGGCTGGCGCCCGATTCTGCCTGTAGCCGGCCTTGCTGAGGCCGGTCCGGGCCACCGGCCCCGGCTACAAGGTTCTTCGAGTGGAGTCCGGACTCCCGACGGGCTGGCAACGCAGGAGCTTTTGAGTGCGCCGAAGCCGCGCCGCGCGCGACCGGCTATTTTTCGCGGGCGAGGTCGCCCGCTCTCCGCGGTTAACTTCGTACCGATTCCCGCCTCAAAGCCCGCCGAGTTTCTTCAGGCGGGCGAATTCCCCCGGGCGCAGCGGCATGACCGAAAGGCGGCTTTGGCGGACGAGTTCGATATCCTTCAGCGCGGCGTCGGCCTTGATCTCGGCCAGTGTCACAGGTCGCGCAAACGCGCGGACGGGCTCGAGGTCGACCGCCACCCAGCCCTCGTCGGCGTCGCCGGTCGGGTCGGGGTACGCCGCGCGGCCCACGCGCGCGAGGCCGACCACGCACTTGCCCTCGCCACTGTGATAAAACAGCACCGGGTCGCCGGCCTGCATCGCGCGAAGGTGCAGCCGGGCGGCGTAATTTCGGACGCCGGTCCACGCCGTGCGGCCGTCGCGGACAAAGTCGTCCCACGAATAGCCGGCGGGCTCCTGTTTGACGAGAAACGAGCGGGGGGATGCGGTCTTGGTTGTGGCCATGGGAGTGGGAGGAAAGAGGGGGCGGCTTCGGCGGAGAAGCTCAGCCGGGAAAATTCAGACGAGTTTGACCACCGATTTCACGGATAAACACGGATCGAGGATTTGGTTGCGAGAGTCGGGTCGCGGCAGGCCATACCGTCCGGAGACCAATTGCCTCGACCTCCTTTTCCCGGTTCAGCCCGTGGATCATCCGTGTGTTCGGTGTTATTCGTGGTTTCGGCTGCCTTGCTCGGGCTCAACTGGCGCCGATCAGCCAACCCGCGAGGAAAACCAGGATGCCCCCGACGACAACCTGGAACACCGCGGCCAGCAGCGGGGTATCCATGTAGCGCTTGCGAATCCAGGCGATGATGGCGAGCTCGACGATCACGACGCCGATCGCGATGCTCGTCGCCATTCGGAAATCGCGGATGAGGTAGGGGAGCGTGTGGCCGAGTCCGCCGATGGTTGTCATCAGGCCACAGATGGCGCCGCGCAGCCAGGGAACGCCGCGGCCGCTGAGTTTGCCGTCGTCCGACAGGGCCTCGGCAAACCCCATGCTGATGCCCGCGCCGATCGACGCGGCGATGCCGACCTTGAAGGTTTCCGCGGTGTTCGCCGTGGCAAAGGCGGCGGCGAAGAGCGGGGCCAGCGTCGACACCGATCCGTCCATCAGGCCCGCCAGGCCCGGCTGGACAAAGCGCAGCACAAACAGCCGGCGGGCCACTTCCTTCTCGTTGTCGACCGCCCCGTCGGCGATCTGCGCCTCCGTTATCTTCTCCGCGGCGGTCTCGTGCTTCTGCTCCTCGTGGGCCAGGTCGCCCAGCAACTGGCGGACAGCGGCGTCGGTGGCCTGCTGGGCGGCGGCCTCGTAGAAACGGCGCGCCTCGATTTCCATCAGGGCGGCTTCCGCCCGCGCCTTCTCGGGGCGAAGGGTCTGCACCATCCAGTTTGAACGGCGCACGAGGAAGCCCTTCACATCCTGCCGGCGGATCAGCGGGAGGTGCTCGCCAAAGCGTTTCTGATAAAGGTCGAGCAGCCGGTGGCGGTGGCCCGACTCCTCGTCGGCCATGCGGTCGAACAGCTCGGCCGTGGCCGGGAATTCGCGGCGCAACGCGTCGGCGAAATCGCGGTAGATATGGCCGTCCTCCTCCTCGGAGGAGACGGCGAGCGCCAGGAGCTGGGCTTCGTTGAGGTCGCGGAAATGCATGCAAGCAAGCGGTCGGATGAAAGGGAGCGTTTCTTGTAGACCGGCGGCCGCCCTTTATCAATTGGAGAGTGGGCCGGACGCGGGGTGGTGGTCTCGCGGGACTTGAACCAAGGGCGGGGCCGGGCCCCCATTGTCCGCTGGGTCCGGTCGAGGGCCGGCGTCGTTGCGGGCCGGGCCCAGCCACCGGGCTTCTCGTGGGCCCCGTCGCGGGGCCCCGGCCAGTATTGCGTTGTCACCGGTGAACCAGACCGTTCTGCTTGCGACCGATGCAGGAACCCAACCCCGAACTGCTGAAGAAGGCCCACCGGCACACCATGATCCTCTATGCGGTCATGATCTTTTTCGTATTGCTGCCCTTCCTGCTGATTTGGCTGAAGCGCCGCGGCGCTTTCAACTGAGCCGGACATGAACAAGACGCTGCTCGCCATTCGGATCGTCTTCCTGGTGTTGTGCCCGATCGCCGCCGGGCTGGTGTGCTACACCATCACGGAATGGGATCGTTATCTCCCGCTGGCGATGGCGATCGGCCTCCTCATCGGCGTGCTGATCATCCTGATCGACGTGATGCTGAAGGGCTTTTCCCTGCGCGGGCTCTCGGCCATCACCTTCGGCCTGGCCGTCGGTGCGCTGGTCTCCTGGCTGCTGGGCACCTCGCCCCTGCTCGAGCAGGGCGATCCCCAGGTCAAGTACCTCGTGCGCCTCGGTCTCTTCGTCATCAGCATGTACCTCTGCGCCGTCATCGCGCTGCGCGGCAAGGACGAGTTCAACCTGGTGATCCCGTACGTGCGGTTCGTGCCGCACGACGTGGATGTGCCGCTGGTCGTGGTCGACACCAGCGCGCTCATCGACGGGCGCATCGCGCGGATCTGCGACACCCATTTCCTCAGCGCGGCGCTGATCATTCCCTCCTTCGTCCTCGACGAGTTGCAGACCATCGCCGACTCGCCCGACGCCGTGAAACAGGCGCGCGGGCGGCGCGGACTCGAGGTGCTCAACGAGCTCCGCCGGATCAAGAACATCGACATCCGCATCCACCAGAGCGATGTCGCGCGGCGGCAGGACATCGAGGCCAAGCTCGTCTTCCTTGCGCAGTCGATGCGCGCCAAGCTGCTCACGACCGACACCAATCTCGCGAAGATGGCCCAGTTTCAGGGGGTGCAGTGGCTCAACCTCCACGCCCTCGAGAAATCGCTCCGGCCCGAGCTGGTGGTCGGCGAGAGCATCGAGATCGACCTGGTCAAACCCGGCAAGGAAGAGGGCCAGGCGGTCGGTTACCTGCCCGACGGCTCGATGGTCGTCGTCAACGGCGCGCGCGCCTTTATGGGCAAGAAGGTGACCGCCGAGATCATCGGCGTCCTGCCGACCGGCGGCGGCAAGATGATCTTCGCCAACCTGCTCGGCGAGTCCGGCGCGGCCTGAGGCGGAACATTGCAGTTGAAGGTTGAGAGCGGAGAGTTGAGAGACGGGAAAGCTCGACCACCCAACCTCGCGAGCGAGCTCGCCCCCGGCAGCAGGTGGCGGACGGCCTGAGTTTCCGCCGCGGCCTGGAGGGCACCCCGGCTCCAGGGTGCGATGCAGCCGAGGGCTCACGAAAAAGCTTGCCGTACTAGCATCACTAGTACAGCTAGTACGGCGTGCTCCCGTTTTCCATCGAACTCAAGCCCGGCCTGCCCATCGCGGAGCAGGTGATCTTCGCCGTGAAGAAGGCGGTCGTGGCGGGCCAGTTGCAGCCCGGCCAGCCGTTCCCGTCGGTGCGGATCGTCAGCCAGGAGCTGCAGATCAACCCGAACACTGCGCACAAGATCGTGGCGTCGCTGGTCGCCCAGGGCGTGCTCATCACGACGCCGGCGGTCGGCAGCGTCGTGGCGGAGCGGGCGGCGGGCGATCGCGCGGAGCGGGCCGGATTGCTGGGACGCGACCTGGAGCACCTGGTCGTCGAGGCCAAGAAGCTCGGGCTGACGCTCGAGGAGGTCCAGGGGGGCCTCGCGACACACTGGAGGAAACTCGGACGGAAATAACCCCATGAACATCATCGAAACCAACCAACTGTCGCGGCGCTACGGGCGCACGGAGGCCCTCCGCGGGCTGTCCCTCGCCGTGCCGACGGGCAGCGTGTTCGCGCTCCTCGGCGCCAACGGCGCGGGCAAGACCACGGCCATCAAGGTGCTCATGAACCTCCTGCCGCCCTCCGCGGGCGACGCCCGGGTCCTGGGCGTGGACTCCTGCCGGCTGGGGCCGGCCCAGCGCGCGCAGATCGGCTACGTCTCGGAGAACCAGAAGCAGCCGCTCTGGATGACCGTGCGCCAGTTGCTCGACTATTGCCGGCCCTTCTACCCGACCTGGGACCCGGCCCTCGAGAACAGGCTGCTGCGGCAGTTCGAGCTGCCCGTGGACCGCAAGCTGGGGAACCTGTCCCGCGGCATGCTGATGAAGGCGGCGCTGCTGTCGTCGCTCGCCTACCGCCCGAGGCTGCTGGTGCTCGACGAGCCGTTCAGCGGGCTGGACCCGCTGGCGCGCGATGACTTTGTGCGCGGCGTGCTGGAGACGTCCGAGCTGGGTGACTGGACCGTGTTCGTGTCGTCGCACGACATCGAGGAGGTGGAGCGCCTGGCGGACAACATCGGGCTGCTGGAGGAAGGCCGGTTGCGTTTCAGCGAAACGACCGACGCCCTGTTGGGGCGGTTCCGGCGGGTCGACGTGACGCTGACTGGCGGTGCCGCCCAGCTTGCGGCGCCGCCGTCCGGCTGGCTCGAATGGGAGCAGACGGGCGGGCGGATCCGCTTCGTCGACACCCGATACGAACAGGCCGCCGCCGAGCGCGCCTGGCGCGAACGTTTTCCCGAGGCCGCGGTGACGGCCCAGCCGATGACGCTGCGGGAGATATTTGTCACCTTGGCCCGCGAAACCCGCAACCAACCGAAGGGAGCCGCCGCATGAACCTCACCTGGCACATCGCCAAAAAAGACCTGCGACGCCTGCGCGTGCACTTGCTGCTGTGGACCGTTCTGCTGGCCAGCCAGGTGTTCGTCAGCTTCCGGCTGCTGTCCACCCGGAGCGTCGACTACACTTGGTTCACCGAAACCGGAATGATGCTGAACCTGCTCGAGGCGGTTGGCATGGCGGTGAGTTTCATCATCGCCGCCGCGCTGGTGCTGGATGATCCGCTGGTGGGAACGGACCTGGCGTGGGTGACGCGCCCGATTTCGGGTGGCCGGTTGCTCCGCGCCAAGCTGATCGCCACTTTGCTGTCGCTGGTCTTGCTGCCGATTCTGGTCTGGATGCCCTGGTGGTTTTACTGCCGTTTTGACCTTGGCGGGATGGCGGAGGCGGCGGTGCGGGTGCTCGGCTTGCAGGCGCTTGCGGTAATCCCCGGGTTCGTCCTCGCGTCGCTGGTGGGCCGGACGGGCCGGTTCGTCCTGTTCAGCGTGTTGCTGGTCGTGGCGCTCGTGGTCGCGCTGATGAACCTGCTGGCCTGGGGCGGCTACCTGGCCGTTTCCCCGGAATTGTGGCTGTGTCGCCTGCTGCTGGCCGCCGCGGTGCTCGCGTGCAGCGGAGTCGTGGTCGTTGGGCGACAGTATCTCACCCGGCGGCTGGCCTCGTCGGCCGGCGTGCTCGCGGCCGGTGTGGTTCTGGCGGGCGTGATCGTCGCCTGCTGGCCGTGGAACCTCGCGGACCTTCGCCCGGTCAGCCGCGAGCAGGTGGCCGGCAGCGAACGGATCACGGGGGAGATCACGGAAGCCCGTGTCACGGCCCTTGACACCACGGCTCCCGAAAACAACGGCATCTCGATCGGAATCCTTTTCACGGGAGTGCCGGACGAGGTCAGCCTGTCGTCCGGTGTGGCCGACGTCGAGTTGCGCTGGCCGGACGGTCGCGTGGCCGCCGCTCGGCACCTGCCGGTACGTCCCGGCCGCGCGAGTCGCTGGACGGAGGACAACGAGGAATCCTCCGTGCGCCTGGCCCTGGGCCTCGTGCCCGGTCACGATTGGTTGCACCATTGGGATCCGGAAACGAATGCCAAGCAGGACGAGATCACCGAGGCGTGGCACCAGCGCGTGATCAAGGCGGGCGAGCAGTGGGTGGACCGCAGCCATCAACGCGGGTCCGCGCGGTTGTACCTGACCCTGGCGGTGACCCCCGAAGTGGCTGCGCGGGTCGAGGCCGAGCCACCCGCCTGTGCGATCTCCGTCCGGGTCGGGATCAAGAAGCCCGACGTGCTTCTGGAGATGCCGTTAAAAGGGGACACCTGGACGGCGCAAAAGGGGGCGCGTGTTCACCTTTTGAATATCTCGCCCCATATCTGGCGCGACGTGAACCAGGTTCAAGGGAAGGCCTACCTGGCGACCCTCGTGGCGGCCTCGGCCCCGGGCCTCGGCGGCCTTTCGCTCCATACGGTGGACCGGCTGCATGGCATGACCAATTTCCAGGGCCGGACCTATTCGTTCTCGGTGGTGCCCGTTGCGGGCAACATCGAGGGCCTATATTTTGACGTGAGGGATGCCCGCTTGTGGCGGACCGACAAATGGGTCGAGGCGCCCGGGTGGCCGGATTCGGCCAGCCTGGTCGCGCTAACCTATCGCGACGTGGGCGGCTTCAACCGGGATTTCCACACCGACCGGCTGACGATCGGCTCGGGCGGCGGCGACTGAGGCCGACCGATGCCGGTGAACGTTGAGGTTTGCGAGGACGGAAGATTGGCGGCGCGTTGTTGGTCGACGCCGGTTTGACGGTTGATTCGGTGCAACCCGACACACCAATCGGTTTGGCTCGTCGACTTTGGGTTGTCGGCCTCTCGACCGCCTGACCGCAACTGATGTGGGCGGAAATTGCCGGGCGGGGATTCCAAACCCCGCCTTGGGTCTGGCGCCACGGTCGGCAAGTTGGCGAGGTTTGGGAACCCGACCTACAACGGCGACTGCAGCCATTCCTGCAGGTCCGACTCATTTCCGACCTCGCGATACATCTGGTACTCGGGCGAGAGCAACGAGGCGTAGGTGGGGTCGGCGAAGCGCCGGCAATGCAGCAGCACTTTGGCCTTTTGCCCGGGCCCGCGCACGAGGCGGCCGAGCGCCTGGTTCACTTTCTGCAACCCCGGAATCTGGTAGACGCGGCGGAACGCCTCGTTGCGTCCCAGATGGGCGAAGGCCTCCAGCCGCGCCTTTTGCACGGCGTTCACCTCGGGCAGGGCCGGGCCGACCACCATCGCGTGCGTGACGCGTCCTCCGAGGAGGTCGATGCCCTCGGCAAAGCTGCTCCCGAGAACCAGGAGGAGCGCGTCGGCCAGCATGAGGCTCTCCTCGACCCAGGCCGCCTGCGCTGCCAAGTCGGGCAGCTTCGGCTGCAGCGCGGTGCGGAGGACGGTGCCGCTGTATTCCAGCGCCCGCAGCACGTTCTCGGCGTAGGCATACGAAGGAAAAAAGACCGCCACGGCGCCGCCGGCCGCCGCCCGCAGGGCCTCCACGGTCGCGGCGGTCGTGCCAAGGTGGCTGCCCCGATGACGCAACGAGGTGTCCACGCGGACATCGACGGCGACGGTGTAGGCGTGGTCCCGCCACGCGGCCGGCGCGCGGAGGTGGCTGCAGGGCGGGGTCGCTTGCCCTGAGCCGGTCGAATGGGCCGGACCCCGCTGATGTGCCGAATCGGGCGTGGCCTTCGAAGGCATCGGGGCCCCGAGCGCGACGACCGGTCTCGCGACTGCTGAAGTATCGTGGGCGCGTCCGGCCCGCGCAGTGCCCTGCGTCCGGCGCGGGGCCACATCGCTCCGCCCCAAACCCGGCTCGTCAGGGACGACTCGCCCGACCAACCCGCACGCGGCGGCGGTGTTCTCGAATGGCGTCAGGGTGGCCGACATCAGCAGCGCACCGCCAAAAGCGCGGAGGGTCGCACCGATGGCAGCGGTGGCGTCGAGACAGGTGAACGCCAGCTCCCCGGTGCGGGGCACCCAGACGAGCTTCTTCAGGGTATCGTCGGTCAGGAAATCGTTGAGGGCGACGAACTGCCAGAGCGTCCGGCTGGGCTCGGGACCGAGCGCGGCGAAGTCGAGCGGGAGAGTCATCGAAAGCTCCGCCAGCCGCTCGACGAGATCGTGAAGGGCGCCCTCGGTGGCGGGGTCGAGCAAATCGGCGGGCGGCAACCCGCCGACGAGTCGCGCCCACTCGTCGACGGCGAGCTGCAGCGCCGGGGGAGCGCGGAGGTGGTCAAGCTCGGCCAGCAGGTCCCGCGCGTCCTCGGCCCGCGCGGTGTGCGAATGGGCGTCGGCCACCCGCGTGGGAAGGTTGTGCGCCTCGTCAATCACGAGCAATGTCTCGCGGGCGGTGAAGCCGGGCTGCTCGAAGAACACGCCGCGGTTGGCCGGGGCGAACACATAGTTGTAGTCGCCGATCCAGACGTCGTTGAAGGCGAGGGCGGCCCGCGTGATCTCGTACGGGCAGATGTGGGCGGTGCGCCCGGCGGCGCGGACCGTGTCGAGGTCGCGCGGCTGGTGCTCGTCGAGGTAAAACCGGGCGAGTCCGCTCTGCGGCCAGCGCTCGGCGCACCCCGCGAGAAACGAGCAGGCCTCGCGCACGCAATGGAACACGTCGTTGATGCAGTGTTCGCCCTTGTTGCGCACCTGCCAGACCGGCAGCGGCGCGCCGCATAACTTGTCACTTATTGCGTGACTTGTTCCGGGATGGCGGACGCCCGTCGGCCGGCGGCTCCCGGTCATGTGCTCCAAAGTCGAGACGACCTGCAGTTGGCCGGTCGATTTTCCCGTGAGCCAGATGAGGCGGGCGAAGTCGCCCGCGCGCAGCCGGCCGAGGGCGAACTCGAGGGCGCAGCCGGTCTTGCCGTAGCCCGTCGGCGCCTCGAAGAGGATCACCGGCGCGCGGCCGAGCGCGTCGGCGAGGTCCGTCTGGATCGTCTCCTGGCCAGGGCGTAATTCGGCGAAGGGCGGACGAAACTGGAGCTCGCGGCGGTGCCGGGCCGCCCGCAGGCGCAGGTCGAGGAACTCGACCACCGCGTCGAGCTGGTGGTGCACCAGCGCCTCGTCAAAAAGTGTGAGCGCGACCGCCTGGGAGAGGCCGGAGGAGGCTTCGACAAACAGCAGCTCACCGCGCTTCGGTTCCCGCTTGATCCGGCTCAGCACGAGGTAGGTGGCAAGCTGGAGAAAGTAGGCCGGATAGTCGGCCCGCAGCTCGGCCTCGTCCGCCGGCATCGGCCGGGTGACCGTCTTGATTTCGCGCAGCAGCGGCAGCGTTGCCGCCGGGCCGCCGGCTGGCGGCGGCTCCAGTTGGTCAATGCGCCCGGCGAGCGTGAGCGTCCAGCCGCGGTGGCGCAGCTGCTCCTCGATCGGCACCTCGAACTGCGCCGCCGGCATCGCCGCCTGGGTGCGCGCGCGGAGCTCGTTGTGCCAGTGCTGTCCAAGCTGGGCGCGCCACAACCCGGCCGCCCCGCCGCCCGCTTCCCGCGGGCCAAACGCGAAATCGGAAAATTCCCCGACGCTCAGGCTGGCGGTCCGGTTTTCGATCGAAAATTGCATGGAATCGGCTCGTCGGGACGACGCGCCCTACCTTTGGTTTCGTCGCACCGATTTGAGAAAGCAGACCAAACGAAAGGTTTCGCGGAAGCCGAGGGCGCGGTGCGCCCGAATGCCGGCGGGATTGGCGAGCTCGGCGTCGCTCGCCAGTTCGGTGAGCCCGCGGCGGGCGGCCCACGCCTCGGCGGCGGCAATCAGGCGCCGGCCCCATCCGGCCCCGCGCCGGTCCGGGTCCACATACCAGCCCTCGACGTACGCGACGCGCGGCGAGAACGAGCCGTCGACGCGGGCGCGGACGCCCAGCTCGATAAACCCGCCCAGTCGGCCGGCGCCGCAGTCGAGCACGAGGACGCCCCGCAGCCGCGACCGGGTGGACAGCCGGCTCATCTCGAAACGATGCATGGCGGGGCGGCAATCGGGCCAGAGCGCCCGGCGCATCCGGAGCCACTGGGGATGCTCGCGACGGCGGATCGGGCGCACTGACGGCGGCGCGGCCGGATCAACGGAATCTGATTTCGGTCTCGGCATCGGTCCATTGCTCCAGTTTGCGGGTCAGGGTTGCGACGAGCGGCGCGGCGGGATCCTGTTCCGCGATCGCCCGGTTGAGGACGCCGGTCGCGGCTTCCCGTTCGGCCGCCGGCAGAAGCTGCCACCAGTGCTGCCGGACCGGCAGGCCCTCGTCGCGGAGGAAGCAGAACAAGGACTTGAGCCAGACGAGATCGGCCCGGGCTCCCTGGTCGAGGGCGCCCAGGCTCTGGAGCAGGAGGGCGGCGATGCGCTCCTGCGAATCGTCGGGCACCGGGTTGCGGGTGACCAGGGTCGCGAGGGCGGCGGCGGCCTTCAGCGCATCGTACGAGCGCCCGATGCCGGTGTGGCGGGCGAGGTGGCGGTGCTCCTTGATGAACCAGGTGCGACCCTGGTTGGACGACTCGAGCCAGACTTCGATCTGGTCGAAAAGGTCGATCGGACCTTCGCTCCGGGAGACGGGCGCTCGGCGGCTCGACGAGGCGGGCCTCGGCAGGCGCTGCAGGCAGAGGATCAGTCCAGACTCCGCGCTGAACACCGTGAACTGCTCGAACGAATCCGAGCCCGAAGGCTGGCGTGCGAGGACGAGTGCGGTGGTGTGGAGTTGCTGGCCGGGCACATCTCTACCCTTCCCACGGGCGCCAAGGTGGCAAGCAGGGAAGCGGTTGTGGGTCAGTTTCCATGACGCCGTCGCCGTGGAGCGCGGCCTCTGGACGCGCTTGCCGCGGACCCAACGCGTCCGGAGGCCGCGTTCCACCAAACCGACCGCCTTCCCGATCGCGTGCCGGCAAGCTCCTGTCGCGCGAATTTCTGGCCCATGGCGCCCGTTCGAAACCGGCACCGGCCGAAGCTGCGGATCAACCCCGTTTGTGCGCCGGCGGATTCCGCAATTCGACGCGGGCGCTGCCGGCGTCCGGCCAGGTGGGGACGACGCCGCCTCCCGAAATGACCATCTTCATTCCGTCGCCCACCGACATGTCCAGCTCGACGATTTCGTCCGGCGGGAGAAACAGCATGAATCCGCTGGTCGGATTGGGGGAAGTCGGCACGAAGATCGACCATAGCTCCAGGTCGGCCTTGGCCTGCACCTCGGCCTGGGTCTTGTTCGTCAGGAAACCGAGCGTCCAGATGCCCGGCCGCGGATACTGGACGAGGACGACCCGGCTGAACAGGTTGCGATTCTGGGTGCCGAAGGTGGCGACCACCTGCTTGACCGAGCTGTAAACCGTGCTGAGGCCGGGAATGCCCAACACGACGCGCTCGCCGAGCTCAAGGAGGTACTTGCCAAAGAAGTGGTGCGAGACGAACCCAAAGAGCGTGATCAGCGCAAACACCACCACGGTGGCGACGATATCCCAGACGATCGGGATGTCCTGCAGCCGCGCCGGAATCAGGGCGGCGAAAACCGGCCGGAAACGGCCGCCCACCAGGTCGATGATGGTGAAAAACGCCCAGACCGTCGCCGCCAGCGGCGCCAGCAGAAGCAGGCCGGTGAGGAAGGCATGGCGCAGGGAGGTGACGCGGGATTGGGCCATTTCACTGACAAGGCTCGCGCAAACCGGCCGGGAAGCAAAAGAAATCAGGCCAGCGTGAAGTCAGGAACCGCCCCGGCCAGGCGTAACAAATCCATCGCCTGTTTTTCCGCCGCGCGCATCTGCCGCTTCTTGACGGGTTTGCGGTCGTCATAGCCGGCCAGGTGAAGCCAGCCATGGACCAAGTAAAGCGTGAGCTCCCGGCCGAACGCCGCCTGTAATCCGCCCCGGCGCCGCCGCGACGGACTGGCCGCCAGCCCCACGAAACGCGCGGCGGTGTCAGCCGACACGCAGATCTCTCCTGCCGACCCGTCGTCGGGATCGCTCCCGCCGGGCGGTCGCGCGCCCTCGAAGGTAATGACGTCGGTGGGGGTCGGATCGTCCATGAAGTCAGCGTGGATTTGCGCCAGCGCCGGATCGGTGAGGAAGACGAGCGAGAGCTCGCCCGCCGGGCATCCGCCGAGAAAGGCGCCGGCATGGGAGTCGAGCACCGCGACTGCCTTGCGGACGGCGGCGCGGGGGACGCGGAGCCGGGGGTGGGCGTTTCGGATGGAGACTACCCGGTTCACTGGGGTGCAGCGGTACCACGTCGCGCAAGCGACCACCCGATGGTGCGGGGTGGAACCCGGCCTCCGGACGGGTTAACTCTCCCGGACATTTTCGAAACGCGTCCGGAGGCCGCGTTCCACCAACCTGCATCGGGACCGAGGTCGATCATCGTCTAGATGGTGTTTTCCTTGCCGGAACCGCCGGTGCGTGACTGCTCGTAGGCGTCGATGATCTTCTGCACCAGCGGATGGCGGACGACATCGGATGCGGTGAAATGGTGGAACTCGATGCCGGGAATATTTTTCAGGATGCGCGGGGCCTGCACGAGGCCGGAGGCCTTCGAGCGCGGCAAATCGATCTGGGTGATGTCGCCGGTGACGATCATGCGCGAATCGTCGCCGAGCCGGGTGAGAAACATCATCATCTGCTCCGGCGAGGTGTTCTGGGCCTCGTCGAGGATGATGTAGGAGCCGGCGAGCGTGCGGCCGCGCATGTAGGCGAGCGGGGCGATCTCGATCACGCCCTTCTCGGCGAGCCGCGCGGCATCCTCGGCGTCGAGGAGGTCATGCATCGCGTCGTAGAGCGGACGGAGATAGGGCAGGATCTTCTCGCGCAGGTCGCCGGGCAGGAAGCCAAGCGTCTCGCCGGCCTCGACGGCCGGGCGGGTGAGCACGATGCGCTGGACCTGATTGCGGAGGAGGGCGCTGATGGCCGCCGCCATCGCGAGGTAGGTCTTGCCCGTGCCGGCCGGGCCGATGCCAAACACGATGGGATTCTTCTGGATGGCTTGCAGGTAGAGCTTCTGGCCGACGGTCTTCGGCACGACGGTCTTCCGGTTGGTGGCGATAACCAGCGGTTCGGAGAAGAGCGCGCGGAGGCGGGCGGCGCCGCCGTCGGCGGCATAGGCATCGAGCAACCGGACAAAATCCGGCGAACGCATCGCGAGTCCCTGCGTCCGGCCCTCGTTGAGCAACTGGAAGAACTCCTCGGCCCGCGCCACCGCCTCGGCCACGCCCTCGAGTTTCAGCCAGTCGTCACGAGTGACCAGCCGGAGGCCGAGACGCTGCTCGACCAGCGCGAGGTTGGCCTCGTTGCCGCAATAGAGCTGCCCGAGATGGCGGGCGTTGGGAAACTGGAGTGTTTTGACGATGGACAAGGGGGAATGGCGTTAGTCGGAAGTCGGAAGTCGGAAGTCGGAAGTCGGAAGTCGGAAGTCGGAAGTCGGAAGTCGGAAGTCGGAAGTCGGAAGTCGGAAGTCGGAAGTCGGAAGTCGGAAGTCGGAAGTCGGAAGTCGGAAGTCGGAA